>Ga0334895_1000933_pt1 | contig 34260 bp, 31 predicted proteins | sample GraSluR3_MG_7_FD_207229 | JGI IMG/M metagenome (GOLD analysis project Ga0334895, IMG submission 207229) | Sludge microbial communities from methane-producing bioreactor in Wageningen University, Netherlands - Granular Sludge_31_05-R3 | ecosystem: Engineered > Bioreactor > Anaerobic >... | reverse complement strand
CACATTGTACGGTCTAACGCTCCCGACATGGGACGAGATAGAAGATCGCGAATACCACGAATGGTGTTCAGATAGAATCGTGATCGATACCGCAGACAGAACTGAAAGAGAATCCTTTGATGAACTTGTTTCGAAGCTTCGCATAATGAAAGCCCTTCAGCTGTCTGTCAAGGAGAAGCAATGATGGTTAGAAAAGCGCATACGGGTGACATTGGTGGGATTGTTGCAACGGACCATGTGGCAGGAGTCGATGTTGAACGGTTGCAGTTTATAAGAGAGTCTTTGGAAAGCGCATCTGTATATGTTGCCACCATAGAAGAGGAGATAGTTGGTTACTGCGTATTCGATCATTCGTTCTTCTCCAGAGGGTTCATATCGTTGCTGATAGTTCATCCTGAACATCGACGAAAGGGCATAGGTTCTGAGCTTGTGAGGCACGTAGAGCACCTATGTGAATCTGAAAGACTCTTCACATCAACAAATCAGTCGAATAAGCCGATGCAGAGCCTTCTTAGGAAAATGGGGTATAAACGTAGCGGGGTTGTCGATGACCTCGATCCCGGGGATCCGGAGGTTTTCTTCAGCAAGAAAGTGAAGTAAAGATGCTGATCGGCAGGAACAGCCGAGAAGCATGTCTGGCAGAATTCTCCAGAGAGGCGAGTGCCCAGAAACGGGTCAGAAGCGAAACAGCCAGGAACATGCTGCTCGAACGTCCGAGTTCTTGCCATGAGACGGTCCAGGGTGAAGTCAACCCGTGATGCAGAGAGGAACATACTAGAAAGTGCGGTATCGAGAACCTACCGAAAACGTAAAAGGATCAACGATATCACCTGAAAGAAGATGGTATTATGAGTATTTCCAGATCGTTCAATATTCACGAATTGGCTTCACTGTATGGGGTTGATGCAGGGGATTTTCAAGCTGTCAAAAAGCCTGGCAACTACAACGAGACCTACCAATTCGAAAGAGCGGGAGAACTATTCATTCTCCGCGTAAGCCCGCTTGGAGAAGATACTCTCGTTTTGCGAAGAAGCATGGAGTATCTCAACGAGCATTTTCATCTTGGATCTCCGGTTGTTGAACCCGTAATGTCAAACAACCAGAACCTTGTAGAAGAGATAATTGCTCATGATGATTCTAGATACTGTGTGACTGTTACCAGGAGAGCCCGCGGAGAGACTCACGACCTTCTTGCACGAGATACACTTCCCGCAGGAGTCTTTCTAGAGATAGGCAAGAGTCTGGCGGTTCTACACGATCATGCAAGAGTGATCGGAAGCAACTCATATGGTTTCAACTACTGGTACGAGAACGAGAATTGCTTTAATGTGTTAAATCCTGGCGAGTTTGAGGATGATCGTATCGTTTCAAGATACAGGGAGTACAGGAGCAGGTGTATTGAGCAAATGGACATCAAGTACAAAAGCGGGATTATTCACGCGGATCTCCACTTCAGTAATATTGTTGTTGATCCGGATGTTGGAAGGGTCACCTTCTGTGACTTCGATGATTCGTGCATAGGCTCCTTTCTCATGGACGTAGCGATGGTCATATTTGATCTGAACGTTATCCTTCAATGCAGCGACAAGGATGTTGTTACGAAAGATCTGGTGAGAGCCTTTATAGATGGCTATAATCACGGAGGTCTGCCAGATTCTATTTCACTGTCGGCGGTTCAGGATTTCCTGAAGCTGCTGGAACTCAGCCTCTTCATTCAGTACCATGATTATTACAGCGAACTCGAAAAGCCTGACGGCTGGCTTAAGCTGTTCTTTGACGGCAGAAAGGAAAGGATTATGGCTGGTGTTCCGTTTCTGGTTTGGTAGTTCGGCATCCACCAATCCTGCATTCCGTCGATTTCGAAGAGCCTGTACCTCTTCCTTATCCAGTGAATACGGCTGGCGCTGAAGACTCGGCATTCATTCTTCCAGACGGCAAGACCCTCTATTTCTTCTTCACTCCTGATGTACGTGTGCCTCCTGAACAGCAAGTGCTGGATGAAGTCAGTGGAGTCTGGGTGACCCATCTAACTGAGACGGGATGGAGCAAACCGACAAGGGTCTGGCTTCAGGAACCGGGTAAGCTGGCACTTGATGGAGCGGTATGTATACAGGACGATGAAATGTGGTTTGCTTCTGCCAGGGAAGGCTACACAGGAGTCAACATGTTTACGGCAAGATATCTGAGCGGGAAGTGGATTGACTGGCAGTATGTTGGAGACAGACTGATGAAGGATATCCAGATTGGCGAAGTGCATATACACGGAGACGACCTGTATTTCCACTCTTCAAGACCAGGTGGACATGGCAGTTACGACATCTGGCTAACGACTCGGAGCTATAATGAAGGTTTGGAAATAGAATGGTCAGACCCTGCGAACATACATGCGGTAAACACAGAGGAAGCAGAAAGCCTTCCGTTCGTCACATCCGATGGCAATGAACTCTGGTTTACTCGAACACACATGGGAACACCTGCAATCTTCCGCTCTATCAAGAGCAATGACGGGTGGGGAGCACCAGAGCTAATCGTTTCTCAATTTGCAGGTGAACCCACGCTTGACGATGCCGGGAATCTCTATTTCACACATCACTTCTTCGAATTTGACGAGGAACTGGTAGAGAACGTGATGATAGAAGCTGATATCTACGTTGCGCGCAGGAAACGATAGAACGAAGCTATGTCAATTCCATCAAAGTGATTCAACCATAAACTCTTCTGGCGGGATACTAATCCTCTTCAAGTTACTACGGCTCAGGCATGAAGACGAAATTCGCTACAAGATTCCGGTTTTCAACGAGATAGAAAGAGTATTCTGGTTGCTCGTGAACGACTTTGCCATCTTCAGTCCAATTGTGAAAAGTGTAGTTTTCATAAGCCTCTGCAGTGACAGTGACATAAGTGCCTTTAGGATAAGTGCCATCACCGTGGACTTCGCCACCTTCAGCAGGATTTGCTTCTAGAGTTATGGTGTGCATTATCTGGTCAAAGTGAGCGGTAGCTTCTTTGTCTTCATCCATGACCAGGGTTTGAATACGTTCAGTACCTTCGATATCCCCACTCCAGTGGCTGAACTCCCAGCCATCGTGGGGAAACGCTTCCAGCTCAACTTCCTCGCCGTGTGGATATTTCTCCCTGTCAGGATCTTTGAACACATCTCCCTGGCCGTCAATAATGACTGTAAGCTCGTATTCTAGGTCAATCGGTGGGGGACACCCAATAATGAAAAGAGTTACTACAGCTGCCACCAATAGCAGTATGAGTTTTCTCATCTTGCATTCCACCTTCGGGATTCTTTTTCAAGCAATCTCAGCACCCAAAACGAGGAATCGCATTAATGACGCAGAAGGCAAATAATCAGATTGAAGAGTCTCTTATTGCAGCTTGAAAGCAGGTACTGGATATAACTTTTATGGTAGATTTTGCTGACAGTAACTATTATAGCAAAGTCTGTAACCCTGAAGAAACCCAAACTCCATTCCTCAGATGAGTTCCAGGATAGTTGACTAAGTTCGCCTCTGTGTCTCGGCAGTCTTAGTGTTTGGACTAGCCTGCAAGTGAAGTAGAATAGTCTTAAGAGGTCCAATGAACCGTGTATAGAACTGGCATTTGAGTAGGTTCTGAGAAGCTTACCGCGGATGACACTGAGGTGATCTTTATGAGCGAAGTTCTTCTTGAGAAGCTCATTGCATTTGGAAATGAAGATAAGAATGTCCGAGCAATCATTCTCGAGGGATCAAGAGCTACAGGGTTTCATGTGGATGACCTGTCAGATTACGACATAAACATCTTCGCTCGAGATATCGATGGATACATTAATGGTGAAGCCTGGATAAAGCGACTTGGAGATGTGTTGATCTTACAAAAGGAAAAGTTCGTGTTTTATGGAGCGACCATACCCACGCGCCTCGTTCTATTTCGTGATTACCAGCGTGTTGATTTCAGCTTCTGGAAAACTGAACTGCTAGCGGACATAGCTCGAGGAGACAAGGTGTATGAAAGCTACAAGAACGGTTATCAGGTGCTGGTAGACAAGGATGAAGTTGCTGAACTGCTACCGCCACCAGACAATACCGGATTCAGTATTTCGCCTCCAGATCGTGAGCACTTCCGACAGATCGTTCATGATTTTTGGTTTGAAGCATATGGAATGGCCAAATACCTGTCGAAAGGGGATCTTTGGTATTCAAAGCTGATTGAGAATCGTTTTATGAAGGACAGGCTCTTTCTGATGGCTCTCTGGGACAACTGTTCATCAAGTCACTGGAAGTACAACTCTTCTATCCATAGAGGAGGAAAGCGCTTTGAAAAATGGGCTCCCAAGGAGCTTAAAGATTCGTTTTCGGAGTGCTTCTCAATGTATGAAATCAGCGACACTTGGCGGAGTCTTTTCGTTATGGTAGAAACGTTTAATAAGCTGGCTCGAAATACTGCTTCTAGAATGGGATTTGATTACTCTGACAAACTCGAAGAAGATATTATTGTGTTGTTAGAGTTGTTGCGGGGTAGGAACTGTTCTCACTGAAAGGCATTTCACGGGCGCAGAAGGGAGAGAAGCTACAGCAGCTCTTGTTGCTCGTTAAGGGCGCTTTCCTTGGCAAAAGGAAGGTGTTGCCCGAAGAATAGAGAGAGCAAGTTTTTTGAGGACCAGGGAGTATTAGGCATTATATGAGAACCAGGTAAAGAACGGAGGTAGAGGATGCACCTGCGTGAAATGACAATAGAGGATTACGATCAGGTTCTTGAACTGATGAAGAGAGCACCAGGGGTATGTGTGCGCACCGCAGACAGCCGTGAAGCGACGAGGAGATTTCTGGAACATAATCCAGGATTCAGTTTTGTTGCAGAGAATGAAGGGAAGGTTATTGGCTGTGCTATGGCAGGTCACGATGGCAGAAGAGGCTATCTGCAGCACGTGGTCGTTGCTCAGGAGTATCAGGGAAGGGCCTTGGGGAGGAAGCTTGTGGAAGCGTGCCTGGCAAAACTTGACGCCGAAGGATTTCACAAGACGCATCTCGATGTGATGACTTACAACACGAAAGCAATGGCTTTTTGGGAGCATCTTGGATGGCAACGCAGGGATGATTTGGTGCGTTATTCGATCATCACATCCGATGATGAAAACGCGTAGCAACATGTAACCCGGCCAGTTCCGCCAAGACCAGGCGGGCCAGCGCTGGCTTCGTCAGGCACTCCACGTCGTGGGCAAGGTCGCTATCGCGGCAAGTTCTACTTCGCAGACCGGGTCAATTTATCAGGAATGCATCTTCTCTTGTCCTTTATGGCGGTTCCAGACTAGCATCACGCAGCTTACTTCTGCGTTCGGCTTCTCGGCGTAAAGCGACGATCCACTTCATGGCATGAGCTTGGCCATTCCGCTTCTCCAGCGATTCTTGCTGGATTAGCTTCGCAGCGGATTCTGCTGCTATAGTTCACCCACCCCGGCGCTACGCGCCACCCCTCCGAAGGATGGGAATTAGATCAGGAGCAGGGTTGAAGGGTCTCAGAGGGTTCAAACCCAGGTTTGAGGGGCAGTTGAAGTCAGAAAACCAAGTGCGGGTGAAGTAGAGGGGTTGAGGAGACCCGGGTGAGATGGGACGGGTATTGTTTAGAACAAGGGTAGAGGGTTCAAGATCAGGTAGAGGGTATAGCTAAGATAATCAAGACACGGAAGTGCCGACAACTTGCGAAAACTCTGCTGTGCGACGCACGAATTGCGATAACCTTTTCTCAAAGAAGCTTTCAGTAGGGTAGGGGCATCAGCATGCTGTGCCCTTCGGATGAAATCCGACACGGAACTTGCGAAGAAGAGCACCCACCCCGGCGCTACGCGCCACCCCTCCGAAGGATGGGATTCAGATCAAGAGCGGTTGAGGAAGTTCAGTTGGATAGGCCCGGTTGAATAAGAGTGGGTATTGCGAGAAGGGCAAACACGAAAGTTCCACTGTGAAGCTTGCTAGAGTTCTGGAACTTCAGCTTCGTGGCCGATTCTGCCTGACTCGCTTCGCAGTGGGTTTTGCTGCCATAGGACTCTGGACTCAGAACTCGAAACTCTGGACTGTGTCTTTGTAACTCTGGACCCGGGACTCGAAACTCTGGACATGTTACTGCAACCCTGACGCGGAACAAGGGAATCTTGACTCGAAACCGGTGTTCTCTCGGAAGCAGGTGGAAAAGTTCGGTTCAGGAGGTCCGGTTGAAGAAATCCTGGTGAACACAGGCACCATGAAGAGGGTACCATTCTGAAGCACAGGAGGGATAGACACGTCACTTAGAATACATTCAGTGAGACTGGGAGTCAGCAGATGCTATCTGGTCAGGGACAAGGGATGCATCATGATAGATGCTGGCCCGCCAGGAAGAGAGAGAGCTATTCAGCGCTGGTTCAAAGCTATCGATTTGTCCCCGGAAGATCTCCAGCTTGTTGTTCTTACACACGGTCACTTCGACCACGCAGGAACTGCAAAGTGGCTTAGAGAGTTTACTGGAGCTAGCATTGCAATCCATGAAATGGAAAGAGAGTGGCTTGAAAACGGCACAGTGGTCTTTCCTGAAGCGGTGTCTGCTTGGGGAAGAATTGTGATCTCCATTGGCAAACTGGCAAAGCCCTGGATACATTTTTCTGGTACGGAAGCGGACATTGTTTTTGACTGTGAAGGCTTCGATCTTGCTAGATATGGTATTGCAGGAGAAGTGATTCACACTCCGGGCCACACAGCCGGTTCAGTAAGTGTCCTTCTGGAGACAGGGGATGCCTTTGTAGGCTGTCTTGCGCACAGCAATTTCCCTTTCAGGTATGGGCCGGGGCTGCCAATTCTCGCAGACGAGCCGGGAAGCTTACATTCGAGTTGGAAACTAATGCTTAAAAAGGGAGCCAAAACCATATATCCTGCTCACGGTAAATCCTTTTCAGCAGAGGTGATGCGCAGGATTTTGCGGGACTCTTCACCCGGTACCCGCGCTTGATCTACATGAGATAACTCTGCTCCGCGAAGACTTTCCGGCAGTCGTAGTGCAGGTGTCTCCACCATAACCCGCAAACTTCAACTGGTTTTCTTGACTACTCCTAACGCACTGTTGTGGTTTGGACGTTTTTGGATGTCAACCTTTCGTTTCTTACTCTATATGTCGCTATGTCCAGCCCTTGCAACTCGAACCCGGGTTCTGCACAAGTCTCTTTTTTTCAGGGTTCGCTTACGAACTATGCAAGCGGTAGAAAGAGGTCCATATAATTGACGCCGTCCTCTTCAAACTCTTCCTCGAGACAATAACGGTCATCTCTGTGCTTGACATCTTCACAGTGTTCTGTCACCCAATTGACAAGTTTCTTCCATCCTTGAGGAATCCGGTTAAAGGGATCTGCCATCGGGTCAGTGATTCTAAGGACTGCGTACTTGCAACTCTCGATTTTCTTGATCAAGATGTCTTCAGAAGACCGGGTGTTTTCAGGTACCACTACCCAATACTCGTAGCCTCTTTTCCCCTGACTCCTTTCTTCTTCACTAACCGGTATGTCGAAGCCAAAGCAACGTGCGGATGAATCAATGCCATTATCGTGTGCCCACTTTTCCATCCTGTCGATCACCTCAGTCTCAGGATCATGGCTTATTACATATAAACTGGCAACGACCATTGAATCGAGCTTCTCAAATCTTACTTCGCTATACATGTTCACCCCTCCATCAGTTCTGAGTCTGTAATTGGCTATTACCGGTTTTCGAGGAATAGTGTAAGGAATTCCTTTTACCCTTCCCGGCGTAGTACGGAACTCCTGCACAAATGCCCTTGAAAACGACCGTTCAGACCCATATCCAAAGTCAATTGCCACTTCTATGACACGAGCTCCTTTGCTGATTTCTGATCTTGCATGCGAAAGCTTGCGCTTTCTAACATATGCCATGACAGGGAGTCGCATATATACCATAAGAAGCCTGTGAAAGTGATGCCTGGAGAAGCCTGCGACTTCTGCACATTGTTCTGCAGTCAACGACTGCCTGATGTTCTCTTCAATGAAGTCGATCGTCTTCTGCAGGTGCTCGGTATAGCCCATAATTGATACCTCCATGTCGTAGCAATGGTATTACTATAACTTTGTCGGCGCATCAATACAGGACATTTTGTGCTCTAAACAGAGACAAAAAGACACAGATCTTCTGGATTATTGACATTGCACATTGCAATCTCTCGAAACGATTATTGAGCTTAGCAAATCGAGACAGTTGCTTGGCGTGGCTAGCTGAGGAATGCTACCAGTTTCTGTATTCTGTTCTCAAAGAAGACGGTAATGGATCCCACTTCACGAGCTTTGTCTGTCAGGAAACCTGACTCGTAAAGCTCCTTAGCCAGTGCTCTTCGACAATAACGTGCAAAATGCATCATCATGTTCTCCGGGGGAACACCAGTTCTTCCTGCTGTGGTTGATCTCAGAAGATCAGAGATTTTTTGAAGGTTACGCATGTATAGATTTGATGAAGCTTCAGACAACGCCATAATAGCAGGGTAGAATCGATCAAAGAGCTCCGATGTTACCAAAATGTCTCTTGGTTTGTCGTTTTCGTAGATGTTGATCTCGGAAACGGTATTCTTCAGAAACTCGCTGTCAATATTTCCTGCAAGCAGATCTGCATAAGAGTCAGTAAGAAATCGAAGGAGATTACCCATGTACGATCGAGCTGTCGAAAGGCAGCATGTATTACTTATTAGATCAAGGAAATTGCCCCCGCCTGATCCAATAAAGACTGCCGTATACTTGTTGCCCTTGATTGTTGATTTGCTAAGCCAGTCCTTCGGTTGGTCCTCATATGCGGGGCAGATTTCATCGAAATCAACCTTTGTTCCCGCGTACTCCCCCTTGTAGTCTCTCCAGTTTACCTGAAGCTTCCCTTTTCTCAGGAGTCGTGATATTCCTTGAGACGCACCAATAACAGCCGCCAGGAAATTCCGGATTTCTGGAGAAAGCTTGGTAAATGGACTGCCAATCTTCCACAGGAGTTCTGCCATTTCTTGAGAGATCTCAGAGGCGAGGTCTTTAGCATCAAGTATGTCTTTCTCAAGAAAGACCGCTGTGTTAAGCTTCACGTTGTTTCCAGCAATCTCTATGATGTGCATTGAAAGAAGATCCTTCACTATTTCAGCATCGTAGAACTCGACTCTGAGTCCGCCGTTGATAATTTGCTCCATGGTGTCAAAATGGCTTTGATTCAGAGTGTTCCTAACTCTGTCATGGTATCCAAAATAGCTGGCAACAGTTGGCTGTAGTCTCATCTGGACAGTACTCCCAAGAGCTTCATAACCGGGTATCTGTGAGTGATCATGTCGAACGCTATCTCCTTGGCGTTTAATGCTCACTCGAGCATAGATCTGGGAACTGCAAGATTCTTTATTGCCTCCAGAGCTTTTACTATGTGTTCATAGGCATTTGAGAGCGTGAATACTCCGTGACCTGGCAAGAGAGCATCCGGTGACTCGCTCTCAAGTTTCGGTAGGTGCTCTCTGAAGTCCTTTAGACTTGACCCATCCATATTCAGAAGACCTATTAAACCGTTTGCCAGCAGCGTATCACCAGTGAAAAGACCGTCGAAATCTCTCAGTGATGCACGAAAACAGACTGATCCAGGACTGTGTCCACGAACGCTTATGACTCTCAAAGAAAGATCACCGAAGGCGAGACAATCAGAATCCTTGAGAGGTAGTGCCTCCTCGCAGTTACTGAAATGGTAATCTGAGTCAAATATGCCACTTCTCTTTGCTGCGCAAAGGCCTATTTCTTCATCTGTTCCAGAAAGAAGAAGATCAACGTCGACTGACGAAACATAGATATCTGTTCCGAACTCCTTATGAAAGAAACTCGCTCCGCCGGCATGGTCATAATGGCAATGTGTAAGGAATACAGCCGCAAGTCTTTGTGGTTCAAGGCCATCAGCTTCGATATTCCTGATAATCCTTTCTGGCTCATTTCCACAGCCAGAATCCACCATGATCATTTCATCTCCTGTGTCGATTAAGTAGACTGAGCAATCATGCCTGTGGCTCAGACCGTATTCTCCACTTCCTACAAGAAATACGCTATTATGTAGTCTCACATTTCCACCTCACCATTGTGACTGAACTTCTCACATCAACACATGAAACGGAGTGCTTCATTCTGAAGATCTCTCCACCATACCCTGGACACTCGTGCTTGGTCAGTGTCTATCTGATGGATTACTTCATAGTTTAGCAGAATGTGGCGTCGATCAAATAGCCATGGATTCCAGGGCGCATGAGCCTTGTAAACCTTATGAATGTATTATTGACAGAGAAACAGAGGATCCCGTCTGTTTGGAGAAGTCAAGCTTTGAAAGCACGCCTGGTTTTCGGGGACCGATCCAATCATAACTTGTTGCATGCAGGAAGAAAAGAATCACACGAAACTATTCAGATGTCTTTGGGATATCTCAAATGCACGAAACACGTCAAATCGGCTCTCACGCAATGTAGAAGCTCTCAAGCTGTTATAATTGTCAGCGATTGTGAGAGTCCTGGTTCACTATGGTGTATTATCGGTAAACATCAGATAATGCACGTACAATACGCAAGATGTCTATGAGAATCAATAGGAGAGATCTTGATGAAAGAGATATGTTTGATTGCAGGCGTTTCTTCTCCAGTACTGTATGCATTCACAGTGATTCTGGGAGGTATTCTCTGGCCAGAATACAGCCATCTGTCTGATGCGATAAGCGAGTTGACCGCAGCAGGAGCACCTTTCAGATTTACTCTGAATATCCTTTTCAGTGTATCGCTTGTTCTGGGAGCTTTCTTTGCAGTGAGTGCTTTTCGATTTGTAAAACGATTTCGCATCCGTCTGGTCAGGACAGGAATGGGTATTCTTCTTCTAATAACGATATTGAGCTTCTTATGGGCTTTCTTTCCGATGGATCCTCGTGGAGCCGAAGCTACTTTTCAAGGAATAGTGCATCTAATCCTTGCAGGAGTTGTTTCTCCGCTGACGATAATCAGTCCCGCATTGGTTGGACTCGGATTCAGAAAGATCGAAGGATTTCGTGATTATGCGATCTACTCTTTGGTTTCTGCTGCGGTTATCCTTGCAACTGGTCTGACAGCTGTCCTGAGCATACAATATGGTGACGCATATATCGGATTGTTTGAGAGATTGACCATCGGCTCGTACCAGCAGTGGATGGGAATCAGTGCTCTTGTGTTCTATCGTCGATTGAAACAAAAGCTCAACGAGAGCTTTCAGAAAAACCAGGAAAGTTACTCACCAAGAGGATAGTTGGCACAGTGCTGGACTTTTAAGAAGGTACTGCTGGTTTTGATGGTAGGCAATCATCAGCTGCAAATCGAACGATTCTGTTATGTTGCTAGATCGTCAGCGAGCTCTGAGTATTTGGCGGAGCATTCCAATGTGATCTGGATTATAAGAAGAGTGGCTTGAGTTTTCTGGTATCAACCTCGACGTTGACAGTACTCTGAGTAGTCTTCTCGCCACTTATCCGCGTGCGTTTTCGGATTAAGCGCCATGCTTTTCTGTATCAATGAGATAGAAACAGAAGCCAGAGTCACTGCTCAAGCGATGATCGCAACTATCTGCAGGAAAGACGTTATCACACGGTCTTGTTTTCCCAGACTACGGGGTTCTTGCTGGGTGTTATCTTCTAGAATACCTGACAGGGGACCTTTTAGCCAATAACTAGACTGTCAGTGACCGAACAGAAACAGAGACGAACCTCATGAGGTTATCAAAGATAGTTGATCCTACTCCTGTAGGCTTCCATTACCCTATCATTGAAATGCTTGCCCTGATCGAGATTGGCACTCATATATACCGGCAGAGGATCGATTTTTTCTCTAATAAGCATTTCAACAACCTCTACAATGACACTGTTCAATATTATGTGCCCACTGATTGTAGACACTGGTCCTATCTTCTGTTCAAATCCTTCAAGGTCTATTGTTGCATCACCAAGAGGACAGCATAGATCCAGTATGAGATCTGGTTCGAGTTCAAAGAGACGTTTTCCAGATATGTGTCTGCTACTTATGCTTCTCGAATACTCAAGAGAAGTCAGAGCAATCAGCTTTGCCCCCATCTTCTTGCCAATCATCGCCACTTCCAGAGGAGCAGCATTTCTCCCAGAAACTGATGCAACCAATAGAGTGTCTACACAGCTCAGGTTGATCCCCTCCATTATTAGTTCTCCTACACTTTCAAGACGTTCCGCGAGGACTGTCTTATGTATAGGTCGTGCGTTAAGCATCAGTCCTTCGTAGTATATGGGGTTGGCGAGAGCAAACCCTCCAGCCCGAAATGCCAGTTCGGAGGCCATCATGCTGGAATGACCGGCACCAAAAATGTAGAGAGCCCCGCCTGATAGTGTTGAATCAACTATGATCTCTGCCGCTTCAACGATTTTCTCCTTCTGCTTAGTTCTGATGGTGCTAACTAACCTTTCAATGTTATCCAGGTATTCTTCAAACAAATTGGCACCCCTTTCCCCAGCGGGAATCTCTTCATCTAGTTCTCTTGCTTGCATAGAAGTCTTTCCATATGGTATCTACTTAGTAATGATTCTCGTGAAGCACAGAATGCTCAGCAAACCCAACGCCCGAACGGCAACGGCGTCATATTTGCGGAGAGCGGATTTCCCAGCAATACACCAGGCCTCTTATACTATCATGTCCAACGTCTGCAAGCCTTCATCTGCGAGTTGATCATCCATAACTAGAAGGCACAGAATGAGAAGCGTTTCAAACCTGAGCCATCTAGGACCTCTGAAGTATCAGGGTTTGTCTACAGCTTAACTACTCTGGTAAGATTTGCTGGGTTGTCTGGATCTAACCCCTTGACTTTCGAAAGAGCAAGAGAAAGCAGCTGCAAAGGTACCACCCGGTAAAAAGCATCTTCGCCTTCATCAGTCTTTTCGCACGTTATAATATCGCTGTTTTGAGGACCAATTGTCAGAACAGTTGCTCCGATGCCTCGGAGCTCTTCTGTGAGAGTGCTAAGACTATTCTCAGAAGATCGAGTTTTCTGTATTATAATCAGCGTTTTTGAAGATGCAAGGGTCTTTGGTCCATGTCTATAGTCCATTGCAGGATAGCCAGTTGCCAGACATTTCGCCATCTCTTTGCATTTCAGAGCGCCTTCATAAACGACTCCAACTAATTCACCTGTTCCCAGGAGCTCGACATGTTCGTACAGACTCAAATCAAGTGCATCGAAGCAACCTCTGGAAATCCCTATCAGTGAAGGTACTTCATTAACACATTCTTTAACATGAGTATTGCTTTTGGCTCCCATCTTGTTTATCAGCATTGTTATCGAGAGCAGCATTGCAGTGAACGTTCTTGTCATAGCTACCGATTCTTCAGGAACATTGAGGTCAAGCACGAAATCTGCGATCGTGGAAACAGTGCTCTCTGGGGTACAGGTTATGCCCAGGAGCAAAGAACCATATTCATCTTTGAGTTTCTTTGCTGCTAATAACGCTTCCGTGGTTTCGCCGGATCTAGAGAACACCACAGCAACTCTCCTTCTTTCTTTGAGAAGAACGGTCTCAGGGCTAAGCAGAATCTCTGATGAAACCAGTGCTCTGCTAGGAATCTTGAGTACTCTATTGGCATATGCAGCGGCTGAAAGAGCGATATAGTATGATGATCCGCAACCGGTAAAAATTAGCTCGTCACACGCAATTTGATCGGACAGAACAGCTGCCAGTTCCGATCCTTGTCTTTCGATAAGTGACACGGTACTTATCAGTGTTTCAGTTTGATGAATAATCTCCTGTTCAGTATGCATCTAGACCCCCCCACTATTGAGGATATCCAGGACATGTTCAAGACTCTCAATTCCTTTCGTGACATATTTCTTGGAAATCCACTCATTCGGACTGTGGGTACCGCCCCCTCTGGTTATTCCAACAGTTACTGCTGGAATTCCCATTCCTAAAGGTACGCTGGCATTTGTGGAAGACGGGAAGTCGGTACTCTCAATTCCTGTATTTGCATGAGCTTTTCTTACCGCCCTGACCAGTTTATGATCACTTGGAATTGAAGAAGGCTCTCGCAAAGCGGAGACTTCAATATCATATTTTGCCCCAGTGCCTTCTGCAATGCTCTTGATAACGCTCTTGCAGCAGGAAAAGACATTGTGCAAGCTCTGTTTTTCAACAGACCTTATATCTATGTCAAAAGAAGCACCTGAACCACCTATCTTGCAAAGCCTACCACTTCTGAGCGAACCAATAGATGCTGTTGTTCGGGGATTCTCTATGAAACCATGATTCTTGACGATCTCTGAAACGATTTCTGCTGCTATATGTACTGCATTTGGGCTTCTTGGATCAATCCACGAATGCCCGCCGGGAGTTGAAAGATTGATGTCGGCACGTATTGAACCAATTCCCTGAAAGGTTATCCTTTCGACAGGGACGCCCTCAACAGAAATCGAATACAGTAGTCTGCTGCCTGAAGAGAGAATGTACTCGATAACTCTCTTCATTCCTGCACCTTTCCCCGGTACCTCTTCTCTTGACGTTGCTGCGAGAATCGTTCTTGGCCAGCGATCTAGCTTCTCAGCTAAGTTAACTAACGAAGCCAATGCAACAGAATTGTCAGCGACAGAAGGACAGAAGATCCTATCGTCCTGTTCCTCCCAGTCCAGTCTTGTTGATTCATCAAACACAGTGTCAAGATGCGCTTCAACAAGAATGGCATTGTCCGGAAGTGTTTCTCCGTTGCATACAAGAACATTGTTGATGTCATCAATGAATGTCTTAAGTCCTCTCTTGGAAAACAACTCCGACATAATGTCGGCTTTTCTCTTTTCGTTGAATGTCGGAGAAGGAGTCGTTGTAATCATCTTCAGCATTTCCCAGAACTCCCTATTCATGTAGGATCTCCTCTCTTGTTTATCAGGTCTTGCACATGCGCAACAAGAAGATCATGAGCTGCCCCTGAATATGGTGATGCGTAGTACTCATAGGTGCCATATGCTTTCCGGGGAGTCAAGTACGAAAGATAGGCCAAAGAATAACAGACAACCTCAGCATGCTCAAAGATGCTCAACATGATCTCCCTGAGAGTCTCTCCAGTGGAGTAAAGAACCTCAAACGGAAGGAAAAGAAACGCGATATCTCCGATAGATACAAGTGCGAGGGGGGCAATACGAGAAGCCTCTTGATCCTCAAGAGATCTTGCTTTTGACAGCTCATAACCAGATAGAGCATACTTGTCTGCAGGTATTTCGAGATCTTCTGAGTGGTTCTTGAGTGGTAATGAAAGGCAAGTCCTTTGAAATTGCAGTTCCCCGGGTTCAAATGCTGTGGTGGATAGAACTTTAATGCTGGAAGCAAAAAGCTCGGAGAGTCTTTCGATTTCATGGAAATCTCTGCTTTTTCTGGTAAAACGGGTGCTCACATCACCACAACAACTGTTCAGAAAGACTACTGGAAATCCGAACAAGACTTCAAGCTTGTTACGGATGCTTCCTGCCAGGTCTGAAGAATACTTAGTATTGTCAGGACCCAGAACGGTTGGATGACAAGGGAATATCAATAATCCAACTCTATCGGAGGTAGACGAAAACACCAGAAGCCGCCCTTCAAGTGGTCTCTTCGTTTCTCTCTCAGTTCTTAGAGAGCAAACTCCTGGACTATTGAATGAAAGGACTTCTATCCTTGTTAGTTCCGCAAGGGCTGAGCCGGAAAGCCTGTTGTTGTGTTTTACGACTTCCTTAAGCATCTCGACTACTACTGAAGGCTTCGGACCTGAATGGGTATGTGTGGCAATGGGTATGGCTGAATCAAAAGACAGACCTCGTGGGATTCCAAGAATGTCAAGAACACAGAAGAAAATAGCTTTGTGATCATCTTCAAAACATATACTTGCAATCTCTAAAGGAGACAGCCTTCCTGTAGATTTCTCTTTTCTTTCAGAATAGCCGGCCATCTCCAGACCATTGGGAAACCTCATTTCACTCTTACTGAATCCGATTCTCATTTATTCCTCTTTCAGATAGCTTCTTCAGTCGTCTAAGAACTGCTGCGTCAACGCTCGTTACAGCTTCCATTGCTATAAGGACAGCTCCATATACGGGAATCATCTCTGGTTCAACAATCGTGACACTTTTACCGAGTTCACTTCGAAAACACTCTGTGAAGTAATCTGATCTCTTCAAGCCTCCAATCAGACAAGCTCGTTCTTTAATTCCATCTCTCTGACTCAGCGATATAACGCTTGCTGCAAGAATGTGGGCGTTTTCCGCCACAATTCTCTGTGCAGACTCATCGCCCTCTTCGGCAGCTTGAATGACGGAAGGCGCAAAGCCCGCTACTAATGATTTAGAGTGATCTTCAAGATAGAAGAAACGAATGATGTCGCTTTTTGAACGAAACCCGAAGTGCTCCTCCATTCTTTCCCTAAGTATAGTATCAGTTATGCCGTCGTAACACTTCAAACTCTCCTGAATACCCTGCATTGATATCCTGTATGCGCTTCCCCAATCTCCGAGCAAGTGCCCCCATCCGCCTACATGCTTCACGTTCCCTTCAGAATCCATACACAGAACCATAGATCCAGTTCCGGCAATAGCAGCTATTCCAGAACCTCCACAGAAGGCACCGTACAAGGCGTTATAGCAGTCGTTATTGATCAGCAGGGTTTCAGTATTGAGAACTCTTCTGCTGAGTTTCTCCAGTTTCTCTGAAGTGCTACCAATATCCAGGCCAGAGAAACCGATATAGGCAGCCTTGAACTCAAGATGCTCCAATCCTGCTGATTGTAGTCCCCGCCTGAGAGAATCCTCTGTTCCTTCAAGTCCGATAGACAAGTGGTTCGCGGGACCACCTAAGGATGAACCAAGTAAGCTACCATAAGCATCACATGCAACCAGTTTTGTTTCGGTCCCACCTGCATCAATACCCAGGAAGGCCTGGATTTCTTCTGACATCAACCCTTCACCGCCCCTGCTGTCAGTCCCTGTATGTACCATTTCTGCATTACCAGGAAGACAATAATGACAGGAATCGTAGCGATTATCATACCTGCGCTTAGAAGTCCCCAGCGTGTTACATGGTGTCCACGAAAGACCGTTAAGCCAAGATTGATTGGCATTTTAGAGTAATCCTGGATCACAAGTAGTGGCCAGAAGAACATGTTCCATGACCATAAGACCTTGAATATCATCATGGTAGCTATCGTCGGTTTTACAAGAGGTAGCATGATTCTTGAATAGACATATACGTCGCCTGCACCATCAATTCTCGCTGCCTCTTCCAGTTCAAGGGGTATGCCAAAGAACGCTTGTCTGAACATGAAGACACCGAAACCGCTTGCTGCAAAGGGAATTATCAAGCTTGTATATGTGTTTATCAAACCCATTCTCAAAACTATTAGATAGAGAGGAATGACTACCACATAGAAGGGGATCATGAGAGTCGAAAGAGCTGCCCAGAACAACACATTCCTTCCAAGAAAACGCTTTCTTGCAAGTGCAAACCCTGCCATGGAGTCGAACAGAAGACTGAGGATAGTGACTGCTGCAGCCACAAAAAGACTATTCAAGAACATAGTTCCAAGAGTGACATTGCTATCAAAGAGAGTTGGATAGTTCCAGGCTAGAGGGTAGTTCTCTGTTGTGAACTGCTCAGGTATCAGGGAGTATGTTTCGATTCCGGTGTCTGGGGACACCGAGGTAGAGATTGTCCAAAGCAGTGGCAGAAGGGTGATAATGGCAACGCCTGAGAGGATAACTGTTTTCACTGTTATTCTTATCGTGCGCGCCTTCTTTTTTGTAAGCATATCAAATCATCCTCTCACACTATCGCTTCATCAGAGCTTTTGGAGATTCTCTTCTGGATCAAAGTGAATAAGAGCAATATACCGAACAGAATAACACTTATAGCACTTGCATAGCCCATTTCAAATTCTTGAAAGCCTTTCATGTAAAGGTAATTGACAATGGTGGTCGTAGAGTACCCTGGTCCACCACCCGTCATAAGATATATAGGGGTGAATATCTGGAAGGCATTAATCGTGGTTGTCACCAGGAGAAAGAACGTTGTTGGCCTTACAAGAGGGAGTGTGATCTTTATAATCCTTTGAAATCTTGAAGCCCCATCAAGTTCAGCAGCTTGGTAGAACTCATCTGGGATACTCTGAAGACCTGAAAGGTATATGAGCATATTGAATCCGAAGTTCTTCCAGACCATAACAAGGATTATCGAGTTCATTGCGAGATTGGACTGAGTTAACCATCCTTGTGGATCAATACCGAAAGACCCAACAATCCTGTTCGCAAATCCGGCGGAGCTTGGAGACAAGATCATAAGCCATACTATACTGGCAACTACCATTGACACTACTACAGGGATGAAGATTGCCAGTCTGAAGAAATTCCTTCCAGGGAATCTCTCGTTCAGCATGATTGCGAAGACAAATCCTGCCAGGATACTGACTGGAACATATATTGCTGAGAAATGAAACGTATTGAATAAAGCTTCCCAGAAGTAAGAATCATTCACCATTCTGATGTAGTTTCTTAGGCCAACAAAATCAGGTGTCAAATAGGTCAGTATGCTGAAATCGTAGAAACTTAGTACAAAGGCCCAGATAATAGGGACAAAAATGAAGAGAGTGAACACTGTATATGCTGGTGCACAAAAAATGTAGCTGATCAGTGTATCACGCCACTTCTTGTTTCCAGTCATCCCCGTAACCTCCTCATCGTAAGAACAAGGGAGAGGCTAAAGCGCCCCTCCCTAAGAGCTTATTGGATATAACCTCTCTGTCTTAGCTGTGCTTCAACTTCCTTCTGAGCCTTTTCCAGAGCCTCCCCAATAGGTGTTCCACGTTCAAGAGCATTCTGAATCTCAATTCTAAGAACTCTTGTAATGAAACTTGCTTCTGGATGGGCGATCCATGCTTTTGACTCCTCCATTTGCTTCAAGTACACTGATCTTATCGGATCATTTGCGAAGTAGGGATCTGCAGCAGCGTCAACTCTTGAAGGAAGAAATCCTGAAGCTCTACAATAATCTGTCATCCTATCTGCATCGACCATCCATTCAAGCAGTTTGGCAGCTGCTTCCTTGTTTCTTGCCTGACTGGGAATGACAAAGGAGTCTGCTCCGAAGTAGGACCAATATGCTCCGGTCTCTGGATGTGCAGGCATCAGTCCAACTCCAAGTTTGTCGCCGATTACGTTGTAGAGTTCTCTGGCGCTATCGCCTGCATCAATGTACATAGCCACCCTTCCTTCAGCAACCATTCTCCTTACATCCCAAAGCTGAACATTTACCGCGCCTGGTTGAACGACATTGTGTTCATGAAAGAGATCGTAGTAAAACTGCATTCCCTCAACAAAAGCAGGATCAGTAAATCCAGGATAGTCGAGTCCGTCCAGTAGCTGACCGCCAGCTTGCCATGCGAAAATCACGCTCTGGGAAAGATAATTGGCTGCTGTACCGAATCCATGAACGTCGATTCTCCCATTGCCTGTCCTGTCGAATGTAAGCATCTTAGAGTACTTCACGAAGTCATCCCAGGTCCATCCCATAGGCTCAGGGACGCCGCGTTCCTCGAAAATGTCTTTCCTGTAGAGGATGGCTCTGGTATCGACAAAGTAGGGAACAGATACAATCTTACCTGTCATGTCCGCCGGTGCAGCTGGGGAATAACGGGCAGCCTCTATAAGCGCAGGTGTAAACTCTGCCAGAACCTCCTCAGAAACCAGGCCATCAAGTGGTTCGAGCACCCCAAATCTTGCTAACACATGTTCAAAAGGAGTCCCGAGCTTGACGAGATCGGGCGCTCTTCCCGACATAATCGCTACCTGGATTTTGGTGTGTGGATCCTCTGCCCAGGGTACTACAACCAGATTCACCCTTATCCCTGTGTCTTCCTCGAAAGCTCGTACATGTTCCCTGACAATCGGTAGGTCAAGTGATGGATCTCCGCCTGCAAACCAGAAAGTGATCTGTTGACCACATAATAGGACAGACGCAGTCAACAGCAAAGAGAGTAGAATAAACTTGGTTCCAGTCATCTTTATCACTCCTTTATTGTTCCATTGTTTCAAGAAAGGCTTCAAGAAGAGCTTCGTTTCCGAATACAGTCTCAAACCTGAACAACGTTATTCCATCTGCTCCCGCGTGTCTAGCTGCATATATTGCCTGTTGGAGTTCAAGCGGAGTTAACTGGAAGCCCTGTATTCCCATGACGACCTTGTTTTTTGAAAGCGTTACCTCTCTTGTTCCTGTGAACACATCCTCTACCCATGTCGCTCTTTTACCGAATTCAAGATGGTACGCCATTGGAATGATGATGTCACAGAGCTCTCCGAAGTCGGCGTATCGTTGTCCATAATGCACCATGGCAAAAGCGTTGTCTGAAGGATCTATATCGCCTCCTTCGGGCATTAGAGATGCGCTGTATACGACTTCCGGCTTTTTGCCTTTCACTGCTTCTCTGATCTCGTATGTGAAATCACGAATGTCATTCATTCTAATTGCAACCCATCTGTTGATATCAGAGAAACGAAACTCCTTGTACATATCAATAAACTTCGTACCATCACCCGCGGCTCCCCATGTTTCGATCGCCGTTTCAAGAAGGAAGTCTACATCCAGCCCTTCCATATAAGCTCTGCCGATGTTAGTTGGTCCCCATCCCCAGGCAGCCGTGGGATACCTGATGTAGTCAAGATGAATTCCGTCGACATCATAGAGCTCGATTACTTCAAGCATCATGTCGATCAGGTATTTCCTGTATGCAGTATCTGCAACAAAGTCTACTGTGGAACCGGCTCTTCGGTAATCACCGCCGGATACCATTGGAGTTCCGTGCATTCTTCGTTCAGGGTGAATGTTAAGATACGCGGCATCCTGATTAATAACAAACCATGCGTGTATACTGATACCGTAGGTGCGTGCTTCTTTGACAGATTTCTCCAGGACGGTCGTATTATCTGCAAACGCTACAGCTATCTCGGAAGGCCAGTTTACCTGCCCAGCAGTACCCTTTACAAGAAGAAAGACGTCTGTAATGCCTGCATCGTTCATTTCAGAGAAGGCTCTTTCAACACCGTAGTTCACCAGGGTACTTCCCCATACCCATACGGAAACAATCTCTCCTTCTCGTGGGCCGATCTTTTCATAGGCAACTTCTCTTTCTACTCTTTCCGCTATTGGCCACTCTTCCGGAGGAACCATGGGTCGTAAGGAAGCGTAATTAGGCATCATCCCATTGTCATTGATCCATCGTATCGTTCTTGCTAGTACAGAGATCAGAACATCCGGACTCATGGTGCTTTCTTCCTCACCATTGTGAACGAAGGAGACTTCTTTGGGAATAACAGTGTCCTCTTCAAGTATATTTGCCAGCTCTTCCGAGACATCGAAGGTGTCATCCCAGTTGATTCTGCCTCCGAGTTCTCCTTCAATCTGCCTTATAGGTGGTTGAACAGGAACACCTCTTACAATTGGCGGTATTTCACCTGTCATTAGTCTTTCTTCCCCGTAGATCGCTAGGAACTTTGACATGAAGTAGAGACTTTGCTCTATTGATATCACGTAATCCGTCTCGGGGATTGAGATATTCGAGGGGATTGTTCCGCCACGTGCGTCAATCTCATTTGCCAAAGCTACTCCAAGCTTGACAACATCTTCGCCAGACAGTTCCAGACCCCATGTTACACTTGCAATGAGGAACGCCACTACCAGAATAAACAGTTTTCTCACAAAACACACCTCCTCAAATTAGAGAATCGGGATTCTCCTCTTGTATCTTCGGATTAGTTCAGAGTTTTGTAGGTTGCCGTCTTCGATATTTGCACTTATGAAGACAGGCGGATCCTTGCCCTTCTGAGCAAATAGCCATGCAACCTCGGTGACAATTGAATTTAGTATTGTTGCGCCAATTGCAGTAGAAGCAGGAGCTACTCTTGCTGATCCGATTTCCATCAATGCGTCTCCAGGTGGGATGTGATTATCTATGACGATGTCAGCGATTTCGAATAATCTGGCACCTTCCAGGTTTTTTGGGGTGACCGACAACGAATGGGCAAGAGAGGTCACTGCAACTGTTCTTAATCCGATTTCCTTGGCGTAAAGAGCTGCCTCGACCGGTGCGCAGTTCACGCCCGAATTGGAGATAATCAGTAATAGATCTTTAGAGGTAATCCTATAAGACTCAAGAAGTCGTCTTGCCAGTCCAGGTGTACGTTCGGATTCTGAGGAGTGTTCAGCCCCCTCGTGAAGCATGAAACAACTCGAAAGAACTGGATAGACAGTGACAAGACCACCTGCACGATAGAACATTTCTTCTGCAAGCATATGAGAATGGCCGGTTCCAAACACATATATCAGACCATCACTTTCGAGTGTATCGAAGACTGCTTTTGCAGAGATTTCGATATTCTCGCTCTCTTCATTCTTGACTTCTTCAATAGCATGGAGGACTTTCTCAAAGTATTCTTTCCACAAGCTGACTTCACCTCATCTGTTGCTTCTGACAGGTCTTACGAGTGAGAAATGCTTGATAACAGTGCTCCGAAAACCCTCTGGCAACTCGAGAACATCATTATGAAAAGACTCAATGAAGGTCATGACATCCTCCGGATAACAATCTACACATGGCCCGGATATTATGAGGCATCATACCAAATGTTGATATGGCCGCTTTAAAGCCTTTGAGACAAGAAGCATCATAGGGATCCCTTGCCGACACAAGGATATTCCGGGGATATTCTTTGCAAAGTGCATTAAGGAGCTTGGCAACAGAGAAAATCTGTCTTGAGCCTCTTGAAGAAGAAATCACGATGAGAGGGGTCTTCGTTGGTACCAACCTTCTCATCTCATCTATCTCAAAACACTCTTCTGAGTATCCTGTAGCAAAGTAATGCTTGATCTTGAAAAACTCTGAAATGATATCTCTTGTTCTACTCGTGTTGATGAAGGCTTCTTCCAGCCCTGTAACTGTTGAAGAGAGCTCAACGACAGTGATCTCTGACCCTATTGATATCGGTATAACACCTTCGTTCCTGTGAAGAACGAGACTCTTCTCCGCAAGCTCGCTATCGAATGAAGAATCATGATCTCTTTCGAGTCGTTCAACATCCTGAAGTGTACCTTGTTCCCTGAGTCTTTCGCGAGCAGTCTCAATTCTCCGTGCGCTCTGCCCTAATCTTTCTTTAGGAATTGTTCCATCTTGCACAGCGTCTGCAAAAGCCCTCATTGATCTTCTCTGTAACTCAGGAGAGTGGCTTATCAATATCAAATCTGCTCCGGCACGGAAAGCCTCTACCGTAGCGTGTTCAATACCCATTGTGTTCTTCACTGCGTCCATTTCAAGGCAATCTGTAATAATCAGACCTTCAAAACCAAGTTCATCCCTTGCGATCTCAGTAAGGAAACGCCTTGAAACCGTTGCAGCTCTATCATCTATCTCTGGCACAACAATGTGTGCTGTCATTAGAAGATCCAGCAGGTCTTCCTGAATAAGCTCTGCAAAGGGCCGGATATGGACATCTCTGAAGGTCTGCTCAGGAAGATTGATGATTGGAAGAACGGAATGCGAATCATCGACTGTGGCTCCGTGCCCTGGATAGTGTTTTCCTGTTGTCAAGATTCCCTGAGAGTGTACCCCCTTGCAGAACTCTCTGCCAAAACGAACAACTTCTTCTGGAGAATCAGAGAAAGATCGCTTGCCAATAATCGGATTTGCATGTTCGGTATTGCAGTCAATAACAGGACTAAGAAAGACGTTAACTCCCATAATACCGAGTTCAGAGGCCATTCTTGATGCCATACTGTACGCGTATGCCGGATTTCCTGTGGAAGTCAGACCCATAGGACTGATTCCCATTGTTCGGGGAGGTGCCAATCTGTAAACTGAACCTCCCTCTTCATCTGACATCAGAAAGGGTCTCTTTGAAGAGTTGTCACATATGTGCCTGGATGCATTCCATGATTGAATGGGGCTGATAGAGTTTCTCGAAGAGATGTTAAATGCTGATATTCTGTTCTCTAGAAGACCCTTGAGCGAACCTCCTAGTGATCCTTTATCTTCGTTTAGTCCAAATCCGAAAACAAAGAAATCTTCAATATCATAACAAGTATACCGCTTCAATACAAACACCACTCTAAATAGCATTAATGAACATGATCTTTTATGATCTAATTCTACTATATCGATCACTATCTGCAAAATATCACAATTGCTAGATATCAAGAGCTATTATGAGCTATTCACTTTCATTTCATTCCAGATCGCTCACATTCAATTAGTCTGCACTTGTATCATCTGAAGAGGTTATACAATGATTCATCTGGTTTTTCCTATTCTCTGCACTGCCTTATGGCAATCTGTGAAAAGGCTACACTGGCTCTCTCTTCATTTGCTGGTATGGCTTGGTCTTTCGAGATAGTTACCCATGCAGTGAGTGGAATATGACTGAGAATACGTGATATCATCAAACATGATCATTCAACGTATCTTTGGAGGATAGTCATGAATAGACCTGAACGACATGCAAAGATATTGAGCTTGATCTCAGAAAACTCAGCTATCAGCGTGAACGAACTCAGCAGAATCACAAAGGCTTCACAAGCTACCATAAGACGTGATTTGACAGAGCTCGAAGGGGAAGGAATCATCGAACGTTTTCACGGAGGGGCAGTTTTCAGCGACAAGAAGGTGTTCGAGATATCATTCGATCGGAGGAAAAACCATTTCATTGAAGAGAAGAGAGCGATTGCAGAAGCCGCAATTCGCTTTATCGAGGACGACAGCACTGTTATTCTTGATGCAGGTACCACGGCTTTGCAGATAGCAAAGAAGCTCTGTGAGCTTTCGCGAAATGTTCATCTGGTCACAAACAGCCTGGCAATTGCGAATGAAACCGCAGGATGCTCTGAAATAGACCTGACACTCCTTGGCGGAAGAATAGACTGGCGTAATATGGCGACTGTGGGACATGTTGGTGTAGAGTATCTTCGAGAACTTAAAGCAGATCTGGCTTTCATTGGGGCAAATGCAGTATATCCTTGTGAGGGTGTGTTTGCTGTAGAAGAGAATAGCGCTCTCTTAAACAGGGCAATGGTTAGATCATCCAAAATGGTAATAGTTGTCTGTGATTCTTCTAAGTTTCACAAAGAGGCTCACTTCAGAGCTGTGACGCCAGAGCAGATAGACTACATTGTCACGGGAAGTAGTACAGACAGGGATATCCTGGACGCTTTAAAGGAAAAAGGAGTTGCTGTAATCATCGCAGGTAAAGCTTATTAGTTGCTGCTTTACTAGCATACCAAAGCAAACTGCACTGACCATTCTACCGGCAAATACGGAACTGGTTTCGCCAGGAGTGTTCAGAATTGGCCACATGAGTACTACACAATGCAGCGAAGAGAGCTTGTCACAGACAGTTGCGGGTATCAGAGAGTTTCTGAATACGCATTAGCTGACTGCAAGCTGGTCTGCTTTTCTCAAAAAGCAAAGTCCACGCAGTATAGACTTGTGTTACGTGGAAAGACGCTATAAATTAATGTTAAAAAACTAATGACTAACAATAACTCTAATATCCTCGAATTATAGCCATTTTTGTTGATTCAGGAATGGTTACAGTATATAATACGTACTCAGCACTATTTGTGCTCGGAGGGAGGTGTCCAACATGTCAGCGAAAGTGATCATCTTCTTGTTCATTGTGATGTTAGTCGTGATCGTCGCACTTGGATGGACTGCTCTGGCCAGAGCGAACAGAGCAAGTGTTGCCTTGGAGACAGCCATGGAAGCAATCTCTGAGCTTGAACAGAATCAACAGATACTCATGGATGCGGTCGGGGCTTCAGATGAAGAGTTGGAAGAACTTAGGAGAGAGCTTGATGAAGCAAGAGACCGAATAAGGCAACTGATAGAAGAGGCTGAAGAGGCCCTGACCCCTCCTGAACCTGAACCAATCGAAGATCCTCCAGTTAACGATATGCCACCACCTCAGGATCCAGGAATGGACCCGGGCTGGTAGAACAGTTATCCCTATCCAGAAACAATTACTTATCTCTGATGCACTAAGCACCCGGGCACTACAAAGTGCTGCGGGTGCTTGTTTCTTGTAATGAATGCTTTCATGAGTTCGAGTTACCAGGCAATGAAACCTGAAAACCTCAGCAGTAGACGTTAGTAAGCTTCTGCTAATGACAATAATCACTGAGAGCAGCTGATCATTCTGAAGACCATTGAGTATGAACAGAACCACAAGGCCCCATAGTCTGGATATGTCTCTTCAGGGAAATGAAAACGAAAAACCGAATACTCACTTCAAGACTTAGAAGCTTTGGCTCATATTCACTCAAGTGTAGACATGATAGTCTATTTCCGATATTCTGCAGAAGTCGACGAGTTCCTTTACATAGTCACCGTATACTGCATGACAGTGGTTTGATCCGTATGTGGAAAGAAAATCTGCTATTGGGACTCTTAACCTGGCGAAAGCATGTGGCCACTCAATTTGTGATGCCTCTGCCTTCTCTTCAGCCCTGTTTCCGAGGTCTACAAACTCCGCGGGGAGTATCGCCATCCAGTACTTGCCGTCCTTTCTCATCAATCTGGCAATGGTGACTTCGCCGGGGGCTGCTATGTGTCTCACAGATGCACCGCCTGCAGGAAAGTAGAAACTCTCAGGATAGAATTCCACTTTGCTGAGGTTCTCCTCAGGGGCGCTGGAACGTCCAGCAAAATAGGTTGCGTGTGAGCCGGAGTTGCACAGGTCGAGAACATCGAATTCTTCATCGTAGTGTCTGACATCAGCAAAGAGGACAGGAGAACGAGAGAGGAGTTTGAGTATCTGCATGGTCAGTGCAGCGTCAGAGTCCGCCTCGGTAGCGCACACGACAGGTTCATGACTCCCGTCCCAATCGTAGGGATCGTTCATGAACGCCTCGGTTACATCCATTGTCACGAAGTTGTTAGTGAGTTCAGGCTGTGCTTTGATGCCAATAAAGTCGAGCTCTTCCTCACGAATCACATCTTTCACAGCATAGTAGCTGCTGATCTGCTTCTCAAGTTTCTCAGGCGTCAGTTGTTTGCCATCGTAGTGAATTCTTCGAACCCTTGCTTCCAGCCATTCTCTTGCCCTGACTGCTCTTTCGTCAGAGACCTCGGAGCTTCGCCTTATGATCTCGTACTGATCAATATGCTCGATGTCCACACCGAACAGGGAGTTCCACAGATCTACATTTGGAACAGCGGTGTACATGCCCATGGGTCTTCCGCCAAATAGGCCATATCTCATTCCCACAAGGCGTCTCCGTGCAGAGGAAGCTCTGATATAGGCCACGGTCTCTCGCAAGACTTCAGGCTCTTCCACGTCTCCCCAGACTCTCTTACACTTTGTCCCATCGTGATCCAGGCTGCCCGCCGCTGCGAGCATTCCAACCATGCCGGGGAACCTGGGGTTGATGTTGCCGAAGAGGAGAAAAGGACCAGGTGCGAACTTACTGGCGATAACACTGAAATGAGGGAAGGCCCACACAGCATAGTTGAATACTGTCATTTCTACCCCCATTGCGTTCAAGCGCAGGGCTTCCTTCTTTGCAACGGAAGGTTTCCAGATGAGTTCCTCTGCAGTAATCACTTCGATTTCTCCTGTGGCTTCCAGGGCACTCTTCAGTCTAGATTCAAAGTCTTTGTTGATTTTGACCAGATCGTTGTGAACAAACTCTCGTCCATCAGAAAAGGTCAACAACCCAACTCTGATCTTTGACAAGACAGCAACCTCCTTTCTACTTCGATCTAGTGATGGAAATCCTTCTCACTTGTTCTGCTATTCAGTCTAACAGATCAGTGACCCTTGTTGAAAATAACGCCGGATATGTGTTTCTGCTATGGTCTTAGATAGTCCTGAGGCTATAATCTTGAGTGAATCGGATCAGGTTACTGAAATCTGATATAAGGAATCAAACAATGACAAGGTATTCTGGCAGTCTGTTGTAAGTGATTGAGTGAAGGCTCATAACGTACTGACTGTGGGGAGGTAGGGTTTTCGTGAATCTAGTTTACTGGACAGGCATACTTCTTTGTCTTTCGCAGTCAGCTCTTTTGTCTGGATTGAATCTCGGTTTATTCTCGCTCAGCAAACTCGAGTTGGAAGTTGAGGCAAGGAAGGGCAATCGTATGGCAAAGAGGGTTCTAAGACTCCGAAATAACGCAAATCTCTCGCTCGTTACAATTCTCTGGGGAAACGTCGGCGTCAATGTCTTACTTGCACTTCTGTCGGGTTCTCTGTTAAGTGGAATTGCTGCTTTCTTCTTTTCGACAGTTGTAATCACCATCTTTGCTGAGATAATTCCTCAGGCGTATTTCACACGTCATGCATTAAGAGTGACTTCTTTTCTGATGCCCTTGCTGAAGTTCTACCAGGTGGTCTTTTTTCCTGTGGCTCGACCTACCTCATGGTTGCTGGATTTGTGGTTGGGTGGAGAAGAGATCAGGTTCTTCCGGGAACGAGACATGAGAAGACTCATACACCTTCATATGGAAGCAGCAAATACCGAGATCAGCGCCATGGAAGGACAGGGAGCATTAAACTTCCTCGAACTGGACGACATTCCTCTGGACGAAGAAGGTGAGCTCGTTGACAAGAGAAGCATTTTAGAGCTTGAGTTTGAGGGGGATCGTCCGTTGTTTCCTGCAATAGAACCCGTACCACAGGATAGCTTTCTAAAAATGGTTAGTGGCTCAGGCAAGAGTCGACTCGTAATAACCGACCAGGAAGGTGAACCAAGGCTAGTACTCAATGCCGATGAGTTCATACGAGATGCAATGTTTTCGCCGGGCAAATTCAATCCCTATCGGCACTGTCATCGGCCCATTATCGCTCGTGAATCAAAAGCGAAACTCGGGAAACTTATCCAGCGGTTTAGTGTGCGGTCTGGTGCCGAAGAGGAAGACATCGTTGATGACGACGTGATATTATTGTGGACCAAACGTCCGCGTATTGTGACAGGAACGGATATTCTTGGAAGATTGCTCAGAGGTATCGCAAGTGCTCCGGATAAGGCTGAGCTTCAATCAGATGGCATCCCGAATAACACATGATCAAAGCAATCGCAATATATTTATGCTTTGACCAGGCCGGTTCAGAACGACTCTCTTTTTGAGTGAAGCCTTTCTATGAATCTTGTCACCTGATCGTGAGCATTTCCTGGATACAACAGCCCTGATCGGGTAGCGGTTTCCTCTGCAACCAGGCGGAATAGCCCAAGTGACACAAAAAGGCTTCTCCAAATGTCTCTTTCATCGTAATGGGCAAAAGCGTGACGAAGCTCTGTAATAACTCGAGGATCCGCCCATTGTTCAAAGAAACGTACGCCATGCCATGTATCGTGATCCTTCCCCTTCTTCGCAAGAGCATGCCACTTTGACACTCTGATCAATCGTTCTTTCATGTAACCGTCGCTGCACTCCTTGGCAGTCAGGAACTCACCACGTCGGAGTTTCTTTGCTGTCCAGACTGCATGGTAAAGGAAATCACTGACCAGTTGGTCGAACTCTTCCTGAGAGGGAAGACTTGCTTTCTTGTGTGTCTTTGCTGCGAGTTCCAGGTCCTTTAACCTGTCATCCTTGTCAAGAATCACCTCCACTCCGCGGCGCAGTGTCTCTTGCACATCTGGCGGAGCGTCCTTGCTCAGCATGGTTGACAGGTCGCTGGTTGCGAATACTGCGTAGTCAACGTCGAAACCCTCTTCATAAAGCACACGCCGCTCCATTCCGTGGCCTGCGCCTGTTGGCTCAAGAAAGGTCAGCCAGTACTTGTCGGTTTCTTCGATCCATTGACAATCGGAAAGAAATGCTTCTGGATTATCGACAAATACAACAATATCCAGATCAGACCATTCATCAGCAGGATTGTCCGAAGTCCTGGCACGAGACCCCACAACCATTGCTGCTCGAACGTTATGTTGCTCTTTAGCCCATTCCGTGAATTTCCTGATAATCTTTCTGTATCGATCTGCTGTTGACTCCATGTAATCCCTCCTGGCGGTTGTACAACACAGCTCTTCGTACCGATATAGAGGTGTACATATGAACATACCCGAAAGAGATCACTGCTGCAATATAGCGCGTCAATAAATCCTCGGATCAGGAGCGTGCTATTCTATGGGAAAGAGCGTTCTGAAGGGTCTGTATTTGCATTCCAAAACAAGAAGAAAGGGGAAATAATCATGATTGAGATCCGTGAACTGAAACCTGATAATCTGGTCGACAGAGTGGTCACATTCGAGTATGAGAGCGATTTCTACTATGACATTGCCATCGACAAGACCCTCACAGGATGGGAGATGTTGTTAACTCTTCGGGAGTTTGGCAAACCATTTGTCAGGAAATTCGAAGAAAGGCTCATTGAAGATTACAAGGCTGACCTTCGCGTTTTTGCTGCTTTTGCTGACGGTGAAGAAGCAGGTCTTGCTTTGATCGGGAGATTATGGGAAAGTTCATACAGGGTCTGGGACTTCTACGTGTGGCAGAAGCACAAGAGAAAAGGAATAGGTAGAGCTCTGATGAAGCAAATAGAGGATACTGCAAGGTCACAAAACTCTCGGAGGATAGTGCTAGAAACACAGAGCTCCAACTATCCAGCGATAAGTTTCTATCTCAGTTGCGGATTCCAACTGTGTGGATTCGATACGGCCTGTTACTCGAATCAGGATATTGAAAACAAAGAAATAAGGCTTGAATTTCACAAGCTTCTTGGATAGAAACAGTTGATACTCTCTATCAGCATAACGCCGAAGTGAATCTTACCACTTGAATCAATCTACTGCGATCTCTTCGGTTTTTGTCTCTCCCAGACCGTAGTCAACTTCAAGCAAGAACTTATAAAGGCTTCGGTCTTCTTTAGGGATTCGGTGGTTTACAGTCCCTTCACGGAAACTCATTGGTCCATCAAATGGGTATTCAAGAGTGCTAACCTCTTCTCCTTCTCTAAATACCTTAACTCGAGCACCAGTAATGCTCCGTTCGTCGTGTCTGATCATTGCGTGTATCATGAACCTGAAAGAGTAATTCAACTGTCCGTCAGTTGTTGAAAAACTCTGTGATGAGAAATGATAATTTTGAACCTGGAAGATATCAGCAGGAACGACGTATTCTTCACTGTATTTCTCAGTACCGTTGACATGCATCAGGACCTGGTAAGCATAGTCGTTTGTAGGAACAAGGTTAGCAATCGCAGTGTATACTCCTTGCTCTCGTTGCAACTCAAGCAAACTGACCAAACCTGTGGTTTTGCTTTTCAGCACAAGCTGCATGTAAGGTGTTTCCACTTGCGCAAATGTGAGATTGATTCTAACGACAGCGCTTTCAAGATCTATGCTTTCAAGTCTGTAGTCTTGTGATCTGAGCAGTCGTGAAGGCTCGATTATCAGTTCTTTCAGCTCAGACAAGCTCAGTTGAAGAGACCCCACTCTTGATTCCACAGCCCCCACTCTCGCAGAAGATATGGAAATCCCTCGTTCCATTGATTCAAGGCGGTTTCTGAGTTCCATGAGAAGTGCGGTATTCATCAGAACCAGTATCATTAAGACTGCTCCAAAAACAGATATCAAGAATGTCTTCATTCGTCTTCCTCCAGTATGCTTGTTGGTCTATGAGAAATTAAGTGCGATCCAAACGATGTATATCAAGAGGCATTATAAACGATCCGGCAGGTCTTTGCAGATAACCTCTGAAAAAGACACGGAGCCCTTCCTCTCAGAGGGACCTTAGATGCTGCCAGAGATCATGGGTAGTGTGATCGGTGCAGCATTGAACTGGGAATCATCTGTCAGAAACGGCAACAACGATTGGAGACTGTTGTCATCGGGATTGCGTAATGATCACCACCCCTGATTGAGGGTTGAGGCGTTTGCCTCTGCGAAAAGAATCACTTGCAGGTGAAGCCCTTGAGAAAGACGAGGGTAGACCATGGCAATCGAACTCTGCAGATTCCCTTAGTTCGTAGTGAAGATGACACCATGATGTGCAACCGGAAAGGCCCAGCTTTGCGATTTTGGTATTTCGTTCAACCTTCTGGCCCCTCTTCACCTTGAGCGATCCTTTCATGAGGTGTGCAAGAAGACTATATTCACCGTTCTCATGGTCAATGATGACATGATTGCCAAAGAGGGAAGCTGGATTATCAAAGACCTGATCAAAATCGAATTCTTTTTGACCCATAACATTGTCTTCAGTGGAGTTTTCTAGACCTGTTATGACTCCATCTGCCGGAGCGAAGACATCAGCACCATATCCTAACCAGTCTTCGTTCATACTACCATCGTTAACCGACAACCTTCCATCAGGTGTTACAGGACAGAAGTCGAAGGAATATCTCCCAGAGTTCTTGAACAACTTGATCTTTTGAAGAACAGGATGACTCAGATCGACGCGACGATGGTGCGAGAGGAAATCGTGAGCTTCATAAGTCAAGATTCTTCCCTTCAAAGGTAATTCGAGTTCTGTGACTGCTGAGAAACGCTTTGGATAAACATCAACAGATGTCTCTATTGTACTTTCTCGGTGAGAAAAGCGGAACACGAATCTCAGATGCGAAAAGGCTAGCCCCTTCTCTATTGTATGAAAGGGGTTAAAAACGCAGCAGGTTTCTGAACCGGGAAAAACTGTTCTGTTCATCGACTTGATCCCGGGTGAGACTCCATTACTATCAACGATCTTCCTCCCGACCAATTCATCATTTCTGATACATTCCATAACAATAGAAGTGAGTTCCGCTTCATCTTTTTCATCAGAGGTGATCATGAAGTCCAGACTGAGGGAATAGTAATCATCGAACTCTTCAAGAAGTGGTATCTCAGGGATGCACTTGATAATCATATAGTCAACTCCTCCTGCATGGCATTCAACCTAATACTAAGGAAAACTCTGTCCTGAGTCAAACAATCACAGTCATAATACAGAATGAATTTCTAAAGAAGAGCTGTCTGTTCTAATGCTTCGTTAGCATGACCAACACCCAAGACTGCTTCTTTGGTCTCTGATAGTTAATCATAAAGAATCTCTTGTCCCGGATAACCTCTAAACAAACCTCTGCTATCTGTTGCCACGTGATTATCTGGAAAGGGTGATAGAACGCACAAAAGTTGCGTGCAATGAGAACTACGTGATAGAATCTGACTGGATTTATAGCTGTGATATGTGGAGAAGGAGAGAGATATGCTGCCGCTGAGAAATCGCCTGAAGAAGTTCTTCGACAAGCATGGAACAATCAGTAGCTATCTTCATAGAGATCCAGTGATTCAGGAAACCCTCTTTCTCAGGACCCGGCGGAGATTCCGGGTTTTCAGAACCTTGAACATTCTGTTCTCATTCATTATGTTCATTCCTGTCATAGGATCTATTTGGCGGTTCAACTTTCCTCATTTTATTGGCTATTTGCTATGTGTTGCAGCGGTCTATGGTACATGGCTTACAGAAGCGATTACGGGAGCAACGATATTTGAAGAGGCCCGGTTCATGACCATATACTCAGTAATGTTACACAGTGTCTTCGGCATGTGGTTCCGGTTCTATGACCGTTTTTCTATCTATGATAGTATCCTTCATTTCAACGGAGGAATATGGCTTGCGTTTCTGGTCTTTCCATTTGTTCTGGGTGTCGAACTTGCCTGGTCAAGGCTGAGAACACCTTCACTCTTCTGGAAGGTGAATATCTATACGCTTGCTCTCGTGAATCTGCTGGGGGTCTTTTGGGAAATCGGTGAATTCGTGTCCGATCAGATATTCGCTGGTTATCCCGGTTACAGAATTGCACAGGAAGGGAATTTCGATACAATGACTGATATTGTTCTGAACAATATTGGAGCAGTCGTCGGAATATGGGTTCTATGGCGTCTTATCGGCAAGAGACATGAACTTGACGATATACTTGAGAGGATAGGTAGGGCACTCAGGGACTTCGTGAACAGAAGGCATCCTGATGAGGAAGATGCTGAAACGATACAGACGAAAGATCCACCAGAATAACCTGTCATTCATCTGGGTTCCACTATTTTGGCATTGATGACACACGTACTCAAATCCCTTTGAACTCTTGTTGGTCATCTGATAGAATCTCGTTGAATGGAATAACAGAAACAGAATCTCTACTGAATTAGGGAAGCCGGTGTAAGTCCGGCGCGGTCCCGCCACTGTGAACGGGGACGAAATCCACAGAATACCACTGGCATTGCTGGGAAGGTGTGGAGAGTAGGGAGATCCGTG
>Ga0334895_1000930_pt1 | contig 34332 bp, 45 predicted proteins | sample GraSluR3_MG_7_FD_207229 | JGI IMG/M metagenome (GOLD analysis project Ga0334895, IMG submission 207229) | Sludge microbial communities from methane-producing bioreactor in Wageningen University, Netherlands - Granular Sludge_31_05-R3 | ecosystem: Engineered > Bioreactor > Anaerobic >... | reverse complement strand
AAGAGCGGCGGTGTTCTCCGAGGTCTCCCGCAGCCCCAGGGCGCGGAGAGTCTGCCGTTCTCGGTAGTTAGCCATCTTGTCTCACTTCCTGATTCAATATAATCCTCGCGGCGGTCATCGGGACCACCTCCTCCAGCGCGCCCACCGCATTTTCAGGGCGACGCATACTAGAGTTCTCCACGAGACCGCGATTGGCATCTCGTGGATGATCTCCCACTGGCGCCGGTGGGATTCGATCAGCATCTCCACCGCCTTCTCTTCAGTGTCCGGGCACTCATCGTCGTCCAGCACCGAGCGGAGGTAATCCTTTGCGGGCGTGGGGGCCATGAGCTGACTGGTATCCTCGGCGCGGGCCACGATCGCCTGCATCATGAGATCGTCGATCAATCCTTCTCACCTCCTCCGATGGCCGCCTCCCACGCCAGGAGCGCGGCGAGGGCGAGCGATCGATCCTCGATCCCATCTAAGACCGGAGAGGTCGTCAAACTCCTGCCGACCTTCACATACCAGCGATACTGCCACCGCTCGAATACGATATCTAATCCAGCGGCGGCGCATCCCCGCCCGATCGCGCCGACTGTGGCATCTTCGATGACACGTGGCATGAAGTCGCCGCCGCCCCGCACCATCAGGTCTTGCATGGCGGCTACGCTGCTGATGTAGCCGGTGATCTTCGGCCCCATGTAGTCAGGCCGCTCCTCCAGATCCCTTATCCGCTCCAGTGCGGCGCCGACGGCGGCGGTCATGGGCAATCAACTCGCCGTAATACGATATAGCTGTGTACCTCCACTTCACCGAACGGGGCAGAGCACCCGCCCACGACCTCATCCTTGTGCTCACATTCCTCAGTGGCGAGGCAGTCCCCGTCACGCCAATATTCGCATATTCTTATCATCCTCAATCCTCCACCTGGTGCGCCCCGCAGACGATCGGCGCGTCTCCCTCCAGGGCGGCGACGTCGGCGGTATCTTCATCCATCACTTCATAGGCAATGGTGTAGTCGTCTGCGAAGTCGTCGTCCCGTACCTCACGCGCGATGCGCTCCAGCAAACACCGCGCCTTCCAATATTCAGCATCCTCCTTCGGCGCGTCTCCCTCCAGGGCGGCGCGGGCTTGGTCAGCCTGGTATCGGAATATCCCTACCAGGGTCAGTTTCTTCGGCCCATCGCAGTCACCGAAGAAATCCGCCATGCTTGCAAACGGTCGCAGCGCATCAATCCTCCTCTTTGCATCGACGCACCGAACCATTATAGGCTTGGGTGCATCTCCTGTGAGGGCGGCGCGATATCTGGTTTTCAGTCGATCGATCGCCTCACTGCTGAGATGCGGCTCAAGGTGGGCGGCGCAAAACTGAGGCCAGTTCTCGCGGGGATATCCTATCTCGGCGAGATACTCCACCGCAACCAACAGCGACTCCTCTAGGGCGGCGATCCTCTCTCGGAGCCGCGAGACCTCGGCCTCCAGCTCCTCGATACTCAACTCATTATCGGCCATGCTCGGCCCCCCGCAACGCTCCAGACAAGTCCCGGGCGATGGTGGCCTGCCTTTCCGTATATGTGCCAACAAAGGCGGGCTTTATACCTTTGGCGGCGGTTTCGAAAGATCTGGTGTCTAGCTTCAACAGGCCATCAAACCCGTTTTCGGAGGCCCACTGAATAGCGGTGGCCTCGTCATAAATCATCTTGTCGATCTTTCGGATCCCGACGCCAAAGGTGGCCTTGACCTCCGCCTCTGGGGCGGCCAGGACGGCGGCCCGGAGCGTCCGCAGATCGTCGCAGAGCTCAATCTCCGTAATCGATGCAATGCGCCTCTGGCTGCCCCGAACGACATACATCAGCCCATTATCGCCCTTCTCCAGCGACAACTTAGTCTTGTTCATGACATCTCTCCAGAGTCCAGGCAGTCCTTGATGTACTGCTGGACAGTCCTCTCCTTATGGCCTACCTGCCCGGCGATCCATTTTCGGTTCCTATGACCAGCCGCCCACAGCTCTTTGATGGCCGCCTTTGCAGCCGGGTCCTCTGACAACCTCTGGATCCGCTTCCCAGATCGTGGATCGACAGGGGCGTCATCCGATGAGATAGACTCGGACTCGACTCTGACGTCCGTAGGCTGGGCGCCAAGCCACATCTCAATCGCCTCGGTAACCGCATCTTTGAGGGCACCCTTTCTCAGCCCTTTTCGGCGAAACACCTCGGCGCGGAACCGTTCATCAAGCGAATCGTCGACGAATACATTTAACGACTTCACGATATGTAGTTATGGCGATGTTGGTATATATAGTTATCCCTGCGCTATATCACCGACGGAGTATAACCAATTTTTTTATATGTAGAGATCCGGTATTATAAGTTAATACTAGCCACATGTGTTTGTATTACTCAGCACCAGATTTGAGCAAATCGCTATCTGTAGCGGTCGCGTAGGATTGCTTATAGAATTTTATATTAATGTGGGGTAGGGGTTAATAAGGGTATTTTCATCTGCTGAGCTTATAAAATTTTTAGTAAAATTATTTACCCACAGAATTAAAGTCTGACGCAGGGGTACTAGAAATATAAAAAGTTATGGGCGATTCGCCGCACCCAGATCATTCAGCTTGAGATTTGTGCGACCCGAAGTAGAACGCACATACCGATGTCACAAGCTGCAAGATAGCGACAACTACGGTCTGGGCCAGGGTCAAGTCGCCGGCAGCTATAACCGCCCCCAGGTACTTGTTCACGCACAAGAATGCTCCAACCAACAGAAGTATCCCGATAAGGAACCGCTTCAGCCGCTCCAGAGCATAGAGCCACATGGGCCCGGCATACCCTTCAAGCGTTACAGGCTCCAGGTCCAACGCACCTTCAATGGGCCCTTCATTAATCTGAGTTTCTTCCTCCACAAATAGCACCTCCGCGAAAAATCATGACATGTGCGCAGTTATGGCGCCAGGCTCGACCCGTTCATCGTTCTCGATCGTGATCGTGTCTCCGAGCGCCGTCTTCACCATACCTTTCCCGGTACACTGCACGGTGAAATTATCAATCCCCTGGAACCGATAGAACGTCCCGTCCTCGGCGTACTGGACATAATCGAACTTGATCCACTCCACCAGGTCTGACAGCTCGAAATCGTCACCGATCTCGTAGTCGTCCAGGAACGCCTCAACCGACGCCTCGATCTTGGATCCCAGGTTTGCCTCTGGCGTCGCCGTCTGGGTCACGTAGATCTGGACTGTGATGAGAACCATCTCTGGCATGATCCAGAGGTACGGGTACGTTCCCAACCCGATCAGCACGTCATAATGGTACGGGCCAGAGTACCCATTATCGCCGGTGATGCCGATCGCCAGATCATCAGCGTCCTGGAGGGTGGCTACAACCACGTCCCCTCTATGTGTTCCTCCCGGCACGTTGATGGTCGTCTGATGGGTGTCGCCAAGCCACGTCGTGTAATCCAGGACGACCGTGTCGTTGTTGATGATCTCCTCGGACGCCCTAAGGACGATCTTCCCCCCTCTCGTATCATCGATCCCGGTTACGCTGCCTCCAGACACGATCGTGGCCGCCAGGACCCCTCGAGCTGTTACCCCTGCCGCCAAGTTGTCTTCGATGCAGACGCCTACTTCCGCGGGGGGATCGTCCGGCAACGCCGCCACGTCACAGACGATCTCAACGTCACCGTAGTCGCAGGTGAACACCTGGGCTTCGAGTACAGATTCCAGAGCGTTAAGATGCTCTACGATGAGTTTCGGGGTGGCCCTGCCGTCGGTCCAGATGGCGTAGATGTACCTCGTCCTGAGATCATCGTCGCTCTCTTCGTCTGACCCACCGCTGAATGGCAACGGGTTTGTCGCGCTATCTACGCCAGACGGGAGTGACATGATCGTGGTTATCGTGTAGGCCCCGACGTTCCCGTTCTCTCCCTCGATGTAGGCCTCGGCATCAACTACGCATTGTGTGTCACCAACACCGAACGATCCAGCGGCCGTCGTCACGAAATAGACCGGAGCTGACCCGTCTTCAGGAGACATGGCAAGTTTCACTCCAACAGGGACTGTGATCGGTGTTGCCGCGGGATTCCGGCGAGAGAACGTGATCTGGCCTACAGACTTTGTACCGACCTGCCTGGTGAGACCTCGGTCAGTTACCAGGGCGTCAAGATCGTCCCCTGTCGCCGTCAAAATCGTAAGGGCTTCAGCCTTCGAATCGATGAGCTGTTCTTCGTACCTCAGCTGGAGAGCTATGACCTCTGTCAGAACCGAGAGGGCCGAGTTTGCGGAGAAGTCTCGCATCCCAGGATGTCTGGCCTGGAGTCCGGCGGTGATCGACGAAATTATAGTATCGGTTTTTCTTGCCATATAACGACCTCAACTGTCTGCGATGTTCCCCCAAATTGCGTTGTACATCTCTTTCATCTCATCGGCACTGAACATGAACTGGATCTGGTCGCCGGCCATGATGACGGTGATGAGGACTTTGTGACCGCCTTCTCCGAACCCTGTCGCCTGCTCGACCCTCACCGACTTGACTTCCATCTCTGGGAACGTCTCCTGGAGTTCGCGTGTCAGCTTCACTCTCAGCTCCGCCAACATCGAGCCAGTTACCGGCTGGAACAGGTAGTCCCACAAGAGGCAGCCAGTATCCGGGGACCTCCGTTCACCTTTCGGCGTCGCCAGCCAGATGATAATCCTCTGTCTCATGCATTGGTTCGTATCGCTGATCAGAGCCAGGTCCCCCGTAGACGTGAGCACGAAGTCCAGGTTCCCCCTGCACTGGCAAACTCCACCTTCCGTCTGGAGGTTCGTCATCAAATCGCCGAATACCATCGAATCACCTCATGGGGGGACGTACATGCTCCCGCACGCCCCGCCTATGCTCAGATCTCCGCCGAGGGTTACGTCGTCGTCCACCGTCAGATCGTCGCCTACCGCTACGTCTCCTGCCACGCTCATCCCACCAGTCGCCTCGACGATCGGTGCATCTAGCGTGATCTTGATCGGAGAGTGTAGCTTAATCTCGCCGTTCGTCTCGATCCTGATGTAGGCGTCGGTCTCGAGGTTTTTCAGCTCGATCTCTCCGTCGGGCTCCACTCGGATCCTGGCCCCGACTTCACAGCAACCATCCTGGACCGTGCATCCAGAACCGCCGCATTCACCAGTGCATCCAGTCTCTCCGCAGGAGGGGCACGCCGACGTCACCTGGCCACAGCATGAGCTGCTCGACCCTGCCGACCTGGACTGGACCTCGACTCGGCCGTCAGGGCACATTTTGATGTGGGCTTTAGGAACCTCGTTGACACGGTTCTCCAGGTAGATCGTGCCGTTCCTCTCGAACCAGAACACCGATCCGCTCAGGTGATGGAACTGGATTCTGTCTTTCGGGAACTTCGCGGAGTCAGTCTCGTCCGAGATGAACTTGAACCACGAACTACCCACCAGGACGAAATCTACGTTCTTGCATCCCTGGCACCAGGGGTCGCCATGACCCTTGATACAGTCGAACACAAGCTGCCAGTCCCTCTGGTCGTGGTAGCCTCGAAGGCAGTCAGGATGCTGGGGCAGAGGATGGTCGATCGGGTTGTGGTCGGAATCCCAGTCTGGAGCACGCCACTTGGACCATTTGAACAAGTAGTCCATACAGATACTTTTGCTCCGATCGTGGTCTCTGCATGGCGGTTCCTGGAAGTGGTTCGGCAGGCTACCCAGGACGATCGCCTTCTCATTCTCCAGGAACAGGACCGCCACCAGGTCGCCGACCCGAGGGGTGTACACCCGGCCCCAGAGGTTCCCCATGTCCCTCTGGAGACAGATCGCCCTCATCCTGTAGACTGTGGGGTCATCCTTGTGGATGTCCCGAAGCTTGATGTCCACTATGTTGAAATCCCGCTCGCCAGGGTACGGCGAGACGTGTGGCATCACGTCGATGACGTTGCAGTACTCGACCTTGATCAGCCGTTTCAGTTCACGTCTGATCTCGTCGGCGAGCCTGTTATGGATCGTCCCGCTCACTCTGATTCCTCCTCTGGCATTTCTGAATATGAGGCGCCGACTGCACCCTTTGAGGCTTCGAAATGGGTTTCGTATCCGCCGGCGCTATATTCTATCGTCCTCTTGGTGACGAGAACCTCCTGGACGGCACCCCACAGAGAGTAGACGAGTATGTCCTGGAGAGGGACCGCTATCCCGGAAACTACCGGTTTGGCGATGTCCTCTTTCGTCTTGTACCACTCGATCAGGTTGTCCGCCCTCGTGTTGCACTGCTCAATGGTCGTCAGGTACGGGCAATAGAACGTTGGAGCTATGAGGAGCCCGTTCTTCTCCTGGGACTCATAGTCGTTCCCGTGGTTGTCATCAGATCTGATCGTCTTGGTAGTTTCGATGTAGCTACCAACAACGTCATCCGGAGGGTACACCCCGCCGCCAATCACCTTGACCTTGTTACAACTTCCAACACACGTATGGGCCGCTGCCTCTCTCATCAGGTAGAGGTCGATATTGTTGGTAGCCCCCTGCTTCATCGGATCGATGAATACCAGGACTCCATCTTCACGCACGTACCAGGTGGCACCTACCAACTCTGCCAGATGGTTCAAGACGTCCTGGTACTTCCAGTCAGGCTTGAATACCTCTTCTCGCCGCTTGATGTCCTGAGTGATATCGATCTCTCGATCTATATCCTTATCATGAGAGTCCAGGACCGTGTTTATGATAGCCGGCACGTCCGACGGATGAAAATGGAACTCTCTTGGGAGCGCGTCAGCCAGAGTCCCTACAAGACAAGCCCCCTCGATCAGGACCTCGTCATCCTTGTACTCGATATACTGGACCTCGCCTTTCAGAATCTGGTCTTGCCTTACCTCGACAAGCTCTGGCTCGCCATAGGTAGCTTTCCAGATCTCATGCCCCAGAATGATATTGAGCTCGTCTTTCGTCTGGAAGGCGCCAGACCACTGGCCGTAGGTGTTCGCCAAGACGACGGTAACCTTGTCCGACTCTGGTTCGTTAGCCTGGTCTGCCCTGACCTCGATCACCCATTCATCGACGTTCTGACCTGCGATCCGGACCTCGTGCCAGAGAAGCAACTTGACCACCACCTAATCGTCTGGACCGGCAAGGTCTTCGTTCGTCACGTCTTCACCCGCAGCCTCCACGAGCCCGCCAGGGTTCACCTCTTTGAACGTGATCGACCAGTCAAACACGTCGTCGTCGAACCCCTCAACCTGTTTCGCCGATTTCGAGGTGATCCAACAGTCGCACTCCTGGAACGCTGTGAGGACTTTGTACGGGCCCGCGTGGAGCTGACGAAGCTGTTCCTTCTTGTCCCAGTCGTTCGTCGTGAACGACATCCGGCAAACCCAGAGAGCATATTTCTCGGTACACTGCGAATGAGGTTTATGCCTGACGATTTTCTTTTCTTCGACCGGGAACTCCTGGCTCCACTCGATATCCATCGGGTTCACCCCCCGGTCAGCATACGCCCCGTCCTGGGGTGACATCAGATCTACAGGACCTATCTTGACATGAACCGGCACCTAGCTCCACCACCTACGTTTTGAACTGCCCCAGCTCTCTCTTTACCTGCTGGCTTATAATTCGCGCCAGGTCGAATTTCGAGAACGATTCTTTGACGCCGTTGACCGTCACATGAACCGTGACGTTGTTGTTGATCGTGTCGCCTGACCCGGCCGATGGGAGGATCCCGGTGGATTCGAGCCGGTCAAGTAACCGCTCCGCTGCCGTGGTCCGGTGGACGACATCGGCCGGGGAGAACTCTTCCCCGGCGTGAACTACCGCCCCCCCAGTCTCCTCGACCCCGCCACCCCGGTCAAGTTTCGGGACGAACTGGGTGAAACCGTACGTTTGCTGAAACTCAAGCTTCTGTTTATGTGGTAGCGAATCGATATCCGCTTCCATGACGGCCTGCCCCGACCCGTTGATCCGGACGTTCGTTCCCCAGCCGGTCCCCCTCAGATCGGCCTGATTGTAGACGGGGATCTGCCGACCGGCGAACTCGATCGCATCGACGCTAGCCGGAGCTCCTCCGGTCGGAATCTTAGCCCCCAGAAACTCGAGTGTGTTCTGTTCGGCCTCCCTCGCCTCGGTCCGCTGCCGCTGCTGCTCAGCTCCAGTCTCGGAAAAATGCTCCTCGGCTTGGTCAAACGGTGCGCTAGCTACATCGACTACTGCACCAGCGACCCCTCTAAGAAGATCATTCCCAGCATCGGTCTTGGTATAATCAGTATTGGCTCCAGCTACATCCTCGGCAGTTGCCCTACCCCCACCAACACGGCGGAGGAACTTGTCATAGGCTTCGAGGTTACTTTCAGACCAGCCAGCCTTCAGCATCTGCTTCCTGGTCATCTCGGAGACTCCACCACCCCAGCCAAACAATGCCTGGTCCTCGGCAGACAGAGCCATCAGCTCGGGCCACGTCAAGTAGGATCTATCGCCCATCAGGGACGCTGCACGGGCCATCTGGTCCATCCCGAGCCCTTTAGCTGGAGTGAACCGGGCCACCTGGTACCCGTCATCAGACTTCCGATGGATACCCCACGAACGAACGCTAGCCGCTCTCGCGCCTACCCCCGCCGCCTGACCCTCCTTCACTGCTGCGATGGCTTCGAGAGATGTCTTCACCTCGTCAGGGATCAGCCCACCAAGAGCCGTGATGAGGGCTTCTTTAATCCTGATCACTATATCCCTGAGCCTATCCCAGATGTTCTTCAGCCAGCCTGGGATCAGGTTCTTCAGCGAATCCACGGCCCGATCCTTGAAGTCTTTCAGGTGGTTTAGAATCCCGCCGATCTTGACCTCGACACGGTCCATGATGTTCGCCATGCCCGGGACGTGTTTCAGGATGGCGTAGAGCATCGCTGGAGGGAAGACCAGCTTGAACGCCATGGTGGCGGCTTTCTTCCCGATCTTGCCGACGTCCCCCTCTTTCAGGGAGGACCACAGCTCATTCAGCTCGCCCCACGCTTTCGTCAGGATCCCGGTCTTCTTGTTGACATAGACCAGGATCGCAGCTATCCCTACCAGAGCTGCAGCCACCAGGAATATGGGGTTCATCGCCATCACGGCGTTCAATATCCCCATAGCCGCTGACATAGCACCGGTGGCCACGGCACCGAGGCTCATCCCTGCAGCCATCCCATGGAGGGCTATGATCCCTGGAGCCGCCATCCCGATGAAAAGCGCGAACGTCGATGCGAGGAACGCCAGCGCCATAGCTACTGCTCCGAAGAACGTGGCTCTCGGGAACTTCTCGGTGAATTTCGCGGCAACAGCGGCCCCTTTCGAGAGAGCTTCTACCAGAGGGAGGAACGTCTTCCCAACGTTGATCCTGATGTCTGTGATGGAGTCATCGAGCCGGTTCAGGTTCTCTATCTCGGGACCGCCAGCTTCATCCGCTTCGGCTTTGCGTTGCTCTAGCCTTTTCAGGAGAATCCTGGTAGCCACCATCCCTTTCAGCTCTTTCTCCTTTCCTTCCCACTCTCCAGGAGCTGATGTTCTTTTTACCTCCTCCATCCCAGCAGTGATCTCTTCCTGGGATATCATCACACCGAGCTTCTCGAAGATCTCTTCAGGCCTCCCTTTGAAGACACCTTTCATCCCCATTGCGAGTTCTTCAGCCCCAACGTTCAGGATGTTGGCTTGCCAGCTTGAGAGGTCCAGCATCCTGATTATTTCTTCGTCCGAGAGGCCGACGACATCTTTCGAGTATTTCGAATAGCTTCTGGCAAGCGTTGCCCGAGCCCCTTTGTTCATCGCCTGGCCGTTCTCGACCCAGCTTATGTACTTCTGGGACTTGTTCACGTCCATCAACGTGTTCCTGATATCTGTCAGGCTCCGATCGTACTCTGCCGCGGCCTTGGTGGAGAGGATGAATCCTGCTCCCGAGACGGCAGCCACGCGTGCGAACGTCCCCTGGAGGTCTTGGAGGCGCTGAGTGTTTTTCTTGGCCGTTTCAAGGTTGGCTGAATACCCCTTGATGGAGGTGTTCACCCTTTCCAGGCTGGCCTCCATTTTGGCGGCTGCTCTTGCCGAGGCCGTAGCTCCGGCCTCGAGATGGCCCAACGACTTGAACGCCTGGTATGCCGCCCTGTCCGCTTGCTCAAGGCATTTGGCTACGTTCTTGATGGGTTTCGACGCGGAATCGTTGGCCCGAAGATGGCTCTGGACTACCTTCCCGTTGATCTTGTCTATTTGGCCTTTGAGATCCCCAACTATCTTGGTCGCCCTATCCTGTACCCCCATCGCCACCGTCAGCGCTCTTACGGATGCTCCAGGCATTTGAACCTCTCACTCCACTTCCGCATGTCGTCCATCACTTTGTCGCCAGTCTCTTTCGAGATGATCGGGTGGGTTTCCTTCTTCAGCTTCCGGTACTGGGACGCCGACATTCGGCGCCGTCCACCGCCAGGCTGAACCGCAGCCCGCCTCCCCGGACCTTTGAACTCCGGCATCTTGTCAGCAGGAGCCAGCACCGCCACGAACATGAGCTGGTCTTGGGTCAGGTCCGCCATGTTCCCGCCAGCCAACCGGTACCCGGATGCGTTCGCCCTCGCTAGGAGCTGGCCGTCCGGGCTACGATAAAATCCAGGATAGCCGAATCATCTCCAGAACTGAGTTCCATGATCCTGGATCCGATCTCCATAGCTGCTCCGAGCCGATCTTTCTTGAGAGCGGCTCGGATCCCGTCATCGACTATACCCTTATCACAAGCAAACTCCATAGCTTCCATTATAGAGTCGAGATCAAATCCCATCTCGACGAACTTCTTGACCTTCTCGGTCTCGCTCATCCCGTCGAGATCTTTGGGCGGCGTGTCGTCGAGTGTGTCTTCAACGCCAGTTGACCGCATGATTGAGACGGCTTTGAACAGTTCCTTGGACGTAAGCGGCCGGATCTCGACCGACGCGCCACCGTAAACCTTAACCTCCATCTCCTCAGAGTACTCTGCTCCGAGGAGGATCATTTCAGCGGTCAGCTTCTTGCCTTTCAGCTTCTGTTGATTCTCCGGTTCCACCACCAAAACCACCACCTAGCTCAAACTAAATATGTGGGGGTGAGGAGAGCCGTTATTTGGGCTCTCTCGCCACCGCTACGAAGTCGTACTTCTTCTGGACCGTGTCACCGTCTGGCACTTCGGTCCCGTCACTGGTCACAGAGCACCCGGTCCACTTCTCGATCACCTTGACCGACTCCGACGTCGAGTCGGTATCGTCCATCATCAGGATCTCGAAGTCTTTAGGCAGCCCTTCATCGCTCTGCTCGAACAGCAGCTCATGGAACTTGGTGAGCGAGGCTCCTCTCGCCTCTTCCTCACCGTTCTTTGCGATCTGACGCAGGAAGCTGCCGATCGTGAAGCTTCCAGAGAACTCGATATGGCCGTGGTTCTTGGCCCGAGCCCGATGGAACCCCGTCCCGTACAGTAGCTTCGTGTCGATGTTCTTGGTCGCAGAGAAGCTGTCCGCCGGGAAGAACACCGTCGTACCAGCCACGCTGATGGCGATCTGGATATCGCTGGCGTTCTCGGCGTAGACCTCATAGGTGTCGTCCGGCGTACCGTAGACTTTCGCTGTCATTTACCTAGCACCCCCTCACTCCGTGTCCGGCCCGATCTCCAGGGTCACGTGGAATATCTCCATGTGGCCTACAGGCTGGATACCCATATCGATGTAGACCTTGTTCGGCGCCGCGTCGGTGTCAGCCCAGACATCGACCGAATGGTTGTCATAGATTATCTCCTGACGCACAAGGTCCTCGAGCTGATTTATGATGGACGCTCGGAGTGCAGCCCGGTTCTTGGTCGTGTTCTTGCGGAAGTACCACTGATCGGTGATCGTCTTGACCATGATGATGCACCAGTTGATGGTGCGGACGTCCACCGTCCTCTTCCACTGGCTTACCGAGGCGGTGTTGATCCCCTGGAACGACTTGATCCCCTCTTTCTTGTGGAGTACGTCAAGCCTCCCTCCGGTGAGGGTCACAACGTCCGGAGAATCGTACTCGTTCAGCAGCCCGTTGACGCCCCCTATGGCTATCCTCGGACAAGCTTTTCCGAGAGCTACCGCAGCCTCCTGAGCCGCCCTGGCCACAGCCATGTTCTGGCGAGGTGACGAGTTCTTGTCCCACGGGTTGGCGACGATCGTCAGGTGCATGTTGTCGAACCCGCCCGCCAGGTCCTGGAGGTCACCGATGGTCTCGTTGGCGTCGCACCCGACGAACCCGCACATAGGCTTGTACTCGGAAGCCATGTCACGCAGGAACCCGTCGAGGATGCCTACCAGATCATAGGTTCCTGGGGATACCTCGTTATCGCAGATCGCCACGGTCTGGGGCGTCACGTACTTCATGGCGTCGAGCAGGGCGTTCTCCCAGTCGTCCACCGTGATCGCAGCACCGTCTGATCCGCCAGTCAGCTTGAAGTCGCTTCCTATGGCCGGAAGGTGAGTCTCGCCGTCAGCCGGCACGAAATCGGCCAGAGTCGTGCTGTTGATCTGGGCCGCCATGTCGGTGAGGTCTCTGATGTTGTACAGGATCTTGGTCGTCACCCCATCGGTGATCGTGATTTTCAGCACCTTGTACCTGAAACTGCAGATCACCTGGTCGGTGGCTGCCGGGCCTTCACCTACATAGAACGTCAGGGACCCGTCGGTCTTGTTGGCGTAGACTTTGCCCGACGCCAGCTCACCTGGAGTGTAGACGATGGTCTTAGCGACACCGTTGACCTTGACGTAGTTGTTTGCCGACTCGACGAGGTTCCAGACGTCGAGGTCGTAAGGCCCGACGGTACCGTCACCTACGAACACGTCGTAATAAGTACCATCATAAGCATGGTACTCGATCTTCATGGTGATGCCGTTGCCCCAGGCTCCTTCGGACTTGGCATAGAGCGTCCCCACGGTGTTCGCCGGGGACAGCCCGTCCTCGAGGTCGAGAGACGCTTTGGCATTTCCAGACCCGAGCACCCGGTAGGCGTAGACTACGGAACAAGCGTTGCCGAACGCCAGCTCGATGGCCTCTTTCAGGTCGCCAGAATGGTAGAGCTTGTCCGCCATCATGGCCGAGGACATGCCGATCGCTTCGTTGGCGGCGCCTCGGTTGGACTCGCCAACCAACAGGCAAATCCCGTACCCGACGACGACTTCAGTCGGACCTCTCGGAGTTAGATCAAGCCAAAGGGCCACCGGGCTCGACCTGTCACCGTAAGACTCGGTGGTCATCAGGCCTCACCGCCCTTGACGATCTTCCGAGGTTTGCTAGACGCCGGCTGACCCTGGGCCGCCCCGCCTTTCACAGCGACGGTGATCCGCTCCGTCGGCGTTACACCCTTGTCCAAATATTTCTGATACTCGGGTTGGGTGATGTACCCCCGGAGCCGAGCATCTTTCAGTCTGCACGTTATCGTTTCACTCACACCTATGCACCCCCACTTTTTCTCCACAACTATGATCTGATTATCATGATTCTTCAGGATGCTCATACTCGATCAAGCCGTCGATCGTCTCCTCGGAGTCGCCGACCTCAATCGAGGTCTCGAACTCTTTCATCGGAGCGCCCACAACGTCCCATCCAAGCTCGTACTCGACCCTGATCTCGACAACCATCTGGTAGATCTTCTTGTGCCCTGAACCTCCCTGAATGGCGTGCTGGTAGCTCAGCATCAAGCCGGGGTTAGGTATCGATGACAGTTTCACCCGGTCGGTGAACCAATCGAGCCCCAACTTCGTCGAATAGACCGTCTCCACCAGGGCCCTTGCCAGGTCCGTAGCTTCATCTTCAGTCAGAGCCTCCACGTCAACCCTGACTGTGGTGAACTGGTTGACTGCGTTCACCTCGTCATAGACCTCGTCCTCAGCGTTCCAGACGGTCTTGACCAACGTCCCGTTGTACCTGGCCCTGGAACTGGTCTGGGGCCCCCGGATGACAAGACACGGGAATGAAGGCAACGACCCATAGTGGCCGTCACGATACTTCGTCACCGAAGTGCCGCCAAGCTCGTCTGGGATCCCCGCCAAGACCGCGTCACGCTGAGACCTGCTTAGCATCTGTCCTACCCTCCGAGTTTTACGACCCCGATGAACGGAGCCGTTGATAGCTTCTTGGGCGCTACCAGGTCCATGGCCTCATCAGCATCATCTTTCAGAGCCGCCAACTTGGCCGCCAAGTCTCGGACCTTCACATTGGTCGTCGGTTTGAACTGGCCGTCTTCCCACGACCCTTCGGGCCTGTGGTTGATCATATCACAGTAGGTCTGGTAGGCATAATATGCCGCCAGGAACTTGACTGCCAGGTCCAACAGGTCCTGGTTGCTCGATGTAGCCTTCTGAGCTACCAGCAGCGTTGCGTCATCGATCGCCGCCTGGATCTGAGCATCTCCGAGGTTCCCATCCTCTTCATCGAAGTTGATCTTCAGCCGGACGGCGGCTATGGATACTCGTTGGTCCGGTACTACATAGTACCCTTCCCAGTCACTCACGGTACCACCTCCATATCACCCGACGTCGAATACTTGTGCCAGATGTACACCGTGGTCCCGGACTCGACTGCCAAGATGAACGTGGCTACTCCCTGGGCGTTCGTGAGTCTCCAGTCGAGTATCTGGGATCCTGCCTCGTCAAGAGTACATTTCAGCCATACTCCTGCAACTCCAACTCCATCTCCGTCTTTCAGCGTGTAGGGAACAAGTGAATAGCCGTCAGGTACTCCCTGCCCCCAGGGGCCGTCACCGTGAGACGAGATCAGCTCGGCGTCGATCTCCTCGACCGTCGGGGGCTCGACGTAATCTTCGGCGGCGAGCCTGGAGCTTATGGCGGCGTCCAGGTTGGCGAGGTCTGCGGGCTTCGCGGCCCCGTAGGCTTCGATGGCCGCCTCCACCTCGGCGGCGGAGAGGTTGTTGAGGGCAGCGACGGTCGCCTCCAGGGCGAGGTCCGAGATGTCGGGGATGTCGCCCGGAGTGGCGAGCCCGCTCTGGATGGCCGCCACGGCTGTCGAGTTCGGGGCGTCTACCAGATCCATCTCGTCCCCGGCTTCGGCGGGAGTCGGCACCGCGCCGCCGTCCCATGCCTGGACGTCTGCGGGGACCTCCCCGAGCCGGAACCGCAGGACAACCTCACCCACGACCGAAGTGCCGTCTACCGTTCCAGCCGTGACGATCACAGAGAACTCGTGGCCGGTAGCGTAAAACGTACCGTTCTGGCTGGTGTCGATGGTGAGGGTGTGCAGGCCCGTCACGGAGCCGGAGTCTACCACCAGGGAGACGCCGTCGGTGGTGGTGGCCGTGGCCGCGTCCTTCCGGACGGCGACCGCTGGCGATCCGGCCCAGGTTATCGGAGCCCCGTCGCCGTCGCGGGTGTTGAATTGGTGGTATACTGTTTCCCCTGCCTGGTAGACTTCCATCATATCACCCTATGAGCGGACTTGGACCGCCGATCAGCGGGCTCGGTCCTCCGATGAGTCGCGATTTTGAGCCGATCAGCCGCCCCGCGCCGCCGGATGCGATGGTTCCCCATCCCGATATTTGCAAAGGATAGCGGTTCTGGAATTCTGACCACCCCGTGCCCATAGACGTTGGCATAGATCCATTGTATATATATGATTTGTATATTACAGATCCTGCGGCGGACGGACTACATATCGGTGATCCAGTGTTGTTTGTAAGATATCCAACATAATATTGACTACCCGGAGATATTTTTAAAGGCGCGACCAATGGAAACGTTTGGTTGGCGGTTGGCATCCCTACAAATTCACTAGTAGTGGCTATAAGCGATCCATCGCTCCCATATATTCCAAATAATATCGATCCGTCGTATATATATGCGAACCTACACATCATGTATTCAATTGTTCCCGAAAAATCTGGAGTCACGAGAGCAAATACTAATCTATCTCTCGCGCTAATTCCATATCCATCATATACATGCGGCCCGATGAGTTTATCTGCCATCTACGGCACCGCCGCCGAGCCCAACCACCCCACGACCGTCACGCCGTCAACCTCCACCACCCGAGCCCACGAGACAACGTCGCCCGATACCGCACCGATGGCCGTTTTGGTGGTCCCGGACGAGGCGGAGCTGTTGCCCTCGGGGATAACGTTGACTATCTTCCGGACGTTGTTCAGGAAGAACCAGACCTCGAAGGGCCGCTCGATCCCGGATATGGTGGCAAAGACGCTGTCGCCTGATATACCACCGGCGAGAGCGGCAGGCCTCGGCAACGCCGGAACGTTGCTCCCTCCCCGGATGGTGAGCCGGAGCTTCCCCGCGTCCTGGAGGTCGGAGATCATCTGCTGGATCTGGATGTCGCCGAGCCCTGAAAACCCTAGCCGCTTCTCGATCGAGAACTTGTCAAGCTCCCATCGGATGTTCTCGATGGTGGCGTTGTAGTTCTCCAGGCTGTTTAGCCGGGTGACGACGCCCGCAAGCTCGAACTTCGGGATCATCGCTCTGTCTTCGAGTATTATGGTCATCGAATTATTCCCCCAACTCATCGAAATCGTCTTTCCTGGAGTCCAGCACCTTGAACGGCATCCTCGGCGGCTGGACACGCCATACCTGGGGCAACTTCCGGTCGATATCTACCTCGATCTCGTCGGTCTGGTCGTCCACCAGGTACATCGCCATCTCGTGACCCTCGACCAACGTGATCTGCTGGAGGATATCGTTATACCAGCCGAGGGTGAGAGCTTTCTTTTCCAGGATGTCCATCTCCCAGGGCCATGTGTACCTGTGGACCAGGACGAAATCGTGATTTGCCCCGAAGTCGAACGTATCCTGGAGCGGCATGTTGCCTACATACGGCCTGCCGAACGCCTTCTTCCGGTAGTCGTCCATCGACCAACCTTCATCGAAGGTTTTCCGGCCAAGCATGTCCACATCTGCAGTCTGCTCCTGGACCTTCTTGATGACCAGGTCGTCCGAGGTCATCGTAACTTTCGTTTTCATCAGGAGCCAGTCGAGATCGTAGCTCAGCCCCCGTCTGATCGGGCCGCCCTCGCGGATATACGTCCCACTGTTATGGCACGGATGGCCGCTCCAGAGGTACTCGGCGAACTCTTCTGTGAAGGGGGTCACGCTCGCGTTGATCTCCTGGTCCGGGTCGCCCAAATATACCGAAAACTCGGATGGGTCTAGGTCTGACCACGACCACCCCCTGTCAAGAGACGATCTGGGTTTTGGATCGGGACAGAATACCAGGGTGTCGTAGTCTTCGGACCCTGGTCTCAGCACCTCATACGCCGTGATTCCCCCAGAGTAGTACCCCGTGAACGGCTGGTCGAATTTTGCGATGAATTCGAAATCTCCACCGTTAGATACAAGGCACCTGACTATCCCCAGGGTCGGGATGTACACCCGGAACATCCAGGTATGGACAAACTGCTGGTAGGTGATCCCAGGGTTTTCAGGGTCGTTGTAGGCCCCAGTGTGGACGATCTGGATGAGTCTCGATGATCCGAAGTATGGATTGATGCTCGGGTTCCCGGAAGATCCGCCGTACATTGACGGCCATCCCCACGGCATCGTCCACGACTGGCCCTCGTCATCAGACATCAAGAGGTACGGTCCGGCCGCAGCAAACACCTGGTTACCGAATCCGGCCACAGCGGGGATCACGTCTCCAGAGTAGGTCTGCGTCCTAAACCCACCATGCGGATTCTTGTAATAGATGTTCCTGCAATCGAGAACCTGAGACCAGTGGCGTGCATAATCTACCGATCTCCAGACGTACCTCCCGTCATGGGCGATCAGGACGTTGTCTCCGATCACAGCTACGGCCCTACATCCTGGAGCTGACGCCGACACTTTGGTCCAGGTCAGCCCAGAGTTCATGGACTCGTACCAGCCCGTGGACGTGGCCGCCATGAGCCAGCCATAATCTATTCTGGTGACAGAATAGATCGTCTCCGCCAGGTTCTTGACCTCGACCCAGGACTGGCCGTAGTCGGGGCTCCGTATGATCGAGTACGTGCCGTCATTCATCCTGCAGACGCAGACATGATACTGAGCATAAGCCCAGTCCACATCTACAACCTCGACGACGTCTCCAGGGAGAGGTTCGGACAACCACCAGATCTCGAGGTTCGTCATGTCGAAGGTGCCGATGAACCGGTTCTGGTTCGGGTGTTTCACGAAGATGGCCGGCTTCATGCTGACACCATCCCAATAGTCATCCCGTACTCTTCGGGTTCGCAGACCCAGACGTTCAGGTCGAGATCATAGAACTTGTCAATCCTGAACTTCTTGACCCACATGTCAACGTCTGCCTGGACTATCTGCTGCAGCACCTGAGTCATCATCATCTGGAGCGTTCTGATCTTGGACCTTTTGAGGAGGGCGTCCAGATCCCAGGCCAATTCGAGATCATAGCTGGCGACCCGCGCATCTGCAGAGATAGATCGTGAGAACGATCTCAGAGATATGAGGTCCATGTCCCATGGACTACTTAGGGTCGTCATGGCCAACACATCCATCCCGACGGCTGTTTCCAGGAGTTTGTAGATCCGGACACGTTCGGACCACGAGATCTCCTTGTCTACCACCGACGCCAGGATGTCCATGTCCCAGCCCAGATCGTGCTTGACTATGAACCGAGGCCGGAGCCAATAGTTGAACTCCAAGTTAGCCATCTTCGCCGTCAGGTCCATCTCGTACTCGAGGAAGTCAGGCCCCCGGAACGTCGAGTTCATCGAATAGTCGGTGAACGGCAGGTAGATCGACCAGCTGATTCCGGACGCGATCAGATGGCCAAGCGTGTACTCGATCAAAGACTGGTACTCTTTTGCCATCCTCAGAGCCCCGTCGGTGGACCAGTTCACCCGAACCGAGGCCGGCCAGACAGTATCGACCGTCGTGGCGCCTTCATCTTCGACGATCGTGTCCAGGACGGCTTCGGCATTAGCCTTCGTGCCGCAAGAGGTGTGGATCATCGTGAACGTCTGGAGCCGTTTCCTGTACGCTCCATCGTCTTCGTTCAGCCACCGCGGCAACTCGAAAATCCGGCCCCACTTGTCATCCAGTTCCTGGCCCGTGGCTGAAGGGAGCTTGTTCGCCCACTCCATCGCCGTGACCTGCTGCCTGATATAGTTCAGCTCAGCCGCCAGGGTTTTCATGATGGTGTCTATCACCGGTGGGTTGACCGCCACCTGCCTGATAACCCTTACACTCGAATCATAGCTCGCATGAGAGTACAGGATCCTGATAGCCATCAGGTACGCTTTCCACGGCCGGATCATCGAGATGGCGTCCATGTCCCACGTATCTTCAAGATCTTTGAGGCTTGGTATCACGTCCATGTCCCATGCCGTCTCGATCGTGCCCTTGATGAGAACGTCCGGCGTCATTATGGCCGTACCTTCCTGCTGGGACCTGACATTAAACTGGACTGAGCTGGTCTTCGTGATCCGCAAGATCTCGTCCATCGCGTAGGTCGTGGTGTACGTGTTGACATGGTACAGCGTCGTGTTCAGGTAGTACGGGCATAGCGAGACATACTCGGGGACATGGCTCGCGTCCTGAAGACTCACCGCATAATTATGAGCATGTGTCATAGCTACGCAGGTGTACCTGGACGAATCTCCTCTACCCGTGCCGGTGTACCCGGACGACGTTCCTGATACTGACGAGTGCCCGTGTGTATCCGTACCTGTAGCCGTTGGGTCAGTGTCGGCTCCCAGGATGCAAGCCGCTTCCCACACCGTTGGAGTCCAGTTGGACGTCGGAGTACCGTCGAAAAATACGACTACGTTGGGGACGGCTCTATCCATGGTGGTTGTCACCAGATAGAGTCTGGTTCCGATCCTCCTGGGGAGGCTCGTGTTCGTCGGAGCCGATGATACCGCCGCTGAATGCGAATGTGACGTGAAATACGCGCTTCGATTATTATAAGAATACCCGCCGTAATGTACCGCGGTGTTCGGGGTCACCGCAGAGAGGGTTACTGTCCACGCATGGTCTGTGTGGTCATTTCTTCCTCCTGTAGCCCCAGGATTGCCTAACTTGATCAGGCGACCGTCTGCCGCTGAGAATCTGGACATCCCGGAAGCGCTGATAGACGCGGCTGAGAGGAGGATACAGTTTTCCGGGAAGTATCTCCACGATGTTTCCCAGGTTGTGAGATCAATCCTCCACAATGATAACGTGTAGTACACAGGATCGTTAGAGGATGACCCAGTAGTCGTGGATGGGATCGGGTGGGTATGTGACAAACAGTACGTCAGAGTGCCCATGGCAGTGCCATCAGCACTTATTGTAGTGCTCGCACCTGATGTCGTAGCATTTGTCGTATGGATGTGGCTCGAAGCTCCTGCAGTTACCCCGTGCTGGCCGGTCGAAGTGGTGAACCGTGCGTACCTCCCATCATAGGTGGTCACCCGGGTCCAACCACTAGGGAGGTCCCCGTTTGCCAGGACGTACATGTTCACCAAAGCTGATCAAGCCTCCAGCAACGTCTTCAGGTGAGTTCGTCTCGCCTCGAAGATCTCGTCTAGCGAGGCTGTAGAGCTGCAATGCCTGCGGGCGAAATGGAACGCCAGAGTAGCCTTCTCCAGCTCCAGCTCGGAGATGACCCCTTTCTCCACCAGGATCATTATCAGTGCCGTGATGACGGACTGGTACCGGCCTGTGTGCGGCACCAGCTCCTCTTCGGTGATGGTCCCCTTGATGACCAGGAGGTCAATCAGGCCTTCGAGGACGGCCGCATCTTCGCACAGCACCTCTATTGGTCTGTCAGGCCTCTTCTTCAGTTCTGCCAACAGCTCTTCAGCCGTTTTGGTTTCTGGCGTCTGGCGTTTTCCCTTGGTCTTGTGGGCCATTCAGTCGTCTCCTCTGACGTAGATGTTCCCGTCATCTACCCACATGACGAACTCGCCGGGGGCCTGGATCCTGGGCCCGAGTTCCACCCCCCCTCCGGCCGGGATCGTCATAGGCACACCATCTATGATGAGGTCGGTCTCGGCATCCACCACGAGAGCCGGCCTGTTGATGAACACCAGCCTCCAGCAGACGTCGTCTACCCTGGACTTGGGGAACGGTGTCATCTCGACCTCGAACACTCCACGGACGCCGAGGACGTAATGGGTCTCCAAAACGTCCGCACTCATCCTCTGGATTCGTTTGTGGCGGATCAGCCCGTGTTTGTCTATCGGCTCGCAAGTCGGGCACCGGCACTCGTTGTTCTTGAAATGGAGCTGTTTCGGCTTGAACTCCTGGCAGACGTCACAGTACCACTGGTCTTTGGCTCCGCACTGGGGGCAGGTGGCTGCCCGGTACGTTATTTGGACCGCTTCTCCGCACTCGGGACAGATCCTATCTTCGTTCTGTTCAGGATCCCAATGGAACTCGAACCCACACTCCTGACATTCGACGTCGCAGTCTCCTTTCCACGAAAAGTCAGAACCGCAGACCTCACAATGGTACTTCGTGATCCGGTCTACGTACCCCCTCCTCGTCCATACCGGGATATCTCCGGGCCTGAGCTCGAGGATGACGTTTGGCACAGGTAACGTCGCCGTATTCTCGATCTTGGACGACATTGATGGGGGTATCCTGAGCCACATGAGCTTGGAGATGTCAAGATTTGCTACGTCTTGCCATGACCGCTCCTCGCCGGTTGCCGGGTTGTACTGGGGGATGGCTGACTTGCCGTCTCCCAGTACCGCCGACCACATGTAGACCAGGATCGGGGTCATCTCATGACCCTCAGGCACCCGTTGTTCAGTTTCGGTACTCACCACCTAGCACCAACTCCACGGTTCTACAGTTTTCTTACTCGGCACTTGTCTTTTATGCCGTGCTCATCCAGATAATCCGATCTCGCCACAACAGCCTCATCTTCGGTATCGTAAACCCCAACATGGATCTGCTTCCCCTTCGTGTAGGCAGTGGCTTTCCACTTCTTGATACCAGCCTGGTACGAAACTCCAGGATGTTTGCTCGTGTACTTCCGCTCCTGAGGGTATGGGTCGAACCCTTGAGCGATCTCGGCACGGTATTCATCCACCTTATTAGGGAAGTTGAGCTGGACGTGGCGGCCGAAGAGTTTCAGCGCCGCCTTGTCTCTATGCTCTGCTGCTTCTTCCGCGGTCTCGAACCGCCCCAGGTGGACGTTCCTGTAATCGATGGTGATCTTCGCCTGGTAGGGCGCCTTATACCGTGGGTTGTAGTAGACCCCGATATACGGCGAGGCTGAGTCACTGTGATGACTATATCTCATCATAGCGAAAAGTGAACGTCTCGTTCGGCTTGTCACCCTGGGTCGCGTCACTGGCGATCTTGACCTGGGTCACCACGTAGTAGCTGTTGACCGTAGCGTTCGGACCGTAGGTGTTCAGATCGAGGTCGAGCGGCGTACCGCTGACGTAGTTGTCCGCGTTCTGTGGATCTGCCGTCTCGCCCTTGTAGTAGGCGTGGCCGTTCGATCCGTGCTTCATGTAGTCGCCGGTCGTACCTTGCGTACCTGTAGCCTGGTCATAGTCTCCGCTTGGACAGCCGTTCCCGAGCGTCGGAGTATCCAGTACACCGACCAGCAGGCACCCGCCGGTTCCAAGAGCCCAGTTGGATGCCACAGACCCAGACGTGTACCACCGGATGTTGGACACGCTGGTATAGGTCCCGCTGATGGCGAGACAGTGATGTTTCCAGTACGAATAGTTGAACGAAGCCGAAGGGACAACGCACGGGTACGTATCCCCTGGATTGTAGTTGTCAGTGGTACAGTACCTGCCCTGCGTTATCGTCTGCAGGGTCGGGCCCGCACCGTAAGCCTCTTTGACTGCTACCGTAGCTGCCATTTTACCTAGCACCCCCACACATTTTCAAATATGAGTCAGGCCTTACGTTTGGCCGTCTTCGGGGTCTTGACCGGTTTGTCGGTCCAGAACCCTTCGATCGCATCACCTAAGATGTCTATAGCATCCCCGGATATGCGATCGATTTCTTCATCGTAAGTCGACCGAATGAACGACCTTTCAGGGATCACGCCGTCATCGGTCCCGAACTCGTGGCTCGGCGCGTATTCGAGAACTTTCTTGTCCCAGATACCTACCTCGCCAACGATCTCTCCGCCACCAGCCGAGACCTTATGATCTACGGACATCTTCATCAGGCCGGTGACCTGGAGCATCTTCTCTTTCCCGATCTTTTTCTTATGGGCGACTGTTGCCGGTTTCAGCGGCGGCCAGCTCGAATCTGTTTTGTCGATCTTGGCTCTGATACACCCTTCGAGATCAACGCACGACGTCTCGACGACGTCTTTCACGACCTCCGCCATCTGGCGTTCTGTCGTCTCGCTCAACCGAACCTACCCCCAGCACCCATCGACGTTCTGGATCCGAGGGTATGCTGGCGGTATGGCCGCGGTCTCGACGAGATTTCGAGTCCGGCCCCCACGCCGAACGTCAGGTTATCTATCCTGACCGCGACCACGCCATCTATACCCAGAATCCGCCTGAACACCAGCATCATAGACCCATCAACTGAGCCCTCGAACGTGTCCTGGACGAGCGAGTCGATATCGGCACCGAGTTCGAACGTGTCCTGGTTGAGCACGTCCATGTCAGCGGCGGACTCTTTCGTCACCAACAGGAGCGCGTCCATATCCCAGGTCTCATCGGTAGCCATCTGTCTCCTCGCTCATCTACGTCCGCTCACACCTACTCGTCGTCTATCTGGACGATGATCCCCACCTGATCTGCAGCACCGGCCGTCTCGCAGTAGATGTCGAACCCGGCCGCCGTCTTGTTCCGCACGCTGAACCCTTTCCCGGCTATGGAGGTGGCGCCGTTCAGGGTCATGATCGGAACGTAGCTGGTGGCCGTGATCGAGACCACATAGTCAAGACCGTTGGTTCCGTAGTATTCTGCGGAACCTGTAAGGCCGAGGACCGAGTTGAGCGTCCCGGACCCGATCGCCAGGGAACTCGAGTTGCCGACAGAGTCGGACTCGAAGACCAGTGCCCCGCCCTCCTCGTCTACCACGAGGCCTGACATGTCAGCTTCGCAAACCGCTATGATCTCGTCAAGCGTGACTGCTGACAGGTCCGCCACGTCTCCGGTTCCTGCCGTCGGAGTGGCTCCGTCGGTAAGGTCAAGCTCGTCCGCACAGTCATGGTCTGCCGCGTTATCGACCTCGATGGCCGAGCCGGTTCCCAGTGTCGGTGAAGTGATCACGTAATGGTCCGTATCGAAGGCCACTGTTACCAGTGCCCCGCCTAGAGCTGCCCGGATCTTGGTCTGCATCTCGGTGGCTATCTTGTTCCCTGTATCACAGGTCTCGCCAACGAAGTCGCACTCGACCTCGACCGGCGCAGCACCATCTACAGCGATCTTGAACTTGTCCTCGACCACGGCAGACATGTCGGTCAAAGCACCGACCGCCCCGGTATGGTAGCCTGCCGCCGCATTGATCGTGGCCGTCTGGGCCCCGCCGCCGTCTGGGGTGGCTATCAGAGTAGCACCATCTCCAGCCCCGCCGCCTGAAAGGTCCCAGGGTCCCGCGATAGTCCCCATCTTGACCGCGGCCGTTGGGTCGCCGAATACGACTTCGGTTATCCCGCTGGTCTGGCCGGTCAGGGTAGCCCGTCCCCGGAGAAGCTTGTCAGTCTTGGCGTCGATCAGCCCGCCGTTCGAGTCCACGTAGTTCTTGGTAGCGGCGTCCTGGGGCGAAGTCGGGTCGGTGACGTTCGTGACCTTGTGACTGTCCATGTCGAGGGCGCCGGCCATCTTGACGGACCCGTCCTTCTTGAGGTTCAACCCGTCCTGGTCGTCGACGTACTTCTTGGTGGCTCCGTCCTGAGCCGAAGTCGGGTCGGTGACGTTCGTGACCTTGTGACTGTCCATGTCGAGGGCGCCGGCCATCTTGACGGACCCGTCCGCCTTGATAACGCCGGTAACGCCAGCTATGCCGTCGGCGTAGGTCTTGTTGACCGCGTCGCCTCCAGCTGACGGGGCCCCGACGTCGGTGATCTTCATGCCGCCCAGGTCCAGACTCTCGACGTCGTATGAGTTCCCCCAGTCGAAGAGCCGCCGCCTAAATTTGATAAGGCCTAATCCCATGATCAGGCCCCCTCAGATCCCCGTTGCGAGGTAGAGTCCGTATGCCGGCTGCTTTACCGCGAACGCATACTTGGTCCAGATGCGGATCACGTAGTCGCCGTCGTCGTTCTCATTGATCTTGGTATGGAGTCCCACTATGTTCTTGCCCTCGCCGGTAGTCGGGTTGGCGAGATACTTGTTCCCCGTCTCTGCATAGTACAGAGTACCGACAGACGCGCCAGGCGCGCTGGAGAGGCCGAGCATCGATCCTTCGGGGATGGCGCCCTGTTCGGTGGTGACTTCGTGAAGGTTGATCCCGAGCCGCGGTATGTAGATGATACCACTTGACAGATCTGCACCGCCGCCGAGATCTTTGAGAATCTCGAGGCTGACTCCAGCGTTGACGAGAGAGTCCTGGTACTCGCCCCAGTTCTCATCGTAGACGAAGACGTCTGTCATCTTGTACGGCTTGGCGTGAGTCCTGTAGTCGCGCCTGAACAGGTTCAGGTCTGACAGGTACTTGGCGCTGGAATCGGACCAGACCGGGTTCGGGGTTCCGCCGTTCTTGTTGTCGTACAGCTTGTCTCCCGTGGTCTCCTGAGTGACCTTCGCGGTCAGGATGGACAGGATGTCTGCATTGATGGCTTCAGCCATCCAGGTTCCGAGATAGTTGATCGCTCGGTCGAACTCGTCGAGCATATCAGGATGGTCGAGGATCTCCTGGTCGATCTTGACCGCGAGCCCCTCGCCTTCCATCTTGGCGAAGTCCGGCTCGAGCTGGCTGAAGGTGATGAACGGGAACTTCGTGGACGGTACCCTCTTCATCGGCTTCTGTTTCTTCGGGTCGGTGTAGGCGTTGTACTGCTGGACGTTGTACGTCACAGACCTCGCATCGGTCCCGAGTCTCGGGAACATCGTCAACCATCTGAAGCTGTCGGCCATGTTCGCCCAGATAGTGTCGTCGATGAACACCTTGTTCAAGAAGTCCTTAGCAGACTTGGTTTGTTTGCTTGGCATTTTTTACGGCCTCCTTCAAGCCTGCACCTTCACAGGCAGCATCCCGACACCTACGAGAACGTGACCCTCGACGGCAACCGAGGTTGACCCTTCGAGGTGATGCAACGGGACCATACTGGTTCCGCCAGACGCCACGTACGACCACTTCGCTTCTGAGACGTCCCACACGAATTTCGCCGGATCGCCCGCGTCTATGGAGTCTGCCCCCATACCGTTCGCCGGGATCTTGCATTCGGCCTGGAACGCCCCCTGCATCCCGACGAACTCGACCTCAGCTTTCCTCAGCAGGTTGCCGGACAGCTGGTCTGCGATGGCCGTTACCGCCGACGTGTTGGCTGGATTGTTCTTCGCAGCCTCGATCTTCAGCACCCTGGCGATGTACCCGTTCTGGGCCGTTGCAGCCTTCCGAAGAACTGGCAACCCACCGCACGCCGTGTAGGTCAGAGCCTCGTCATCGAAGACTTCGACCCACGCCTTTCCGTCCCTTACGTCAGCGTCCGTGATCCTTGCCGATCTAGTGACGTGATACGCCATCTCGGACCCGTGTGGCGTCTCGATATTCTCAACCTTCTGAATGTCGCCCTCATACAGGAAGACGGTCATCGTGAAGTTCGGGTTCACCCCGAACTCGCCTGCAACAGTTCCCGCTAAATCTACCATCTACTCCACGCTCCCCCTCACACCTAGCTTCTGCCAAGGGCCGCATCGTACTCTTTCTTTGTAGTGGCGAAATCGTACCCTGTGCCCGTTCCATTTCCTGCCTGGACTCGCATCTTGGTCTTCTGCCGACCCCCATCAGCAGAATGCTCACCAGATACTGCGCCCTCTTCCCCGACGTTGGCTGCATGGACCCGCTCTGCCGTCATGACGACGTTCTCGAGAGTGGCGTTGTCCATCTCGTCATAGGCTTTGATCGCCTCGTCGTCCATGCCAGGTAGGGCCCTGAGTCGATCCATCAGCCCCTCTCTGACCTTGGTCTCAGCGGCCTTCTTGGCGTCTTCGGCCACCCCGAGCTTGTCCTTGATACCAGCGATCGTCTTGTCAGATTCTGCCTTGTCCGCAGCCAGCTTGTTCCTCTCGCTGACGATACCCTCGACCGCATTCTTGGCCTCGGCCTCATCTTCAGTCGTCTCGAAGGTGACTGTGGCCACGTCTGGATCGCCTTCTTCGTGGCCGCCTTCGACCGAGATGACCGGCTTCAGGAAAACCTTCTTCTCCACGGTATTAGGCTCCCCTGCTGAATGCTCACCTTCCTCTTTCGGCTTGGCGAACATCCCTTTGCCGCCCTTGGCGTCAGCCAGCAGCCGTTCAAGAGCCGACTTGTACAGCTCGATTTTGGCCTTGTCATCGTCCACTTTTGCGGCCTGGTTCAGGATGGCTTCAAGCTGGTCAGTAGACCCGATCTCCAGCAGGTCACCGCCTCCGCCTCTGCCACCATCACCGTCTCCGTTTCCCTTTGTTTCCGCCATTTCCCCACTCCCATCGATAGGATCTACTTCAGAATGATTCCCGTAAGAATCGACATACCAGGCACGGGCCTCGTCTATCGCCAGTAACCGCTCGTCCCCCCCGGTGGTGATCGTCTGTCGTAGCGGTTTAGTACCCCGCCCGTCATGCTCTCTCAGAGCCCGAGCCAGGTCATGTCTACAATGATATCGTGCCGTCTGGTCGCATCCTGCGGATCGCAGCTTGACCAGCCGACCAATTTGGTGATCAAAAAACTGTGTTAGTTCTTCGTCTGACAGTTTCGCCAGATCGTCTTCGTCGTGGAGCCCCAGCCCGCATAACGGCCAGCTGCACGCCCCGGCCGGCACTATCGCCAGATGAGTTATCTCGAGTTCGGTCTCTTTGGCGTGATACGTCTTGCCGCGCCACGTTCCGTTCTCAGGAACCAGAGTTGCCCTGTACCCCACCGAAACTTCGATCGGCTCTTTTCGGTCGAGACGATCTAAAAGGTCTGGGTCGAGCCGATCCTCATAAAAGTCCGACGTAACACGAAGTTTGTTAACACCGGGCACGAACTCCGAACTTATGGACTCCCCGATAGCGTTTTTGGGCCATTCAAGCTCCGTGCCTTTTTCCGGATGGCCCATCAGCCAATATTTCCCAGTAGCTGACCCTGTTGCCAGACGCAACGGTTCCGGGTCGCGCTTGATGCCTTTAAAAACGTCTTCGCGTGTGACTATGGCCGTGACTCGCCGAATGCCGGGGGACGGCCTGGAAACTGACTCAACTTGTAGCGGCAAATTCAGGGTGGCCCCCCCACTGAAGCCACCCTGATCGATAGCCGCAACCCCATCTTCTCCCATTACGCACCAAGCATCTGTCCGAGGCGGATTGGGCCGATCGCAATCGTACCGATCGAAGACGTCTCCACGCCGTCTTCCTGCAGATCAATGACGACCTACCTATTTAAATACACTACTTCGGCTATAAGTCCGAGTACGTCCGCAGAGCCTTTAGGATCCACCTCCACATTTGGCACACCCGCCTCCACCACAAGTCCCACAAGTCCCGTTCAGCCAGACTGGTTCCACGTATACCCCAGGATAGGCCGAGATGTCGTCACGGTCTACGGTGCTGCAGAAGCTCAACCAATCCTCGTAAGTTTCGGGTGGAGCCGACAGTTCGAGGTATGACGTGATCAGGAACTTGCCAACTGCATCCAGTTCTTCTTTGGTCGCAGGTCGGTTAACCTCTCCATCCCTGGTCCAAACCCGGCCCTGTATCGTACCGTTGCCAAAGGTGGTGTCCAGATTGATCGTCGATACCATTTCTTCGCCGGGTTTCAGGTCTTCTGATGCAGCTGCCGTTGTAGTCAGGATCAACCCCATATCGCCCTGGAAATCGCCGGTCAGCTGAGTCGCCCGGTATACCGTCTTGTACCCGACGCCAGACGTTTTCACCACGTACTGGTTGCGGAACCCGCCTTCAGAGGTCGCGCCAACCACCATGAACTGCGACCTGACTTCGACCGGATCTTCCGTCCCGTTCCAGTCGCGTTCGTAGCTGTACCCCACCGTCGAGTTTACGGCGCTCGCCAGGTCTGCAGACTCGGCCCAGTCATGCCTGACGTAGATGTCGCCTTCTCCAACCACGTCCAGTTTCATGATGTTGGCTGACCCCCAGAAGGCCATCCCGGCCAGGATAGCGCACATCAGAGCCATGCCTACAGAGATCCAGAAATATTTCCAGTACCCCCTCGACGTGAACGCAACCTCAGACATCGCCACCTCCAGGGATGAGTTTCGACTTGCACTGGTCCATGACATCGTTCACGATCGGGACTCTCTGGCTCAGCTCACCGAGGATGGCTGCGGCCTGGAGGCTGATGAGCGTCATGACCTTCCCCTTCTCCAGCTCGATCCTGACCTCTTCCTCCGTCATCTTGAGCATCCTGGCGAAATGTTGTTCGGGCTTCTCGATCTGATCATAGTACGCCAGCAGGACTACCAGCTCGCCCACCTGTTCGGCCGTAAGGATGACGACCCCACGAAGCCCCCAGTAGTTCCAGGCGTTAACGAGATGGACGAGAACTGAAACTGCCAACCCCACGCCGAGAACCCAGATCAGCGTTTCAGGGTCCAACCTCATCTCCCCGGATCTCTTGCTGGATGCAGGCCTTGATCTCAGAAGCTCCGGCCGCCTTCTCTGTACACGCGATTACGGCATTCAGCCTGTCCTTGAGGCACTTAATCTGATCTTCAGATTCCTCAAGCTGGATCATTAGCGCAAACTTCTGGTCGTCTGAGTCTTCGAGCTTCTTGATCAGTTTCAGCATTACGAAGGCCAGCACGCCGAACGAGACCGCCGCCACGGCGAACAGTTCTCCGGCGTATGTAGCGAACCACGTTTGCTCGTACCTGACCACATCGTCCTGAGCTGTCACTATCGATACTGCCGTTACCCCGAACACCAGGGCTATGGCCAAGGTCACCCAGAACTTCCTTGCCATGTCACGCATGGCGATCACTACTCCACAGCATTTTCAGCACCTCCACACCCACGTGGTTAGTATTGGACCTCCCCGCAAGATAGCTCCTCCACGAAACTACACCGGCGCGGGTCATGGGTCCGATTTGTTCTCAGCTCGGTTCAGCCATTACGGAACCGCTTTTTCGAGCGGTGGTCGATTCCAGCACCAACAGACCGTCTCCATTTGGCTTCATGTTCCAGCTCGGCCACTTCGGTGGCGTCATCGCAGTCGAGCCGCCACCAGCTTCTGATAGTCCGTCTCCGACACCCGTTCAAGTGACCGATTGTACCTGACGACGTAGAACCGGCCTCCGTCCTGGAACGTGTCGTACACCTCGTTCTGGCGCCAGGTTGCCGCCGTACCGTCAGGGCTCACCGTGATGATGACTACTTCCGACGAGTCCTGGGCTCCGTGGTCCTCGACAAACGAGAGGATGGCCACCAGAGCCGACATGAACGTTACCGCCGTGATCAGTGGGGCCGAGTTCATATCCCCCACCCCGGCGTCGGGGCCACGTCGCTACAATGTAGCCTCTGCCAGTTCTCTTCAAGCCACTCGCCCCAGACCGGGGGGTTCATGTACTCCACCACCACTATGACCATCAGGGTATCTCCTCCGGGTCGGCCGCGTAGAACTGGAGGTCGAATATGGCGTTACGTTGGGCTACGGTGTTGAGGTACAGTGCCCCGGACCCTATCGAAAGGTCCAGCCCCACCACGACGTCATCGGCCACGGCGTAGACGTAGGCAAACGCTGAGTCCATCTCTCGGCCGAACCTGGCTGCATCAAACCCGTCTGCTTTGAGGAGACCAAGTTCCATGTCTACAGCTTTCGCCCGTTTCCAACCCCAGACGTCCGGCACCCAGGGGAAAAGGTCGATCAATTTAGAGACCCTCCTCGATGGCGGCCATAGGTTCGGCGTCGCAGAGGGCGTCGATGTTGGCTCGGATCATCTCCTCGATCTTGGCCTTCATCTCGTCGCCGTACAGGACTGTCTCGACGGCATTGATTACCTCTTCGGCATCCCGAGTCTCAAGCACCTCTGGCGGGATCACCACCAGCAGCGAAAAGTACCTGTCTCCACCATCGTCCTCCACAAGCAGCACCTCTCCACACCTTCAGCTTCCAACCATCCTTCTCAGCGCCTATTTCAGATCGGGGTCTTTGTTCAGGGCGGGGGATTTTAGGGGCGGGGGTGTTGCCGACGTCGCCTGGGACTGCACGCTCGGCCCCGCCGCCATCCCTGGGACCGCTCCGCCGGCCGCCCGCTCAGCCTCGGCCTGAGCCTTCAGCTCGGCCACTCGAGCTTTCAGCGCCTCCTTCTTGTTCTTGTCTACATGAGCTACAGGACGGCACCGGCAGTGAGGATGGTATGGTGGCCGAGGCTCATCAAAAGACCGGACTCTCGGATCTCTGATCTCTTTCAGGCACTTAGCGCAGGTGGACCCGTCGATCACGCCTTCGGGCACCCAGCCGTCGGCCACCCCCATCTGTTCCATCTTCTCGATGTAGGCCTCGTTCCTGACGTCCATCGGGATGGTTCGGGCCAGCATCTCTGAGTACTGTTTCGGCGTGGCCGTGAACCTGGATTTGCCCGGCCGCTGGATCGAGATGGGTTCGTTGTTCAGAAAATCGGGGACCTTGGCTCTCAGAGCGTCTGCGATCTCACCGGGACTCTTGCCCTCGTCCACCATCCCCTGGACGAGGTCGCACACCTTGTTGGAGAGGGCTGTGTCATAGTCCGCCATCGGGGCCGTGAGTCTCGCCACGCGCTTGGCAAGCTTGACCTTGTCCGCCGTCCCCAGCTCGACCATGCCGGGCTGGAGGTCTACCTCCTTGACCGCGGCTATGGCTCCTTTGGCGTACTGTTCGACGAGGTGGCGGGTCATGTCGTCGCTGATCTTGGCATGGAACGCCGCCGCCATCGAGTCCCGAGTGGCTACAGCCAATGGGTTACCCCCCCCATAAAGACCGTCTTTCCGTCGGTGGTGAACCTGTCACCACCCATAAAGACCGTCTTTCCGTCGATGGTGAACCTGTCACCACCCATAAAGACCGTCTTTCCGTCGGTGGTGAACCTGTCACCACCCATAAAGACCGTCTTTCCGTCGGTTATTGCCACGATGCACGTCATTCATATCCCCTCTTCGCCCCGTCTCGCCAGATGAACCATTTCCCGAAACAATGCTCGTCTCTCTGGTACCGAGCGTTCACCGGCCCTATCTGGCACAGGTCTCTGTTGATCGGGTCGGCTGCGTCGTCCCGCTTGTAGTGAGCACATTTCTGGCACGGCGGGGCCTCGTCGATGATGTCGGTCATGCCATCCCCCACCAGTGGGTGACAGGATCTTCAAGGATCATTCTCACTCACCGCCAGTCAGGTCCGTGTTCCCCGCCTCGACCTCAGAGGCTACGGTCTCCAGGAGGGTTTTGGTCCCCTCTTGGTACGTTCTCTCGATTGCCGCCTCCTCGGATTCGTTCGTCCTGGTCAGGAGCGATGTCGTATGCTCGCCGACAGCCTCGGCTAACGAGACCTGGGCCGGCTGGGGTGGGGCGTAGTATCCGTCCACATCGAGGACTCGGAGTGACTTGAAGAACTTGGGCGCCTGGTCTCTCAGGATCTTGCGGACCTCTTTGTGGCTCAGTACCGTGTTCGTGTAGAGGGCGATGACCATGGTGGCGATTCGTTCTGCGATCTCGATGTCGGCCTTCTGGTCTTCACGTTCGGCCTTCTGTTGGTCCTCGTCCTGGACTTCAAGGACGAGGATGAGCCGGTCAACGTCCTCCTGGTTGAAATCTATGCCTCTGAGATGGAGCTCGCGGGCGATGAACGACCTGAGTTCGAGTTCGAGTCCTCGGACCAACGAAGTTCCGTAGACGTTCATGAACTGCTTGGTGACGTACGAAACGGCGTAGGTCGAACCGCGTTCATAACCGAAGAACGTCATCGGGACGCCAAGCCTGGTGCATAGCACGCGGTCGCAGGCTTCAATGGCCGCAAAGACGTCGGGCCCGATCGAGGCTCCGCCCAGCTGGGAGAGGACGATATCTTTTAGGTGGACGAACGCATGATCCGGCTCCATCGGGATCTTCTCGCCGTAGGTGGGGCTGGTCTCGTCGGTATCCTCGGTCAGAAGACTCTCCTGGAACCGGGTCATAAAATCAGTTACGGCGTTCGCCATGGCCGTGGCCTTCTCCTCAGACGACCCAGTATAGTTGTCGGGGTTCAACAGGTCTGCCGCGTCGATTGCCGCGTCTAGTCTCGGGACCGACGAATGGAACCACCTAGCATAATCGAGCCACAAGAACAGTTTCAGTTTGACGTACATCGCCAGTGACCTGAGCGGCGAGACGCCCCAGACGTTCATGGTCCTCCGGCCGATCGGATCAGTGAACAGGTTGCCGATCCGGTTCCTCCCGAAATGGAGCATGTCGCTGGCCGCAATCTTTGTGAACTCGCGCTCGGTCGCCGAGGTGACCTTGTCTCCAGTCACGGTATCTGAGTCGCCTGACGTGATCGGCGCCTCGTTCACGTAGTACAGGTCTCGATCGGTGATGAGCGAGCCGTCGTACTCGCCCGCGTCCACTTCCCGCGAGACTATGGTCAGGGTTGACGCCGGGATCAGCTCGACCTCGGTTATCCTGCCTGGCGACGCCGCGTTCTCGATTTCGGAGTTCTCACGCCAGAGCCGATAGAACGTGTTGCCGTCGAGGTTCAGACCGTCGAGCGTTGGTTTCAGCATCGAAGCGAACTTGATCTCGACCAGCAGTGATTCGACCTGGTCTTTGAACCCGTCTGCCGGTTTGTAGACTTTCTGGACCGACCCGTCCTCGTTATAGTCGTCCCGGAACCCTATGCCCCGGTACGCTGCCGACATCGACTGGCTGATGAAATCGATCGCGCCACCGACGTTCGGATCGGCTTCGGCGACCATGCGATAAAAACTGAACTCGTTGACCCGCTTGTGACCGGTTTTCGAGTCTACATAATCGGGATCGGTATACAGAAAGTTGCGAGTCGTCGTCCCGATAGACTTGCCTATGGACACGACGCTTTGTGACCTCGAACTGCTATGAGCCCCCCAGGGCTGGATTAACCCTGCGGGCGAACCTCCACGATTGACCAGCACCTCACCTCCACGGTTGTGTCAGTTATCTCGTCTAACTTATACTAATGGTTGTCGGTCGGTTGCTAAATATCCATGGTGAACGTTTCTGATTTCATGAAGGCCGCCAATTTCACCAATTATCGGCGCACGGTATTCAAAAATCCGATTGTCGGTAAAGGCAAATGGCTCATACCTCTCTCTTAATT
>Ga0334895_1000928_pt1 | contig 34410 bp, 32 predicted proteins | sample GraSluR3_MG_7_FD_207229 | JGI IMG/M metagenome (GOLD analysis project Ga0334895, IMG submission 207229) | Sludge microbial communities from methane-producing bioreactor in Wageningen University, Netherlands - Granular Sludge_31_05-R3 | ecosystem: Engineered > Bioreactor > Anaerobic >... | reverse complement strand
AGAATGTTTCTTATTAAACTTCTTTATTTTCATTACTTTCATCAGCTTCTTCTTTTTCGAGGTCTTTTATTATCTCCTGCCGTCTTCGTTCTTTCTCTATCTTTCTCACATTCCATTTTCGTGTATATATCAAACCCATAATTATAGCAGTAAGAATAAACAAACGGATGAATCTATCTTCTGTTAATAGTAATAACATAAGACTAGAAACAACAAGTATTATAGAACCTAAAAGTTTCTTTAATTTTGTGCTCATAAAACACCTCGCTAAAGTAATCTCCAGTATATTCTATCAAACATCACACAAAGTTTCATGTTAATTTACTTTTTCGCCAAGTATATATACATCCCCAATTAAAAAGTCTCTACTAAAAATTCTACCTTCTGTTACTAGAAAATCTGCATGCTTTCCAACTTCTAATGAACCTACACATTTATCTAAATTAAATATCTTAGCTACGTTGATTGTAATAGCTTTTAAAGCAGTCTTCTCATCTAACCCTTGTGCTATCGCTAGTGCTGCTTGTACATTAATGCTATCTGACTTACCGTTGCCTGAATTTGCAATTAAGGAAATTCGCACACCGTGCTTTGCTAATTCAGCAGCAACTTTTTTAGAATGATATCTGTACTCTGGTCTTGTATGACCTTGATATACAGGGCCTACTAAGCAATCAATTCCTTCTTTGGCAAGATCCTTAGCAACTAAATGTCCCTCAGCTACAAACAACAGTACTAATTTTACATTATACTCTTTAGCTATTCTGATAGCAGTAAAAATATCTTCTTTAAGGTTTGCATGTATAACTAGCGGCACTTCTTGCTTTAATACAGGTATCATGTTCTCAAAGCTTATCATATATGCTTGCTTTATGCCTGCTTCTTTTTTTAACATATATTGTTTAGATTTAAGAAGTAGCTCTCTAATTACAGCTGACACACTGGTTCTACTACTTGGGAACTTAGGCATTATTAGTGCAGGGAACTTTGCAGATGGACCCATTGTCCCTCTCATACCTACAAAACTATCAACTATCATCTCATCAATACAATCACCTTTAGTTTTTACTGCAGACATTGTACCAGCTATAACAGCACCAATGCCCGAAGATGGACTTATTATTGCTGTTGTAATGCCACCTCTAATTGCAATATCAAAGGCATCATCATGAGGGTTGATCCCATCAAACGCTCTTAGCTCAGGAGCTGCAGGAAAAGTCTCATCATGACCATCCTGGCCAACTTTTCCAATTGCTCGTTCATTAAGCCCAAGATGTGAATGACCATCAATAAAACCAGGGTAAATGGTCTTTCCTTCCAAGTCAATTATCTCACAATCAAAATCACATTTGATATCTTTTCCAATGTCTTTGATTAATCCATTTTCAACTAGTATACTTCCATTAGTAATTACACCACTAGTTACTGTATTAATTACAGCATTTTTAAATAGTTTCATTCCTAAACCCCCAATCTTGAGTAAATTTTTCGACCGTTTATTATAACTATTTCTGCTAAATACTCAAAGTCTAGTGGGGTCGATTTACTTATAACAATGTCAGCATCCTTACCCTCATCAATACTACCAACCCTGTCTTGAAATCCATATATTTCTGCAGCATTTATTGTAATAGCTCTTATTGCTTCAGCCTCATCAAGTCCTTCTTTTACTGCCATTGCAGCCATTAGTGGTAAATCTAATACTGGACTTATTGGTGCATCCGTTTGTATTGCTATTTTCACTCCAGCTTCATGTAAAATCTTATGTGTTTTAAATGTTACATTTTTCATCTCCATTTTGAGACCATCACTGAAACTTGGACCTAGTATACAAGCAGCATTTGCACTAGCTAATTTATCAGCAATTAAATGCCCTTCTGTTGCATGTACAATTATAATCCTCAAATTAAACTCTTTGGCAACTCTTAAAAAGTTCAATATATCATCTGCTCTATGAGCATGCCCTTTGATAGGCATTTCTCTTTTTAATACTGGGATCAGAGCTTCAAGCTTAATATCAACAGGACCCATCTTAGTAAGGTCGTCCCCTGCAGCATCCTTCATTTTCATATACTCTTTTGCTTTATAAAGTGTGTCTCTAAGCATGGCTACTTGGGCTCTTCTTGTATTTGGGGCAATGCCTCTATCACCATAACTTTTCTTTGGATTTTCTCCAAATGCACACTTCATAGCTACATGGTTTTTCACTACCATGTCGTCTACTCTATATCCAGACGTCTTAAGAGCAACATGTGTACCACCAATAATATTCTGACTACCAGGCCCTGCCACTACTGTTGTCACACCTACAGATCTAGCATCCTCATAGCTTCTTGTCTGTGGGTTTATACAGTCTATTCCTCTTAACTGTGGATTTATTGGGTCTGCCATTTCATTATTATCATACCCATCAGGACCAATAACAAGTTCCATTACTCCCATATGTGTGTGAGCATCAATGAACCCTGGGTAAACATTCATGCCTAACGCATCAATCACTTCCACATCTTCATTGATTGAACTAGAAATTTTTTCAATTTTTCCATCATTAATCAGAATATCAAGCTTATTATATTCACCTGTTTTAGTATCAAATACATTCCCATTTTTAATCAGCAACATAATTCCGTTCTCCTTTTTTGGCAAATACCTCTCCATCAATAACTGACCATAATATATTCTCATGAGATAATTCATCAGTTCTAAAAATATTGAATGTTGCATTTTTACCTTCTTCTAAGCTTCCATATGAGTTGTCTATTCCTAATATTTTTGCATTATTCAAAGTTAAAAACTGCAGTAAGTCAGCTACTTCAAATCCGTTATCAACTAACTTAAGCAGTAAGTCATAAATTGCGCTTGCTGGAAGCTGGTAATCACTTGTAATCCCTGTTAAAACACCTAACTTTGCTAAAGTGCTGAGGTTATCCAATCTCATTTCTTTAACTTCAATATCATTGGTAAGCATTGAGTTTAACGTAAGTAAAACAGGGGTGTTACTACTCTTTAGTTTTAGAGCAGCTTTATGTGCCTCTGCCCCTCCTACTATTACAATATTTATGTTAAATTCCTCTTTTATTCTCAGTGCTGTAAAAACATCATCAGCCCTATTTGCATGGATAAATAAAGGTCTGTGCTTTTTGACTATTGGGACTAATGCTTCAAACATAAGACTAAAGCTGTTTTTATCAGAAATGTAATCTTTAGTTGTATACAAAATTTGTCTTAACGCTGCAACAGCTCTAGTTCTAGTTTTAGGAAAAGCAGGGTTTTCACTCACCCCTTTTGTACGTGAGCCTAAAACTGACTTAATGCCTATATTTCCATTAATAATATTGTCCTCAACAAAGCCAGGTCTATTTTTTACCAACACAATATTGCCACCTAGAAGGTTCATGTCTCCAGGACCAATACCATTGATTAAAAAACCCATTTCCCTTAGTTTCTCAAATCCTTTATCTGAGTGATTTATACCGGATATAGTATCAAAATGAGGATTTATTGGATATGATTTGTCTTCCGTATCATCGCCTGGCAGTTTATCAACAAACTGCTCCTTAAGTCCTACGTTTGAAATAGGGTTGATAAAACCAGGAGTTATGACTACGTTTTCACCAACTAATTCATGTTCTGCATGAAGCTTGTTGCTAGAAATTGCAGTGATTTTATTACCTTCCCAAGCCAAGCTCTCATATACTTTTGCATCTCCAGTCATTGTATACACTTTTGCATTCTTTATTACCTTCATCATCTTTTATCTCCTTTAGGATAAAACTAAAGGGAGCCTAAGCTCCCTATTTATCCGACGATACCTAACCAGTCTTGTAAAAGGAAAGATACACGTCCTATCATAAGTGATAGACGCCCCATTACTGTATTACCAAAAAGGGCACCAAAAGCCATCATCATAATTAATCTTCCAAAATATGTAGGATACTTAATAATCTTATATGCTTTTTCACTTGCGCTAAAATAGAAGTATAGTATAACACAAATTATACTAACCAAAACTAGTACTGTATTGAATGTCCAAATACTAAATGAGGCTCTTATTTGACTCATAAAGTTAGTTCCAGCAAGTCTCGGCAAGTTTTGTCCTAAACCTACACCTACAGTTGCAGCAATAGGATAGCGTGACCATTTTGCTTTTCCAGGAATAAATCTTGTATAAAATAACAAACCAAGTATTATAGGAACTATCGCGATTAATTGTCCACCTATTAGAGGTGTTATTGCATTTGCTCTTATATTCTTTACACCTTGTACAAGAGCATGAGCAGCACCCGAAGCAACATATATATGCTCAAAGAGACTATAAAACTTATTCTCTCTCCATGCGAAAGATAGCAAAGCTAACGTACCGATAGCCGCTACCCATGTGGTTAAACTAGTACTCATTATCTTACCTCCCTCTTAGATGGTTTTCTGCCAGATGCGAAGTACGAGATATTACCAATTATAATAAAGAAAATAATTACTAAATGGCCAAATGAGATTGAGTCTAAGTTTGTCGTACCAGTTCCTAAACTACCTATCATCTGCTCATATTCAGCAGCCCCTCTTACACCGTTTAAAATTCCTAATACTTGTCCTGATGCATAATAAGGCATTGTATTAGTAACATTTACACTATTTAATGCACATGCAATTGGTGTACCATATAAAGAGTTAATTTGCCCAACATAGTAGTGCCTAGATCCGCCTGAATCAAAGGCTATTACCATAGCAAAATCATTAGCATCTTGTATATCTGCCATCATAGGTATTTGAGATACTGGCGTGCCATAGGTATCTTCAGGAAATGTATTGTGAACATTTCTACCCATAGCAGTTACAGTTGCTTCTTCACCAGGCTTAAACCCTAAGTCTACATAGTCAACGCCATATTCTGCTTCGTGTAAAGTAAGGGCTTCTTTGATAGCATCCCTTGCAAACTGACTTGCATATTGAGATATACCCATAAACATTACTCTCATATTCTTACTAAATAAATGCTTTGTTATCGCTATTGCTTGAGGATGTATCTCAGGAGCAGCTCCCGGGCTATAATCCATTGACATAACCACAACTGAACCAGGTTCAAGCTCTTCTATAAAGTCATATACTCTTCTTGTCTGCTCGATTACACTTACAGGCAGCCCTAATGGATTAAACATAGGGAGAGATATTGCTACTAAGAGAACCAAATATATTATCCTTGAGTCAAGATCTTGTAATTTCTTTAGCATAATCTACCCTCCTATTCACCTGCACCTAAGTGTCCGCTTTCAATTCCTGAAAGTACACGAACACCTACTGCTATTCCACCAATTGCAGCACCTATGTACAATGCTCTAATTGCTGCCATTGCAGGTACATTCATTAACCATTCTTGTAATACAGGGAATTGACTCCATATTACTTCCCCAACTGGAGCGTTCCCTAGCATAACTATAATACCTACTGTCAAAAGTGCAGTTGAATCAATAGTTCTCGCTTTAAATGCTCTAAACGCTGCACTTGCAATCCAAAAAGCTATAAGTGCATACATAGTCGCTCCTAAAGGATTTAGTATTCCGTCAAAGAAGAACATATACTGACTACTATCATCTCCTAAAAACAAGCCTACTCCTGCTTGAGATACTAAAACAATAATCAGCACTAATGAATTTATCCAGTTTTCTCGTTTTAACTGAATTCTTATAACATGTATTCTAATTAAGTTAATTGCAGCAAGTCCCATTGCAAATGCTGCTATAACAATATTCCAACTTGTAATTGTATTTCCAAATGTATTAATTGTATCTGACACAAAAAAGAATTGTAAAATTAATACTATTGCAAATACAAGAGAAATTAGCTTAGCTACTTTCATTTAGTTTTCCCCCTCCTACTTACTTAATAAATTGGAGATAGCAGTAATACCAAAGTTTGCAGCTACACTACCTATTACTAACAGTGCAATTGCATATATTTTAGCTAAGTCTTGGCCTGCAATACTACCCAATTTAAGCGGATTCTGAGAAGCTACTGCACCAGCGGCAAATAGTTCTTCTCCTATTAAAACGTAGTCACACGTAGTTACAAAGAAAGGAACCTGTGATCTATTATCTGTACCAGCTATCTGTATAGCACCTGCTTTAAATCCTGTCTCTGCAAGTAAAATTGATTCAGCTAGGAAGTATCCTAACATTAAATTAGCTGCTACTTGTTCTCTTTCCATAATTCCCATAGTTCCAGCTGCATAAGCAAATTGCTCCTGAGAAATGAACCTAACAGAATCTGGGTTATAAGCTTCTTCCACGCCAGCAGACCTATACCCAGTTTTTACAACTTCTTCAGCTATTGGCAATACTATAGGCTGTCTAATCGTTACTATTAAGTCTGCCCCATATCTAGCGACTTGCTTTGCTACTAAGTCAAGTAGTTCTAAACCAGCAAATGTAGCAGCATCAAGTGCACCAACACCTGGTGAATAATGTACTGGCCTTCCCATTTCAGTTGCACGTCCCACTGCTTCCTCAATTGCATCTAATCCAGCTATTCTTCTTATTGCAGGAATTTTCCCATTTTGTGCTTGAACAATCTTATACACTACAAATCCAACAATAAGGATAAATGAAATAAATGCAAAAAATTGATTGTTTGCAAAAGTCATTAAATTACACCCCCATAAATTTTTATACATCAAGCGACAAAAAATAGCCTCCTCTCAGCATGTAATTGTTTCTCACATATTTTTGACACTATTTTGTTATTCGACATCCGAAAGTTCTTTCCTTCTTTATCAGACAAAAGATTATGTATATTTTTTCAGTCAATTGTTTGAATAATACCTATTCAATTAATCTAAACAATACGTTTGTCCTTTTTTTATCTCAAAGAACATTTATTTTTATTTAAAACAGGAAAAGCCCGCATTGCGAGCTTTTCCCGGTCCCCTAGACTATCTTATATTGAAAGTAGATTTATCTTATTCACACTACCATTATGCCATACTTCAATGTAATTTGTGTAGTGTTATTTTTATTTTTCTGTAAAATTAATGTGAAACTCAGTTTATTCGGTTCTTATAGCATCAAGAGCACTTAACCTCATAGCTCTAATGGCAGGGTACAGGCCTGAGATTAATCCTATTCCAGAAGTGAATGCTAAAGCTAATATCACTAGCCAAGGTGGAATAATCGACATTTTTGCTTGAACTGGCATACCGATCATGCCTCCACCCATGCCTCCACCCATTATTACATTGTTTAATATATATGATATACCAAAACTTGCACCAAGACCTACTATACCACCAAACAACCCAATCAGAGCTGATTCCACTAAGAACAATTTACCAATATCAGCTAATTTTGCCCCTAAAACTTTCATTACACCAATTTCTCTTGTTCTTTCATAAATTGACATAACCATAGTATTAGTAATTCCAAGGGCAGCTACTAGCATTGATATTGCTCCAATACCACCCAAGATAATTCTTATCAGTTCTGTAGACTTTTTAGCTTCTTCTAATATTTCATTTAAACTATACGACTGAAGTCCTAGTGCTTGTATTCCCTCTGTTATGCTTGCAACATCATCAAGGCTTGCTGCTTTGACCATAACTTGATTGTATTCCGGCTCAAATCTTCCAGACCTATTATTATCACTTCCATTTTCCTGTGCTAATCTAACAACAGTATCAAGAGGCATAATAATACTGTAGCTATATCTATTATAAGCTTCCCCACCTATAATTCCTACTGCTTCAGCTCTATATTGCTCATATTGCCTGCTGTTATCCCAACCCATATCATAAGTGAGTTTTAAATTTACTTCCATTACATCTACAAGAGGTTCTGAATTTTGTTGATTATAGTCATAATAACCACCTCTCATTCCACTTGTTGAACTAGGCCTTTGAAATCTTTGAGGAACTTGTCCGCCAAAAAGCATGTGCAAATCATCATCTTCGGTCAAGAGTCGACCTTCGGCAATTTCTATACCTAGATACGGAAGCGCTTCAGGCTTAATCCCCATGATTGATGTAGTTACCTCATATCTATCTGCAATTATTTTTGCATATGAGTCATATAAAGGAGTAGCAATTTCTACACCAGGAATCTCAGAGATTTTATCCATCATTTCATTATCAATAACTGTTCTTGAATTACCACTATACCCTGGCCATACTTCAATTACACTTAAATCTCCCATATTTTCAAACTGCTTAATTAAAGCATCTTCAATACCAACACTTAATGAAATCATTACAACAATCGCTGCAGTTCCTATAATAACACCTAGTACAGTTAGCAATGAGCGCACCTTTCTTCTCCAGAGATTGCGCACACCCATTGCTAAAATATCTAGACTATTCATCTATCTCAATGTCCTTAAGCAAATCCTGCTCAATTTTTCTGTCTTTTTTATTTTTTCGTCTCTTTAGTGTTATTACTATCGCAGCGATTAATATTAAACCAATTATCCAAGTTAATGGCTTCTGCCAGATAGGTGTAGATGGCTCTTCCATTCCTGGATATCCTCCTGGATACTCAGGATATTCTCCAGGCATGCCTGGCCTATCTTCAAATCCCGGTTCTTGTTGCATCCCAGGCATCACTTCAATTGAAAATTCTTGTATTACCTCTTGTTGTTCACCTGCTGAGTCTTCAAACTGATAAATAATTCTGCCCTCAGAGACTCCTTCTTTTACTGCTGTTAACATAGTGTCAAAATAATCTCTATTTCCTGAATTAAAGTTTCCTACGAAATAGTTAGGGTTTCTTGCTTCGAAATCACCTTCAACTTTTACCATCAGGTTGTGAATAGTAGTTCTACCCATATTATAAAACTCAGTAAATAAATTGAAAGACTCACCTTGGCTTACCATAGGTGGAATCTGTGGGTCTGATGTTTCAAGCCTTGGTTGCTGAATAACTCTTATGCCTATTTCTTCATTTGCTGTAAATTGTTCTCCATTAGTATCTTCATACTCAAAACTAACAGCAACAGTATATGTTCTAGGCTGCGCATCCATTACTGCATAAAAAGGCATATTTCTTGTTACAACACCTCTGGGAGATATCTCATCTATGAAAATTGTATTACTACTATTTACAGGCGTAAATACATTTCCAGTATCGCTTGACCCAACTGGTGTAGTAAGAGAAATTTTAATATTTCTAACTGTTCTAATACTACTTGTGTTTTGGAAACTGATATTCAAAGTGAAGTTCTGTCCTGCTCTAACAATACCTGGATTAGTGCCATACGATGATACAATCATTTTTGGAACAGTTGTTGTATCGTCATCTTCCTCTTCTTCACCATCATCATCTTTAGCTAAAACAGAAAGAAACACTTCTCCGTTTTCAGTATATGTTCTTCCAAATCTGTCCTTATATTTCAGTTCATAATCTACCTTATGCCCGCCAGTTTGCATGTTTTCATTACTTTTTAGAGAATAAACAAACTCAGTAGACTCCTCACCTTCTAAACTTGGTACTCTTCTAATATTCAAATCATTAGTTATAGAAAAGCTGGATTCACCTAATCCTGTTAGTCTAAAAGAGATATCACTAGCTTCTTGTTCACCAAAGTTCTCTACAAAGAAAGTAACATCTCCAGTAGTTCCTGCTTTTATATTTTCTGGATTCACCTTTATACCTGACACTTCTACATGTGGTAAGTTTGGCGCTTCAATTACCTCTAAATAAATAGTCTTTGATCTACCTTTATACTCATCTCTATACATGTTCTGATAATCAAACTCTATAGTTAGGGGATATACACCAGGTGTAGCTTCTTCATTCACTTTAAATGTAAATGAAACATCAGTCCCTTGGTTTGCTAAAACCCTATTCAACGTTTGGATATTTTGCAACTCTACAGAGTCAAAAGGTGTTCCTTCAATTTGTGGCTTAATATATACATCCCTCGCTGTATAAATACTTTGGTTTAGTATTGTTAAATCTAAATCAAATGTCTCTCCTACTTTTACCTTTGGTAACTCAGTATTTTCTATGTATAATTGTGGCTCTTTATAAATACTTGGTACTTCTATCGTTTGTGCATTTACAACAATACTTGACATTAATAAAATCAAAATAGCTAAAAAGGTTGCTGGTTTAGCTATTGCTTTTAAATCAAAATTCATGGCAACTCCTCCATTTGTTATTATTTACTTGCTACTTCAACAACTCTACCATCAAGAAAACTGATAACTGTATCCGCGTATTCTGCTGTCTCTTCATCATGAGACACTAAAATTAGTGTTTGTCCGTTTGCCTTTGCAATTTTAGTTATCAGTTCCATTATCTCAATAGATGTTTTACTATCTAAATTTCCTGTAGGTTCATCTGCAAAAATTATTTTTGGCCTACTCACAAATGCCCTAGCAATACTAACCCGCTGTTGCTGGCCACCACTCATTTGGTTAGGTCTATGCTTTATACGATCTCCCAAACCGACTTGCTCAAGCATAAGTTTAGCCGCCTTATTTCTGACTTTTCTTGAATAACCTTTGAATATAAGTGGCATTGCCACATTTTCAAGAGCTGTAAGTTGCCCCATCAAGTTATATGACTGAAATACAAATCCTATATTCTGTCTCCTAAACTTAGCAAGTCTGCTTTCTCCCATTTCTTCTAAATGAGTATTATTAAAGTATACCACTTCACCTTGAGTTGGCTTTTCCAATCCTGCCATCATATTAAGCAACGTGGATTTTCCCGAACCTGACTTGCCGACAATACAGTAAACTTTTCCTTCTTCAAATCCAAGATTTACCCGCTTAAGAGCTGCTACTCTTTCTTTTCCCATTATATAAATCTTAGATAAATTGTTCACTGCTATTAACTTTTTACTCATCTCGCACCTCCCCTACATAAACTCCTTCAATATCTACAGACATTAGACTAATTGTACTCCTTTTTGTTCCATGATTGAAGCAATTATTTTAATAAGTGTACTATTTTTTAATGACTATCATGTGACTGCTAAAGTGACAAAAATGTCACATAAAAGCAAATCACCATATTCTTATATAGAACACAATGGCTATCTATATTCTATACCTCTTTAATTAAAATTCAATAAGTAATTGGTTAAAAGTTTCACACATTACTGACTAGAACTGCTTTTTTTCTATTATTTAATACAAAATCCCAAGTAAACCCTGGGATTAGCTGTCTAAATATTGATTAATAACATCAATTACTACTCGATTACTGTTTTTTAGTTTTGAATTTTGCATAGCTTCTAAATATTTATCTTTGTTTTCATAAACGCAATTAATAGAATTAATTAGTGTTTCTACAGTCAAATTCTCTTCTTCTAATACTTTACTAAACCCATTTTTTTCAAAAGATTTTGCATTCAATATTTGGTCACCCCTACTTGCACGTAGCGATAGTGGAATTAATAGATTAGGTTTTTTTAGGGCAAGAATCTCATACAATGTATTAGCGCCTGATCTTGAAACCATTACATCTGTTATACTAAATAAATCAGCTAGCTCATCTGTAACAAACTCAAATTGTTTATATCCATTTAAGTTTTCATGTTCTTCTGATAAGTTGCCCTTTCCACACAAATGTATAATATTATATTTTTTTATTAAACTAGAAAGTGCCTTTCTTACATTTTTATTTATAACAACTGAACCACTACTTCCACCCATAATCATTACTACAGGCTTATCATCAAAATTGAGTAAAGACTTTGCCTTATCTTTATGCCCCTCCAATATAGAATTTCTAATAGGAGTCCCTGTTAAAGTAGCTTTATCTTCTGGTAAATATTTAAGCGTTTCTGGGAAAGTGACTAGAATTTTATCCGCAAACCTTAAAACTATTTTATTCGCTAAGCCAGGTGTAAAATCTGATTCGTGTAAGATAATGGGAATTTTTAGTAATGAAGCTGCAATAGTGACAGGAACAGCTACAAATCCACCTTTTGAAAAAATCAAATCTGGGTTGATTCTCTTCAAGATTTTCTTCGCCTGAAGAATCCCTCTAATTATTCTAAAAGGATCTGTAAAATTTTGAAAATCAAAATACCTCCTAAGCTTACCTGTGCTTATTGGGTAATATGGTATGTTTTGTTCCTTTATTAATGACTTTTCTATTCCTTCATAACTTCCAATATAATATATTTCATAGCTCATGTTTTTAAGCTCATCAAATAATGCTATAGCTGGTATTACATGCCCAGCAGTTCCCCCACCAGTAAAAACTATTTTTTTCATTTAGATTCTTCCTCTATCTTGACTATTATTTCAAGTAATTCACTAAACTTATTAATCTCATAATCAGGGTCTAGTTCTTCATTACTAAAGCCATAATTACACCAAACAGTGTTTATTCTATTAGTCTTACCAGCTTTTATATCATGGAATCTATCTCCAACCATAACACCATGGGTGTCTCCAGCTAATATATATTTTAGAATTTCATCTTTTGTCTGATTAGGGAACATACTCGCACAGTATTGCTCATTGAATATCTCATCAAACCCAAATCTATAACCTATCACATCAAGATAAGGCTTATCACAATTACTCAATATGTAAAGACTATGTCCTCTTTCTTTTAACTCTTCTAGTACCATTATAACATCTGGATATAGATTGCCTATTCCGTTTTTTATCATTCCATTTTCAACTTCTTCCATCATTTGGCCAGCTTCATCTCTTACGTTTTGATTACAATCTGGCAAAAGCATCTCCCAGATTTCCTTTATAGGGTAACCAAGTGTATTAAGATATGTACAATCATCTAAAGGTTTTAACTCTAGCATACTGAAAACTTTTCTATAAGCTAGAATTGCTAATTCTCCTGAAGAAAAAAGTGTGCCATCTAAATCAAATACTATTTTCATTGTTTTCTCCTTAAATAATGAACATGTAGTCAAGATACTGTTCAATCTCTTTTTACTTTATAATAAACATAGTGTTGTAGATTGGTTGTTTCTCCTACAGCTTGACTGTTTTTTTATGTTATAATTTTCTTATCAATTTTCTAGAGGTGAACTATGAAACTTAAAATATATTTTACATCTGACGTACATGGACACATCTATCCAACTGATTATAGGGATACTAAGGTTAAAAATCAAGGTTATTTAAACATATTAAACTCTTTTGAAAAAACACCTAATACCATAATAATCGATGGAGGGGATACAATTCAAGGTTCTCCTTTTACTACTTATCTAAAAAATCAAAATTTTACTCAGCATCCTCTAGCACGAGTATTAAACGAAGCTCCTTATGATATTTTTATAACAGGGAATCATGACTATAATTATGGGGAAGACTATTTAGTGAATTTTATCTCAGACTTCAAAGGAACCACATTAGCTGCTAATGTTAAGCATAAAGAAAATAAAGAGCTGATTAAGCCTTACAAACTATTCACACTACCAAATGAGACAAAGGTTTTAGTAGTAGGTCTAACAACTGATTACATTAATATCTGGGAGAGCAAAGAGAATCTTAATAATTTTGAAGTGAGTGATACCTATCAAACTATGAAAAATCTCATGTCTGAGTTGCCTAAGCATGATATATTAATTGGCGCTTACCATGGTGGCTTTGAGTATGATTTAGAGACTGATACAAAATTGTCTGATTCTACAGAGAATATTGGATATAAGCTATGTAAGAACTTCCCTTTTGATGTTCTTCTAACTGGGCACCAACATACTCCTATAATTAACAAAAGTATATTTGGTACCTACATTGCACAAACACCAGCAAATGGAGAAGCATATGTTGAAATAAATATTACTATAGAAAATAAAGAAATAGTTGAGATAGAAGGAAGTATACAACAACCAAACAAAGATGCTCATCCAGAATTATCTTTACAGCTTCTGGGTTGGGAGACACAAGTTCAAACATGGTTAGACACACCTGTTGGATTCTTAGATGTTGAACTTATCCCTAAAAAACATTTAGAGATGGCTTTAGAAGGCACTTATTTAGCAAACTTTTTTAATCAGGTGCAACTAGAAGTTACAGGTGCTGATATTTCTTGTACTTCAATGGCAAACTCTATGAAAGGGTTTGGGAAGGAAGTTACTGTTCGAGATGTTGTTTCTACCTATGTTTATCCAAACACTCTGGTGGTAAAGGAAGTAAGTGGAGAAATATTAAGAAAAGCTCTTGAAAGAAGTGCTAGCTATTTTGCGATGGAAAATGATTCTATAGTAGTAGCAAATGAATTTTTGAAACCCAAAGTAGCTCATTATAACTTTGATTATTTCTCAAACATATATTATGAATTTGATTTAACTAAACCAGTTGGCCAAAGAGTTGTTACTCTAAGCTTTAATGGAAGAGAAGTATCACATGATGATGTTTTAACTCTAGTTATGAATAATTACAGGGCATCAGGCACTGGTGGTTACGAGTTTTTTAGAGACTGTAAGACAGTTAAAGATTTACCAATTGATGTAGCAGAGCAAATTATTGACTACTTAAGTAAGCATAAAGAAGTGACTATAGATAAAACACAGTACTATAAAGTGAAGGCCTCCAAATAGAGGCCTTCTTTTTCAAAATATATAATATTATCCTCGTGCTAGCTTGGTCCTTATCATTGAAGATGCTTGTTCAACAATCAGCACTAACACTACTAAACCAATTAATATAGCACCAACTTCAGACCACCTATATGCACTCATAGCAAATAATAAAGGTGCTCCCAGTCCGCCTGCCCCAACTAGTCCCAAAATAGAGGCATTCTTAACATTTATTTCAAACCTATAAATAGTAGTAGACAAAAAGTTAGTCATTAGCTGAGGTAGGATTCCATAACGTACTTTTTCTAAAGTATTACACCCTGCAGCATCAAGGGATTCAATAATCCCTCTGTCAAGATCTTCTATTGACTCAATATACAACTTAGATATCATACCAATTGAAGTTAGAGCTAGTGTTAATACTCCAGCAAAAGGCCCTGGACCAGCTACCCTAATAAACATTAATCCATAAACAAACGCTGGGAAGGTTCTTACTGCTGCTAAAAATAACATTGTAAAACCACTTATTACTTTAGGCATCAAGTTTCTAGAAGCAAGAAAAGAGACTGGTATAGCTAAAATTGCACCAATTAGCGTACCAAGCAAAGCTATAGCCATTGTTTCTAAAATCAAATATGGAACACCTTGCGCTGTTGTACTAAAGAGCAAGTTACGATCTGGATTGATGAGTCCACGCATTATATTTCTTGCTACATTGGTTCCTCCTTGGTGAATCCCTGCATATTCGATAGCTGTGGATGACCAATACATCAAGAATATTAGAAATAAAGCAATTAAAACATTTCTTACCAGAGTCTTGGGTTGAGCCTCAAAAGTTTTTCTTATATTATCTTTCATTTATGTCAACCTCTTTCTAAAGTATCTGCTCATAGACTCTATGATTACAACAGTTACAAAGAGCATGAACAATACCATACCTGCTCTAGAATACTCTCTCCAAGCAAGTTTTTCATCAAGTAGTAAACCTATACCTCCAGCACCCACATAACCTAAAATGGCAGCATACCTTACATTAATTTCGAAACAATATAAACAAAAAGCCAAGTATGTAGGAAGAAGTTGAGGAATTATAGCGGCAATAAAAGCTTGTGTTTTTGTTGCACCTAAAGATTCCATTGCTTCAAACGGACCCATTTCAACCGTTTCAATTTGCTCAAAAAGCATTTTTGTTATTATAGCAAACGTAAAGATAGTAATAGCTAATGTACCCGCAAAAGTACCTATCCCAAAAATGTAGGTTGCTATTAGCGCAATAATAAGAGTTGGAAGGGTTCTTAGTATACTGAAAACTACCCTTATAATATTTCTTAAAATACTATTTTGATTTACATTTTGTGAAGCTAATACTGCAAATGGAACAGCCGCTACTGCACCTATAATAGAACCCAATAGTGACATTTTTATCGTATCAAATAGTGGTTGCCAAACATCACTTGCAAAATCCCATCTCGGAGGAAACATTGCTTTTAATATATCAAAGAAGAACCTTTGTCTTCTAATTAAAACTTGCATATCAAAACCCGTGATTTCTACTGATATATATACAAAAAAACCTAAGATAATCAACACTATAGGAACAATCGACCTAGGTTGCTTAACTACTTTTCCATTACTAAGTGTAATTTCCTTTTGAGCAAATAGGTTTTTGAAAAAGCTCATTTTTATGCCTCCCCTATTTCTCTCTCATACTCTGTACTTCCACCATAGATTTCATTTAATGTATTTCTAGTCACTCCTGAAGCTGGTCCATCATAAACAATTTCACCAGCTTTAATACCTATCACTCTATCAGCATAATCTAATGCTAAATCCACATGGTGAATATTAATTATTATTGTCATATTAAAATCTTTATTGATTCTTCTAAAATCTCCCATTACTTGCCTTGCAGTAACAGGGTCTAGGGATGCTACTGGCTCATCAGCTAGTATTATTTTTGGGTCCTGAGCAAGTGTTCTTGCTACAGCTACTCTTTGCATTTGCCCGCCTGATAACTTATCAGCTCGAACATAAGCTTTGTCTAAAATTCCGACTTGATCTAGAGATTCTAAAGCTTTTATTTTATCTGTTTTTGAGTATAAACCGAGTAAAGACTTCCATAGTGGCATATCTGGAACTCTAGATGCTAAAACATTTTTTATCACGGTTGTTCTAGAAACCAAGTTAAATGACTGAAATACCATTCCTATATTTCTTCTAAACTTTCTTAAACTCTTCCCTTTTAAATCATTTACTACCAATCCATTAACTGTTAGTGTTCCTTCTGTTATTCCATGCATCTTATTTATAGCCCTAATTAATGTAGACTTACCTGCCCCTGAAAGCCCTATAATAGCGACAAACTCGCCTTGCTCTATTTCTAGTTCGACATTTTTTAAAGCTTGAACACCACCAGGGTAAGTTTTACTAACATTCTCAAATTTTATCACTTTATTTTCCCCCTGAAATAAATAAAGCCCATGCAAAAACTAGCATGGGCTCAATATTAATTAGTTTCCTTGTGATAGTAACTCTTGAGCCTCTCTTGCAACATCATAATCAGCTGATGTAGCTACTTGATAACCTTCATGGCTATAAATAGAGATAACTTGTAATCCTTCTTCAGTTTGTGCAATATTAATAAATGCTTGTTGTAAAGCAGCTTTTAATTCTTCAGATACTACTGATGTGTCACTTGTAACACTAACGGTATCATTATAAATACCAGAAGTAACACCAATTACACCTGTGTCAGTCCAAATACTATCAAGCCCTAATTCATCAACCCATCTGTCTGCATAGTCTCTTCTAGCATCAGCATAAATATTAATAACATCAACTTGACTTGTGCCTAATCTATTAACAGCTGTCCCATAAGAATCCATTCTTACAATATTCATGTCTGATAACATTACGCCAAAGTGATCTCTAACCCAAATAGTTGGATAGATGTATCCAGCTCCTGAGGTTGATCCTTGAACACCCCAAACAGCGCCTTGTAAATCTTCAAGTGTTAATTCTTCACCACTATTTACTTTACTAAGTAATTCTTGACCCTTCTCAGAAGGACCAGCTACTATGAGTGAGCGATAATAAGTAACTTGCTCATCTATAGGTAGTGTAGGTTCGCCATCATTCCAATCAGCTGGATTGTCTGAGTCTTTATTAAGACCAGCTCTTGTAGCTGTTAGAATTACATCTGCTCCATCATCATACAATACATACGTACCACCAGGAATTAGACCAACATGAGCTGAACCAGCTGATAAAGCCTCTCCAACTGCGTTGTAAGTAGTACCAACTTTTATGTCTACTTCACCAATATTGAACCCTAATTCTGCTAGTTCATCCTTTAACATAGCTTTCAAAGGTTCTGTTGTTGTAATGATCTCATCAGGCTCTCTGGAAGGAACAAAATAAACAATTAAAGTTTCTAATTCTTGTACTTCGTCACCGTTACCCGCTGGATCTTCAGCATCTGGTGTACATCCGCTAAATAGTGTGATTGCTAACACTACAATAAGTGCTAATGGTAATAGTTTTTTCATGAATTACCTCTCCTCAAAATTATTTCATAATGAATTATACATATTAATACGTATGTTAACAACTATATTATATCTGCATTATGAAATTTTATTGCAGAATCCATATATTAAGCCAAATTCTACATTCTCTAAAATAAGTATTAATTTCTTTTATGATTAAGCCTTTTCACTGCTACTGTTGAAAAGTTGCACAACACAAGCACCATCATATAACCTTTGTGCTTTATCTTATCAAAGTTTTTTGTTATAATATTTTAGTATAAATTGATGGGGGTGTATTAGATGGATCAGGTAAAATGTCTAAAATTGAAAGAGAATAACGCTGTTTGTCCTTGCAAAAATACCAAATGTGAGAACCATAGTGTGTGTTGTGATTGTGTAAGCCATCATAAAAGCAAGAATAATTACCCTGCTTGTTTAAGATACGAAACTTCTAGCTAAATTGACACAAAACTGTCACATAAAGCTAGTAGAATGAAATCATCAAAGAGAAAGGATGATTATTGTGAAAAAAATAATAGCTATTGTAGCAGTTTTTAGTCTATTTGTTGTTGGAGGAGCGCTTGCTTTTAATGGAGGCAATGGTATTTCTAGTTTTGGTGAGTTCGGCAGAGGCATGACTCATATGTCCAGCTTAACAGGCAGAAGCCTAGAAGATATCGCTGAATTAAAGGGTAGTGGTTGCATAGGTGGAACTTCTATGATTGATTCACTTAAAGAAGAAGGCCTATATGATGAGTGGAAAGAGAATATGTTAAAAGGCTTTGAAGAGCAGTTAGCTTATCAAGTTGAAAATGAAAGAATTACAGAAGAAGAAGCGGTACAATTACTTGAGGATTTATCTGACCGAATAGAAGAAGGCCCTCCATTTGCATTTGGGCATGTTATGGGTAGAGGTAGAAATAATAGTAAAAGTTATAGATCAAATAGATAACTAAATAAAATTAAATGCAAAACTTTAAATAGTTTTGCATTTTTTTATATATACTAAAAATAATACTTGCAAATACTAAACTTTTAGGCTATTATTTAGTTGCTAAAGTGGAGAAAGAACTTTTTTTGTAAGATCAATATTTACTAGCAAATTTTTTGACTATCTTATTATTATAAGATTAACGCCATACGGACAGCTGGTCAAAATGCCGTTTGGCAACTTTTGTTGCCTTATTGATTGGGGATTGATGTTTATCCTTATATTCAGAGTTGGTTACTTATAACCGTAAAATACTGTGCTATATGCACATATCACTTGTGAAAATCAATAAGAGTATTAAAAGTGAAATTTTTGCTAAATAGACTCTGACCTCTACAATATAATGATTTTTTTATTTCTTACGTAGATAGAACTCAAGTGATGATTGCGCATGCGCTATTTCACTTGAGTTTTTTATAATTTCATTAACAAAAGGAGCAATAAAATGGCAAACAAATTAAAACTATACGGATTTAACAACCTAACTAAATCATTAAGCTTTAACATATATGATGTATGTTATGCTAAGAGCAGAAGAGACCAAGAAGAATATATTGCATATATTGATGAGCAGTACAATGCTGATAGATTAACGAACATATTATATGAAGTAACTGAAATGATAGGTGCTCATGTACTAAATGTATCTAAACAAGATTATGACCCTCAAGGTGCATCAGTTACGTTCTTAATTGCTGAAGAACCTATTGTTCCACTTACTGGCGAAACAGTAGTTGGGCATTTAGATAAGAGTCACGTAACCGTACATACTTATCCTGAGTATCATCCTGAAACTTCTATAGCTACATTTCGTGTAGACATAGATGTTTCTACATGTGGAAAAATAACACCCCTTACTGCACTAAACTACTTAATAGGTTGCTTTGATTCTGACATAATAACAATGGATTATAGAGTGCGAGGATTCACTCGAGAGATGTCAGGTGAAAAAATTTATATGGATCATGATATTACTTCAATTCAAGACTATATTGAAGACACAACATTAGAAGATTATGATGCTATTGATGTTAATGTATATCAAGCTAATTTGTTCCATACAAAAATGCTATTAAAGGAGATGAATTTAGGGAATTACTTATTTAACACCGACCCTAAAGAACTTGCTCCAAAAGTGCGTCTTGAGATAACAGATAATCTAAGAAAAGAAATGATAGAAATTTTCTCAAGTGATAACGTATATAGCAAAGGAGGATTCCTAAAAAGTGAATCTAAATCAAACGAGAACACCAATCCATCAAGCACTAGTAAATCTAAAGAGTAAAAGAATCGTTCCTTTTGATGTTCCAGGACATAAGCGAGGAAAAGGAAACCCAGAACTTGCAGCTTTTTTAGGTGAGAGTTGTCTATCAGTAGACGTTAATTCGATGAAACCTTTGGATAATTTGTGTCATCCTGTTTCTGTAATTAAAGAAGCTGAAGAACTAGCAGCAGATGCTTTCAAAGCAGCTTATGCTTTCTTAATGGTTGGAGGGACTACATCTTCAGTACAAGCAATGGTTCTAAGTGCTTGCAAGCCTGGAGAGAAGATTATTCTGCCTAGAAATGTTCATCGCAGTGTCATTAACGCTTTAGTTTTAAGCGGCGCAATTCCTGTTTACGTAAATCCGCAATATAATGAAGAGCTAGGTTTAGCTCTAGGGATGAGTGTAAGTGAAATAAGAAAAACTATTTATGAGAACCCTGACGCGAAAGCAATACTTGTTAATAATCCAACTTATTATGGAATATGTTCTAACTTAGAAGAAATAATAAGCATTGCTCATGCTAATGGACTTAAAGTCTTAGCTGATGAAGCCCATGGAACTCATCTATATTTCCATGATGACCTGCCAAATGCGGCTATACATTTAGGTGCAGATATGGCTGCTGTAAGTATGCATAAATCTGGTGGTTCATTAACTCAGAGCTCTCTTTTACTGCTTGGTAAAAATGTTGATCCTGGATACGTAAGGCAAATAATTAATCTAACCCAATCAACAAGTGGATCATATTTATTGCTATCTAGCCTTGACATTTCAAGAAAAAACTTAGCACTAAAGGGAAAAGAGATTTTTTCTAAAGTGATTAATATGACAGAGTATGCAAGGAATGAAATCAATCAGATTGGTGGTTATTATGCCTATTCCAAGGAACTTATAAATAGTTCTACAATTTTTGATTTTGATCAGACGAAATTAATGGTTAATACATTAGGCATTGGACTTACAGGGCATGAAGTTTATGATTATTTAAGAGATGAATATGATATTCAAATAGAGTTTGGAGATTTAGCCAACATCCTGGCTTATATTTCTGTAGGAGATAGAACCTTGGATCTTGAAAGATTGGTTGGTGCGCTTGCTGAAATTAAGAGAAGACATCAAAGAAATAAACTTCCAATACCTTCTTTCGCTGGGTACATGCACCCTCAAATTGCTATGAGTCCAAAAGAAGCATTTTACTCTAATAAACAAACTGTTAAGCTTGAAGATAGTGTCGGTGAAATATCTGGAGAAATTTTGATGTGTTATCCACCAGGAATCCCAATTATTGCGCCTGGAGAACTAATTTCCCAGGAAATTATTGACTCGATTATATATGAAAAATCTATAGGCGCTCAAATTACTGGCACTCAAGATATGAATACTGAATATATTAATATTATTAAGGAGGATATAAAATGAGGTTACACTTATGGTATACAGAGGAACATACACAGAATGTACGATTCTCAATAAAGGTGAAGGAACATCTTTACTCTAAAACTAGTGAGTTTCAGAAAATTGATGTTTTTGACTCAGAAGAGTTTGGTAGATTTCTAACAATAGATGGTTTAATGATGCTCACTGAAAAAGATGAGTTTATATATCACGAGACTATTGTTCATACTCCAATGGCTGTTCACCCAAACCCAAAAAACATTTTAGTTATTGGTGCTGGTGATGGTGGTGTTGTAAGAGAGTTAACAAGATATGAAGGTGTAAAAAGAATAGACTTAGTAGAAATTGACCAAATTGTGATAGAAGCTTCAAAAGAGTTCTTGCCTCAAACAGCATGTAAGTTTGATGACCCAAGAGTTAATATTTTTATACAGGATGGACTTAAATACGTTAGAAAGAAAGAAAACGAATATGATTTGATTATTGTAGACTCTACAGACCCAATAGGTCCTGGTGAAGGACTTTTTACTAGAGAGTTTTATGGTAATTGCTTCAAAGCATTAAAAGATGATGGGATAATGGTAAACCAACATGAAAGCCCATTTTACAAAGAAACTACACTTGCAATGCAAAGAGCTCATAAAAGAATTAAAGAATCTTTTCCTATTGCTAAAGTATACCAAGCTCATATTCCAACATACCCTTCTGGCTACTGGCTATTTGGTTTTGCTTCAAAGAAATATGATCCAATTACTGATCTAAGGACAGATGAATGGGCTGGTTTTAATTTAGAAACTAAATACTACAATCTAGATTTGCATAAAGGCTCATTTGCCTTACCTAACTATGTTAAGGAGTTATTGGCAACTCATGAATAAGAACATATCTACTATTTTAGGATGCAATTCTGATTACCAGAGCTCTTCAGTTGTAGTTTTTGGAGCTCCTTATGATTCTACTACATCTTTTAGACCAGGAACTCGCTTTGCTAGTCAATTCATACGTAATGAGTCTTGGGGTTTAGAAACATATAGCCCATATCAGAATAGAGACTTAACAGATTATAATGTGTTTGATGCGGGTGATCTAGTCTTACCTTTTGGCAATACTGTAAAAGCTCTAAGCTTGATAGAGTCCTTCACAAAAGAGATACTAAATGACAAGAAGATTCCTTTGATGATTGGTGGAGAACACCTTGTAACCTATGGCGCTGTAAAAGCTGTGAGTGATAAATATGAGGACTTACATATAGTTCATTTTGATGCACATGCCGATTTGCGAGACACATTTATGGATGAAAAGTTATCTCATGCAACAGTATTAAGAAGGTGCTGGGAGTTAACTGGGGACAATCGAATTTTTCAGTTTGGAATACGCTCTGGTGGCAAGAGTGAATTCTTATGGGGAGAAGAACATGTTTATACAAACAAATATAATTTCTCTACCCTTGAAGAAATACTGAATAAAATTAAGAACTATCCAGTCTATCTGACTATAGATTTAGATGTATTAGATCCCTCAGTTTTCCCTGGCACAGGTACTCCAGAACCAGGCGGTGTGTCGTTTCATGAATTGCTAAATGCTGTTTTACTTATGAAAAATATTAATATTGTAGGGTGTGACATTAATGAATTATCTCCACATTATGATTCATCTGGAGTGTCAACTGCAGTAGCTGCAAAAATTCTGAGAGAATTATTACTTGCAATACAATAAAACACTTCCGAGGAAGTGTTTTTCTTATTCTATGCGATAACAACTTGGTCTCTGCCTTGGCTTTTTGCCTTATAAAGGGCATTATCAGCCTCTCTAAATATGTGCTCTTCAGATTCTATTTCTTCCCTCTTTTTAAGAGAAGCTCCGATGCTTATAGTAAATTTAATACTGTCTCCATTAGAGTGAACTTCAAGTTCTCTAACCTTATCTAAGAATTGATTTGTAGTTTCAAGAACTTCTTCCTCTGAAGTTCCTATCATTAGCACAGCGAACTCCTCACCACCTATTCTTGCAACAAATGATGCTTTACTAAAGTGGTTTTCTGCTAGTTCAGCTAGTGCAATTAAACATTCATTACCACTAGAATGCCCATACCTATCATTAACAACCTTAAAATGATCTATATCCATAATGATTAAGGATATATGGTTTTCTGCGCCATCATTTTGTATTGTTTCATTAAGCTTTTTATTATAAAAACGCCAATTGTATAGACCAGTAAGCTGGTCCTTTATGGATAAGTCTCGCAACTCTCTAGCTTGCAATGTATTCTTAACAGCAATTGCAGCATATGAAGCTATAATTGAAAACATTTCAACATCATCAATTGAAAAGCTATTCTTTTCAAAAGTCTGAAAGTTAATAACTCCCAAAGTCTCATCATGTACTTTTAATGGAAGAATTAAAATAGACTGCGGAGAATTGTTATCACCATAAAGAATATAATCCTCTACATACAGCTCATACTCTTTCTCCACATCATTTATGACAACAAAAGAGTCATTGTCAAGAGCCCATGAAGCTAGGTACTTCTTGTTATTCCTTTCAAGCTTATATGGAGCTATCTTTTCTCCTTCTCCATTTACATAGACATAATTAACAAAATCATCTTCAACTAACCCCAGAAGTAAATTATATTTTTTATAATAATCTTTCATGTGACTATATATTGAGTCAAATATTTCTTCAATAGAATGTAACGCATTAATTTCTTTTCCAATTTCTGACAGCATTTGCAATTGCTCAAGCTTTCCACGATTGCTTTCTTCTCTAACTTGGCTTATAGCTTTGAACTCTCTCTCTTCCATTACCTTTTCTTGATATTCATTATATGTTTTTTCATTCTTATATGCTTCCTCGTAATTACCTATTTTAGCATAGAATTCTGCTGCGCTTTTATGAAATTTTGATTTTAGTGCATTGCTTCCTGCTTCAAAAATTATAGGTTCTATCTCATTAATCAAATTTTCAGCGTTTTCATAATTATTTTGCACAATGTAATTTTCTAAAAGCATTTGTGAAAGTTCTATTTGATATGATACTAAACCATTATTCTTTAGTTTCTCTATAGCACTCTCTAAATATGAACAAGCACTATCTAAATTACCTAGTTCTTTTTCAATTAAACTTATCCCTCTCATGATATCTACCATTATCATAATATCTTTAAATTCTCTATTTACATCTTCTGCTAATAAGTAGTGTTTTCTTGCAAGTTCATACTCTTTCAATTTAAAATAGGTATCAGCCATGTTTACATGGCTATAGGCTACTATTAGATCATCACCAGCTATCTCACCAAACTCTAGCGAGGTCTGAAAGCTTTCTAAACTTTCCTCATACAAACCAACATCCAAACTTATCACGCCATAGTTTATAGTCAACTTAGCTACCAAGTGCGGCATATTTAACTTCTTCGCTAAATCTAGGCCTTTCTTAGCATACTCGGCTGCTTTTTTGTAATTATTCATAACCTCTGAGTAATAGTACAGGAATGCATTATATAAGTTTGCAAGTACTTCTTGATTGACATCAAAGTTCATGCAGATATATTCTGCTTGCTCAAGTGTTTCGACAGCTTTAACAGACTCACCTGCATAACAATAAAGCGTACCTAAAACTCTTAAAGACTCAGCAAATCCATCATAATAATCTATTGCCCTTGCTTTTCTAGAGTTCTCCAAGACACTATTAATTAATGCTTTTATGTCTATATCAGATGCGTTTCTCTTATCATATATTTCTTCGTTAATTTGATCTATCTCTTTTATAACGTTAGTATGTAAACCTTTTTCCATACATTACACCACCAAAAAATTCTATTTACACATATATTGAATTCTATACAAATCTTGCTTTTCCTCTTTTAAACATAGAAAAAGCCTAAACTTAAAAAAGGACCCTATAAGGAAGAGCCTCTTTTATGAGTATCTATCCTATAGAGTCCATTTTAATAAATCTAGGTTTGTTTATTTACTCAGGGGTTATTTCCATATAACCTATATTATCCGTGTCATTTATTAACGCAATATCAAGATTAAGATCAACTTTTATTAATAGGACAGGATGATCATCTATTAGTTGAACATCATCACTATTAAGCTTTTGATCTACAGTTAACCTCAATATGGCTCCATCAACTTCTCCTTCTAAATACTCAATAGCATCATAGTCCATTTCTTCAACTATCAATACATAAGTTCCATCAAGTTCTGAGTGCTCATCGGGATTGAAAACCATATGTCCTCTTTCAAGTCCTGCAGCCCTGGCTTGGTCCAAGATTAGCTGTGGTGCATCATTCAGATCAATTTCTGTAATTGTATAATCTCCTGTTGCACCTGTACAACCAATTAAAGAAAATAACATAACTGTTGCAACTGTTAAAACTGCTAGTTTTTTCATCATTTTTTCCTCCCTTTTTATGTTCACCTATACTATATCACACGTTTTAGTTTTAGAGTCGAAATTTACGGTCTTGTAAATACTTTGTAATTTTTCTGTAAACTCATGATATAAACAAAATATTCAGACAATTTTGAGTAAAAAAAATAGCTACTTGACTCAAGTAGCTATCTACACTTATAAGTATTTAATTGTTTAGTTTCCTGATAAAGAGAAGTAAGGTGCAAATACTTCTACAAAGTTATTTGATGTGCTTGTAGCACCTGCTACTGTATCAACGTCAGAAAGACTACTGGTATCCATTAATTGACTTTGTAAAGAAGCTACAGCTTCATGATATAACTCATATGAGTAATCTTCACCCTTAGGAGCGCCTTCTGAATCTCTCTCTTCATACAATACATGAGAAACAGATCCATTAGCAAATGTTACATAACCAACACCTCTAACGCCTCTAGAGTCAGCTTCTGTAACTCCAGCATAAGTACCATTATTATATAGTTGCTGACCTGCATTTGCACTTTCTAATGCATTTGTAACAGCTTCAACAAAATAACCTGATGTGCTAGTAGCACCAGCAACAGTGTCAAGCTCATCAACACTTTGAGTTTCAACAAGCTTTTGCGACAACTCGTCTACAGCTGTAAAGAATGCTTCATAAGAATAGTCCTCACCTTTAGCTTCAGCGAAGGGACCTTGAATTTCTTTATAATCAACAGAAACAATTTCTCCATCTACCACTTCTAATGCAACTGTACCAAATGAATAGCGAGTATTCTCAGGATTCATAGTAGCATTTCCAACCCAAGTACCATCTACTAAGCCAGCAGGTGTCTCTCCACCATTACCATTATCATTAGGTGTAGCATCATCAGTACATCCAGCAAAAACAACAGCCATTAAAGCAACAATAGTTAAAATACCAAATAATTTTTTCACAATTATCCTCCTCTTATATATGTGTTTAACAATAGTATTTGTTAAACAACTTCCTAGGTAACTATTTTAACAAATATATTTATAGATGTATAGTTATTAATAGGGTTTTGATAAATTTATTTTTAAATATATAGGACTTTATCCATATTTCATTCTAATTTAATAAATATATAATTAATTAGCTATATTGTTCTACATTTTTATACAGAATAGCAGGGGTTATGTGTATAATTATACATTCACATAACCCCTGCTATTTATTCTCATCTGGCTATTTTGGCGACCTATACTAAAAATTCTACTATCTTTGTTTCTATTAGTTGTTTGTTTTTCTCAAATAGCTTTACTCAACAATTTTAATAACTACCTTATTTCTTCCAGTGTCTTTTGCTTGGTATAAAGCATTATCAGCTGCCTTAAAAATTTCATCTACAGTTTCTGGAACTCGTGTTCTGTAAATTACTTGTCCCATACTAGCTGTTACTTTTATTGCCTTATCGTCTACATGTATATCCATATTCCCAATATCGTCAATTAATTCGTATGACTTAGTAACTAGAGACTCTTCTGGCTGGTCAATTGATATAATAGCAAACTCCTCACCACCAATTCTTGCTACTTGAGAGCTGCTGAATACTTCTTTGACCTTAGCTGATATTCTCTTCAAGCATATATTCCCAGCTTCATGCCCATATTGATCATTTACTTCTTTAAAATGATCAATATCAACTATGGCAAGACTTAGTAAAGCAGGGCAATCCGTACACTCTTCTGCCTTATCATTAAGATATTGATTAAAGAATCTCCAGTTATACAAGCCTGTTAAAGAATCTCTAACTGTCAATTCTTGAAGCTCTTTTGTTTGAAGTGCATTTCTTATTGCTATAGCAGTATAAGATCCTATTATCTCTAATATTTTAAGATCTTCCACAGAGAAGCTATTTCTTTTGTACATTTGTATTTGGATTGCTCCAATTACCTCATTTTCAATTTTAAGGGGAATAGCCATAAGCGAATGTGCAACAGCGTTAATACTATCAGAACCATATAGCTGGAACTCATTTATGTAATTCATATACTCATTGTGCATATCATTTATTAAAACAGCCTCATCATTTTTGATTGCATAGTTTCCAAAACTGTTAGGATTATCAATATGAACTTCAAATGGTTTTAACATATTTCCTCTAAAATAGAAGTAATCATAATGAACTATGTCACCTTTTTTTATGGCTATAGCAAAGTTAAAGTCATCATACAGCTGCCCCAATGATGCATTAACTGCCCCAAAAACTTCATCTAAGGTGCTGTAAGAAGTTATATTCCTACCTATTTTTGATAATATCTCTAGCTGCTCAACTTGCTTTGTAAGTCGGTTCTCTTTTATCTGTTTTACACTTTCAAGCTCTCTTTTGTTATAAACTTTTTCTTGGAAATCAAGCGCAAGTTGGCACCACTTTACTGACTCTTTGTAATCATCTCTAGCCTCGTAATATTGTGATTTTGTCTTATAAAGAGAAGAAATATACTCATCATTTTTTATCGATTGAGCTATTCTTTCAGATCTTGGCAACAGTCTTTCAACTTCTTCGAATTTTTTATCTTTTATATATAGCTTTAGTAACTCTAGTGATAAATTCAACTCCCAGCCACCTTGGCTATATTTTCTTAATTTTTCAATAGCTTTAAGCAAGTAACTATAGGATTTTTCTTTCTCCCCTTCAGCATACGCCAACATGGCTAACCCTTTAGAAGCACTTGCAAATGTTATCAGTTCTCCCTGGTCCTGTGCCATTTCATAGGTTTTCGTATAGTACTCTAGTGCCTTTTCATAGTTCTTCATCTTATAATAACAGTTGCCAATATTAGAAATAGAATAAAGCTCTCCTCGCTCCGATTTTAGTAAAAGTGAGTACTTTCTTGCTTCTTGAAGTAATTTAAGACTATCGGAATATAATCCTATTTGATAATACATCATTCCTAAATTTATAGTAAATCTACGTATCATCTCATTATCTTTGATTTCTCTAGCTAAACTCAGCCCTTTATTACAATACAAAATTGTAGTTGAATAATCTTTTTGCACTTCACCATAATAAATAACATAAGTATTGTATATTCTAGCTAGTATCTTACGGTCTGTACCATTTTTGTTAAATATCTCTTCTGCCTTTGTGATATTTTCATAAGCAGCAGAAGAGTCTCCTAAGTAACAGTAGATATATGCCAATATTCTATATGACTCAGCCAGTCCGTCATAGTATTTAATATTAAAAGATTTTACAATGTTTTCATTTATTTTCTTAATATCAGTTTCTATTTCTTGCGTTGTTGTATTTCTATGTTGATCAATCTGGCTATTTATGTAATCAATTTCACTAATTAAAATAGATCTATCTTTATCCATCTCACATCTCCTCAATACTTTCTAAAAAATTAACTGGCATATGCCAGTTAATCACAAATTTCATAAGAAACTACTCTATTTCTCCCATCCTCTTTTGCCTCATACAAAGCTTCATCTGCCATTTCAAAGAGATCATCTGGGCTTAACTTACTACTCTCCGCATAAACTACTCCTGCGCTAAGAGTTACTTTTAACTGCTTATCTTCTACTCTAATCATTTCCTTATTAAAGTATTCAAACAAATAACATAAGCGCTTGTTAATACTTTCTTTATCAATATTAATAAGAAACACAGCAAACTCTTCTCCACCAACTCTTGCGATTACAGTTGCAATATCGTCAAAATATGCTGCAATTCTACTTGCTACTTCTTTGAGACAACTGTTTCCAACATTGTGACCATATGTATCATTGACTTCTTTGAAGTGGTCAATATCCATCATAATTAAAGATAAAGAATCTTTCATTTTTTTATTAATAACTTTGTCAAATAGTGCTTGATTAAAATAATGCCAGTTATATAATCCTGTAAGGGAATCTTGATTTGCAGTTCTTTCAAGTTCACTTGCATGCATAGAATTTCTTAAAGCTACACTTGTATAAGAAGCAATAATACTAAAAAACTCTACATTTTCTACTGTAAACATGTTTTTGTTATATGCCTGTATCTGTAAAACACCAATAGTTTCATCAAATACTTTGAGAGGAATACTTAAAAGTGACTTCGGTACTCTAGTTTCATCTGTAACATATTGAACTCTTCTAACATATCTTTCATACTCTTTCTCCAAATCGTTAATTATAACTGTCTCATTATTTCTTACTGTATAACTGATAAACGAGGTTTGATCATCAATATCAATATTGAAAGGCTCAAGTTCTTTTCCTAAATAACTATAATATACACATCTGATTAGGTTCTTTTCTTTTACTGCTAGTATAAAATTAAAGTCCTCAAACATAGAAGATACTAGTTTAGTCACTTCTGATAAAATGTCTTCAATTTGGCTGTAAAGTGTAATTTCTCTTCCTACTTCTGAAAGAACTTTGAGCTGCTTTATTGTTCCTTGCATCATCTCTGCTCTTACAGCATTGATACTCTCACTTTCCTGTTTTTCCATGTTCTTAGCATGATATTTATCATATTGCTTGTGCTTCTCGAGTGCTTTTTTATAATCTCCATTAATTTCATAGTATTTTGAAGTTAACTCATAATACTTTGCCATAGTTGCATCATTGTTTATATTCAATACTAAATTTTTCGTGTGAAAAATAACCTCTTCTATATCTTCAAATTCTTGATCTTCTATCATATATTCGATCAATTTGAGCGAAAGGTTAGCCTCCCATGATTTCTGCTTGTTTCTTTTTAACCTCTTAATAGCTTCCTTGAGAATAGTCTTTGATTGTTCAACATTACCCAACTCTCTTTCTATCGAGGCAAAACCTGAGGCTATAGATGATAAGACAATAATATCATTTAACTCTAGGGCTAGATTATTAGTCTTTTCATGATACTCTCGTGCTTTATCAATATTATGCGTTTTGTAGTAATATTCAGCAATATTAGCATAGCTATAAAGTATTGTTCGTTGATTATTAAGTATGGTTCCTTCTTCTAAAGTTTCTAAAAAAAACTCTAAAGCTTCTTCAAGCATGCCTAGTTCCATACAAATTACGCCGAAATTGAGTGTAAACTTCCAAACTAATTCGTGCATGTTGTTTTCTCTTGCAAGCTTTAAACCCTTACTACAAAATTCTGCACCTAATTTTAAATTATTTTTAACCTCATAATAATAAAGAACATATGTGCTAAATACTTCAGCTAAAATTCTGTCACTTAACTTTCTTTCAGTGCAGATTCTTTCTGCATTTGTTATTGAATCAAATGCTAATGAAGCTTCTCCATTATAGCAATAGAGGATGCTCAAAATTCTGTATGCTGTTGCAAGTCCCTCATAATGCTGAACATTCTCTGCATCTTCTATGTTATTCTTTATTGTTGAAATAGCTTCTCCTAAGTCAAGTTCTGCTGAGTTTCTTAACTCATGAACTTCTTCATTTATTGCGTCAATTCTTTTTATGAAGTCTTCTCTACCCTGCATCTATAAATCATCCTAGCATTAGTTATTTAGCAAAATTACCCATACATATACAGTATACATCAATTTAAACGACTAAAATAGAGAATATTGTTTCTATAATGAAAATTCATAAAATTGGCACAAATGAAAAACCAAAATGTTTCTCCTTTATTATTCTACCTTCGACTTTTTTATACTTAATTATTGAGTTATTAATTGGAGTTACCAAAACTCCAGTATCATGAAGTTGCTTATAAAGATGTGTTGGCTCAGATGCATAAGCAGCACTAACTAAAATCCTATCATAAGGAGCTTCAGCTGAATACCCTCTTGCTCCATCCGTGTTAAGTATTCTAATATTTGTTTTTTCTTTGAGTAGCTCTTTTGACTTTTTAGCCAAATCACTATTTATTTCTACTCCGAGAACTATTGAATTTGGTGCTATTTCAGAAAGAAGTGCCAATACATAACCGCAACCTGACCCTATTTCTAAAATCTTCATTCCATCATAAAGATCTAGAAGGTCTAGCATAAATGCAATCGTAAAGGGTTGAGAAATAGTCGCATTTTCACCTATAGGGAGTGGTCTATCCCTGTATGCTAAATATCTATAATCACTAAGCACAAAGTCTTCTCTTTTGACGATACTGAAAGCAGATAGAATATCTTTACTAAAACCTTTTCTTTGCAAACTATCAATCAAACTTTTCTTTGTCATAGCTATTCCTCCAGTCTTTACTCTATTATATAGAAAAAATTATCGCTCCACACTTGTGAAAGCGATAATTCTAGCTTTATTACTTATAAATCCTTATTTCCTCTCCAGAAAAGACTTTCTGCACATTTTTGACCGCACACATCTTTCCACACATTGAACATGTCTGCTCATCACTTAATCCTTCTTGGTCTCTATAACTTTCAGCTTTTTCGCTATCAATAGCTAATTTATACATTTCTGACCAATCAAGTTGAGATCTTGCGTAGCTCATTTTATCGTCCCATGTTCTAGAGCTCTTTACTCCTTTAGCTATGTCTCCTGCATGAGCTGCGATTTTTGTAGCTATCAAGCCTTCTCTGACATCCTCTAGTGTTGGTAGTCTTAAGTGCTCTGCAGGAGTCAAATAACAAAGAAAGTCTGCACCATGCCACGCTGCTAGTGCTCCTCCAATTGCACCGGTTATATGATCATATCCTGGAGCAATGTCTGTTACGATTGGACCAAGAACATAAAAAGGTGCTTCATGACACAGCCTTTTAGCCATTTCCACATTTGATTGCACTTGATTAAGTGGAACATGTCCTGGTCCTTCTATCATAACCTGGACATCTTTCTCCCAGGCTCTTTTTGTTAACTCTCCTAAAACAATCAGTTCACTTATTTGTGATGCATCACTAGCATCATACAAGCCACCTGGTCTCATTGCATCACCAAGGCTAATTGTGACATCATACTCTCTACAAATCTCTAGAAGTTCATCAAAATACTCATAAAAAGGGTTTTCTTGATTATGGATATTCATCCAAGCAAATAACAAACTCCCTCCTCTAGACACTATATTCATGAGTCTAGGATTATTTAGATATGTCTTTGCTACCGATTTTGTAATTCCTGCATGTATTGTTAGAAAGTCTGCGCCTTCACTAGCATGCTTTCTTGCAATGTCCAAAAAATCTTTTGCAACAATCTCTGAGAGCTCTTTACCTAGATAACTTAAAACATCATAAATTGGTACTGTTCCTATCATTAACGAACTCGTACCTATCAATTCTTTTCTAAATGCTTCAGTGTTTCCATAATTTGATAAATCCATAATTGCATCAGCTTCTAGCTTTTCAGCTAAAATAGCCTTCTTCATTTCATTCTCAATATTATTTGCATCTTGAGATATACCAATATTCACGTTTACTTTTGTTTTAAGTCCTTTTCCAATACCTCTAGGCACTAACGTTTTATGTAATTTGTTTGCTGGTATTACAATTTTACCTTTTGCTACGTTTTCAAGGATGTACTCCTTGCTCAGCACCTCATCTTTAGCAACTTTTAACATCTGTTCAGTGTAAAAACCATTTTTTGCAGCTTCCATTTGAGTTTTAAACATTTAAACTCCTCCTAAAAATAAAAATACACGTCCCGCAAGGACGTGTTTATAACCAAGTCTCCCTACGCTGGCATTATCCAGATCAGGTTAGAGGTCAAAGAATTATGGTTCTTTTTCTCAGCCAGCCAATTCTAGCTCCCTTGTTTATTCTGTTAGTGAAATCATAGCATATATAAATTATAAGTCAAACAATAATCCTGCGAAGTTCTTACACAATTCATTAGTGCCTTTTAATCTGTTATAATATAAGCAACAAATAGAAGTAGGTGAGGGGACTAAATGAATTTAACTGATAAAGACAAGTTTCACTTAATTTTAATCGTGACAAGCATAATTATCTTTGCTATTGGACTTTATATGGCTCAAGACAGAAGCTTCTCAATCTTATACTCTACAATGATGGTCTTAGGAGCAAGTGGTTTTGGTTATGGAATAGGGGAGTTTATTCAATCAAGGATTCTTCAAAGCAGTGATGAGTATCTTAAAAGAAAGAATATTGTTACAGATCAGAGTACTACTGCTTTTATGAGTATAAAAGCAAAAGCCAAAACATTTGATGTAATGAGCAAACTATTTCCAATATTTATTCTAGTTTTGGCAATATTACGCGAAAACTTTACTACCATTATGCTTTTACTAGGGCTTTATATTTTACTTTGGGGAATATTCATATATCACTTAAACAAAATTCACAAGAAACAGTAAAAAAATGGAGGCTTTTAGGCCTCCTAGTTTATTAATATGGATCTCTATTTCCAAACTCTGCATCTTCTACCCATTCTTCTGCATGGCGATGCATCTTTATT
>Ga0334895_1000916_pt1 | contig 34784 bp, 32 predicted proteins | sample GraSluR3_MG_7_FD_207229 | JGI IMG/M metagenome (GOLD analysis project Ga0334895, IMG submission 207229) | Sludge microbial communities from methane-producing bioreactor in Wageningen University, Netherlands - Granular Sludge_31_05-R3 | ecosystem: Engineered > Bioreactor > Anaerobic >... | reverse complement strand
AGGAATTCGCCTGATTCAGGTGGTGCTGAATTTGCGAAGCACCGGTGCTGGCTTACGTTACCATCGGTGCTATTACGTGCGAATATCCACCATCTGTACAAACACTGACTGTACCTGATGAATTTCGGGATGATGTGATCCGTGCACTCGTACCACCACCGGGATATACTGCTGTAATGTTTTGCTATACTGGTCTCTGACCTGACTGAATGAAACAGATGCTGTCATGGCTGTTACTCCTTTATCGTTCGTTTTCCTGTACCATATCAGGGATTGAAGGATAGACATTTGACCTACATCAAATTCGCCAGATTTTTTATCATCCATGAGAAGATGCCATGATTTACCGTATTCAGCAGATAAGAAAGTGAAAGAAATCAGGACACCGGAGCATATCAGATCATTGTAATTTGACGATTTAGTCTCATATGCGTACTTTTATCATACCAATTGACTAGGAGAACTCGAGACAAGACCGTCTCCTCGATTCAAGCGCGTTACTACGTATCTCATTGCATGGGTGACGGGAGTCCGATCAAGGAGAACGTTTACATGAAAGATCATGATCATATGCATAACCACCACCAGATGATAATCGACTTCAGAAATCGCTTCTATGTGAGTCTGGTGCTGACCCTCCCCATACTTACCCTCACACCACTCATACAGGATATCTTCGGCATTTCATGGACTTTTGCCGGTTCGCAATATGTCGTGTTTATCCTTGCCACCATCCTCTTCTTTGTTGGAGGTTGGCCTTTCCTCTCCGGTCTGGTCAAGGAACTAAAAGAAAAATCGCCGGGGATGATGACCCTGATCGGGATGGCCATCTCAGTCGCTTACCTCTATAGCAGTGCCGTTACGTTCGGCTTACCGGGAGTTCCGTTCTATTGGGAACTAGCAACCTTGATAGCTATTATGCTTGCCGGTCACTGGATTGAAATGACCAGTGTCGCCGGTGCATCGGCAGCGCTGGAAGAACTTGCCCGGCTGATGCCTCATGAAGCCCACAGAAAGGAGGGAGATTCTCTACAGGACATTTCTCTTGATCAGATTAAAACGGGGGATATCCTGCTGGTGAAACCGGGAGAGAAAGTACCGGCTGACGGTCGTATTATCGCAGGGGAAAGTTACATTGATGAGTCGATGCTTACCGGTGAATCACGACCGGTACATCGCACAGAAGGCGACTCTCTCATCGGGGGTTCGATAAACGGCGATGGAAGTATCACGATCTCTGTAGAGAAAATCGGGGAGGATGCCTATATCTCAAAGATCATTACGATGGTACAAGAGGCACAGCAGGTCAAATCAAAAACCCAGAAACTGAGTGATCGAGCAGCCCGCTATCTGACCCTGACAGCCATCACGGTGGGAATTATTACCCTTATAGTTTGGTTATTAGTGAAAAGTGATCTTCAGTTTGCCATCACGCGCATGGCGACAGTAATGATCATAACCTGCCCGCATGCACTGGGATTAGCCATCCCCCTGGTGGTTTCTGTCTCAACTTCCACTGCCGCAAAAAACGGACTCCTCATACATAATCGTACTGCCTTTGAACAGGCGCGAAATATTAATACCATCGTGTTTGATAAAACGGGCACCCTCACCCATGGGACCTTCTCAGTAACCGATATCGTCTCGTTCGATGAACAGACATACTCAGAAGAACAAATACTGAAATTAGCGGCATCAGTTGAAGCGTATTCAGAACATCCCATCGGAAAAAGCATATTTTCATATGCCTCAGATCATTCGCTTGAACTGGATTCACTAGAGGATGTCAGTGCAATCAAGGGGAAGGGTATTCGAGGTATGGTTGATGATAGAGAAATATTGGTAGCCAGTCCCTCACATGTGCGTCAGCTCAATCTTGAGATTCCTTCGATGGATGACGATCAAGCATATACTCGCGTATATGTTTTGATTGATCAGCAGCTAGCAGGCGCTATTACCCTGAGTGATACCATACGAGAATCATCATATCAGGCGATTAAAACACTTCAGAGTATGGGTATTACCTGCTGGATGCTCACCGGAGACCGTGAAGCGACCGCTCGTGCCGTATCAGAACAATTGGGAATGGATGGCTATATGGCCGAAGTGCTTCCCGATGAAAAACAGGAAAAAATCAGGGAATTACAAAAAGACGGTTCATTTGTCGCTATGACCGGAGATGGCGTGAATGACTCCCCTGCCCTTGCCCAGGCTGATATCGGGATTGCCATTGGATCAGGAACCGACGTTGCAGCTTCCACTGCTGACATGATCCTCGTCAACTCAAATCCGCTGGATGTCGTCACGATGATTCGGTTTGGAAAAGCCACTTATCAGAAAATGATTCAGAATCTTGTATGGGCAACTGCCTACAACATTATTGCCATCCCGCTCGCTGCAGGAGTTCTCTCCTTTACCGGATTTATCCTGCAACCGGAAGTCGGGGCAATCCTGATGACCCTATCGACCATTATTGTCGCTATCAATGCACGGTTGCTCAAAATTCCCCACCGGGAAACAGCATCTTCGGGCCATCAGTAGTGGCCTTTTCTCCCTTTTCTGGTATGCTTGAGAAGGAGGCATATATGCAGCAAATTACAGTACTGTCACTTGGCGGCTCAATCATTGCACCTGAAGGTGTAGATCATACGTTTCTTACCCAGTTTGTTGCTGCAATGGAGCAGCACCTGTCTACCCATACCGATCATAAAATCATATTGGTAACCGGTGGAGGAGCTCCTGCCCGCATGTATCAGTCAGCATACAAAGCAGTCTGCAAAGAACCCGATAGTGCTTTGCTCGATTGGCTCGGCATTGCCGCCACCCATCTAAATGGGACTTTGATCCGGACATTGTTTGCTCACTACTGTCCCGATCCTCTCGTGACAGATCCTACAGCTCCCATCGATTTTTCAGGATCTATTTTAGTTGCTGCTGGATGGAAACCGGGATTCTCAAGTGATACTGATGCGGTGTATCTCGCAAAACGATTCGGGGCATATCAGGTGGTGAATCTTTCCAATATTGCCAAAGTCTATACTGCAGATCCCAAAATCGATCCAGAGGCAACACCCATTGACTCGATCAGCTGGAAAGACTTCCGCGCCATGGTCGGTGAAACCTGGGTTCCCGGTAAGAACGTCCCCTTTGATCCCATTGCATCAAAGATGGCCGATGAAGCCGGTCTGCAGGTAATCTGCGCCGATGGACGGGCAATCGACAACACCTTTGCACTCCTGCGCGGTGAACATTTTTCTGGGACTACGATCGGATAAGGGTGTCACGAAGGGTGAGAAACTGCTCAAGAGGTTGAGCAAACCCTTCAGGGAAGGGATTATCCCGGGTAAAGTCGGGAATCCAGGGAATGTTGTCCCCTAATTCCTGTACGAACCCTTCTTCAATTTCCAGCTCATCAAGCAGATCAATCAGATGTTCGTACGTCTGTTCATCACATGATAGCGGCAGAGAACTCCCGTCGGGTGGAACAAACTGAACCATGAGCGATAACCATGCAGCATCTTTTGCCCGCTGAGCAAACCAGCGAAGAACTTCCTCGGTCGCCGGCAGTTCACCGGGAAATACAAGATGCCGGACAACCGTTCCCTTCAGGTGCCCATCGGAGAAAATGGTTTCCCTTCGTCGTGCAAGGATCCAGAGTATTACTTCCTCAATGATGGCAGCGTAATCTGCAAAGCCACAGAAACGTGCTGCTGTACGTGAATTCAAGGTCTTCAGATCCACAAGGTAAGTATCGATATAGGGATCAATACGTTCCAGTGCTGCAGGAGATTCAAACCCTGAAGAATTCCAGACAACGGGCAACGTACACCCGAGAGTTCGTGCTTTTTCCAGTGCTCTCACAATCGAAGGGATGAAGTGTGTGCCGGTCACCAGATTTATATTTGCGGCACCCATAGCCTCAAGGTCAATACAGAATTGGGCAAATTGATCTATCGAAACAGGTATACCATAGGATGCATTGCGTGAACTGATCTGGCAATTCTGGCAGTAGGCGCAGTGAAGCGGACAGCCGGAAAAGAAGACGGTACCAGAACCATGCTCCCCGATAAGCGGTGGTTCTTCCCCCCGATGAAGCCCCATCCAGGCAATACGCATCTGATCGGATTCACCACACACTCCCCGCTCGTTCCGGCTTCGATTCACGCCACACTGGTGAGGACAGAGACGGCATGACTGGTATGCTGTAGTAATCTGATTCCTATCCACAAGGCCTCCTCTGCTTGACCACCGCGGCTAAATATACCATGTTTACGTACATGGGACTACGCAGATATCTCAAAAACAGAGAACAGAAACGCATGGGAGAAGACCGCTATATCCTCTGCCTCGACGGGGGAGGAATGCGCGGAATAATCCCCGCCACGATATTGATCAACATAGAAGGAGCACTTCGTGAACTGGGTGATGAACGCCCTTTGTATTCCCATTTTGACCTGATCAGTGGAACGAGCACGGGAGGATTGATTGCTCTCGCCCTGACAAGTAGAAACCGTGAAGGTTCGTTGCTTACGGTTAACTATGATGCCGCCGATGTACCCGATCCCGGACCCGATATCAAGCGGATTGTAGACATCTATCTGAAATACGGGAAAATCATTTTTCCTCGGAGCCAGTCACTTTTTCAACTGCAGATGCTTGGGCGTCTTTTTGCCGAAAAATATGATGATCTCTCTTTCAATCAACTCCTGCGCGATATTTTCGGTGAGAGCACGATGCAGGAAGCATTGACGCCCACTATGGCCGTAACCTATGATTTCGGCAATGATCGTCCCTATATTATTTCCAGTTACCATACCGGTGAAATTCCGGTACGCCTCGCGGCTCGTGCCACCAGTGCCGCCCCGACCTATTTCTCACCCGTAACGATCAACGATCCACTTGAGAGGAAACCGATAACACTCATCGATGGAGGCGTTGTCGCAAACAATCCCGTATTGTATGCCTACCGGGAAGCACGGCGATTGTACCCTGATGCAAAGCGGTTTCATGTGCTCAGTCTCAGCACTGCAAATTCTCCATACCGTCTCGATCCACAGCACACCGGAAGTGGAGTCTACAGTTGGATCGACCCTGCGAAAGGAACTCCGATTTACCGCATATATGCATCTTCTCAAATGAACACTGCCAATGACATTGCTACGGCAATAGGTGATATGGAATATGTACGTATTCATGGAGACCTTGATCGTCGGGTTAAACTCGATGAGACCGATCCTGAGGTACTTGATCGTATGATTAGTACCGCTCAAGAGATATATGACAAGCAAAAAGAGCCGATTATGGATTTTCTTAAGCAGCTCACACAGCGATCAGTACATCCCAAGCGACCGACACATATGGTACCGAACCTGCCGGGGGCTGTGAAATGAGTCTCATGAGTCCACAGCAGCAGAAGCTCGAAGAGCATCTACGTGCATTGTGTGATGAGCTTGATCATTTCCTCGAAGAGAGGTACGGAGACCGGTATGAGCTGCACCCAAATCGACCACCACGGGGGAAAGCTGCCCGGGTATCGTACGATGGACTTTTCAGTACCGGAACGAAATTCACGCTTGGCTATGGCAGCGAACACGGACGAGGATACCTTGTCGATATCGAACTTTCCACCCTTGAGCGGGTCAAACCTGAGGATCGTCAAGAGATCGAAGAGGCTGCAATTACCTTTCTCCGCCAGCAGCTGCCGACTCATTTCCCCAATCGGAATCTCTCTGTGGTAAAAGATGGCTCGGTTTATAAAATTACCGGTGATTTTTCGCTTGGCTCGCTGTAACGGTCGATATATTCCCGAATTTCCTGCGACGCATTTTTCAGGAACGTCGGCAGATTCTTCAGACGTCCGGCATCCCAGGAATCGCTCACGGCACGAATGATCGTCACAGGAACCTGCGCTCTCTGAGCAGCTGCAACCATAGCATAACTTTCCATATCAACCGCATCGAGATGAAGTTCATCACGCATCCACCGATAGTGTGTGCGATCTGCTGAAGTGGAGAATCGGTCTGCACTCCCGAGCCGACACGCTGGAGTTGTTGGACCTGAGGGAAGCCGATCCACCGTCAGTGGTCCGAAGTGCTCTCCTGAAGGGGAATACACTTCCCCTCGTGCTAACCCGAATCGTCGCAGATCAACCCCGTAATGCACGACTTCGGAAGGGATGACCAGGGATCCAAGCGGATAATCTTCTGAGAGTGCACAGCAACTGCCGATGCCCACCACATGTGATGGAGCGTACTCCATAATGGCCGCATAGGTATTCACCGCCGCCTGAACCAGACCCACTCCCACGACAACAGGACGGATAGAAGAATGGGCGTGCGCAAATCCGGAAAGTTCAGCCTGGCTCGAAGCAACAACAAGTATCATCTGAAAACCTCAACGAGATCTTTCATGATATATTCGACGGCGACTCCCTGTCGGGTGGGAATCTGAGCCTCCCATGAAGCATAGACTGCTTTGCTCACCAGCTGTGATGCAGTGGAAACAGCTTCACAAAATGGCATTTCATGCACCAATGTTGCACACAGAATACTGGCAAACAAATCTCCACACCCGGGAAACGATACCGGTGCATAGGACTGCCTGAACAGCTGCTGCCGTCCGGTATTGGCATCATAAGCGACAACTATGCCATCAGGGCCATCCATGACACTCGTAATAGCAACCTGTTTTGGTCCAAGAGCACTCAATCGTTCTGCCCATTGCTGGGCAACCTGCACGGTAAGATCATGTGAGTACGGTTCTCCGAGAAGTAACGCAGCTTCAGTCACATTCGGAGTGATCACATCGGCCTGCCGTACCAGCTGACCCATACGCCGTATCAGATCACTGGTCATAGGGCCATACGGTTCTCCCTGATCTCCCATTACCGGATCAATGAGTACCAGCGGAGATTCTCCGAGATTTCGCTGCCAACCAATCAGATCGGCTACGGTATCGATTTGTCGCTGAGAACCGAGAAATCCGGAGTAGATGGCATCAAAAAAGAGCTTCAGCGACTTCCAATGGCAAAGGATGGCACCCATGGTATCGGTAAGATCCTCATAGACGTACTGATCAAATCCATCCGTTTGCGTTGAAAGCAAAGCTGTCGGTAGAATGGAAGCTTCTACCTGTAATGCGGCAAGAGTGGGAATCACTACGGTCAGTGACGATTTGGCATAACATGAAAGATCATGGATAGCTGCTGCTGTTTTCATTGCTGTCATAGAGTACCAGTCTTGCCGGGAGCAGACAAGGGGGGATATACTCATTACAGACTTATCGGAGGAGTTGTCTATGCTGTACCTTGATGAAGCGAAAACGTTACCGATATCTGATGTTGAACACGACCCCCTTGCCGGAATTTCGGTTACGGTAGAAGCCTTGGAAACGGCTTATCAGCAGATGATTCTCAGTGCTTCCGGATGGAGAAAGGTTTTCGCCGCATCAGGAGAGGAAGAAGATGCACAGCGGGATATCTCGCCGGTTGATCGCGCCCTTGTCGCGATTGCTGCGGAGGCCTTTTATCGTACACGCAAACCGAAAACGCTTATTATCGGTATGGACAGCCGTCCCACCGGGGCAGCAATTGCAGATATTGTCTGTCGCATCCTACTTGCCCATCAGGTCACGGTAAAACATCTGTTCATTGCAGCGGCTCCTGAAATTATGGCATACAGTGCCGAACACCCTGCATACGATTTCTTCTATATCACTGCAAGTCATAACCCTATCGGTCATAATGGCTTTAAGTTTGGATGGGAGGGAGGTGTAGCAGAACCGGATATCGCTGCTCAGGTAATTGCTGCATTCAGAACGCTCTTGACTGACCCGGATACCTTTCATCTGGTACAACGTCTGAGCGCATCTGTGAGTCCTGTCACTTATCGCGAGGTGATACACGCAATTTCTGACGAGAAAACACAAGCCCGAGAAGCATATCAACGGCTTACACTCACCATTGCATCCAATTCCCATGAAACTCATGCAATCCAGTCATACCTGAGCACGCTGAAAAAAAATCTTGTGCAATACCCGGTAGGTATTATCGGGGAACTCAATGGAAGTGCCCGATGTATGAGCATCGATGGATCATTCCTTGCTGAACTCGGGGTAAAAACGCGATTTATAAACGATCATGTGGGAGTAATCGCCCACGGCATTGTTCCGGAGGGAAACAACCTTGAACAGTGCCGAAGGGCGCTTGTTCAGGCTCATCGTGAAGATCCTGCATTCGTGCTCGGCTATGTACCCGATAATGATGGTGATCGGGGCAATATCGTATACTTTGATGAAGAACGCAACGATGCGGTTATCCTGGAGGCTCAGACGCTTTTCGGTCTAATAGCCAGTATCGAACTGACCATCGCCAGCTCATCTGAGCAGAGACAGGCAATTGTTGTGAATGGGCCGACCTCTCTGATGATCGAATCCATCGCAGAGAAACGGGGAGTAACCGTATTTCGCTCTGAAGTCGGAGAAGCTCATGTCGTACAGCTTGCAGAAAAAGTCCGATCTCTTGGCTATACCGTGCGAATCCTTGGAGAAGGATCCAATGGGGGAAATATTACCCACCCGGGGAAGGTTCGTGATCCGCTGAATACACTGGTTTCCCTCATCAGAGTTCTCAGTGATCCTTCCCTGTTCACGGCGGTCACCACGAGCATGCAGAGCCCATCACTGCGTCGAGCCATATCAGCATTGCCAAAAAGAACCTGTACCGGTTCTTTTTCTTCAGAAGCCGTGATGCATATTACCAGCAGGGATCATGGAGCACTGAAAACAGCATACGAACAATACTTTGCCGGTGATTGGGAAAAGCGAAGCGAGGAACTGAGTCAACGGTTCGGTATCCATGGGTGGCGTGAAGAACAGACTGAAGGCACGATTAAGCGAGTGGGTATGGGAAACGCCTATCGCAGGGCACCGATGCGCGGCGGATTGAAAATTGTTTTCAGTGATGCACATGGCATCGACACCGATTTTATCTGGATGCGAGGCAGCGGAACAGAACCGGTTTTCCGGCTCATGGCCGATGCCCTCGGTGAGGACCCCGAACGGCACCAGTACCTACTGTTGTGGCAGAGAAGTCTGATTGAACGTGCAGACCAGAAGGCCTCACAACGAAAGTCCGGCAACAGCTGAGCCAATAATGGGAGAATTTTCGATATGCACCAATTGTGTATATCGATGGTGTTTGCGCTGTAAAAATTCAGTAAGATATTGCCGGGTATACTGTGCAAGCTGCTGTGTTTTATAGAACGTGGTCCCATCTGCATTGATGCACACCGGATACCGGGGATTGTTTCCACAGGATGATTTGATCACCGCAGCACTCAGATTAACCGCCGTCAGTTTTGCCGCTCGTGCAATAATGGCATCAAGAATCATATAGAGGGCTGTGGCATCCTTTTCCTGAGTGATGCAGGAAACAAGATCATACGACCGATTATGCGGCATCTCTAGGTAATTACTCATACGCATGGTATCTAGAGGGTGAAGAGCGTAGAACCGCTCGGCAAAATCTTCACTGAGTATCCGTTCAGCAATAGCTTCTTCAATCACGAGCTGGCTGAAAGATCCGAGGTATGCTCCACTGATCATTTTTTCAAAGTGATAGATATCGGGTTGCTGTGTCCCGGTAAAGAATCGTCGATCAAGTTCGCTGAGCGCCAGATCATAATTGCCTGACTCTACGTTGATAATCTGATTGCCGATAGTACTGTGTTCCAGCTTTTCAATCCGATCATTGCGTTCCACATAGGCAGTATTGGTTCCGGTTCCGAGAATAAAACCGATGTACCCATCGTAATAATTATCTCCGGAAGCCACTTTACCGGCGAGCAGTGTGGCTACGGTATCATTGATCACTGCAATACGCTTGCGCGATACATCGTGACCACGGTGAGCCAACTCATCAAGCAGAGACTTCCCTACCGGCATACCGACCACTTCGGGAGCTTTGATCTCCTTGGAAAACATGAGCGGTATACCATCATGATCCTCGGTTATCTTCGCCGCGTAGGAAAAGCAGAAGCCGATCACATCACTTGAGTCAATCAGCGGTTCCACCTGGTCAGCAAGAGTCGCAAAAAACTCCTTGGCGGAAACCTCCTGATGGACACCGGGCATCCCCCGCTTCTGAAAGGATTCGATAGACGGTTTCAGCCGTTCGTCAAAAGAGACCACACAGGTACGGAAGTTCGTCCCTCCCGCATCAAGCACGATCACTTTCTCCATCGGTTCGATGGTGGCATCAGCGATTGTATAGGTGGGTATCATTGCCAGAGAACCGGCACCCTGCAGGGCGAGACCCCGTTCCATCTCACTCAGAAAGGCATCACAAGCTGATTGCATATCAATACATTGCGGGGCAATGTTCCATTCGTGTAAAAAGGATTCGGTCCGTGTGATGAGTTGTTTCATGCTGACCCCCAGCGTTCTGTGGTACTCCCATTCTAGGCTACAGCAAGACATCTGTCCAGCTTCGATATTCACAGAAGATATTGGAGTTCTTCCTGTAGATGCACATACGGGGGAAGCGGAAACAGAGACTGAGCAACATCGATATACTCCTTTCCATTTGCCGTGACCTGTATCGGGATTACTGCGCCGTTGGCCGTTCCCTCAAGGGGCATGATAAAAGAGATTTCAAGGGAAAAAGGCTCAGTAATCCGACTGCCTGAAACGGCAAAGGTTCCTGATCCCTCATACCGAAACGGATACGGGGCGGCTAACCGCACCGCCTGCATACTCCCACTGATGATCACCTCTTCGGCAAGGAGTGCCTGAGCCTGTAAATATGTGATCATACGATTGAAATCGGGAAGGATCGGGATCATTGAGGAGAACAGCGCTTCGAGGAATCCCATCTGGCGGACCTGCGGAAGTGGCTGAGCAAGGACACGTTCTCTCAGATTGCCGATATCGCATTGATCTAATGTGAGCACGAAGTAGGATAAGGAGGGATCTGAAATAAATCGGGCTTCTTCAAATACTAATGGCGGATCCAGTCTCTGCGCAGCGACTGTGGCTGTTGTGGCAACAATAAGCGACTGCATAGCCACCTTCACCTCTCCTGCCGAGGGTACTGAATTCTGCGCTGCTGCTGGCCTCAGCAGAAAACAAAACAGTAATAACACAACACTGATCGATCGATACTTCATCCTGAGAGGCTCCTTCGTGCCAGCGTATCAGATGACACCGACACCTGTCAAAATAAACAGGAGTATGGTAAATTGGTAACATGAAACGTGAAGAAACCTTCTTCTGGTATGATCTGGAAACTTTTGGTCTCAATAGTCGTTACGATCGCATCGCTCAGTTTGCTGGAGTCCGCACTGATAAGCATCTGGCGGTTATCGAGGATCCCGTGGTTCTCTACTGCAAGCTCTCCGATGATTATCTTCCCGATCCGCTTTCCTGTGCCATTACGGGCATCACACCGCAGGAGGTGGAGGAAAAAGGTCTTGCCGAGCGTGATTTTATCGCACGGATCAATCGGATTTTCAGTGAATGGGGAACATGTGCCGTCGGCTACAACACCTTGCGCTTTGATGATGAATTTATTCGCAATGCACTCTTTCGGAACTTCTTCGATCCTTATCAGAGAGAATACAATGAAGGACGAAGCCGTTGGGATATTCTGGATCTGGTCCGAGCTGCTCACGATCTGAGGCCCAAGGGAATCAACTGGCCGGTGAAACCCGATACGGGCAAACCCTCCTTCAAGCTGACCGATCTGACTGAAGCAAATAACATTGCACACGAACAGGCTCATGATGCGATGAGTGATGTGTGGGCAACATTGGAAATTGCACGTCTGATCAGAAATAAACAACCGAAGCTGTTTTCGTACTATCTGGGGCTTCGGAGTAAACAACAGGTAAAACAGAAAGTCAGGACCCCTTTCGGGCCCTCAGTTGTGCTTACTGCCGCAGAATTCACCCGTCCCGAAGGGTGTTCCACGGTGGTACTGCCCATTATCAGCGGTACGAAAAATACCAATACGCTGTTTGTATTCGATCTTCGCCAGGATCCCTCTATGCTCATTTCTGCCTCACAGGCTTTTGGAGAACTTGAAGCGATTCAACAACAGGAGGACCGGTTACGTACATTGGCACAGCAAGGCCGCAGGGCTCTGTATGAGAAAGAGGGGATGGAATCAGCATTACAAGAAGCGACTGATGCACTGATTGAAGCCGCTGATTTACTGGCAAATCTCCCGCGCGTTGCATCTGCCGGAGAACGACTGTTGCGGATTCCGGGGTTGTATCGTATTGCGGTGAACCGATGTCCGTTCATCTCCCCCATGACAGTCATGCAGGAAGATCCTGAATTACCCCTTCGCTTGGGTCTTGATCTGCAATCTTGTGAAGAGCACCGTAAACAGCTGACTGAACATCCCATTGTTGCCACCCATATTATGAAGGCAGTTGATCAGGAGGATTTCCCCGAGGCAGAAGATGTCGATCTCTCGATATACACCCGGTTCTTTAACCCATCTGATGCAAACCGGTTTGCTGAGATTAGAGCCGCCGAACCACAGCAGTTATGGAACCGTCGATTCACCTTCGACGATCCTCGGGCACATGAAATGCTCTGGCGCTATCTGTGCAGAAACTGGCCTGAAAAACTTGATGAGGAGCAGCAGAATCGATGGAAAAGTTTCTGTGCGCAACGGTTGTACGATCCGCCGGGAAAGACCTTGGTCAATCTGCAATTCTATACAAGGAAAATTGCTGAACGGATGGCATCAAAAGAGATAGATCCACAGGAAAAGGCGGTGATGCAGCAATTGAGCGATTGGGGAAAGCGTGTCTGCACACGGATAGGTATTCCCTATCCTAAGCAGTAAGCGTCCCTATTACCTCCTGCTGGACAACTGATAGAAGAAATCGCTATACTTGGTTCCCACACGAGCGTGTGTTTGCCATGAGGAGTACATAATGATTGAGATCCTGCAGAAATATGAACCTCAGTTTATTGAACTGGAAAAACGACTTGCCGACCCGGAAATTATGAAAGATATCACCGAGTACAAGGCGTTGATGCAGGAACGTGCCCACCTTGAGCCCATTATAGAGGCTCTGAACACGCTCCGTACGCTCTCTGAAGAAATTGCGGCAGCGGAACAAATGATTGCTGAAGAGGAAGATGATGAGCTGATTAGCATGGCGAAAGAGGAAATCAGCCAGCTGAAAGAACAGAAACAGGCGCTCGAAGAATCGGGAAAAATGTTATTGGTACCGCCCGATCCCATGGAAGGTAAAAACATCATCATGGAGATCAGAGCAGGTACCGGTGGCGATGAGGCCGCTCTGTTTGCCGCTGATCTGTTCCGTATGTATTCCCATTTTGCAGAGAGCAAACGGTGGAAAATTGAAATCATGAGTGCAAATGAAACGGGAATCGGTGGTTTTAAAGAAATCATATTCAGTATTTCAGGAAAAGATGTCTACGGAAATCTCCGGTGGGAAAGTGGCGTGCATCGAGTCCAGCGTGTTCCGGAAACAGAATCCGGAGGGCGTATCCATACATCTGCAGTTACCGTTGCCGTGTTACCTGAAGCCGAAGAAACCGATATCGAAATCCGTCAGGAAGATCTAAAGGTAGATGTAATGCGCTCAAGTGGCCCCGGTGGACAGTCGGTGAACACGACTGACAGTGCAGTACGCCTTACTCACCTCCCCACGGGATTGGTCGTAATCTGTCAGGATGAAAAGTCTCAGATAAAAAATAAAGCTAAAGCACTGCGCGTGCTCCGTTCTCGACTGTTGGAGATGGAAGAGGAGAAGAAAGCCCGGGAGCGTGCCGATAACCGAAAGAGTCAGGTAGGTTCAGGTGACCGATCTGAACGTATTCGTACGTATAACTTTCCACAGAACCGTCTTACGGATCATCGGATTAACCTCACGTTATACAAGTTGGAACTGGTTATGGCAGGACAGCTTGAAGAGGTAGTAGATGCCCTGAAGATGGCAGCGGGGGAAGAGGCATTAAAGGATCTGCAATGATGCAAGTGGGAGAGGCCCTGGCCCAGGGGACACAGGCAATTCACTCCTGTAAAATCTCTCAGACACCCTTACTTGACGCATCGCTGCTGCTCTCGGCAGTCACTGGCCTCAGTCGGGAACAACTGTATACGCGTTCGAGTTCATATCTCAGCGGTGAAGCCGCAACTGTGTATCGCAGATTGATAGATCGTCGTTGTCAGGCTCAGCCTGTTGCCTATCTGACAGGAGTTCGTGAATTCTATGGACGTACATTCACCGTGGATCCGTCTGTCCTCATCCCGCGCAGTGACACCGAAACTCTAGTGCAGACCGTTCTGGATCACCTTCCCAACGTTGCGTCTCATCGGATACTGGATCTCTGCACCGGTTCCGGTTGTGTGGGTATCACCCTTGCCGCAGAAATTCCTTCAGCGGAAGTTACACTCACCGATATTTCAGATCAGGCTCTTAGTGTGGCACAGATTAATGCAGCGCGGCTTGTTGATCGTCCGATAGAGCTTGTCTGTTCCGATCTCTTCTCTTCATTGGACGGTAGACAGTTCCATGTAATTGCCACTAATCCGCCATACATAGCAGACTCCTGGTACGAACAGCTGGAAGTACAGGTCAAACAGGAGCCGACTCTAGCCTTGCTCGGAGGGGATCAGGATGGGCTTGCCATAATTCGACGCATTATTGCTCAGGCCCCAGATCATCTCCTCCCACACGGACTGTTATGTATTGAATGTGATTATCGTCAGGTAGATGCGGTGATGCTCTTGTTCCATCAGTACGGTTTTTCCGAAGTTACCTATGAACACGATCTTGCACACCTGCAGCGAGTTGTCCGGGGGGGGGTGGCATGTATGAAGAACTGACTAATCGGTTTGTCCAGAAAGCCTTCCGATACAGCAAGAGTGAGCAGGAACGTATTCGTGAAGCTGCCGTCTTTGCCTGTGACGCTCATGGCAATCAGAAACGGCACAGTGGCGAACCGTATATTATTCATCCGTATGCGGTGGCAGAGATTCTGATCTCCATTCGTATGGACGTTGATACCGTCATTGCCGGTCTGCTGCATGATACGCTCGAAGATACTCCGGTGACCTACGAAACCCTTGTGGAAAAATTCGGTCAGACGGTTGCCGATCTGGTGGAAGGTGAAACCAAGATCAGTACGCTCAAAGCCAAGAACAAGAGCCAACAGGAAGCTGAAACCATCAGAAAGATGTTCTTTGCCATGAGCAAGGATGTGCGGGTAATTATTATCAAGCTTGCTGACAAGCTCCATAATATGAGGACCCTCAAGCATCTGTCACCGGCTCGGGCAAGAGAGATAGCGGGAGAAACACTCGATATTTATGCTCCGCTTGCTGACCGATTGGGGATGTCCTGGCTGAAAGGTGAATTGGAAGATCAATCGCTCAAGATACTGCGTCCTGATACGTTTCAATATATCGAAGAATATCTGCTGTCCAAGAAGAGTGAACGCACTGCATACCTTGGACGTATTGAAAAACACTTATATCGGGCCTGCGGCGATCAGGGGCTGGGGAACGTGGAAGTCCAGTCACGAACCAAACATACCTATGGTGTGTACATGAAGATGAAAAAGCGGAAGAAAGAACTTGAGGAAATCGGTGATATCCTCGGTGTCCGCATCATCTGTGATACCGTAAATGAATGCTACACCCTGCTCGGGCTTGTGCATAAACTCTGGCCTCCCATTGAAGGAAGATTTAAGGATTACATTGCCATGCCGAAGGCCAATAATTATCAGAGTCTCCATACGACGGTCATGGCTTTAGACGGTAAACTGCTTGAGGTGCAGATCCGTACCCGCGAGATGCATGCCACTGCAGAATATGGTGTAGCAGCTCACTGGGTGTATAAATCAGATACCGGAGTTTCAGAGAGTGCATGGATGCAACGTGACAGCGAACAGTTCACCCGCATTCTGCATAAACTGAAAAGCTGGTCGAATGAAATTGAACAGTCGGAAAGTTTTCTTGATGATATCAAGGGCGAACTGCTGAAGGATACCATTTATGTGTTCACTCCCCAAGGTCATATTGTGGAACTACCGGCAAATGCAACGGCACTTGACTTCGCCTATCATATTCACACCGAGATAGGAAACCATACCACAGGAGCAAAGGCCGATGGTTCCATCATCCCCTTGAGTCAACCACTGAAGAATACCCAGGTGATTGAAATCCTCACCAGCCCGAATGCTCACCCGAATATCAACTGGCTTCGCCTTGCACAGACTACCAATGCCCGCAGAAAAATCCGTTCCTGGTTGAATAAGAATGATGATAGCCTCATTATCGATAAAAACATCATTGCAAAGAAAAAAGTTGAACCGGTACAACCTCCAGAACCGGTCGATGCTGCTCCACAGATTGCAGAAGGAGAGATCGTCCGATCGGTGATGGATCAGAGCCGGCTGACATTTAAAGTCGGTGATGAGAAGAATATGATGATCTCGCTTGCCCAGTGCTGCAATCCACGCAGAGGGGATGCAATCATCGGGTACGTCTCACGAGGTCGGGGGATTATCGTGCACCGAAAGGATTGCCGGAATCTTAAGCATATGACGGAGATTAAGGAACGCAGTATTGAGGTCGAATGGGAGACCGCCGTTCCCAAACTCACCCGACGATTCAGAGTGGTCAGCCGCATCACTCAGGACCTCTTTGCTGAAATAGAAGGTGCTATCCGGAAATATCACGGTCACCTGATAGAAGGACGTCTCGATGATGGTGAACAGGAGCGGCTCATTGGAAGTTTCACCATGGAAGTGGCAAACGAGGAAGATTTCAAACGAGTGGTAAAGAGTGTTAAATCGGTCCCCTCAATTATCTCTATATCACCGCTTCAGTAACTTTCTTCAATAACCCGGAGAATTTCAGGTAGCAGCTGTTTCTTTCGAGAAAGGACTCCTTTCAACAGGTATTTTCCCGCAGCCTCTTTCGGATAAGCCAGCGTCTTCTCAAACCGGGTGAATTCAGTACTCAGCAGTACACTGTCCTCTTTGATTACATCGGTGACCAGAAGCAACGCCCAATCCAATCCAAGGTTTTTCCGGGTGCGGTCAAGTTGGCTCAGATAGGCATCCTTGACCTCATCCACCTGTTCAAGCGTAGTGACTTCAACCTGCCCGATCCCAAACCGGATCCCGTGTTCTTCATACATCTTGAAATCACCTTCGACCACCTGTTTCACATCAGCATCTCTCAGAACTTTCGCTGCACTGAAGAGATCTTCTCCAAACTGGTACACATCTGCAATTTCGGCAATTTCTGCAAGAGCAGCCACAGCCCGCCGGTCCTGATCGGTGGTGGTAGGACTTTTAAGGATTACCGTATCGCCGATGATTCCTGCCAGAAGAATACGGGCGGTTTGCGCATCAAGAGCCGTCTGCCAACGTAAAAACTGATGATATACAATGGTACAGGTACTTCCTACCGGTTCAGCTGCAATAAATATCGGCCGCTGGGTCTTTTCCGCATCAAGACGGTGGTGATCGATAATTTCTACGATATCGGCCTCATCGAGCCCCTCAACACTCTGTTTCAGTTCATTGTGGTCGACCATGATTACTTTTCTTCGTGGTCGTTCAAGGAAACAGCGTCGCGTAACAAACCCCATAAACTGCTGTCCGTCAAAGACCGGAAGCCCACGAAATTCCGAATCTGAAAGGGTTCGTTTTGCATCATCGAACAGGTCGTCAACAGAAATTCTCGGTGGCTCATTTTGAATCAGATGCCTTACGGGAAGACTCATACGGAGTAATCGGATCGTTTCCGCCGTATCTTCAAAGGACCGATACACTACTCCATCATAATTGGTAAAATCAACTTCTATGGATTCATTTTCTTCCAATCCGGTAAGAATGATGGCAGGAAATTGATTTTTAACAGCAAATTCAATATGTTTCCTTCGATTTCCTACTACTAAAAGAGGGAGATCAGGAAGTAATGCATTCAATCTTCTGCAATACACATCGAATTCCATCGCTCCGGTCATGATGTAGGCATCAAACCAGGGTCGATCATTTTCTTTCAGAAACTCACCACGTATCACTTTGCTGAAATTTTCGGGTTGGAATCGATAGCGGGGACGGTCTTCTGCATTTTCCCTGAGAAAGAATGCGGTGATTTCATCAAGACTCAGCAGTCCGTGATATTCGCTCCCCTCAAGGAGGGGCACCACCGAAGAGTGTCGTTCACTCATCAAGGTGACCAGCATGTATACGGGGTCATCCGGTCTCAACGGCCAGAAATCGGTGATCATGATATCTGAAACTCGTGCACGGACATCCTTTACGAAACGGGGAGGAGTTACTTTGGCAAGTTCAAACTGATGCTTTGTCGCATCATTCATATGCCCCAGCCGAATGGGTACATACGTATTCTCGGTATCAATCGCATTTTTCAGATGCGCATACGTATAAGCAGCAGATACTGAATCAAGGTCAGGATTTCGATGCCCCGTGACATAGATGTTACGCATAACCCTCACCTCCTATATGCTCAGAGTAGCCAACTAATCGAGTTCCTGCAACGGTTTTATCAGATGATTTATATGACAAAGAGCCGTAACAGAAGAAAGAATACCGCCTGAACACCCACAATGAGTGTGGGAATGGTGGTGCTGGTGGTTAATCGCATCGCTTCATGAACACGGGCGAAGATGAAGGCGATAACAAACCAGGCAATGTAGTTCTGCAGTGGAATAGTATGGGCATCCCAGTTCCAGTAATCAAGCGCCATGGCAACTGGTTCCATGATCCAGTCGAAGACCACGGTACAGGCAGCAGTAGCCAGTGCTGCAAGAGTGCTGTGGCTGATCCATCGTTTTACCAGAGCCAGCGAACCCATGATGATCAATGTCCAGTTTATCCCGATGAGTACGGGAACTTCACCAATTCCAAATCCAAGGGTGTTCCCATACGCATAGGATCCGAATACGAGTCCCGTAGCAACTCCCACGATCTCTAACAGCAATGTACAGAGAAACGTTCCGGCTGCCCAGACAAGTAACCGCCGCTTCTTTGTCAGCACATCGGGCAGAAATCCAATTATCGCAGTCCCTAAAATAGTATAGGGGGTGAGGATCAACATAAACGGGTACGTACGATCGATGAGATGGAAAATAACTCCCATGGCATAAAAAATCGGCAGGAGGAGAAATACGCTGTTCGTTAGCCTGTTCAGTTTCGGCACTTCCATGCAACCCCCATGATATGGGCAAATCCTTTACGCAGTATTCGTCCCTTGTGCGGCTTTACCTGTTTCGAAAATACAATCATTGGATTCTGTGCGATCTGTTCTGCAGTCCAACAGTACATATCTGCCGCAGTCATGATCGGTACCCGGTATCTTCTTCTGATATACCCATAGCCGGCTGTTGCTTGACTTTGCCAGCTCGTGTACCGCTGGAGTTCCTGCCTGATGAAACGATTGAACTCCTCAGGATGTGCCTGAGCTTCTTCCTCCGTCAGATTTTTCAGCGTTGTGCCCGCCAGAGGAAGGTATCTTCTTCCCAATGCATTATCTTCTGCGATATCTCGTATGAAATTGATGTACTGCATGGCTCGTCCGAGCATCGCTGCAGCGGGGAAACTCTCTTCGGGAAGATCCATGATCCGAGCCATGAATAATCCGATCACCTCTGCAGACCTGTAAATATACCGAAGCGTCTCATCCAACGTATCACAAGTTGACTGGACCAGATCATGCTGCATGGAGTCCAAAAAGGCTTCAGTCCATGCCGGATCAAACTGTTTACGTTTCTGCAGCTCCAGAAAAGCATCAATAATAGGATCCCCGGTAGGTTTACCTGAAGTCAATCCTGCAGCATATTGCTTACGAAAAGCAGGAAAGGCTGCCGGATCAACGGGTTGATCATCAACGAGGTTATCGGCTACCCGTACAAAAGCATACAACGCATATACATCTCGTCTGACGTTCTTGGGAAAGAAGTGTGAGCTGACAAAGTATGTCTTACTGCCGGTTCTGAAAATATGCTCGTGCTGTTCATGGACCATAGGATTCCCGTATTACCTCTGCAACAATTTCGGATGCGATCAGTGTCATAGGAACCCCTACTCCCGGATGGGTATACTGACCCGTGTAAAATAAATTTTCCAATTTTTTACTTCTATTTGAAGGTCTGAAAATTGCTGTCTGCATCAATGTGTGAGACAACCCGAGCGCCGTACCTTTGAACGCATGGTAGTCCTGTATAAAATCACGGTGCGTATAGATACGCTGAACAGCAACATCCTGCGTGAGGTCTTCTCCGGTAATGTTCTTCACATGCTGCAATACATGTGCAAGATACGCTTCTCTCTGTGCATCAGAATCTTCTAGTCCCGGGGCCACCGGTACCAGAAGAAACACATTTTCCCCTCCTTCGGGGGCTGTTTTCGGATCGGTCTTTGAGATACAGCTCAGGTAAAAGCAGGGATTTTCCGGCCATGCAGGATCTTTGAATATGGTATCAAAATGTGTATGCCAGTTTTCTGCAAAATAGAGGTTATGGTGCTCGAGATTCTTAAGTTTTCGATTGATACCGAGATAGGCAATAAACATGGAGGGGGCAACTACCCGCTTATCCCAATATCGTTGTGAATACTGGTTGTCTGCAGAGGAAAGCACCTCTGCATCGATATGATGGTAATCAGCACCTGAAACTACCACATCTGCATCGTATCGACCACGGGATGTCTGCACTGCTACAGCCTTTCCATCCTGCGAGATAATCTGCGTGACTTCTTCTCCAGTTACCAGATGGACTCCCAGCTCTTCACAGAGTTTTACGAAGCCTTGTGCACATCCGGCCATACCATCATCGGGAAAAAACACTCCCAACTCGAGATCAACATGACTCATGATGGAATAGATTGCCGGAGCATCAAGGGGACTCGTTCCTAGGAACACCATTGCATATTCCAGAATCTGCTTTGCTCTCCGATCAGTAAAATATTTCCCTACAAAGGAATCGAGTTTCTTGAAGATCCCCAGGCGAAGCCCTTCCACCATAAGACGACAATTGAAAAATTGACTGAGGTGCTTGTAATCCTTATAGAGAAATTCTTTCATGGCCACTTTATATTTATAGGTTGCCTGCTGCATATACCGTTCGAGTGCAGTACCTCCTCCCGATTCAAAGGTTTCAAACAGGGCAACTTGCTCATCTTTTCGCGGTGTGAGATCGACCGACTCCTGATCACTGAAGAATACCTTGTAATAGGGATCCAACGGTAACAGATCATAGTAATCTTTACGATCTTTATCAAAAAGTGAGAAAAACCGCTCAAAGACTTCGGGCATCAGATACCACGAAGGTCCAAGATCAAAGGTGAATCCACCCTCTTTCCAATGACGTGCACGTCCACCAAGCTTATCGAGCTGTTCGATAAGCGTGACATCCCATCCATCTTTAGCGAGGAGGGCTGCACAAGAAAGGCCGCCGAAGCCACCACCGATGATAACTGCTTTCTTTTTCATAATCATGACCATAATTGATTTTTGAACACATTTCAAGAAAAATATGATACCGTATTCGGTAACCATGGGAGGTCGCATGAATCTGTATCTCGGTATCATCATTGCGGTCATTGCTGGACCATTAGTCCTTTCCTTTGACCGCAGAGTTGCTTTTTATCGCAAATGGAAACAGCTTGGGATTTCTCTCGTACCGGTGGCTGCAATCTACATTGCATGGGATATCTGGGTAACACAGCGGGGAGACTGGCACTTCAGCAGTACCTATGCCGGTTCATGGCAGCTCTTCGGGCTGCCGCTGGGAGAATGGCTGTTTTTCTTTGTGGTACCGTATGCCTGTATCTTTATTTATGAGGTAGTCCGCGCATACTTCCCGTATCGAAAACATACACGTCAGGCATTGGTTGTCCGCATCTCACTGCTGATTATCGGGCTCTCGCTCTTTGGAGCGTGGTTCTTTCGCCACCAGGAGTACACGGTACTCGCCTTCATCTCCTTTGCTGCATGGATAGCGGCTGTCCTTGTATTCAAACCAAAACTTTTTACTGAAATTCATACACTGTGGTTCTTTCTTCTCTCCACGGTGGCATTTTTATTGGTCAACGGCATCCTTACCAGTATGCCGATAGTGCTCTACAATCCTGAGGCTATCTGGGGCATACGAATTATCACGATCCCTCTGGAGGATCTTCTGTACAATATCGGTATGCTGGGATTCTATCTGTTGAGTTATGTAACAATCGGGAGGCGGTTTGCGTAGTATGGATATTGCCATTATCGGGGGAGGAATCGGGGGACTTTCTGCAGCTATTACGCTCGCTGCTGCCGGAAAACCGGTGGAACTTTTCGAGAAGCAGAATCAGCTGGGAGGGAAAGCAAATACCCGCTGGATTGGAGCATACCGATTCGATACCGGACCATCTTTACTGACGCTTCCACAGGTCTTTTCCACCTTGTTCAAGCGTGCAGGCCGTACGGTGGAACCTTATATCCCGATCGTTCCACTTTCTCCATTGACGCAGTACTGGTTTGCCGATGGCACGCACTTTGCTAGTGACCGGCTTGATCGATTCATTCCCACCCTTACTCAGAACCTTGATGTCACCGAGCGGGAATCAGCACGTTATTTTAGCTATGCAAAAAAGATATGGGATCTCACGCACCACGTTTTTTTAGAACAATCATTGCATCGACCGAAGACCTATTTTTCACGAGACACCCTGCATTCTTTTCTTCGCCTCGGATCGATTGATCTGAGACGGAGTATGCATACAGCAAATGCCCATTTCTTCAAAGATCCACGTATGGTTCAGCTTCTGGACCGGTATGCAACCTATAACGGATCCGATCCCTATCAGGCTCCCGCCACATTGAATAATATCGCCTATGTCGAGCATGGTCTTGGCGGATATGGGGTGAAAAATGGGATATACGGTATCATATCCGGTATGGAACGACTTGCACGAGAACTCGGAGTGGAAATACATACCAATACTCCGGTCAGGAAAATCAAACATGCTAACAGAAATGATTTTCACCTTGTTCTTGATGATAAGACGGTTGGGGCAAAAGCTCTGATATCTGATGTTGATGTATCGACTTTGTATGAACATCTCCTTGATGATCCACAGTCCCCATTGGCAAAGCGTTATCGCTCTCTGCCTCCTTCTTCTTCTGCTCTGGTATTCTATTGGGGTATCAATCGAACCTTTGCAGAATTGGGAGTACACAATATCTTTTTCAGTGCTGATTATCAGAAAGAGTTTGCTCAGATTCATCAGGATAACAAAATCCCATCAGAACCGACCATCTATATAAATATTACCAGCAAAATCACCCCGACCGATGCACCTTCTGGTGGAGAAAACTGGTTCGTTCTGGTAAATGCACCGCCTCATGACGGACGTGACTGGAAACAGGAACTTGCAAAAACACGGGAACAGGTAATCAATCGCATCTCGGCAGTGTTACACACTGATATAGCTCAACTGATTGTTGCTGAAGACAGTTGGACTCCCGAACAGATTGAACAGGAAACCGGAAGCTTTCGCGGCAGTCTCTACGGCATATCTTCAAATACCCGGATAGCTGCTTTTCTTCGGCATCCGAATGTCTCAAAAAGATATCCTGGCTTATATCTGTGTGGTGGCAGTGTGCATCCTGGAGGAGGAATGCCGCTTTCTGCTCTTTCCGGCATGATTGCAGCAGATCTGCTACTGGAAAAGGAGGAATTCTGATGGGTATTGTCATAGCATTCTCTGTAATCGGATTATGGGCTGCTCATCTTATCTGGATACTCACCTATATTGTGGTTTCGTTCACATCTCCCCTCACATATATCCACATGCTTGTGCAGGCATACCTCTATACCGGCCTGTTCATCACCGCTCATGACAGCATGCATGGGTCAGTTGCCCACAATCGAAGGATCAATGATGCGATCGGACAGATTTCTCTGTGGCTGTTCGCCGCCTTCTCCTATCGTCCTATGTTTGCAAAACATATGGCGCATCATCGCCACCCAGGCACCTCTGAGGATCCCGATTTTTCATCCGGAAGTCAGCGGTTCTTCCCCTGGTTTTTTCATTTCTTCTTCTCGTATGTGACTGTCCTTCAGATAATTACGATGGCTATCATTTTTAATATCGGGTTGTATCTTCTCAACATCCCTCTTGTAAATTTACTCGTCTTCTGGGTGATTCCCGCGTTTCTGGGAACTTTTCAGCTCTTTTATTTCGGTACCTATCGTCCACACAAGCTTCCGCACACTGAGTCGATGCAACCACATCGAGCACGAACGCAAAAGAAAAATCATCTGTGGGCGATGCTCAGTTGCTGGTTCTTCGGGTACCATTGGGAACATCATGAACATCCTCGCTATCCCTGGTGGCGTTTATATTGTACCAAAGTGGTTGACCACTATGAAACTTCTCGGGACAATAGAGGATAGAGATGAAGGAGAATGACACCGATGAAACATGTAGTAGTGGCAAATGATCATGGGGCTGTTGAACTGGGAAAGCAGATCGTCGAGCACCTGGAAACACGTGGTTTTTCTGTGCAGCATCTGGGAGTGTTTGCATCAGATTCTGTTGATTATCCTGATATTGCAGAACAAGCCTGCAAAGAGTACCTGAAGGGCGGCTATGAGTTTGGTGTTGTCTGTTGCGGAACCGGAATCGGCGTTTCCATAGCAGCAAACAAGATAGATGGTATCCGTTGTGCACTACCACAAAATAGCTATGCAGCTTCTATGGCCAGATGTCACAACGATGCTAACTTTATTGCATTCGGTGGGCGTGTTGACTATCCGGAACCGGTTTCAGCCATGCTCGATGCATATATCGACAGTCTCTTTGAAGGAGACCGGCATCAGAAGCGGGTTGATAAAATCATGGCACTGCAGCACAGTTGCTAGCAGCAGGTGTGCCGGTCACGTTGATCGGTAAAAATGAACGGATGGGGTAGCAGATCGCCGAATCGGTAACTTCTGCCTGCCCCATTTGTGTTGTACAGAAACACCATGGTCTCATCAGTGGCAAATTCGGCGATTACCTGAAGACACAGTGCACAGGGAGGCGCAGGGGGATCGTCATCTGAAACGACCACCACCATCTCTATGGGAAAATCGCCTTCATTGGCAACCGCTTGTAACAGAGCTCCCCGTTCGGCACAGATTGTCGCTCCATAGCTGCTGTTTTCCACATTGCACCCTTGGTAGATATGACCAGTAGCGGCGCTGACTATGGCAGCTCCTACACGGAACTGTGAGTAGGGGGCATAGGCATGACTCCGTGTTTTTGCTGCCATCTCTCGGGCCAGGAAACGACGAATCAAGCGATTGAATTCAGATAGCGTAGAAAAATCGGGGAAATCATCCAGCCCACTTATGATAAAATCAGCCCCACTGCTTCGCAACTGATCCCCGGTAAAGCTCGTGGTAATTCCTCCACACAGAGCTCCAGCAGTATTCGCCGCTTGTACGCCGTTATTTGCATCTTCAAAGACCACAGCCTGCTGGATATCGATACCGATATCCTCAGCTGCTTTCAGATAAATATCGGGGAACGGCTTTTTTCGATCGATATCCTTGCCATTGATCAGTACCGAGAACCAGGAAGGATCAAGTCCCATAACTTGAAGATTGATCTCCATCTTCCGTTTGTCGGCACTGGTAGCAACAGCCATCGTTATTCCTGCACGATGTGCATTCGTGATGAATCGTATGACACCCGGAAGAGCCGCTTCCTTGCCGGTTATCAACTGCTCATAGATGGCATAGGTATCCATTTTCGCCCGTTCGATATCAAGGGACACTCCGTACTGTTCTGCAACATTTCCCAGGTACCGGTCCTCCCCTGCTCCCACATGAGGAATGAAATCCTCAGGCTGCACCTGAACTCCCAGAGAGGCAAAATAAGCAATTGCAGCTGCTGAAATATACCGTTCGGAATCAATGAGCACTCCATCCATATCGAAGAGAATTGCCGTTATCATGATGAAACCTCTATCACAATGGTTCTACTGCTTCATGCAAGATGGAGATCAGCGGCTGATAATCACCTTCGAGTGCCGCAATATCAGCTTCAAGCAAACGGCTATCTGAGGTGTCGGAGGGATTCATGCGCCATCCTGCAGCATGACTCAGTTGCTGAAAGAACAACCTGCTCGTTCGGGTATTCCCGTCAAGGAAGGGATGCAGGGCATGTACCTCTGCCATAAAATAGGCAAGGTTATCGATAAATTCTTCAAATTCCTGATTTCTCAGATAGTGATAAGACCGCAGCTTTTCAAAGATCTCAGCTGCCATGGTATGAATATACTGAGGCAGACAGAAAATGGTTCGCTGCGTGATGGGAATATATCGAACGACTCCTGCAAAGGGATAAATATCATCAAAAAGACGGGTGTGCAGTGTTTTCAGATGATCAAAGTCAAACTTCCACTCCTGTGGTCCCTTGAGAATTTCTGCCATCCTTACGGCAACAATTTCAGTTTCTATTATATCAAGCTCATCCTGATCCTTGATGTCAAAGTAGTTTATGAAAACTTCAGTTCCGGGATAACATGCATCAGCGGTTTTCAATCCACTGTCGGCTTTCACCAGATGATAGAAATCCATAATTTCCGATATAGCTTCATCTCCGGAAAGATCATCATCAAGCACATCGCGTGCCAACTGTTCAGCCCGCTCAGTCATGGGATAGTTTTCAGTTTCCTGTACAAAACAAATGAAGTCTAGATGCCTACGCAAGTGACTTTCTCTCATGATTCCTCCGATTTAGAATTGATACCCTGCTCCTAGGCGAATCATACCAGAAAATTCGTAAGGCTTAAACTGCCCGCCGAATAGGAATCGGCTTTCACCTTGAAGACCTATCGACCACGAATCGGTAAGTTTCCAGTTGCCCTGTACCTGGAGAATCGGTCCGATAAACAGACCAAGATAGTCAAAGGCGTGAACGGCGCTGCTGGTGAAGAGGAAGGCTAGCCCCGCAGAAGCTTCGAGGGAAAATTGCTCGCTCAGTGGATATTCGAGGATTGCCAAACCATGCAGGTCAACACTAGGAAGATGCGAGGAGGAAACATCCTCCTGATACCCCTGATAGGCAAGTCCGACTCGATACCCGAGCAGGGAACGGGCGCCAAATTCTCGGATTCCAGTGTACACATAATCAATGGCAATCGAGGGAAGCATTAGAGTTTTCACGTCAGTATAATTATCACCGGGGTCAAAGAACCCTGTGCCCAAATAGTTGTCAAACCGGGCACCGATGCCCATATACAGGTCAATACGACGATTTGGTTCTGTTATGTCTTCTTCCTGCATGGGAGATTCAGCAGTGAATGGGTCGGTATTCCAGGTCTCTTCAGTACTCTCCCACTCAGTTTCCCAGGAATTCTCATCAGCTACGGTAAAATCCTCGAAATAACTCTCATCAAATGACTCTTCTTCCGGGGCCTCCACTACAATTTCTGCTGATTCTGTTTCACTAGGTGGTATCGGCTGAAGTTCAGCTGATTGTGGTACCGGTTCCACCGGAGGTTCAGGTTCCTCTGTCGGTTGAGCACCGAATTCTACAGGATCATACGCTAAGGAAGCACTGGTGCTCCAATGCTCACCGTCATATGATTGTTGTACATACAATACGTAGGTTGTATCATTTGCTACTGGACCATAGTGATATTCAGTCACTGCGGCATCCACGACAGTCCATCCATCTGGATATTCAGCATTGACCTGATACCTGAAGGCTGAAACCTGTTCATCAGCCGGTTCCCATTCCCATGTGATCATAATATCTTCTGCTGCGAAGAGACTTGCTGCACATACAAGATACAGCATGATGAGCACTAGAATTTTCATCTTCCCCAAGTTCATCTTTATGGACCTCCAGTCTCATTGGTGAGACACAACCTTAGCGTATCTGTCGACTGCCGGTTAGGTCAAGTGCAAAGGTACCTCAAAGAGACTCTTGATGGAGTGAGTTCGGTTCGTTATGCTGCGATCATGAGAAATACCCCTGTCAGAACCATATCAACGCTGTGTGTATTCTGCGGTTCATCCGTAGGTAATCAGGATTCTTATGCTGAAGCAGCGATACAACTTGCACAGCAGATGATGGCACGCCAGATTAATCTGGTTTACGGTGGCGGAGGCGTCGGGATCATGGGCCTTCTTGCAAAAGTTCTGCATGAGGGGCCGGTCACGGTAACCGGGATTATACCGGTTAGGTTATATGAGATGGTTCGTCATATCGATCATCAAGAAGATGAATTAGTAATTGTACAGACGATGCACGAACGGAAATCTGCGATGTATGAGCGCTCCGATGCATTTGTCGCCCTTCCCGGCGGTATCGGTACGCTTGATGAACTGATGGAAGCTCTCACCTGGCTGCAGTTGGGATATCACGGGAAACCGGTGGGAATTTTAAATACTGCAGGGTTTTTCGATCCTCTGATTGAGATGCTCAACAGGATGGTCGCTGAGGGGTTTCTTCGAAGTGAACTTTTACAGGCGCTGGTGGTCGACCCTGACCCATCCATACTCCTTGATCGTCTTGCAGCTATTCCTCTCGATATCCCACAGAAAGTAGCCAAACATAAAAAATCTAATCGGGACTCATAGAAAAAATCCTTCTTCTATGACACGATAATGCGCAATCTAGAATAACCAAGGTCTCCACTACCATATGAACTATAAAAGAACGCTATTATTGATCTGTTTTCTTTTTTCCATTCTGAATAGCATTGCTGCCTTTAGCTCTGGTTTTGTAACACCTCTACTGCTACAAGAACGCCACCTGCTCGGAACGATACATGCTTCTTTCCTCTTTGTAAATCAACAGACATTACAACCTGACATAGATGTTTTCAATGGAGACTTCCCTATCATCATACACGCAAATCTACAAGAATTATCACTGTATAGTGGGAGCCCCTATGTCTTTCCCGCATTCGTTTCTTTTGGTACGACGAATCAGATAGGCTATATGGATGCCTATCGGGAGAACACTCCTCTTGCTCTGCTCTCACTTGGGTATCGTTCAAATATATATGGAGCGGATCCGTTACATCACGAAGGGTGGTTTACCTCTTGGGGATTTAGATTACAAACTTTATCTGGAGGAGTTACCTACTTTCCTTGGCAACAGACCTTCCAAGGTGTTCTCGGTGTCTCATACAGCCACATTGGTCTCTCAGTCATGGTTGCCGATAACCAGTGGGAAGCAGGCATGGTTGTTCGTACGGAAAGTGGTTGGAGTGTAGGGGCCGCAATAGCAACATCTCATGATCAGGAAGTTTCTCTCACCATCGGTGCTGGCATTTCTCGCAAAATGTATCCGTCAGATGCATTACATGAGACTGAATGGGATATGTTAATTGCACATAGAGGGTCTCTCCAATATGCCCCTGAGAACACCGAAGAAGCATTTTCTTATGCCTTGAAGCAACCCCAGTACATTGGTATCGAAACGGATATCCGCAAGACAGCTGATGACCATTTTGTTCTGGTTCATGATGCATCCTTACTGAGATATCGACATGGCTTTTCTGATATCGAGGAGATGACAGCTCAGCAACTTTTATCACTGGATATGGGAACATGGTTTGATCCACAGTTTCGTGGCGCAGAAATGTTGGACCTATATGACCTCGCTGCGATCGCAAATGCACATCCTGATGCATATTGGCTATTAGAAATCAAAGATACGGATTGGAACCAGTCAGATATCATTATGTTTCTAAACATTATTGAACAGGAATTTGCTTTCCCCACTAAGATTGTTTTTTACACGGTCGATGGAAGGATGTTAAAGCTATTTCAATCCTGTACCGGCCGTCCTGTGGGATTACAGTTGGATTCAGTAAAGATGATGCTATTTCTTGGAGATCATCTTCCCCATCTTATAGATGAAGAAATATATGATCATCTTACACATGCCGATTTCTTTACCATTCTTTCATCAAAATTTGATCGTTCTGAAGAGCTCATATCACTTGCAGACTCGTTACAGATACCGGTAATGTTTTGGAACTTCCATGATACGATTTTCGGTTATATCCCACAGCAGCGAAAACAATTCCCGCTTGGTTTGGAAGAGATCAATACTGGTCCAGTTCTTCTTGAAGGTGTAAAAGAGGAACAGGAAGACACCTCTACGCAGAAAGAAAAAATTGCGTTATAGTGAGGCCATGAAAACACATTTTCGCATTCGAGATATCTTCTATATTGTCGGGGGATCCTTGGTGACTGCCATTGGTGTTGCCGGTTTTGTCACCCCGGCAAAACTTGCCGGAGGTGGGGTCAGTGGTCTGGCGGTAATACTCTATCATGTATGGGATCTCGAGGTCGGCCTCTCCATATTACTGTTAAGCATACCGTTATTTATTGCGGGTATTCGTATTTTCGGAAGAAAGTATGGTTTCACTTCCCTTCTTGGAACCGCGCTGCTTTCCCTGTTCACCAGTCTATTCGGCTTGATATTCGGATATGAAGGATTTCTCCCTTACACTGATTCGATCGATATTCTCCTTTCAGCAATTTTTGGCGGGTTTCTCAGTGGATTTGGTATGGGATTGGTACTTAAGGGAGGAGCCAATACCGGCGGTACCGATATAGCTGCACAAATTGTGAGCCGATTCACCCCGATTCCAACTGGCACTGCACTGTTTTTGGTCGATGGACTGGTTATTGTCTCAGGTGGGTTTGCTTTCGGTCTTGAGAGTGCACTTTTTGCGGCTATCACACTGTATATCACGAGTGTTTCGGTGAACTATGTCCTGCTCAATATGGGTACCCGATATGCTAAAACTGCACTCATCATCAGTCAGAAATATCAGGAGATCGCTCAACGCATCATTGAGGAACTTGGACATAGCGGAACTTTGTTGAAGGGAACAGGAATATACTCAAAACTTGAACGACCGGTTCTCCTCACGGTCATTCCTAACCAGAAGATTTCCCGACTCACCGCGATGGTCAAAGAAGAGGACCCCAATGCCTTCCTGATTATTGAAGAGGCATTCGAGGTCCTTGGTGAAGGATTTGTTCCTATCGAACGACGCTGAACAGCTTAGTACTTCCACAGTTTATCCGGGTAGGTTCCTTCAGCGATTTTCTTTGCAAGTTCATCTTTTACAATTTGCCGATCTTCCTGGTATGTCATCCCAAACCAGCGTTCTCCGGTGGTATAAAATCTCATTTTCCCAATACCGTTATTGACCATTAAACTCGCCCCTTCGGGAAGGTAACACTCCTCTTTTTCCGTTGTCACCGCATGAGCAATAAAGTCATCAAAATATTTTTGGTAGAAATCGAGTGCCGCGGGACTGAACCCGAAGTAGTTCATAGAGACCCATTCATCACCAGTAAGGGTGGTGTCCTTACCATCGATGTGACTGATAATCGCATCTCCCTTGTGATAAATTTTCTTATTCTCACGCATTGAGACAAGATATCCATCATTCACGGTACAGATGGCACGTGAGACGGAACCGCTTTTACTTGTCGTATTTTTCAACACATAACCGACCATTGCGTGTTCAGTTGAGTTATTATCTATATGCGAAAGATGTTCACCCATAATCTGATAAGCTTCTCGTCCATAGTAATCATCACTGTTGATGACACAGAAGGGAGCATTAAGAGCTTTTTTTGCACTGAGGACGGCATGTACCGTACCCCACGGTTTTTTCCGTTGAGCGGCGGCTTTCACCTGCTCATCAGACAGCAGGGTATCAAGTTCCTGAAAGACATAGGTTGCATCGCAATTGTCGGCAATGCGATCAAAAATGCGCGAGCGAAAATCTTTTTCGATATCTTTTCTGATAATGAAGACAACCTTCCCAAAACCTGATTGAAGTGCATCATAAGTCGAGTAGTCGAGTAACGCTTCGTTGTACTTACCGACTCCATCTATCTGTTTCACTCCACCATAACGGCTTCCCATACCGGCAGCCATGACTAAAAGAATTGGTTCCATCGGGGCCTCCTGACTCTGATTTTCCCCTTTATTATACCATGGCTACAAGAATTTCACTACCGGGGTGCGTTAATCAGCAAGGACCTCGACCGAAATAGAAGCTTCATAGGCTCCAAAAGTAAAGCCTTGAAGATTGAATCCTTCCTCGGCAGTCGGGAAGGTCACGTAAATGCTACCCCGCTCTTCCACCCGGGATCCTTCCCGTTCTCCGATCGATTTTTGAATTGATCGAAATTCATTATCGGTTATCTGGTCTTGGGTAATCCGGTTGAGCACACTAAGCTTGAATGGAATGGGAGGCCGAGCGGCAATCGTGCTGTCTCTTGAAACACTGCGGAAGGCAAAGACCCCTTCTCCGAGGGTCGTCGTATACCCGGGAGAGAGTCGGAGTTGATAGACTACATCGGGACTGTTTGATGAAAATTCATAAGAAGCTACTTCATGAGTAGTTCCAGCCATTTCATCAGTGAGGGTAAAGGTAATGGGTCGATTCACCTCAAGGGTAAAACTTTCCTGTAACTCGATATGTCCCTGCATGGGAATGGTTTCACTATACAGACTACGTTGGGCGGAAATTGCAAAGAGCGTACCCATCAGAAGAATCATGCATATTGTAATCTTTCTGAACATCTTTGCTCCCCCTCTGCAGTACATCCGAAACCGATTCTATGGTAATAAAAAGACCAAGTGGTGTCAAGAGATTTGATAATTCCATGACCACCTCATATATCAGTTATATATTTCTATATATGCTGTAATAACTTAGTATTTTTACTATGTAAAATCTTATGTCATAAATAACAATAAGGCTCAACTCAGTACACGGTACGGAAACACTTTACCTTTGGAGAAAATTACGATAGTATCGTCCTCGTTGGATGCGTAGCTCAGCTGGATAGAGCGCTGCCCTCCGGAGGCAGAGGTCGTGGGTTCGAATCCCGCCGCATTCACTTTTTTTGTCATCGGGAAATACTGAGCACACAAACGCCTACAGTTTGTTCCCGTTATCACCGAAGTCCGCCAAGCCTTGCGCACCTCGTTCCAACCAGGCTTTGTTGAGGCGTTCCGATATTCGCTGCTGGGTTACGAGGTACCGTTAGAATCATCAGGTCCTACATACAACAAAAAACCACTTACTAATGTCGCCTTGGCGGCGCAAAAACGGTACTGCTCGCTATATCTTATACCCATCTACACTGATTCAGCATTGAAAATTCGAATTTGAAGATGCCTTTGCGCGAGAAGGATTACGTAAAAATATGGGAAAATCCTGCATCCGATTTACCAAAGCCCCTGATATCCCCCTAGCATTTATTACACACATGCTCGCTAAGATCTCAATCAGAGATTATTTGGCTATGATCGAACAGGCAAGAAGCAAATAACACACACATGCAGTTATCAAAGCATGAAGCGTTATAGAGACAAGAAAATTCATCCCATTACCATCAAGGAACTCCCATCGGATCAGCGTCCCCGAGAGAAACTGCAGATACAGGGAGCACAAGCACTGAGTGACCTCGAATTGCTGACAATACTCATTGGATCAGGCAGTGCAAAATCTTCCGCTTTAAAACTGGCAAGTCGGGTTTTGGAATTACTGGATAAAAATCATAGTGAAGAGAATCTTCTGATCACCGAAATGCGGGCAATAGAAGGAATGGGAACAGCTAAGGCAACACTCATCAGCGCAGCTTTGGAATTAGGCAGAAGAAGATTGCCTGCGAAACGCAAGCAAATAATTTTCCCCAGTGATGTATATCCACTGATCAGACATTACGGGAATCGAATGCAGGAACACTTCCTCGCAATATCACTTAACGGTGCTCATGAAGTGATCGCCGTTCATGTAGTTTCAATAGGACTGGTTAATCACACGCTAGTCCATCCGCGTGAGGTCTTTGCGTAGGTTTTGATACAATGATTTAAGGGTATGATAGGCTAAAAACCCCTCTAGAATGCGTTAATTTAAGGTTTTCCTACCATCGCGGTCTTCATTGGAGAGCGCTTTTCAACGAGGAAGGACTCGTGGAATTGAAAGCTTGTGTATTTTGAAACTATCGGATACTCACACATAGGAAAAGACTTTTTGTGTATCCAATGATTTTATTGAGTCCAATCTGATTCATGTTCCTAACCAACAGGGGAGGAGTCATCCTTACACTCTTTTTCATATTTCTCTTTCAATTGTAATATTTTGATATACGTATCCAATTTATCATTCCAATAATCAATAAAGTTACTCTTATGTTTAACTAGAAATGGCAAAACTTCTTCCATTGTAAATAGGTAAACTTCAATGGATTTCTTTTTATCATGAACCGCTTTTAAAAACTTCTTCTGCCCAGATACTATTGAAAAATTGGTGGTCTTCCAGAACGTGAAATCATCACCTTTATTTATAAAATCAGGATTCACTTCCAACACAATAATTGGCTCATCTAGATCTTCATAAATGGGATCATCAGTAATCGATATATCGGCAATAAGAACCTTCGAAAGAGACATTTTTTTAGTTTGTTCAAATAGTCCATTTAGGTTGAAGCCAAAAAAGCCTACATGTGCTATTATCTCATTATCTTCAATTACTTCAGGATAGGGTGAATTAATCTTAAGATACCTATCACTATTAATCCGGGTAGAATTTTTTGTTTTACCAACCATATCTACATCATCTCCATCAATTATATAATAACCCTTTCTCAAAACCTTGCCCAAGAAGATGAAATTATGTTCTCCTCCATATCTATTTTTAGCTACCGCCAGTCTATAGATACCATCTA
>Ga0334895_1000914_pt1 | contig 34887 bp, 26 predicted proteins | sample GraSluR3_MG_7_FD_207229 | JGI IMG/M metagenome (GOLD analysis project Ga0334895, IMG submission 207229) | Sludge microbial communities from methane-producing bioreactor in Wageningen University, Netherlands - Granular Sludge_31_05-R3 | ecosystem: Engineered > Bioreactor > Anaerobic >... | reverse complement strand
AATGTATTCATGTCAGTTATTCCGATTGTTTCTGGGAAGAGATCAAACGGTAATATTTTCTCTTGACGCCTATCCATAAAGCCTAAATGGATCGTGTTTTTATGCTCATATCTTAGGAAATACATAGGGGCCTCCTCGTTTTTCATTAGAACAAGTATAAATTAAAACTTTCAAAAACTCAATTAGTTTTATATAATAGGGGGTAGATTAGAAGATGGGAGTTTGACATGATTAAGAATTGGGATGTATTTTTATTTCCATATGAACAAGCAGTAGATGAATTGAAGACTAAATTCAGGAGCATTCGACGAGAGTATTGGAATATGAATGAATACTCTCCGATCGAATTTGTTACTGGAAGGGTAAAAAAGATTTCGACTATTATCGAAAAAGCAAGAAGAAAAGGTGTGGAGCCTGAGCAAGTAGAAGACATTGCAGGTATTAGAATTATTTGTCAACTAGTGGATGACATTCCTGTTGTTGTGGAGCATATAAGATCACGACATAACAAGGATTTGACGATTGTAGAAGAAAGAGATTATATTACCAACAAAAAGGAAAGTGGTTACCGCAGCTACCATATAATAATTAACTATACGGTTTTAACCGCATACGGTCAAAGGGATATTTTAGCAGAAATTCAGATCAGAACCCTTGCAATGAATTTTTGGGCAACGATTGAACATTCCATAAATTACAAGTTTGGCAAAAACATGCCTGCAGATTTGAAAGCTCGATTGAACGACGCAGCAGAAACGGCTAACAGATTAGATGAAGAAATGTCTCGCATAAAATTTGAAATTATGGATGCTCAAGAACTGTTCATGGTAAGATCTGACTTAGTTGCCCGAATCATTAAGAAGATTCAGACATTGTTTTTTAGTGGCAATTTAGAAAAGGAAGAAATAGAACAACTTCAAGAAGAGTTCTATTGTAGTAGAGAGACAGGCACAATGGATGATCTGAGAGCGTTGAATCGAAAACTTGAAACGATTCAGCAAAGATTGTTTCTTGAGTAAAAGCTTTAAGGAGGCAAACATGTTAAGTAAAACAACCATAGAAAGAGTATTGACAGCCGCATTATCAACTGGGGGTGATTTTGCGGAAGTTTTTGTTGAAGATAAAACCAACACAGGAATATCATTAGTGGGAGGGGTTATTGAAAATACAGTTTCTGGACGAGATTATGGTGTGGGAATAAGAGTTTTCAATGCATTTTTTAGCGTGTATGCTTATACAAACACCGCTACAGAAGAATCATTGATAGAAACAGCAAAAATGGCTGCAGCGGCTATTAGAAACAATAAAAAGCTTCAAATTTCAGCCCTTCATCATGTAAGCATACCGAATAAAATTAATCCTATATCAATTTTTCCAGAAACAGTGGATAAAAGAAGAAAAGTTGATGTTCTTAGGCAAGCCTATCAAGCAGCTGATACTTATGATGAGATCATCACACAAGTGACAGCTAGCTACATGGATAGCACACAACAAATTCTTATTGCCAACAGTGAAGGGTTGATGAAAGAAGATAAACGTGTGAAATCAAGACTGGCAGTACAGGCTGTCGCTTCAAAGAAGGGTGAAATGCAATCAGGTTACTTTGGACCAGGTTCAGGACAAGGGTTTGAGTTTTTTGAGAATTTGGATATTGATTATTATGGGAGAGAATCAGCTAGAATTGCAAAGTCTATGATGCTGGCACCTTACAGCCCAAGTGGGAAGATGACAGTGGTTATTGACAACGGCTTTGGAGGTGTTATCTTTCATGAAGCTTGCGGGCATGGTCTTGAAGCAACGTCTGTCGCAAAAGGCAATTCAATATTTGCAGATAAGATTGGTCAACAGGTTGCATCAAAACTAGTAACTGCAATAGATGATGGAACCATTAAAAATGGTTGGGGATCGGCGAACATTGATGATGAAGGAAATGAGACAACAAGGAATGTTTTGATTGAGAATGGTATTTTGAGAAATTATATGGTTGATAAATTGAACGGAAGAAGAATGCAAATGGATGTGACAGGATCTAGCAGGCGTCAGTCCTATCGTTTTGCCCCAACATCAAGAATGACAAATACTTTTATTGACAATGGGACAATGACCCCTAATGAGATCATTGCAAATACAGAAAAAGGATTATACGCTAAGTACATGGGTGGTGGATCTGTCAATCCTGCAACGGGAGAATTTAATTTTGCGGTTATGGAAGGGTATAAAATAGAAAATGGAAAGATCACAACACCTGTGAGAGGTGCAACCCTTATTGGAACGGGAATTGATGTATTACAAAAAATTGACATGGTTGGAAACAATCTATCTTTGGGACAAGGCATGTGTGGGTCTTTGAGCGGAAGCATTCCGGCTAATGTGGGGCAACCGATGATTCGTGTATCAGAAATAACCGTTGGAGGAAGGGAAGGTGAGAATAATGCTTGATAAAAAATTTGTCGATAAAGTATTGGCATACGGGAGAGAAAAAGGATTAAAAGATATGGAATTGTACTATTCTGACTCAGAAGAACTGACGATGAAGGTATTTGATGGTGAAATAGATAATTACAGCGTGTCAAAAAGTGGTGGGGTTTCATTTCGCACACATTACGCTGAAAAAATGGGGTACGCTTACACCGAAAAGTTGGATGATTTTTCTGTGCAATTTTTAGTGGATAACGCTATGGACAATGCTTTAATTATTGACTCAGATGATGAGGAAAGAATTTTTGAAGGGGCAGGAGAGTACAAGACCAGAGATAATAAAATAGACTTAGAAGATAGATCTACTCAAGAAGACAAAATACAAGGTATGTTAGAAATGGAATCCATGGCAAAAAACATGGATTCAAGAATCCAAAAAGTGCAATATTGTGTTTACGGGGAGTTAATTGTAAAATCCAAGATTGTCAACTCAAAAGGTCTGGATCTTTGTCATCAGGCAAACTTGGCATATACGTACTTAGGCGTGGTTGCCAAAGAAGGAGAAGAAATTAAAACAGGCATGTCATATAGAGTAGGAGAAAAATTCACAGACTTAGACACAAAAGCTATTGCAAAAGAGGCAGTGGAAGAAGCAATAGCGATGTTGGGGGCGAGCAGTGTCAAGTCAGGTGATTATCCGGTCATTATAAAGAATAATGCGGCTGCTGATTTGCTAGAGGCTTTTTCGAGCGTATTCTCAGCAGAGAATGTACAAAAAGATTTATCGCTCTTAAAAGGCAAAATTGGTGATAAAATTGCTGTAGACGATTTGAATATTATTGATGATCCACATATGGAGAAGGGTTTTAGCACTCGGTTTTTCGATGATGAAGGGTTCCCTACCAAGCGAAATGAAATTGTGAAGGATGGCATATTAAAGACGTATATGCACAATCTCAAAACAGCAAAAAAATCAGGGATTGAAAGCACGGGTCATGCCAGCAGAGGCTCGTACAAATCTTCAATAGGAATTTCACCGACTAATTTTTATTTCGAACCTGGCAAGTTAAATTTGGATCAAATGATAATGGAAATGTCCAAGGGACTTGTAATAATAGATTTACAAGGATTACATTCAGGTTTAAATCCAGTTTCAGGTGATTTTTCTTTGTCGTGCTATGGTTATTATGTAGAAGAAGGAAAGATTGTCAAACCAGTAAATCAAATTACTGTATCTGGGAATTTTTTCCAATTGTTGAAAAATATAGAGAGGATTGGAAGTGATTTAAAATTCACGTTGCCATCCAATGCCTATATAGGCTCTCCTTCCATTTGGATTCAAAACCTTTCTATTGCAGGAGAATGATGATTGCAACAAAATGCTTATTGACAAATGTTATCATTTAGTTTAATATGATGACAAGATGAAGGATGGAGAGTGTAAGGTGAGTAAACTTTCGGATTTGAAGCCAGGAGAAACAGGTGTTATCAAAACGATACAGTTGGAAGGAGCTGTTAGGGCTAGAATGATGCAACTTGGTTTGACAGAAGGAGAAGCAATAACCGTTGAAAAATTTGCGCCTTTGGGAGATCCAATTGAAGTGTCAGTCAGGGGTTACAGTTTATGCTTTAGAAAGTCTGAAGCGGATAAAATCATACTAATGTAAAAGCGGCTGTGCCGCTTTATTTCTTGGTTGAAAAAGATACAATTGGAGGACTTATGGTAAAAAATGCAGTTTTGACAGGAAACCCCAATTGTGGGAAGACAACGATATTTAATGCTTTAACTGGGAGCAATCAATACGTTGGTAACTGGCCAGGGGTGACAGTTGAGAAGAAAACAGGGAAAATTAAGAAAAAACAGATTGATATAGACATTACAGATCTACCAGGGATTTATTCAATTTCTCCGTACTCTATGGAAGAAGTGATCGCAGAGGCTTACATAAGAGAGAGTGAAACGGACTTGGTTATTAATGTGGTGGATACAACAGCTATAGAAAGAAGTCTTTTTTTGACGCTTCAACTTATTGAGACAGGAAAACCACTGATTGCTGTATTTAACATGATGGACGTTATTGAAAAAGAAGGGACAATTATTGATGTGGAGGGCTTACAAAACGAATTGGGCATCCAGATCATACCGCTATCTGCTAGAAAGAATAAAGGGATGGATGAATTGTTAGATGCTTTGGTGAATGAAAAAGGATTTGAAAGATCCCAGTCATTTCAAGATTATCTTCAAACCATCAACGATAAAAAGTCCTCTCAATTAGTGGAAGATGATGAGATGGCCCAATTTAGATATGGTTACATAAAGCAGTTGGTTAGTCGATATGTGATTCTAGGAGAGATGCGCTCGGATGCGTCGAAACGCATTGACAAGGTTTTGACACATCAACACTTTGGCATTCCACTATTTTTGTTTGTGATGTGGATCATTTATTATGTGGCGATTAACCTTGTGGGAGGCGTCTCAGAAGAATTGTTTGAGACTGTATTGGGAGCAATATCAAGTTTGACAACTTCAGGACTACAGCAAGTTGGAGCCAATGAAACCATTATTTCACTTGTAGTTGACGGCGTGATAAGTGGAGTGGGTGCAGTTCTACTATTTTTGCCTCAGATAATGGTTTTGTTTTTTTTCATTTCAATACTGGAAGACAGTGGCTATATGGCAAGAGTATCATTCATTTTGGATAAAGTATTCAGAAAGATTGGATTGACTGGAAAATCATTTATTCCAATGTTTGTTGGGTCCGGTTGCTCAGTTCCTGGTATTATGGCAGCGAGAACCTTAGATAGTGAAAAAGAACGCAAGATGACCATTGTTTTGACACCATTCATATCCTGCGGTGCGAAAATGCCGATATATATTATGTTTGCTGCGGCTTTTTTTCCAGGGAATACCCATTGGATCATTTTTAGCATGTATGGAATCGGATTCTTTGCTATTGTTGTTTCGGGACTCTTGATGAAGCACTTTGTATTCAAAGGGCATAGAGAAGTTTTTTTGCTAGAACTACCTGATTATAGGACACCCGTTATAAAAAATGTTTTGAGGCAAGTCTTTAATCGTAGCAAGGCTTTTATAACCAAAGCAGGAACGATTATTTTCGCAGGATCGGTGCTGATCTGGTTTTTGCAAAGTTTCACACCAACATTTCAATTAACTGAAAATCCAGGAGAAAGCATGTTGGGCTACTTAGGCGCATTCATTTCACCAATATTTAGGCCATTAGGATTTTCGGACTGGAAGACATCGGTTGCATTTTTAACAGGATTTGTTGCTAAAGAAATGGTGGTCGCAACTTTGGCCGTTTTGAATGATATTTCTGAATCAGGAGGTTTTGCACTTCTTACGTCAATAAGAGAAGGATTTACGGCGTCTTCGGCATTGTCATTTATGACATTTATAGCTTTGGCTTCTCCTTGTATCGGTGCTTTGGGTGCGGCCAAAAGAGAGTTAAACTCATGGAAATGGACGGGTATAGCGATTCTTTATCAGACAGGTTTCGCTTATATAGCAGCATTTTTAGTCTACAATATGAGCAAGCTCTTTATTTAAAGGTTGGATTTTTGAGAATGAACAGGTAAGAGTAGATTAAGATGGTGAGTGAAAATGATAAACTATTTGGTAGGAATTGGGATAGGATTGTTAGCTGTTTGGGTTTTTTATGGACAGATTAAAAGAATGAAAGAGGGTAAATGTACCCGAAGCAATCATTGCGATAGTTGTAATTTAAAAGAAAATTGTGGTAGGAAAGATAAGGAAGAGTAGGGATCGGGAAGAGATTTATTTGATAACATCTGTTTTAATTAAATCGAATTCCATGCGATCAAAATCAACCTCATCCAAAAAATCTTCAGGGAAGAAAGTGGCGCGATTAAATTGAGAAAAATTTTGCGTATGTTTGGGTAGCCAAACTGGTACACTTAAATCAAAGGCGTCACATATTTTTTCAAAAGCCAGGTCTCTTTTAAATGAAAAAGAGCTTTGAGAAGGATCCTCAATATCGAAATCAGCGATGATGGTGTTGTCTTTTATCAACTTTGCCCATACTTTAAACATATTAATCTCCTTGTAATTACATCTTATAATTGATGTTAAATCATGTTTCCGACTTCGTCAATTTATTTCTTTTTGATCCTATGATATAATGAGGGCAAGACTAGTCAAGGAGAGGTGTTGCATTATGATGTTTAGAATATTGATCTTGAACACGACCGGCAAACCAGATCTCAAAAAAAATATCCACCGATTTTTTGAAAACAACCAAGCAACTTGTGAAATTGATGAGTTGTTTGAGACCTACAAACTTGGAAAATATCTGGAGTCTAAGACGCCAGACTTGATCTTTGTAGAAAGTAGAGATTCCTCAGTTGAAATTGGAAAAGAGATTAGAAAGGTAACAGAAGAAGTGGCTACCATTCTGATAACGGACAGATATGTTGAAACAATGGATTTGGAGATGAAGAATTTTGACAGTGTGTTGTATAGACCTCTGCAAGAAGATGTAATTGACAACTTACTTGAAACTTCCTTGGAAAACATGAAGAAGAAATTGAAACTTTTTTTATTTAAATACAATAACCGGATGACCATTATTCCCTATAAAGAAATCCATTGCTTTGAGAAGCTTTTGACGACAATTAAAATCCACACAGATAGAGGAGATTATGTAGTCAAGGAGCAATTTAAGAAACTATTAAAAACGCTTGAAGGGGACGTATTTTTCAGATGTCACAACAATTATATTGTAAATATTGAAAACATTGATCACATCGATGACAAATACTGCCATTTTACTCGCATCAAAAAGAAAGTACCAATAGCTGGAAAATACAGATTGAAGCTGATTGAAAAGCTGCCTCGTTGAGGCAGCTTTTCTCATATTGTGGTTCAAGTTCTTTCATAATTAAGTATGACGTGGTATGATAAGCATATATTTTGTTGAGAATGGAGCGTGAGAAAATCATTGAGAATCGGAATTATTGGTGGTGGCGCAGCAGGCATGGTTGCAGCAGTGGAGGCGTCTCGAAATGGCGCTCAAGTCACAATCATAGAGAGAATGGATCGGGTAGGAAAAAAATTGCTTGCTACGGGTAACGGCAGATGCAATTTTACAAATGCTTGGATTGAATTGACTAGGTATCGTAGCAAAGATGTGGAATTAGCAAGCCAGTTTCTTGAAAACTTTTCAACTGAGTATGTGATTAATTATTTTAGAGATTTGGGGATAGAGCCTTATCAGGATGAGACAGGGAAGATTTTTCCTTACAGTCTTCAAGCATCAAGTATGGTGGATGTGTTGAGAGACGAGTATCTCAGGCATGGAACGATAGAAAAGTGTGGGGAGCAAGTGTTGTCAATTCACCCATCTAAAAAAAGGACCCAAGTGAATTCAACGATAGCAACGCATGAGTTCGATAAGGTTGTCCTTGCGATGGGAGGAAAATCCTCCGATATGCTTGGTTCAGATGGGTCAGGGTTTAAACTATTAGAGAGTATGGGATATGTTTTGCACCCAACGTACCCAGCATTGGTTAAACTTAAAAGCGATTTTAAGCATCTTAAGGCATTAAGAGGGCTAAAAGTAATGGCTCTGGTAAGATTGGTTTCTGAGGATGGTTTGATTGGGAAAGACTTTGGGGAGGTCTTGTTTGCTGATTTTGGCGTGTCAGGGCCACCTGTTTTACAATTAAGTGGTCAAGCGGTTGAAGAAATAATGAAAGGAAAGTCGGTCAAATTGGAGCTCGACTTGTTTGCGAATCAAACACCGCTCGAGTTGCATGATGCGCTTATGGCCAGGTTTTTAAAACTTAAGCATAAATCTGTTCAGGACAGCTTTGTGGGATTGCTGAACAAACGGCTTATCATACCGATTTTGAAAGAGTCTGGAATAACGGATATGTCGATAAAAGCGACACAACTCAACAAAAAACAAGTGTATCAAATTATAAAAACATTGAAGTCACTAAGATTGAACATAACGAATTATCACTCATGGCAAGCATCGCAAGTAACGGCTGGAGGACTTTCTTTAAGAGAATTAAACCCCCGTACAATGGAAAGCAAAAAATATGCAGGGGTTCATGTTGCAGGTGAAGTACTGGATCTTTATGGTGAGTGCGGAGGCTTTAATCTTCATTGGGCATGGTGTACTGGAATTAAAGCAGGTATCGCGTGCAGCGCATACTGAGGCATTGGCATTGCTTGCCAATACTTATATTTGGTGTTAAAATAAAGGTTATGTTAAAACAAATAATATAAAGTAGATGGCGAGACTTAAATTAGGGTGGTAAAATGAAGAATTTTTTAGAAAAAATAATGGGTTCTTACTCAGAACGAGAAATCAAGAGGATTGATTCTATTACAAAATCAGTCATAGCTTTAGAATCAGAAATTCAAACATTCTCTGATGATGAACTGAAGGCAAAAACAGATGTATTCAAAGATAGATTGAGTAGAGGAGAGTTGATGGATGACATATTGCCAGAAGCTTTTGCAGTAGTTAGAGAGGCTGCGTGGAGAGTTCTGGGAATGAAACACTATGAAGTTCAAGTGATTGGGGGTGTTATCCTTCACCAAGGTAGAATTGCTGAGATGAAGACTGGAGAAGGTAAAACACTAGTTGCAACCTTGCCGGTCTATTTAAATGCACTGACTGGTAAAGGGGTTCACGTTGTGACAGTCAATGATTACCTTGCACAGAGAGACAAAGATTGGATGGGTAAGGTTTATCAATTCCTTGGATTGAGCGTTGGGTGTATTGTCCATGGTCTGACAAATGAAGAAAGAAGAAAACAATATGCTTGTGACATAACTTATGGAACAAACAATGAATTTGGGTTTGATTATTTAAGAGACAATATGGTTGTAAGAAAAGAGGACATGGTCCAATTGGATCTAAATTTCTGCATCATAGATGAAGTGGATAGTATTTTGATAGATGAAGCTAGGACACCATTGATCATATCTGGTGCCGGTGATAAATCGACCGAGTTGTATCATCAAGCCAATTCATTTGCAAAAAGACTTAAAGGAAGAATACAAGACCCCGATGAGCAAATGAGTAAAATGGAAATGATGATGGGGAATTTCAAAGAAGAGACAGTAGACTTTGTTGTAGATGAAAAGGGGAAGAATGTCACTTTAACAGAGATAGGACTCAGTAAAGCTGAAAAATTCTTTAATGTTGAGAATTTGGCAGATGAGAGCAACATGGAAATCACGCACCATATTAATCAAGCATTGAAAGCACACAGCGTCATGAAAAGCGATATTGACTATATTGTGAAAGACGGAGAAGTGCTAATAGTTGACGAATTCACAGGACGATTAATGTATGGAAGACGCTTCTCAAAAGGACTTCACCAAGCTATCGAAGCTAAAGAAGGACTTGACGTGAGAAGAGAATCCAAAACCCTGGCAACGATTACTTATCAGAATTATTTTAGAATGTATAAGAAATTGGCAGGTATGACAGGAACAGCCAAAACAGAGGAGCAGGAGTTCAGAGAGATATACGGAGTGGATGTTATTGAGATACCCACCAACAAACCTGTTGTGAGAGAAGATTTTTCGGATGTAATTTACAAGACTGAGTCGGCAAAGTTCAATGCAGTTGTAGATGAAATTGTTCAAAGGCACAAGAACGGGCAGCCAGTTTTAGTGGGAACCATTTCTATCGAGAAGTCTGAGTTGTTAAGCCATGTTTTGAAAAAGAAAAACATACCTCACACTGTTCTCAATGCAAAAAATCATGAGAAAGAGGCAGAAATTGTTGCACAGGCAGGTCGTTTCGGAGCAGTAACCATTGCAACAAATATGGCAGGTAGAGGAACAGATATAGTTTTGGGAGGAAATCCCGAATACATGGCAAAGGTTAAAATAAAGAATGAGTTCACTGAAGAGATTGCAGCTAAAGCAGATGGGTATGATGCCATAGAAGATAGTGAGATCCTTAAAGCAAGACAGCAGTACAAAAAGTATTTGGAAGAAACAAAACAAGCTATCAGAGATGAGAACAAGAAAGTGATTGCCGCCGGTGGATTGAGCATTATTGGAACAGAAAGACATGAATCTAGACGAATTGACAACCAATTAAGAGGACGAGCAGGTCGTCAAGGTGATCCAGGTTGTTCGAGGTTTTACATTTCATTGGATGATGATCTGATGCGATTATTTGCGGGCGATAAAGTAAAGTCATTGGTCAATACGCTTGGATTGCCTGAAGATGAAGCGCTTGAGCATGGAATGTTGACAAAGTCCATTGAAACGGCGCAAAGCAGAGTAGAAGGAAGAAATTTCAACGTAAGAAAACATGTTTTGCAATATGACAACGTAATGAACAAACAAAGAGAAGTTATTTACTCTGAAAGAAGAAAAGTCCTCATGGGAGAAGATTTAAGAGAACACATCATGACTATGATACGTGGAAGAGTCGATCTATCCCTTGAAAAATATACCGTTGACAAATACCCTGAAAATTGGGACTTGGAAGGGTACGAACAGGAATTAAGCGAACTAATTGGTGCGAATATCAAGCTTAAAATCGACAACTTGGAAGAACTTACGAAAGACAAGCTGAAAGAAATGTCTATTAATGTGGCAGAAAAACTGTATACGATGAAAGAAAACGAGTTTGGTATTGAGATGTTCAGAGAAGTAGAAAGGATCGTACTATTAAAAACAGTAGACACAAAATGGATGGATCACATAGATGCGATGGATGAACTTCGACAAGGCATAGGTCTTCGAGCTATGGGAAATGAAGATCCTGTAAGAGCGTATCAGAACGAAGGTTACGATATGTTCAATGAAATGATCCAGTTGATCCAAGAGGATACGATTAAGCATATATATCGTGTGAGACCTCAAGAAAAACTTCAAAGGTCAAAAGTAGCAAGAGAACTTGGGACCAATAAAGATGGTGAAGCATCAAAGCCAAAGACGGTTGTCAAAGGAGAGAAAATTGGTAGAAACGCCCCGTGCCCATGTGGTAGCGGTAAAAAATATAAAAAATGCTGTGGAAAAAACAGCTAAGAGAGGAGTGAAGAGGTATGATTGATTTATATCAATATAACGAGAAATTGAAGTATTTTAGACAGACTTTAGACGAGGTAGGTGTTTCCCTTTGACTTACCCAAGTTAAAGGAATTGAAAAAACAATATGAGAATGAAATGCAAAAACCTGATTTTTGGGATGATGTGTCAAGAGCTCAGAAATTGGGACAGAGTTTAAAAATTGTCGATGATAAAATAGGCCAAATGGCATTAATCGAAGAACAAATAGAAGAGATCGAGTTATTGATGCAATTGATTCAGGAAGAAAATGAAGACAGCATGCTGAGTGACTTGAGTGAGCTTATAAAAGAGACAGATAAGGTTCTTGAGATCTTCAAGTTAAAAACGATGCTGAATGGCCCTTATGATAAAAACAGTGCGATTCTTTCAATCCATGCTGGAGCTGGAGGAACAGAAGCCCAAGATTGGGCAGAAATGTTAATGAGGATGTATCTCAGATGGTCTGAGAAATCTGGTTACAAGACAGACGTCTTGGATATTTTGACAGATACAGAAGCAGGAATAAAAAGCGTGGTGTTGTTAATTCAGGGCCCCTATGCATATGGCTACTTAAAATCAGAAAAAGGTGTACATCGACTGGTAAGACTGTCACCCTTTGACTCTTCAAATAAACGCCACACCTCCTTTGCATCAGTCGATGTGATGCCTGAAATCGATGATGAAATTGATATAGACATTAATCCAACGGATTTAAAAATTGACACTTATCGTTCTAGTGGTGCGGGTGGTCAACATGTTAACACAACAGATTCAGCAGTAAGAATCACTCATCTTCCTACGGGGATTATGGTGTCCTGTCAGAATGAGAGATCTCAACACAAAAACAAGGCAACAGCCCTAAAAATGCTGATGGCGAAGCTAATAGAAATTAAAGAAGAAGAGCAAAAAGAAAAGATTGAAGACATTCAAGGTAAATACAATCAAATAGCGTGGGGAAGCCAAATTCGTTCTTATGTCTTCCACCCCTATAGTCTTGTGAAAGACCATCGCACAAATGCCGAAAAGGGAAATGTGCAAGCGGTCATGGATGGAGATTTAGAAGTGTTTATTAATGAATATTTGAAACAAAAAGATTAAATCAGAAAGTAATCGGGAGTATGCTATGGAAATGATTGTTGCACTGGCTAAAGAGTTTAATTTAAAGGAAAGCCAAGTTAAGAACACGGTCGCGTTGATTGATGAAGGAAATACAATACCTTTCATAGCGCGCTATAGAAAAGAACAAACAGGCTCTTTGAATGATGTCGTATTAAGAGACTTGGAGGAGCGCTTAACCTATTTAAGGTCGCTAAGAGACAGAAAGGATGAAGTCATTCGTTTAATTGCAGAGCAAGGAAAACTAACGAAAGAATTAGAGACTGAAATTCAGTCGGCTGAGCTTATCCAAAGAGTGGAAGATCTTTACCGACCTTATAAGCAAAAGAAGAAGACAAGGGCCACGATTGCAAAGGCAAGAGGATTGGAGCCTTTAGCAAATATAATTATGCGGCAAGAATTTGAGTCAGGCGAATTGATAGAATTGGCGGAACCATACATAGGAGATGAGATTCCTTCAGCGGTTGATGCTTGGCAGGGAGCAAAGGATATTGTTGCGGAGGTAGTGTCAGACAATGCAGATTTCAGAGAAAGAATCAGAGAGATGTACTTAAAACACGGCACTATTAAAACGCTTGCAGTAGATGATCAAGAATCAACTGTGTACGATATGTATTATAAGTTTAGTGAACCGGTCAGTAAAATGGCTAATCATCGAGTACTGGCGATAAACAGAGGAGAGAAGGAGAAAAAGCTTAAGGTCAGCTTAGAAACGCCAGACACAGAGGTAATCGCTTACTTGACAGATAAATCCATCACAAATGACCAAGCTTTGACAACAGGGCTATACAAAGAAGCAATTGGAGATGCATATAAGCGCTTGATCACACCATCTGTGACACGAGAAATCAGAAATATTTTAACGGAGACAGCAGAAGAAGAAGCGATTAAGGTATTTGCTCAAAACACCAAAAATCTTTTATTGGCAGCGCCGATAAAGGATGTAGTGGTGCTTGCAGTCGACCCATCATACAGAACGGGCTGTAAGTTGGTCGCCCTTGATGGCACAGGCAAGTTGCTCAATTATACAACCATTTATCCAAACGAACCTCAAAATGAAGTGGAAAAATCTAAAAAGACGTTAAAACAATGGATTAATCAGTATAAAATTGAAGTCATTTCAATTGGAAATGGAACGGCATCAAGGGAAACAGAGGTTTTAGTCGCTGATACAATTCAAGAGTTAGGAGGAAATGTCTCCTATACAATCGTTAGCGAAGCAGGTGCTTCTGTTTATTCTGCATCAAAATTGGCTAATGAAGAATATCCAGATATTGATGTTTCCATTAGAGGTGCGATCTCTATTGGAAGAAGATTGCAAGACCCCTTAGCGGAATTGGTGAAAATTGATCCACAAAGCATTGGTGTTGGGCAGTATCAACATGATGTAAATCAACAAAAGCTTGCAAAATCGCTAGACGGAGTAGTTGAAGATTGTGTAAATAGCGTGGGTGTCGATTTAAACACAGCTTCTTTTTCATTGCTTCAATATGTTGCGGGAGTAAACAAGACCGTTGCTAAGAATATTGTGTCCCATAGAGAAGAAAATGGTAAATTCACCAGTAGAAAAGACTTGTTGGAAGTCAAGCGACTTGGAGAAAAAGTTTATGAACAATGTGCTGGTTTTCTGAGAATAAGTGATGGAGAGCAGTATTTAGACAAGACCTCTGTCCACCCAGAATCTTATGATATTGCAAAGCAATTAATTGAAAAGCTCGACTATGATCCAGAGAATTTACAAAAAACGAATTTCAGCGATATAAACCAAAGAATTCTCTCAATACCTTTAAAAACTAACGATAAATGGCAGAAGCCAAAAGAACCAAAGAAAATTAAGAGCTTACAAGACCTTGGTAAGATGCAATTAACGAAACCCAAAAAGTCCACAAAAGAAAAATGGGATGAGAGGGTGGAGTGGCTTGCTGAGGAACTTAAAGTAGGTGTGCCAACTCTGAAAGACATGATAGATGAGCTGAAAAAACCTGGAAGAGATCCAAGAGATGAGATGCCAAAACCCATATTTAGGAATGATGTTTTGAAGATTAGTGATTTGAAACCTGGAATGATGGTTACAGGGACGGTTAGAAATGTAGTGGATTTTGGTGCTTTTGTAGATATTGGGGTCAAACAAGATGGTTTAGTCCATATTTCGGAGATGAGTGACAAATACATACGATCCCCTATGTCAGTGGTTCAAGTAGGAGATGTAGTCACAGTTCGCATCATTGATGTGGATTTGAATCGCAGCAGAATCGCTTTGTCTTTGAAAAAAGATAAAAACTAGGTTAAAAATTCTGTAAAAGAGAAAGCACCATCCAAATGTTTGAAAATCTTGCATTTGGGTGGTGCTTGATTGTTTTTAATCATTCTCCCATTGTATAGAGATTAGAATCGAGTATAAAAAGGGGTTTAATAGCTTCTGTAACGTATATGGTATGGTCTTTTGATATAAAGAGGGCTTCTGTCTTCGGCAAACTTTCGACAAATGCAATACCATCACTTAACCCCATAATGAGCACTGCAGTGGAGATAGCGTCGGCATCAAATGAATTGTCGGCTACAATGGCAACGGCGGTCAAATCATTATCTGTTGGAAAACCAGTCCGAGGATCGATGATGTGATGGTATCTATTGCCATCTTTTTCAATAAATCTTTCATAATCTCCTGAAGTAACAACAGAAGAATTCTTTGATTGAAGAACTCCGATAATGCCACCAATTGTCTCATCGGGGTTCCTAATACCCACATTAAAGGCGGAACCATCAAATTTTTCTCCTATCACCACCACATTTCCACCAAAATTAAGAATAGCTCGATCTACCCCTAAAGAGACAAGTTTTTCTGCCGCTTTGTCAGCAATATATCCCTTGGCAATGGCGCCTAAATCCAGACTCATCCCTTCTTTTTCCAAGAAGATTGTCTGGTCAGTCTCATTCATTGAAATGTGCTGGTAGTTTACCAATGGTAATACCGTGTCAAGTTCATGTTGAGACGGAACACTTCCTTCAGTGGTGTCAAAGCCCCAAAGACTAACGATTGGACCGATGCTAATATCAAACAAGCCATCCGAAAGTTTTGCGAAATGAATAGAGCGTTGCACTACTTCAAAAGTCTCTTTAGACACGGGAATAGGTTGTACGCCGGCATTGTTTTTAATTTCTGCCAATTCACTGGTGGGGATGTGAACGCTAAGCATGTTTTCTAACCTTTCGACTTCTCTTATTCCTTGATCAATTAAACTCGAGTCATCTGTTCCGTAGAGCGTAATGGTATTAAAGGTGTTAAGTTTAAAAAACTGTTTTGATACGGTAAGAGTGGACGGATCAGCTCCAAGATCATTGTTACAACCGATTGCAACAAATAACAAAGAGCAAAGGCTAAGAAATAATAGCCATCTTATTTTTTTCATAGTTGTATCCCTCGCTTATTTTTGTCAACTTCATTATACAGCAATTGTCATTTTTTTCAAATAAAAAACCGGAGACTAGCTCCGGTTGAGGTCGAATGATTTAGTCGAATGCTTTACTGAATAGAGAATCAATCTGATTGACAGCGATGGTGACGCCGGCTATGGTGTCGGTATTGCCTCTTTCATTCAAATAGTTTATGTCAAAGTTTTGATTTTCAACAATATAGGATTCGATCAATGCAGCGTGCTCGAACCATTCGAGGGTTGAGCCAGCAATTTCCTTCATACCATAGTCATAGCCTAATCCTTTCTTGTCTACAGGTTTACCTGCGTCATCAACATCATTTATAGATTGGGCATTATAGTTGGCATCTATAATTGTTCCATTAACAACAACGAATTGTGCCATGTATTGCCAACCCTTATCATCAGGGTCTAAAGAAACGAAGGGAGTGCCGTCGGTGAAAGGACCTGATGAAATAGGTTCAGAGCTTAAAGCCATATCTGCGAGGACAAAAAAGTCTGAAACAGAAATGGTGACACCTGCTATTGCGTCTGTTTTGCTGTTATCCTCAAGATAAAAACCATCTCCTGGGTTAGGCGTTTGCATCTCTATCAAATAATCAATGGTTTTTTGTGCTTGTTCATGCCATTCAGATTGAGCCTCTGAGAAGGCGACCATTCCGTAAGTCCCATTAACAGATTGAGTCCATTTGTCATCTGCAGGCACTCGATTTAGTGCGTTCCAAACAGCGTCAATTATTTCACCATTTTCCACTGTTATGGCAACATGGTATTTCCAACCAGATCTGGAGTAGGCATCCTGTATAGCAACATAAACGCCATCATTGTACTTATTTGAATCGGAAGCTTCTTCTTGAGGGGATTGAACTGATGAACCTGTTTGGCACCCAGCCAAAACAACCATAACCATGATGACTATCAAACTTACTGCAATTATTTTTTTCATAAATTATTCTCCTTTTATAAGATTCATCCATATTCTACACGAGATAAAAACAAAAATCAATAGGAAAACGTTAATAAATTATCGACAAAATTCATTTATGATTAAAAATTCAAGAGAAAAGACATTCATAAAATTACAATACAACAAATTATTCACTATAACGAAACATTTTGTGGCAAAACTATAAAACAACAAAACATTCCAATAACTGATGTTTTGCTACTTAAGAAAAAAATTAGGAATAATTCCTAGGTTGATACCTAGCTTATATTTGATATAATATAGGGAAGAGGTGAAGATATGCCAAGACCAAGAAAACGTCGTAGAGTATGCGAGATGCCGAAGATAAAAGGATTTGGCCCAATGGGGCTTGATGAGAAGTCCAAAACGACCATTCTCATGTCAGTGGATCAATTTGAAGTAATCAGGTTGTTAGACTTGGAGGGAATGAATCAAGAATCTTGTGCTGAACGTATGGGAGTTGCTAGATCGACAATCCAAAGAATATATGAAGAAGCGAAGCAAAAGGTAGCAGATTGTATTGTGAATGGGAAAAACTTAAAAATTGAAGGGGGAGATTACTTCATATGCGATCACGCGATGGACGACTGCTTTGGTTGTCGCAAAGGGCAAAGGACAAGATCTTAAGGCAAAAAACCTTTGGACATGAGATTCAAAGGTTTTTTGAGTGATTAAAACGCTTTTTAAGGTTTAAAAATGAAAAAATCATACACCAATATCTTTTTTGAAGCATATAATGGAACCATTTCAAAATGTATACGTCTATATTTACAAACGGGGTGGATTAATTGAATGATAATGAGGTTTTGCTGATCAAACGGAGTCAAAAAGGTGATCTGGCAGCTTTTGAAGAGCTCATAACGGATTACAAGAGGATTGCCTATAATATTGCACTTAAGATGCTCAAAAATAAGGAAGATGCTGAAGATGCTTCGCAAGAAGCATTGATTAAAGTATACAGGAGCATTGAACAATTCAATATGGATTCTACTTTCAAAACTTGGTTGTACCGGATAGTCGTTAATACTTGTCTGGATTTGACTCGCAAAAATAAAGAGCCTGTGATTTCCATTGATCAACCCATTCAATCCGGATATGATACTTTCCACATGGAACTAGAAGACGAAGGCTTGAAACCCGATGAAATATTGGATAAAAAACTGACTCAAGAAATGGTTTTGGAAGCGATTGATCAGTTGGAAGAAGGGTTCAAGACAATCATCCTTTTACGGGATATAGAAGGTTTGAGCTACGAAGAAATAGCGGAAGTATTATCCTGTAATTTGGGGACGGTAAAATCAAGGATCAGCAGAGGGCGACAAAGATTAAAAGAAATAATGACATCGAAGATGATGCAATACAATTGATATTGGAAGGTGATGAAATGAACTGCAAGGCATGTAGACAGAAAATTTCCCTTTATTTAGACAATCAGCTCAATGAAGAGGAAAAAATGGCATTTGAGGAACATATCAAAGAATGTGATGAGTGTTCAGAAGAGTTGAATGCCATCCGAGGTATCGTGGGAAAACTCAACGAGATAGAATATGAAGAACTGCCAGAAGGATATTGTGAAACCCTTCATCAAAAACTCAAAGTGGCTGGACAAAAGCGCAAAAAGACAGTGAAGAAATGGAGATCACTGAGTTTAGTTGCGGCAGCTTTGATCATTGTATTGATGGTGCCGCTTGCAGTGGATAGGATGAGTATGGGTTTGTTTGAGGACATAACACAATCATCCAGTGATATGAACGAGATGGCAATGGAAGGTGATTTTTCTGCACCTGAAGCAAGACCAGAGTCTCCACCTACGTCAACCGATCCGTCATTCGGTATCGCGGGAACGGATGGGATGAAGATAATGGACGAAGAGAGCTACGGTAGTGAAGAAAGAGCGCTACAAGAATCCAAAATAATCAAAACAGGACACATTTCGATAGAGACGGAAGCATATGATGAGACAATGGATAGTATTATCATGAGAACGTCTGAGATAGGTGGTTTTGTGGAGGTGTCCGAGACCTATACAAATCAATATAGCTATTTTGATCATCAAGCAAACAAACGTGTCAATTTGAAAAGCGGATATTTAAAAATACTTGTTCCACAAGAACGATTCTATGAAATGTTTGAAGAGGTATCACAAAGTGGAGACGTGTTAAACAAGCGTTCTGGTGAATCAGACATGACCAAGTATTATTATGACACAGAAAGTAGAGTAGACAATCTTCTTATTCAAGAAGAGAGGTTAAGACAACTTTTTGAAAGAGCTGAGAATATTACGGAGATTATGCAAATAGAGAATGAGTTAGCTAGAGTACGAAGCCAAATTGATGCCATGACACTTGAACTTCAAGATATTGACTATCGCTCAAATATGGCTACAATCACAATAGAACTTAGAGAAGTTCAGGGGAAAGATACCATACGACCAGTTGACAGCAATTTATGGCAACGAGCAAGAGAAGGATTCACACAGTCAATCAACCAATTAATATTGATTGTAGAGAATGTTATAGTCTTCATATTTGCAGCGGTTCCCATAATCATTCTAGGAACGATCATTTTGATAATCATCGCTATGACTATCAAAAGAATTAAAAAGAGAAAAAGAGATTAAAACACATTAAGAATTGAACAACAGATATCATGTAAAGGTGTCTGTTGTTTATTATTTTTATCCAATATGTTAGAATAGTCCATAATAACTTGAGTAGGAGCCTATAATGAACAACAAAAAGATACTAATTTTAGACGGAAACAGCATATTGTTTCGTGCATTTTATGCATTGCCACCACTGAAAAATAAGAAAGGCATCTATACCAATGCGCTATATGGTTTTTTGTCGATGATGTACAAACTACTGGATGAATACCAACCAGACTATATGTGCGTTGCATTTGATCCCAAAAAACCAACGTTTCGACATGAGCAGTACAAAGAATATAAGGCGGGTCGAGCAAAAGCACCAGATGAACTAGTGATGCAATTTTCATTGATCAGAGAAATTCTCGACGCACATCAGATCAAACATATCGAATTTGAAGGATACGAGGCAGATGATATCTCTGGAACTCTTGCGAAGTTTTCTGAGGACAATGGAATGGAGAGCTATTTGGTTACCAGTGACAAAGATTATCTTCAATTGGTGACAGAAAGAACAAAAGTGTTGCTGACAAAAAAAGGGGTAACAAATGTGGAGCCCTATGACAGCTCAAAACTGATGGAAAATTTTGGCATTAATGCCGAGCAATTTGTGGATCTTAAAGCGTTGATGGGAGATGCATCCGACAATATCCCAGGAGTCAAAGGTGTCGGCGAGAAGACTGGTTTAAAACTGATTAAGGAATTTGGATCTTTAGACGGGATTTACGAAAATGTAGACTTAATAAAAGGAAAATTGAAAGACAAACTAGTAAGTGAAAAGAATCAAGCGTATATGAGTCGTGAACTATCGCGCATAATAACGGATTTGCCACTTGAAATCGATTGGGAAGAATTTGCCTTAAAGGAAGCAAATAGGGAAGAATTGGTGGCGTTATACACTGAGTATGAGTTTAGGCAATTCATGAACAGGTTTGAAAAAGAATCCAGACAGCTCTCTATGTTTAACACTGAAGTCAAACCTAAAGATCAGCAACTCACGAGCTGGAAGGTAAAACAATGGGATGCCGATGAGATTATTAAGAAAGCAAAACAAAATGGCAGATTTGGAATAAAACTACTGTACCAAGGGGAACGAGCACTTTTTGGAGAAGTAATGGCTTGTGGTCTTGTTTTTGAGGCTGGCGAAATTTTCTACACGGAAGAGAATATTGAGAATGCCTTATCTGATATTCAACCTATTTTGACAGATAAATCGATTAAAATAGATGGACACGATATCAAAGATGAGCTTCTAATCATGAAACGATTTGGAATAGAATTAAATGGGATCGAATTTGATACGATGGTTGCGAAATACTTATTGGAACCTTCTGAGAATTCCTATGACATAGATCGTTTAGCTTTTGAGTATATTAACGAAGAAATGAAAAACATAAAAGACCATCTTGGTAGTGGAAGAAACAAGATGACAATTGAAGATCTAACAAAAGAAACAAGACAAAAAATCGTGAAAGATTATTTGAAAGTTATATGGCTCACACGAGATCCTATTGAAAGAGAGCTCATGGAGACAGACATGGAGTCTCTTTTGAAAGAAGTTGAAATTCCACTTATCTATATCATGGCGGACATGGAATTCGTTGGATTTAAGATTGATGAGACAACTTTGAATCTAATAGGAGAGAAGTTCATTCATCAAATAGATATTCTGGAAAGGATTGTCTATGAGATGGCAGGAGAAACTTTCAATCTCAATTCACCGAAACAGTTAGGCAAAATATTGTTTGAAAAAATGAATCTTCCCGTTATAAAGAAGACAAAAACAGGCTACTCCACGGATGTGGAAGTATTAGAGAAGTTGAAGCAACACCACCCCATTATCCAAAAGATCATTGAGTACAGGCAGTTATCTAAGTTGAACTCTACTTATGTGGAGGGATTGAAAGGACTTGTAAACAATAAGACACACCGTGTCCATTCCAGTTTCAAACAAACGATTACATCGACAGGAAGAATTAGCTCAACAGATCCAAACCTACAAAATATTCCAGTCAAAACAGAAGAAGGAAAGGAATTAAGAAAAGTATTTATTCCAGAAGAGGGATATGTTTTGGTAGATGCGGATTATTCGCAGATAGAATTGAGGGTTTTGGCTCATTTATCAGATGATGAGAATCTAATTGATGCTTTTGCTAATAATGAAGACATTCATACCAAGACAGCTGCTCAAGTTTTCCATGTTGAGGAAGACAGCGTTACCTCCTTGATGAGAAGCAGAGCAAAAGCGGTGAATTTTGGAATTGTTTATGGGATTAGCGACTACGGTTTAAGTAGAGATTTGGATATACCTCGAAAAGAATCAAAAGCTTATATTGAGAATTATTTAGAGTTTTTCAAAGGGGTTAGCCACTACATGGGAAAGATTATTTCGAAAGGAAAAAAAGATGGCTATGTAGAGACAATCTTTGGAAGGAGGCGCTATTTGCCTGAGTTAACATCAAGAAATTTCAACATTCGTTCATTTGGTGAAAGATTGGCATTAAACACGCCTGTACAAGGAACTGCTGCTGACATTATCAAAAAAGCTATGATAAATGTGAACCAAAAACTGAAAGAAAAAAACCTGAAATCCAGACTGATTTTACAAGTCCATGATGAATTAATTGTGGAAGCAAGCAAAGAGGAAGCATCTCTTGTAAAAGATATTTTAAAAACTGAAATGGAAAAAGCTGCCAATTTGAAGGTTCCTTTGGTTGTTGACATCAGCGTAGGAGACTCATGGTATGAAACAAAATAGAAAAGTAATTGTCATTACTGGGGGTATTGCTACAGGAAAAACAACTGTTGCACAATACCTTAAAAAAAGAGGGTACACAGTAATCGATGCAGATGAACTGGTACGATTCTTATATCAAAAAGGTGAGAAGGTCTATCTCCAATTGGTTGAACTAGTAGGGGACACAATTTTGAATGACGCATGTGAAATTGATAGAAGAAAGCTGACTGAATACATTTTCGAAAACGAGGATCATCTTAAATCAGTGAATAGAATTGTACATCAAGCGGTTGTTCAGGAAATCAACAATAGACTAAAAAAAGAAGCAGGAAAAAATGTTTTTTTAGATATTCCGTTAATGATTGAAGAAAAAGAAAAGTTAATGGATTATGGGTTGAATTATGATGAGATATGGCTTGTTTACGCAAATGAAGAAACCCAAGTAAATCGACTGTTGAAACGCGATGATCGAGATCCAGACAAATCAATGATGTTGCTAAGATCACAAATGCCAATAAAAGACAAGAAAGAACAATCTGATAAAGTATTGTACAACATGTCCAGTCTGGAAGATCTTTATAACGACATTGACGATTTATTGAAAGAGATTCATTAGAAGCATATTATCCCTTTACAAATGACGGTTTTTTTTTTATAATAGGTAGGCAGCCGAATTAACAATGCCGTGGTGGTGGAACCGGCAGACACGCTATCTTGAGGGGGTAGTGAGCAATGCTCATGCGAGTTCGAGTCTCGCCCACGGCACCAATTGAAATCATGCATGTATTTAATGAGGCATGATTTACAATCTAGAATTAGATAGGATTAACGGACTGTTGTGAATTGTGTTTATGAACCCATTGCGGAAGCAATGGGTTTTGGTATACAATGGATAATTGAAGGGTATGTAATGATTGAGAAAAGCAATCTATTGGTTGGAGATTATATGAAACGAAAACTTGGAATCTATTCATGGTTTGGTGTCAATCTGCACATAAAAGAACGACTTTTTCTTATAAAGGAATCGGGATTTGATAGCACAATGTTGTGGTGGGGAGATCAGGTAGCCTTTTGGGAATTAAACAAGGAAGAGTTGATGAAGGAAGCTAACAAGTTAGGACTTGAAGTGGAAAATTTTCACTTGCCCTATAATCATGCCCATTTTTTGTGGGAGGATAATGAAGAAAGCAAAGAGGTTGTCAAAAGTACTATAGAAGGCATTAATGACTGCAAGAGATTTGGCGTGGAGGGTGTGGTAATACATGTGGAAAATGATAGGTTGATGCATTTGAATGAAAAGGCAGGGATCGACAACTTGAAGCGAGTGATAGAAACAGCGGATAAAAACGGCGTCATCGTGGCGATTGAGAATACTAAACAAAACCATATCGTTGAGAAGGTGCTAGAATCTATAGATAACCCTTGGTTGAAATTATGTTATGATGCTTCCCATGATTGGCTATCAGGTGGTAGTCAAGGAAACATTATTGACAGGTTCGGACATAGATTGGAATACTTGCATCTTTCGGACAACGATTTGATAGAAGATAGACATTGGATACCTGGGGATGGCAAGATTTCGTGGTCAAAATTAATGAATGCGTTACATGAGGTTTCTTATCATGGGAATATTTCTTTTGAAGTGTGCCCATTTGACCAAGAAGTTCATGCCAATACGCTGTTAAGCAGGGTGTACGAGTTTGGGCAGAAATGCCGTGTTTATCTTGATGAATTGGAGGGAAATCATGGATAGTTCTCTATGGGTCATAGCCATTGCTATGACAGGTTTGCTGGTTGTTAGTTTGATTGTATTGGTCAAGCTAGCTTCTTTGATAAGACAAGTCACAGAAATGGATTTTGAAGGCGATATGAAATTGATGCTAATTGAGACTTTAGGAAGACACACGGAAAATATCCTATTCAGAATGGCGGGATTAGAAGAAAAAATGCAGAAGCAAGCCTATGACACCAAAATTGAAATGATGGAAAAGCTACACAAGAATAATTCAGATGTTACGGAGACATTGATGAGGTTTCAAAATGCATTAGGCGAATCCAATGAGAAAACAATGGACAACATAGGCCGAAATCTTAGCGACTTCAATGATCGAGTGGACAAAAAAATAGAGTATATGAACACTAAAATAGATGAACGTCTTAATGAGGGCTTCGAAAGGACAAATAAAACGTTTCAAAATATCATTGAAAGATTGTCCAAAATTGATGAAGCTCAGAAAAAAATAGATAATTTGTCAACAGATATTGTGTCTTTACAAGATGTGTTGACCGATAAAAAAAGCAGAGGCACATTTGGAGAAATTCAGCTAAATCAAATTTTAGAATCGATCTTTGGGGATAGAAATGACAAGCTTTTTCAAACACAGAAAAGTCTTCCAAATGGCAACATAGTGGATGCTGTTTTGCATATTCCGGAGCCGATAGGTCAACTATGTATTGATTCGAAATTCCCTCTGGAAAATTATCAGAAAATGATCCATAAATCAAACACAGACTATGAAAGACAAAGATTTGAAAAAGAGTTCAAGGTCAATATCAAAAAGCATATCAATGATATAGCCGAAAAATATATTATTCCTGATGTAACTTCTAATCAAGCGATTATGTTCATACCAGCAGAGGCCATATTTGCTGAGATCAATGCTTATCACCAAGATTTAATTGATCATTCTAGGAAAAAGCGGGTTTGGATGGCATCTCCGACAACACTAATGTCAGTGTTATCGACGGTGCAGGTTGTATTAAAAAACATTGAAAGAGACAAGTATACAAGCATTATTCATGAAGAATTAAAACGACTGGGAGAAGAGTTTGGACGATATAGAACAAGATGGTCAACTCTTGCACGGGATATTGAAAAAGTTTCAAAGGGCGTAAAGGAAATCAATATCACTTCTGATAAAATAGAAAGACGATTCAATCAAATTTCAAATGTTGAAATAGATTTGAATGAAATTAAGTCAATAACACCAGGAGGAATAAAAGATGAGCAATAAAGATGGGAAGCTAGTTGTGGGGGACAAGGCTCCAGACTTTCAACTGTCAGGACATGATGGGAAGATGCATCGATTATCAGATTATCTAGGTGAAAAAGGAATGATTTTGTTTTTCTATCCAAAGGACAATACGCCAGGATGTACAACAGAATCTTGTGAATTTAAGGAGATTTATGATGAAATTAGACAGACAGGGCACGAGATTTTAGGAATTAGTCGCGATGGTGTGACAACTCACAATCGATTTCGAGAGAAATACGAGTTGCCATTTACTCTACTGAGTGATGAAGACAAATCCATCCACCAAGCCTATGGTGTATGGAAAGAAAAAAACATGTATGGAAAGAAGACAATGGGTGTGGTTAGATCCACGTTTGTGATTTCAAAAGAGGGCATCATCAAAGAAGTATTCTACAACGTTCGGGCGAAAGGGCATGCATTTAAAGTTCGAGAATATCTTTTGAATGAAAACGTTTGAATTCATATTGCACCAGTTGGCGATTTCATATAGAATAGAATGAAAGCTTATAGCACAAGGGAGGAGTAAAATGAAGAATTACAGCACTGACAACATTCGAAACATTGCATTACTAGGTCATGGGGGATGCGGAAAATCAACATTGGTTGAAGCGATGCTTTTTAGAACTAAAAGTATCAAGAGAATGGGCAATGTGGATGACAAAAATACTGTATCCGATTTTGACAAGGAAGAAAGAGAAAGAGGCTTCTCAATAGGAACCAGTGTCGTGCCCTTGGAATTTGAAGGTAGCAAGTTAAATATATTGGATACACCGGGTTACTTTGATTTTGTTGGAGAAGTGTATGGGTCCTTAAGAGTTGCTAAAGGAGCGGTAATCGTTGTGGATGCAACATCGGGTGTTGAAGTTGGCACTGAAAAAGCTTGGGATTTATCAGAAGAAAAGAGCATGCCAAGAATGATATTCTTGAATAGAATGGACAAGGAAAACGTTAAATTCGATAAAATTCTTGCAGACCTTAAAGAAAAATTTGGCAAAAAAGTGGTGCCTTTTGCAGTTCCTATTGGAGCAGAAAAAGATTTCAAAGGCTACGTAGATATTATTACTTTGAAGGCAATGGTGTTCAATGGAACAGAATGTGAAGAAGGTGAAGCACCTCAAGAAGCTTTGGATCGAGCAGAAGAGCTAAAAGCGGAGCTTATGGAAGCTGTTGCTGAAACAGATGAAGCGATGCTTGAGAAATTTTTTGAGGGGGAAGAGTTTACAGAAGAAGAAATCAGAACAGGGTTAAAAACGGCAGTGACAAATGGAGATTTGGTTCCAGTTGTTATTGGAACAGCAGCAAAAACAATTGGAGTAAAAGAGTTACTTAGATTGGCTGTCCACTATTTTCCTTCAGAAGCAGAAGACAATGAAATAACAGCCTTCAAGAACGAAGAAGAAACAACCATAAAAATTGATCGAGATGGATCACCATCAGCCTTCGTGTTCAAAACAATGGTAGACCCTTTTGTTGGTAAAATCTCAATTTACAAAGTAATGTCTGGTGTTATAAAAAAGGATATCGAAATATTCAATGTCAACAAAGAAGAAGTTGAAAGACTTGGAAGTGTCTTTCATTTAAGAGGAAAGGAACAAATTGAAGCAACAGAAATTGTGGCAGGTGATATTGGAGCTTCGGCAAAACTGCAGTATACAGTTACTGGAGATACATTGGCCACTAAAGGGAATCCTATAAAATATCCAGAAATTGAGTATCCAAAACCATGCCTGTTTATGAGTGTGGAACCAAAGTCAAAAGATGACGAGGAAAAAATCGGACAAGCCCTTACAAAACTCACGGATGAGGATCCCACTTTCATAGTGGAAAGAAATACAGAGACAAAGCAATTGTTGATTGGTGGACAAGGGAATATGCAACTGTCTGTTATCATCAATAAGATGAAAAACACCTTCAATGTCGATGTGGATTTGTCTGATCCCAAGATAGCATATAGAGAAACAATCAAAGGGAAATCTGATGTCCAAGGAAAACATAAAAAACAATCAGGTGGAGCAGGACAATACGGAGATGTTCATATAAAATTTGAACCTTCTAGTCAAGATTTTGAGTTTTGTGAAGAGATTTTCGGAGGATCAGTACCCAAACAGTACATTCCTGCAGTTGAAAAAGGATTGAGGGAATCATTAGATAAGGGCGTACTGGCAGGGTATCCAGTTGTGAATATCAAAGCAACATTGTATGATGGCTCTTATCACAATGTTGACTCAAGTGAAATGGCATTTAAAATAGCCGCATCACTGGCTTTTAAGAAAGGTTTGAAAGAAGCCAAACCAATCTTACTTGAACCTATTATGTCTGTGAAAATTATTGTGCCAGAAGAATATATGGGCGATATTATGGGTGATATGAATAAACGAAGAGGCCGAATCCTTGGAATGGAGCAACAATCAAATGGAAAACAGCTAGTAATGGCAGAAGCGCCTCAAGCGGAGATGTTCAAATATGCCATTGATTTAAAATCAATGACACAAGCCCGAGGAAGCTTCGAGATGGAGTTCCTCAAGTATGATGAAATACCCTCCAACCTTGCTGAAAAAGTAATAGCAGAGGCGGAAGCAAAGGAAGAAAACTAAAAAATGTTAAAAACACCGGCACTAAACAATACTACTGCCGGTGTTTTTATGGTTAAAAATCTTTTGAGGTGGATTGGTGAATGTGATAGAATGAGAGCATAACTTGTGTAAGAAAGGATAATTATGGATTTAACTATTTTAAATGACAAACAGTTGGAAGCTGTGAATCACGTTAATGGTCCAGCGTTGGTGATTGCGGGAGCAGGCAGCGGAAAAACCAGAGTACTGACTCATAGAATTGCAAACTTGATATTCAAACATGGCGTAAGCCCGTATAGGATTTTATCCATTACGTTTACAAATAAGGCAGCGAATGAAATGCGGGAAAGAGTGGAAGAGCTTATTAATAATGACGTAAGAGATATGTGGATCGGAACTTTTCATGGTGTCTGTGTGAGAATACTGAGGAGACATATTGAGAAGCTTGGGTACGACCGAAGTTTTGTTATTTTTGATGCGGATGACCAGAAGGTTGTGATTAAAGAATCTATTTCAGACTTACAACTCAATACAAATGATTTCGATGTAAACAGCATTAGAAGTCTCATCAGCCAGCAAAAAAACAATCGAATCAATCCAGATCTATTTTTGAAAGAAAACAGCGGAGATTATCGAAGTAGAAAAATTGCAGAGATATACCAATTATACGAAAAGAAGCTTAAAAAAAGCAATGGATTAGATTTTGATGATTTGATTGTCAAAACGATAGATTTATTTGAAAGACATGAGGACGTGTTGAATTATTACAGACAACAATTCTCATATATTTTAGTGGATGAATACCAAGATACCAATAGAGTGCAATATTTGCTAGTTAAAATGCTGGGGAAAAACAAAAGTGAAAACGAAAATGTTTTTGTGGTTGGAGATGAGGATCAATCTATTTATGGGTGGAGAGGTGCGGATATTCGCAACATACTAGGTTTTGAAAAAGATTTTCCAGATGCTAGAATCATAAAAATGGAGAGGAATTACCGGTCATCTCAAAACATATTGGAAGCAGCCAACAAAGTGATCAGCCACAATACCCAGCGAATGAATAAAGACCTATGGACTGAAGATAAAAAAGGAGATAAAATCCAGCTTTACCAGGCAAATAGCGAGAAAGCTGAAGCACTCCATATTGCGGAAAGGATTTATAATGAAAAAAACATACATAAAACGTCGTATGAGGATATAGCGGTATTAGTAAGAACAAGAGCGCAAACTAGATCTATTGAAGAAAGATTTGTGATGGAAGGGATTCCTTATCGAATTGTTGGCGGACAAGAGTTTTACGGTAGAAAAGAAATTAAGGATCTAATGGCTTACCTCAAATTGGTTCAAAACAATCACGAAAATTATAGTTTTATGAGAGTAGTGAACGTACCAAAACGGGGAATAGGGAAAAAAACCATCGAACATTTGCAAAACATTTCTGATGAAAAAGGCCTTTCTCTGATGCAGTCGGTAGAAGCTCTTCAAGCAGGAGAAATATCAAAGAAAGCTTGGCAAGAGTTAGGTGCGTTTCGAAAAAGGATAACGGACTTCACACATAAATCGAAAGAAGCAACGCTGTACGACTTGATAGAAGAAATATTTATTGAGTCAGGGTATCGTGGTTTTCTTGAAAAAGACAAGACGATAGAAGGGCGAGCTCGTCTTGAAAACGTCCAAGAATTTTTTTCGAAAGTCAAAGATTATGAAGAAAAAAATGCTGAGGATTCATTAGAGGATTTCATTGCACATATTTCTTTGCTGACAGATATTGAGAAAACTGAGGACTCAGAAGGTGAAAGAGTTACCATTATGACAGTCCACTCAGCGAAAGGGTTGGAATTTGACGTAGTCGTGATTGCAGGCTTGGAAGAAAAGATGTTTCCAATTTCAAGAGACAATGATGAAGATTTAGAAGAAGAGAGAAGATTGTTTTATGTCGCTATCACACGGGCAAAGAAAAGGCTATACCTGACTTATGCACAGGACCGTATGATTTATGGCAGCTATGAGTCACGAAAGAAATCAAGATTTCTCGACGAATTACCACAAAAAATCATGAATGCTAATACCAAACACCATGAAATTGGAATTACCAGAAAAGAGGAAGATGTTTTTACTGGTGGATATGTAACAAAGCCTCCCCAAGAGAGTGAAAAATCTCATAAAGAGGGAACGGGTCCAATTTTTAGTCCAGGAGAACGAATAGAGCATAAGAAATGGGGTTTAGGAACAGTGGTCCAAGTCAAAGGTGATGAAATCACAGTCGCATTTAAAGAAAAAGGAATAAAGGTAATGATGATGCCCTACGCACCAATTGAAAAGGTATAAAAGATGGATAAAAAGAGCAGAATAGAATCTTTAGTAGAAATGCTGAATCGATTCAGCACACATTATTATACATTGGATGATCCGATTGTCGCTGATTCAGAATATGACCAATTGTATGATGAGCTGGTCAAATTAGAGAATGAAACAGGTTATATTTTGTCTTATTCTCCCACTCAACGGATTGGAGATGACCTTGTAGAAAAATTCGAAAAGCATCAACACATTCAGAAATTATGGTCATTGGACAAGGCACAAAATCCTGAAGAGTTACTGAGTTGGGATCAAAAAACATCAAAAGCGATACATGCATTAGGCATAGACGATCAACTTTATTCACGTCCTAAATATTGTGCAGAATACAAACTTGATGGTTTGACGGTAAACCTTACTTACGAAGGGGGATATCTAATCCAAGGCGCAACTCGAGGCAATGGAACAGTGGGAGAATCAATCCTAAAGCAAATTAGAACAATCAAAACCATACCGATGACGATTCCATACAAAGGTCTAATAGAGGTTCAAGGCGAAGGTGTGATGCCCTTGTCTGCCCTGGAAGCTTACAATAAGAAATACAACGAACCATTGAAGAATGCTAGAAATGCTGCTGCAGGTGCTTTGAGAAATCTAGATCCCAGAGTGACAGCTAAAAGAAATCTGAGAGCTTATTTTTATAATATTGGATACATTGAAGATGATTCCTTCTCGTGTCACGAAGAGATAATTGAGTTTATTAAGAAGCAAGGCCTACCTGTTTTTGATTATTTCAAATCCTTAGACACGATAGAGGAAGTCATTCAGGAAGTTAATAGCATACAGGCAAATAGACACCATTTAGACTATTTAACGGATGGAGTTGTAATTAAAATCAATGATTTAAGGGTGAGGAACCAATTGGGGTATACCCAAAAATTTCCTAGGTGGGCCATCGCTTATAAGTTCGAGGCAGAAGAAGTCGTAACGACTTTGAAAGAAGTGGTTTGGAACGTTGGAAGAACAGGAAAAGTCACACCAACAGCAATTCTGGATCCAGTAGAAATTGGTGGCGCAACGGTTGGAAGAGCAACATTGAACAACATTGAGGATATAGAAAGAAAAAAAATCCGTTTAAACGGAAAAGTCATTTTGAGAAGGTCAAATGATGTCATACCAGAAATACTGGGTGCAGATCTAACTGAAATAGAAATAGAGACACATGAAATAGTCATGCCAAGCGAGTGTCCATACTGCAATACAAAACTGATAAGGGAACGAGTACACTATTATTGTCCTAATAAATTCACCTGCAAGCCTCAATTAGTTGCCTCTATGGTTCATTTTTCTAGTCGTGAAGGGATGAACATTGAAGGATTCAGTGAAAAGACAGCATGGCAACTCCATGAACAACTTGGCATTAACAACATCGTTGAAATCTATATGCTTGAAAAAGAACAGCTGATGAAGCTAGATGGATTTGGAGAAAAAAAGGCGGTTAATTTGATTCAAGCGATAGAAAAAAGCAAGTCATGTTCATTGAAAAATTTCATTTATGCTTTGGGGATTCCCAATGTTGGAATAAAAACAGCAGCAGATTTAGCAGAAGAGTTCGAAACGATTGAAGCGCTTAAAACAGCATCTTACAATGAGTTATTGGAGATACGAGATGTAGGAGAAAAAACAGCATTAGGGATTCAAACGTACCTTAGCAATCAATCAAGTACTGAAAACATTAATCGATTGATCGCATTAGGAATTAGTTTTAATCAAAAACAGACCTCAGTCGAAAGTGGTGCTTTCAGTGAAAAAACGGTTGTGATAACAGGAACATTACAGACTCCAAGAAGACAAATTGTTGAAAGGATAGAAACTTTAGGAGGAAAGGTTGTGAACAATGTCAGCAAGAAGACAGATATGTTGATTGCGGGAGAGAATCCAGGCTCCAAATTAGCCAAGGCGCTAGAGCTGGGAATACTCATTGTGAATGAAGATGAACTAGCTCTACTGATGAAAGAAGACTAAAGGAGGCAATGGTGATGTCAAACCTAAAAACCATGACGGTAATCTGTGGCACAATTTTGGTATTGTTTATTGTTTCGGCTTGCCATTTAAACGATGACATACCATCACCTCCCTTTGAAACTGATGATGAAATTGAGTCTGTATTACCTTCAACCGATGAGGCATTACCACCTGATAGCGACGAAGGGGTAAATGAACCGATGGTTTTAGCGCTTAACTGGGGAAATGATCCTCCAAATTTGGATCCTCAAACAGCTAATGACCAAGTCTCTATGTGGATATTGAACTCAGTATTTGAAGGATTAATGAGGATGAATCCCGATGGTACAATTGGAATGGGTCTTGCTGAATCATATGAGGTAAGCGAAGATGAATGCACATACACATTTACATTAAGAGAAGCTTACTGGTCGAATGGTGATATCATTACAGCACATGATTTTAAACGTTCATGGCTAAGAGCTATAGACCCAGAGACAGCATCAAATTATGCATATCAACTCTTTTATATAGAAGGGGCACGCGGATACTACCAAGGAAATTTAGATGACATATCAGCTGTCGGAATACAGGTGATAGATGCTTCTACACTGAGGATAACCTTAGAAAGTCCTATCGCTTACTTCTTGGCTTTGACAACATTTCCGACTTATTTTCCAACACATGAGAGCTTTGATGATCACGATGGCATAGCATTTAATCAGTTCAATAGCGGATTGATTTTTAGTGGTCCATATAAGATCGGATCATGGGAAAAAGAGAAGAATCTGACATTAGTAAAAAATGAACACTATCATGATGCAGATTCAGTGAAACTCGATAAAATAGTAGGCTATATCTTGAAGGAAAACAATAAAATTCTCCAAAAATACGAGCAGAATGAGTTGGATTTCATTGTACTACCAGTGGAGTATATCGAAAAGTATCGTCATTCTTCGGAATATCAGACGTTGGCTGAAGCTACAACATGGTATCTCATGTTTAATACTGAGAGCAAATTTTTCTCAAACCATAAGATGAGATTGGCTTTTTCGTTGGGAACGGATGCAGATGCCTATGTCAATGTCATTGCTCAAAACAGCGGCGTTGTTGCAGAAGGGTTTTCACCTCCGAGTATGGCGGGAAAAGACCATTCTTTTTCGGAAGACCGATATGCTGTGTTGCCTTCATATGACCCTGTTCGAGCCAGAGAGATTTTCCAAGAAGCTTTGGAAGAGATGGATATTACATTGGATGAGTTTGAAAATGAAGTGACAATTTTGTCTGAATATGGTGACACATGGAATAGAAGAGCACAATTTTTTCAAAGCCAATGGAAAGAGAATTTAGGTGTCAATTTATTTATTGAGCAGTTGTCTTTTTCTGAAAGGCTTCAAAGATACGAAGAGAAAGATTATGAGATAGCTTATGTAGGCTGGGGAGGAGAGTTCAATGACCCTATTTCATTTATGGGGATGTTGGTGTCTGAAGGAGGAAACAACTTCACGAATTGGAGTCATCCGGACTATGACAACTATATAAAACAAGCAACTTTGACAATCGGAGATGAGCGAATTGACGCATTGACACATGCTGAAGCAATAATTGCGGATGAATTGCCAATTTATCCAATTTATCATCCAAACAAAAATTTAGCTATCAAATCCTACGTTAAAGGATTGGCGATATTTCCAGTTGGATCCGATTATGATTTTAAATGGACTTATATAGAAAGGCAGTGACTAGGAGGAATGTTGTGGAAATAGGAAAATTACCAAATAAAGTTTTAGAAGACTTAGTGATTTCGACTATAAAAAATAGACGACCTGAAGTAGTAGAACGTTCGGCTGTTGGAAAAGACTGTGCGATTGTGGATTATGGCGATAAATACTGTGTATTATCATCAGACCCAATCACAGGAGCGGAAAAAAACTTGGGAAAAATCGCGGTAAACGTGGCATGCAATGACATAGCTGCCGGTGGAGCAGAACCAATAGCGTTATTGATAACGATACTCGCTCCTCCAGACACAACGGAAAAGACTATCAAAGCAATTATGGTTGAAGCCGATGAGGAAAGCAGAAAGTTGAATGTGGAAATTGTTGGCGGACATACTGAAATAACTTCTGCTGTGAATAAAATCATTTTATCAATGACGGCCGTTGGTGTAAAAGAAAAAGAAACCATGGTAACGACTTCTAACTCTGAAGTTGGTGATGTGGTTCTAATGACTAAAATGGCTGGATTAGAAGGGACAGCTATCATTGCTGAAGAAAAACAAGAAGAATTATTGAACCATGGTTTTTCGAAAGATGATTTAGTGGAGGCAAGTGCCTATCTCGATTTGCTCAGCGTTGTCAAAGAAGGCTTGATATGCGCTAAAATAGGGATCAACTATATGCATGACATAACGGAAGGAGGCGTTGAAGGAGCTGTTTGGGAAGCTTCGAAAGCAATTGGACAGGGGATTAGTATTAGAATGGATAAAATTCCTGTTTCACAATTGACAGAAAAAATATGCAACCACTATCATATAGATTACAAGAAACTGATTTCAAGTGGTTCAATGCTTGTTATTTGCAGTGCGA
>Ga0334895_1000910_pt1 | contig 35040 bp, 37 predicted proteins | sample GraSluR3_MG_7_FD_207229 | JGI IMG/M metagenome (GOLD analysis project Ga0334895, IMG submission 207229) | Sludge microbial communities from methane-producing bioreactor in Wageningen University, Netherlands - Granular Sludge_31_05-R3 | ecosystem: Engineered > Bioreactor > Anaerobic >... | reverse complement strand
CGGTTTTCGCAGATATTCCCAGTCCGTTTGCGCGGTCCGGTAGTTCAATTGGTTAGAGCACCGGCCTGTCACGCCGGAAGTTGCGAGTTCGAGTCTCGTCCGGACCGCCAGATGGGATAGAGGCCGCCGGGAGAGTCCCCGGCGGCTTTTTTCATGTCATGAAGCTTCTTCGTATCTACAATCATATCATAGGGTTGCCGAAACTCAGACGAAAGCTTTCCGTCCTTCCAGGAGGAGTTCGAAAGTAAATTTCGTACTAAGGCTCTCTTTTCTGAGCTTGACTGCTGAGAGTACATTCTACGGGCATTTCGGACGAGTTCCATGACCTCTATTCCTTGGACAAAAGCATCATCCTCCAGGGACTCAAATGCGGGGATTGATGTCTGCAGGTCAGCGATTTCCAAATTGTATTTGTCGGTCTGATTTCTAAACATCTCAGCTGTAATTAGACCATCAAGCTTGTCATTGTAGATTTCTGTAATCTTCCTCCTACAGAAGGAAAGCCGTATCTTGAGTTCTGCAACTCGCTTTCTCCGATACTCCCTTTCTTCTTCAGAAGTTTTCTCAACACTATCCTTCAGATAGCTGATAACATCTTCATCAAACTCCAACAGCTCCAGAAATTCACAGAACTGCTCATCGAGAACCTCTTCACGCACATAGGGTTCGTTACATTTTCCCTTGTAGCCGGAGCAAGAGTAGTAGGTGTATCTATTCTTGTGTGTTTCTCCAACCAGGGAACAACCACAGTGGCCGCAGGTTATCAAACGGCTGAACGTGAAATTGTGTTTTCTCTGCTTTGTCTTTCTTTCGTTTCTCAGAGCAAGAACATCCTGTACTTCACTCCAGAGCTGTCTGGATACTATGGGTTCATAGGAACCTTGGTAGAGGTCGCCATTTGAGCTGGCCCCCCTATGTAGACAGGGGTGATAGTTAGATTCAGGCATGGCTTCTTGAAGGAGGGGACATGCCGAAGCGGGTACACAGTGCGTCATTCAAGGCGAAGGTGGCGATAGAAGCCATCAAGGGTGAGAAGACCATCACCGAGCTTGCGAGTGATTTTGGGGTTCACCCCGTACAGATAAGCAATTGGAAGAAGCGTTTTCTTGAAGGGGCGGCGGAGGTCTTTTCGGAAGGCTCAGCCCGCAGCCGGGAAGCAGAGCTGCAACGGGAGCTGGATGAAGCGCACCGCCAGTTGGGGCAGACGAAGGTCGAACTTGACTGGGCGAAAAAAAAATCTGAGGAGATTGTCGCCCGGCGAGCGAAGAATGGCCGTTGAGATGCAGGGATCAGCGATCAGCCTGGTAAGGCAGTGTGACCTTCTGGGCGTGAACCGTTCCACCCTCTATCGGAAGCGAGTTGGAATTGACCGCGAGCCTGTCGAGCTGATGGCGGCAATAGACGAGATTTACACGGCACATCCCTTCAAGGGAGCTCGGAGGATAAGCAGAGATCTCGCTGATCGCGGGCTGAAGGCTGGTCGGAAGAGGGTTGGCCGATTGATGCGACTTATGGGCTTGAGGGCGATATGCCCACGGCCGAACACGAGCCGGGCCATCAAGGATCACGAGAAGTACCCCTACCTGCTCCGTGGGCTTCCGATAACCCGCCCGAATCAGGTATGGGCTTCCGACATCACCTTCATACGGATGCCACGGGGCTGGTGCTATCTGACGGTCATCATGGACTGGTTCAGCCGGAAGGTTCTCTCCTGGCGTCTGTCGAACACCCTCGACTCGCGGTTCTGCGTGGAAGCTCTGGAAGAGGCCCTTCGGAGGCACGGCAGGCCCGAGATCTTCAATACGGATCAAGGAAGCCAGTACACGGGGAGTGACTTCATCGGCGTTCTGAAGGCTTCAGGGATCAGGATCAGCATGGACGGCAAAGGACGGGCGCTGGACAACGTGATGGTCGAGCGACTCTGGCGAACAGTGAAGTACGAGGAGGTTTACCTGAAGAGTTACAGGGACATGGTTGAGGCACGCAGAGAATTGGGCAGGTATCTGGGCTGGTACAACATGGATAGAAAGCATTCATCTCTTGGAGACAGGACTCCGGATGCCGTATACTCAAGCCGGGAAACCGGAAACCATGAAGCTGCCTGAGTCTAATGAAAACCGACCCACGAGCTGTCTACAAAAGTGGGACCACTTCATGAAGACAGATCTTCGAGTCTTGCCGTACTTCTTCTATCACTTCTTTCAGGATGGACAAGTATTTAAACACAATGCCCACGCCGGTCAAAGTTTACACACTCACCGGGGCAAAGTTTACACCTTCTCGCCGGAGCAAAGTTTACAGAATCTGTCACTACTTTCCCTCTGAATTCATAAGCTGATATGCCCTTCAGCGACTCAGTCGGTTAATTGCCCTTTCCTCTCATGGTTTCTTTATTGTCCGTTTCGGTTATACCTGTATGGAGCTTTCTCATACTCTCGGCATTTGAGCCGGTTCCCAACTCTATCCGACGGGAACTATGCACTATCCTGTCCAGTATGGCATCCGCTATTGTCGGATCATGCAATGTCTCATGCCATCTGTTCACCGGCAACTGGGATGACATCAGCAGAGAGCCTGCCCCATAGCGTTCTTCAGCTATCTCGAGCATGTGCAGGCTCTGCCTGCTGTTCAGCTTTTCCATGCCCCAGTCGTCAAGGATGAGCAGGTCGGGTTTGATCAGTTTCTCCATCATCCTGTTCATCTCTCCGGTTTCACGGGCTGCTTCCATTTCCCGGAGGAGAGGTGCCATCCTCCGGTAAAGAACGGTGTAACCCTCCATGCATGCCTTGTGGCCCAGAGCACAGCTCAGCCAGGTCTTTCCGGTGCCGGTGGCACCGGTTATCAGCACTCCTTGTTTCTCATACACCCACCTGCAGGATGAGAGAGACATCAGCAGGGAGCGGTCCAGCCCACGGTCGCTCCGGTAGTCGATGTTCTCCATGCAGGCTGAGCTGTGCTTGAATCCTGCATGCTTTATCCTGTGTGCCAGGCGGCGATTGCTCCTCGCCACGATCTCACGGTCAAGCATCATGCCCAACCGGTCATCAAAGGTGTATTCCCCGATGTCAGGAATTGCATCCTGTTCCTCGTAGGCACGGGCCATGGAATGCAGCCTGAGGGATTTCAGACCGTCATGGACAGGATTCTTAAGCATATCGCCTCCTTCTTCATTTGTAGTAGTCGCCTCCACGAATGTTCTCGTGCTCAACGATGACTGGTTCTGCAGGCTCCAGATCGAACGGCCTGCGCTCATAGAGCCTGAGTTTCAGAATGCTGCTCAGGGTGCTGTGGCGGTATTCAGTTCCCGCTCTGAGAGCATATCCGCAAGCTTTCTCAAACTCCTCGGCCCCGTACTTCCTATCAAGACTCATAAGACCCTGGATCCTCCGGATGGAGAGGGTGGGGTGCTTTTCACCACTGTAGATCAGCCTGGAAAGCTCAAGGGTTTTGCCTGTCCTCGACTCAAGCCACTTCCGGGTATTCTCTCCCATCATTTCCCAGGCCCTGTGTGTGGGAGGCAGGTGCTCATCACAGGTGGAACGCCTTTCACTGCCCTTCAATCTCAGATGACTGGCTATTCGACCGCTCTTCAAAAATGCCTCCACTCCATCAGCGGTTACCCTGAGATCAACGGTCTTGCCGATGTGAGAGTAGTGCACACTGTAACGGCAGCGATTGTACATCACATGGCAGTCGGGATGAACTTTTACCTTGCTCCACTCCGCATACTCGAATCGTTCAGCAGGCAGGGGTTTCAGAGCCGGCAGGTCCACTTCGATGAATACGCTTGCTCTTGTTCCTTCTCGTTCGGTGAACCGCCTGTCGTTCAGGATCGCAAGCTTTTCCCATATGGCTTCGTTCAGCTCACGCAAGGAGAAGAACACTCGGTTCCGCAGAGGAGCAATCACCCACCGTTGCACATTCTGAACAGCATTCTCTGCCAAAGCCTTGTCCTTCGGGCAACGCACCCTGGCGGCATAGATCGCTGTTCCAAAATGATCGCAGAATTCCTCGAATGTCCGGTTGTTGTCGGGATCGTACCTGCCCGGTGTCGTTACCGCCGACTTCAGATTATCGGGAGTGATCAGAGCTGATACACCGCCATAATACCGGAATGCACTCTCCGTAACCTTCAGCCAGTCCGGAATGGACTGGGTGTGGGAGGCTTCACAGTAAATCTTGCCCGAATGACCCATTGAGCTGACATAGATCTCACACTCAATCTTTTCCCCGGTCTCCCGGTTCACATAGCTCATCTTCAGGCCGGAATAGTCTGCATAAAGCCTCTCGCCTGGAAAACGGTCGATGGGAGGGCTGGGCTTCTTCTGCTGCTTTACCCATCTGCGGTAATGCTCATTGAACTGAGAGAGACCGTAACCGTCAGGATGATCCTCACGATACTCCTGCCAGAGAAGTGTTCTGGTGATACCGGTCTTCTTCCGCTGGCTGAGAAGATCGCGAATCTTCTCAAAATCAGGCAAGGGCTTGCTGTACAACAGCATCGGCTCCGGCGGGAATACTATTGCTGATAGAGCTTGGTCATCAAGCAGCGTCAACTCTTTCAAAAAGAATGAACTCTGCTCAATTCTCTTTTGTATTGCTATCACATGGGTATGTGAAAGCCCGCAATACTGAGAGAGGTTACGGGAACCCGTAACTCCCTCTCTCAGTGCCTTTATCAGTCTCCTGATTTTCCTCAACGAAGTTCTCCTGTTTGCCATTCTCACCTCCAGTTTTCTGGAGATGATAATGGGAGAGCTACTTCGTCGCTGTCGGTTTATTCTTTCAATGGATTCAAGGAAATTTCGGCCTGCCGTGTAGCTACTGTAAACTTTCGACCGGCGAATCTGTAAACTTTGCTCCGGCGAGATTGTAAAGTTTCAACCGGCGAGACTGTAAGCTTCGCTCCGGCGTGAGCAAACACAAAACTATACATCACTTTTTTCTTACAAGGGCCAGCAATAGTAACGCCCCGATACTTCAACCAAACCATCGTCGGCAGTTCAGCCCATGGTTCAATTTTCACTCCCTCAGGAAGAACCACTTCTTCCAGGGATACACAGGGACCGTGAAACTCAATCAGCTCTCCCCGGAAGAAGAACTCGCCATGAACCTGTTCTCTGTCATCCTGCATGGCTTTCGGTTTCATGAATCTCTGCTTCACATTCTTTGGTTTAGTGAGCAGTGGAACTCCGGGTAAGTCTGCCAAAGCATCCAAACCTTCGGTGTCATTTCCTGGATTTTCCTTTGCTCCCTGTCACTCAAATCAGTGAACCAATGCTTTAGTTCTTCTGCCAGAATTTGTTGAACATCGTCTTCACCGTGAGCTTCCAAAGATAGGCGCGGAAGAATTGTTGTGGCCTCCGGTGCGTATACGTCAAACCGCCCGTGAAGATGAGAATAGTCAATTTTCATCGGGTCCCATTCCAATAGAAGAACCACCAGTTCGTTGAACAGATTCCCATATCTTTTCATCATTGCATCTCGCTCAATCGAATACACTTCCAAATCTTACCTCCTTGCTCTTGGGTCATGTCGACTGTTATTGAACGAAATCACGCTGACGATAAGAAATATGCAAACCCTGTGCTGCCTTCTTCCTGGCACGCTCATCACGCCTATCGTAGATTTTCAAAATGTTCGTGCTCGAATGTCCCAGGTATCCTGCACAAGTGACCGCATCAGAGATATCCAGAAGGTCGGAGGCAGTTGTACGTCGAAAATCGTGTGTCCCCAAATCTCGAATTCCCGCCTCCACAGCTCTTCGCTTAAGCATTTCGTAAACACTCTGACCGGTTATCCTCTGACCCTCAATCAGTGACCCTCCTTTTCTTCCAGCAAAGAAAAGTGGTCCATCTTCACTACCCCGCAAGGTCAGCCAATCTCTCAAGGCGTCGGCACCGCCATTATCCATGAAAACGCTTCTATTCTTCTTTCCTTTTCCCCTCACCTTCAACGTTAAAGCATCCCCATCAATGATGTCCTCCCTATTCAGTCCGGCAATTTCCGCCCGGCGCAGCCCTCCTGGGTAAGCACAAACAAGGATTGCAGCGTCCCGAAACCCTGCCGGTGAAGAGTCCGACAGACAAATCTCCATCAAGGCAGTGCGCTCTCCGGAAGGAATGTATCTTCCAGTTGGCTCGGTTTCACCACCCTGGACACGCTTGACCTTTTTGATAAGTCTGTAAGTACTCTCTCCAATGAGCAGATGGTCATAGGCAATCTCCATCACTCCCCTGAGGGCAGCAAGAATCGTATTCACGTAGGAAGGTTTGTAGTCCTGAGCCAGCTTCGTGATGATTGCATTTACGTGAACAGAGTCCAGACTTGCCCAGGCAAACGATTGCCATGACTCGCCGCCGAACATCCTTGCGACCTTCTGTAGTTTCCGCATCATCTGGTAGCGACCGGTCGCGCTCCGCAAAGACAGCAGGTATAGAGCCGCAGGATTCTTCTTGAGATTCGCAACATCGAGAGAGGTGACTGCAGTCTGAGCGACCAATTTTGTTTCAGTCATAGGACCTCCGTTTCCCTTTTAGAACATACATTCCTATAGGCTATTATAGCAGTTTGATTTCTCTTGACAAGCCCATTTGTGAAATGAATGCTTCATGTCAGTACTCTGGAAAGGAGTGTATTATGGACCTTATCTTTATCGTACAGAACATTATCCCAATACTTGCCTTTTTCCTCTCTCTGATAGCAATTTTGTATACTTCTCTAACATATCGAATAAACTGTAAACTCCTAAATTCACAGAATAGACAGAATCAGGATTCATTGTGGTCTCTTAAGTACAATTCATGTCTGCTATTAGGAGACATATTATCTATGGAACCACTTCTGAAAACAATTAATATTGATGTAAATAGCCTTCCCATTGAACCGTCAGCATTGCAAGTGTTTTCTAAAGCTCTTTTTTCAATATGGGCTACTTCAAAAGAAGAAGGATGGGCTGATGAGCTATGTGGTAAAGATTTCGATGAACGAATAGAATATATTAGCTGCCATAAGCTCAACTCATGGGTATCAGTAAGAACGTATGATGGTAAATTAGTACGTACAAAAGCATTTTGTGATGCTTGGCCTTTTCTAAAACAATTTTGGTCACAAACAGATGTTGCAATAGTATGTCCTTTAGTTGATGCAATAGTTACAGATACAACAACAAGTAACACATACTATGAATTCAATCATAGTATATAAACAGTATAGTACTATCGGTATTTTATGTATGTCTGGCTGTGCGTTGTTAGAACTGGAAATGTTGGCTTCTCCGTTTAAAGGGCATTTGTAAGAGTGAGACCTCCAGCCAACAAAAGCCTTTTCTAAAAGACAGACGCTTCCTGGTTTAGAGATCATTATCTCAACATACCTTTTCCGTTTCCTTGCAGCTGATTTCTGCACCTTCATCAGAGTTGACCTACTCCCCCTTTTTTATCAGCACATATTTCTTCCATTGACTAAGAGGGTATCCTCAACGTATTTTCTCAAGAGAGAGTTGGACCTCTTTAAATCACTCACTGGGAAGGTTGTATACACGATGTCAATCAATACTTTGAATGCAAAACAAGACTACACGGAGAAGATTGAAAGCGAAGTTGCTGGTATTCTTGAGAATACAACTGTCGATGAAAAAGAGAAAGCACCATTAGTTAAGGCAATAGCCGGTAGAATATGCGAAATGGTCAGTCTTTCTTCACTTCATGAAAGACTTGGTATACTATATGAATATGAAAAGAACTATTTGTCTCTTGTAAAAGAGTACAAAGAAGAGATAAAATTTGCCGCAAATTTGCAGGAGGATCTTAGAAAAGAACGGACAAAGTTTTTCGCAGAGTCTTTGCGCGAGGTCTCCCAAACACTCAAGGATGCACAAGTAAGCACTGATGTTGCATCAACCTGGCTCATGGAGTTGGTAAACAGTTACACGAATAGTCTAAATCTGTCTGGCAACCTAATTGATGAACACACAGTTGATACAATTGGTATTATTAGGAAAGAAGCAAAGAAAGGAGCCAGTACTGTAAAAGGAAAAGGTAATGATATAAATGATATTAAAGAGTGAATTAGAAGAACTACTAAGTAATCTAAGGAAAGCAAGAAGTATTTTAGTAGAAGAATTTGTCAGTGAAAATCCAGATATATTCACTGCGATGTTTAAGTATGATAATGATAATGTCGTAATGAATATGTATATTGATTGTTACTTCATTACATGGTTAAACTATCACTTAGAAGTATTTTCTTGTTTCAACGCAAAGTCAGTATCCTGTCGCAACTGGTTTCTTTCATGTATGAGTGATTTGATATCAAAGTATTTGAAAGGCGTGAACACTGATTCTCATGTGTATAAGCGAAGCGAGTTTGCATATACTCTGCTCGAGAAGAAGAAGGCTGCTATAATGCATATAATAAAATGTAGCGACAGTAACAAATTAAAGTACAACAAATTAGTATATGCTGTTGAAAAAGATAAAAAACTGTTTGAACGGGAGATTGCCAAATTGAAAGAGGAAGCATAATGGCCATTATTGCTGCTATTGCAAGTATATTTGTAAAACCGTTGGCTTCTCTCGCTGGGCTACTCTTTGATGAGCCTCGAGAAGCTTTTGCACATAAAAGAGAAAAGGATATGCAGAAACATGAAGCAGAACTCGAGGTATACAAGAAAACTGAAGTAGAAAGAATTCTTGCAGAAATTGATGAAGCCAAAAAGGATAGAGATCTTGAGAGGATGAAGGTCTTCTCGGAAGCAGTTATGAAGTATAAGAATGAGTACGCTAAACTAAACATGGAGATGATTAGTGCTATTAGTAATATGCAGTTAGATCTACGAGAAAGAACTCAGGAGTATGTGCACAGCCAAACACTTAAATATATTGAGTTACAGAATACTGTTCTCAATCAGGCGACAAATGATTTTAAAAAAATAGAGAACATGTTTAAAAAGAACGATCGAGCAAAGGATGTCTTGGAACGTTCCGTAGAGAAGCGGCTTGTAGGCCTTCTTGAAACGACAGAAACATTTATACGAGACCTTAGTTCGGATGTCATCAGACTGAATAAATGTAGTGATGAATTTATATTTAATGGAAGCAAAACAATTGATGAGGTGTTACGTGGTCGCATTAGTACTATACAATATAATGATGTAAAGCAAATTGATGGCCCAAAATGATTCCATAGGCGGCCTCGCTTTGAGGGCATTTGATTGAATTAGACTTTCTGCCAACCAGGGGTCCGGATTAAGCAGTCCGGGTTCAAGGAAACACAGACCTTTGCCATTCTTCGGGAAGCCGATGCTGGAGTCGTTTTCACCGAGGTTTGCCGCAAGTATGGCACAGCAGCCCTATGATTCTCTTTTGGGCATGCCGTCAAAGATGTATCGTGAATTGATAACCCGGGAAGTGTCACTTTATGAAATTTCTACCTAATGGGGAAGCTTACGTAACATCACCCCTGGCTACATAAGAGGCAAGTTAACCATCATATAGCACTGCAAAACGCCATCAATCAGTCATAAGATCATTTACAAAGTGCAATACTTCTACCAGTTGAAAATGGTGGAACCGAATGAAAGTTATGCTTCTTTAGACAAGTGAGATGAGCAACCAGGCCAGCGATAAGAGCACCATCAATGCTTGAGCGGCGCACCCAGCGTTTTGACCTCCACCCCCTCCATACTGCGGTTTGGGAGAAGGTCTGTAACTGAACTTTGTAGGTCGGTTCTTCATGCCTGAGAACTTGGCTCCACCACCTGGTGATTTCATCGGCATTTCTCCTCTGGTTAACTTGTTGTTTAGCCCATAAATTTCTGTGCGCTACGACATGACCATATTCTCGGTCCTGGTCTGATGTCAAGAGAAACAAGATACCCGCAGTATCTTGACACCTACTTTAAGGTGCCGGGGATTGTGAAGACAGAAAACGCGGCTGAACAAATTGCCGCTCGGTGTTCATTGTTGCAGCAATTGAGCAGAGGGTAATGCCCTTAACGGAATGCTTGCCAAATCCCTTTTGATTGATGCCATCTCCTTCCGTTTCACGCAACCCTGGTGGCAAACCTCTTACGATGTCCTTTTCGCAAAGCTCGCATGTTCCTCTCCTTGTTGTATAAATAGCGCGACTCGTTCAGTTTGCTCCGGCCCGAAAAGTCGGCTTGATACTCATTCGCGTAGACCTCTTCATGTTTCACTTTACACCCAAAATGTTCGACTATTATTTGTTTCGAACGACCTGACGATGCCATTAAATCCTATGCGCACATCAGCAGCCAGATAGCACCTCAAACATCATTGCTGGTGTGCTTGAACCTTGGTCGCTATTGAACACTCCAAGAAATGAGACACCAAAGCTATTTCAAATGCATTGCACAAAACACCGATGCTACACCATTGCCTGCTGTTAGATCACACCAGCTGAATCAATCAGTTACCGCAGTCAAGTGCGTAAAGATATGCCCATCGAATGTTTATGCAATGTCCAGCACCAAATCTATCTAAAGTACCCCCCCTTTGTGATTGACTTTGTACAACTCATGGAGTAGAGTCAATTTCTGTAAAGGTAAAGAGGGGGTTTCGCGTTGGAGGATATGAACTGAGGGGTGTTTGTGGGACAGGGGAAAATCCAGTTTCTTACTGAATATCGCAATCGGAAACACTGTTGAAATGAAAAGTGCGTGGAGACGTAAACGTGCGTAAACACAAAATAGGTTTATTTATAGATAAACGCTATGACACATGTTGCGATGTATTACCACACATTGACCAATACAAAAGGAGTTGTGTTGCCAAAGCCAATTTTGAACATCGGCTGTAAACAGGAAAGTTTAAGCACATTAAGTCTTCACTCAATATCTTCAGTAAGGACGATAGTTGAGCCAATGGTACTTGATAAAATGTTGCGTAGAAAACGCTCAAACGAGTACATTAAAGTGATGAAACAACTTGACATAGGCGGCCATGAAGTTAGCGGGGAACTCTACGAGAGTTTCATTTCTGCTGTTCGGAGTGAGTTTCCGGACGTTCCGTTTAGCAACCAACCTGTTGGTATCATTTCTAAGTGCTTTTTAGGGGCTCCGTATGAAGTTCATACAATCGATGTAGCGGGGTCAATAATCCAGCATTATAAAACTTCAGAATCGTTGCCACCATTTATGGCAAAGGCAAGAAGCATTGCAATACACGGTGGCTATGAATTCATCGAAGTATACATCGACTCAATGCGAGCAATAAAAGCAGACGGAACAGTATCTGTAGTCAAATAAACAAATTGGAGAAGCAACATCATGGCTGAATATGCAATTAATTCGGCAAACTTATCCAACATCGAAAACAACTTACATACAATAACAAGAAACATGAACGCCCTTGCACAGGGAATCGATCATATATCTGGACAGGTAAGTGCGGTTTATCAAACGGTTGAATATGTAAATACGGAAGTAAATAAACTTGCGGATGAGTTTAGAACATTTGCAGATGAAGCAAAGCGTTTAGCGGCACTCGCCGATGCAAAACAGACTGTAGTAATGTTAGAGCAAGAACTGCAGAAAGAATTTGGCTATTATGATACAGTGCGAAAGCACACTGTGGGTATTTTGCAAGCAACAGATATTAGTGTTGTAAGAAGAGAAACCATTTCATACGTGACAGAAGAATTAATGATGTCAGCGCCAAGATATTGGCTGGCACCAGCATTGATAGCATTATCAGCATGGTTAAGTGACAATAGAAGTTTGGCTGAACGTGCTCTTAAAGAGGCGATGAGAAGGGACGATGAAAAAACGTCTCTTCTATTCTGCCTTATATCACGAAGAGCTGGTCGATTGAACGGCTCTGTTTTATGGCTTGAAAGATACTTTGGAATGCAGGATCCTGAGCGAATGGATAGGAAAATTATTGCAGTATTGGATGCATATGTAAGTGGTATCTTTGGACCAGACGCCAAAGGTGTTTGCTCAGAAAAAATAACGGCATGGATTGACGAGCTTTCATCAAAAGCTGGATTTATAGAAGCGCAGAGGGATCAATGGAGCGCTGCACTATCTGGAAAAGCTGTATTCTCTGATGATAAAGAGTTTCCATATCTTACTTCAAACAGCCCGACATGGCCGCAGCTCAAAGAAGTCCTGTCTTGGGCAAAAACACATGGAAGTATTCAGGACTACTTATCAGAAATATTTAATACCCCCGTTGATAATGTTGCTTCTGTAGCATCACAAGTAGATGCTATACTTGATAATCTTGTCAATAACTATGACGCAGAAGAATTGCCAATCAGACGAGAAGTAAGAAAAAGTAAACTCATTATTGAAGAAAATGGCCTTATTGATCGAGCACTGTTGCGATTCGACGCAGAAGCACCAGCATACGAGTCTTATGAAAGCTTTTCTCAGCACTTGACGAGTGTCGCATTGGCACCGGAATCATCAGGAGCATTGAAAGCCACACAAAAATTCATAATATCTCTTTCAAAGGACTGGATAGCAAATGCTTATGAGGATTTGACTGCAAAAAGTCGTGCAAATGTACCCACAGAAATAGAAATAAAAGTATCGGATTGGGTAGGCATCACTCGCGATGGATCTAATGAAGAAGAGCTTGAAAGCTCTTTGAATCATTACATAGACGACATGCAGGGAAAGGCGTTATCGAAAGTATGTCTTACAATGATGCATTGGGTTTCGCTTGTCGGTGGTGCTGCGGTTACTTTGCTTGGCATCATTCAAGGTAGTATCTTTTTTATGATTTTAGGGCTTGCGGGCGCATCCTACTGGTTGCATGCAAAACTTACTCTTAAGAGAAAAGTTGACCAAACTAAAGTTCAGATAGAAGAATTGCGGAGCAAAGCTCAAACAGCATTAAAAGCGACTACTGCCGAGGTTGTTGATTACAGAAGATTGTATCAGGAATATGATAATGATCATAGCATGGTAATGGATTACATTAATGCATTGTCTCCTCAGCAATGCATTGCTGTAGGAGATAGGAAGACAAGACAAGTCCTCATATAGTCAGGAATAGGAGTGCATAATGTTTGAGAGTGAAAGTAACACTGTTGATAAGCCAACAGTTAAAGCGCCTTTAAAAGGGACTGATCAAAACGATTTTGCACCTAATCAGAATTCTGCTTACTCCGATGAGGAAGAGTTTGCGACAGGACTACCTTCTTGGGATTTAGTTCCTCCGACGACTGTGATTAGGAGGGTTAAAAGGCCTGTATGAAGGTGCCTTCATCATACTCAGAATGGCTTGAGTGCTTTGACATTGTCAAGGATGGCACTAATGATGCTGAAGTGCTTGAATGCATGAAGCATGGTTGTTTATCATTATCTGCGGGTGTAGCTGGAAGGTTTGCTTCCCAATTGACTTCATTGCTTCAGTTCAGAATCAAGAAAGCGTCGAGTAAGTTTTCTCGTTCGATGCAAAACGCAAGAGGGGAGTTAAATTGTGTCACAAATGCACTAATTAGTGTAAGAAAAGAATATAAATATCTATTGCAGATAGCAAAACTTCCAGTTATTCCACTAAATGACTCTCAAATACTTGTTTCAGCTTTAAGGCAACAAGCAGATTCAATGCAAGATTCCCTTGAGTCAACAAGTGTGAAGAATGATAGATCAGGTGTACTGACGAGCATCATTAGAAGGAATAGAATCAATGATTTGGAGATAACAGAATATGAATTATAGTGATTGCATAACAACCATGAAGCGATATTCATTAGCGAGAATTCCTTTTGTGTCTTTCAACTCCATCGAGCGTGCAAGATCACTCGATGTATTCAAGGCAGTTGCATCTGATCTAAGCTTGCCATTTTTTGTTCATACAATGTCAAAAGGAATGTGTGACATTTCAAATGGCAAGGTCGTAAACGAGGACAAATCGGTAATGGGAGCGCTTGATTTTATCTCAGAGCAGATCAGAGTGAAACAAAATTTAACATTTGTTCTTACCGAGGTATCGGATATTGATAGCGATACATTAACGTCAAGATACTTTCTCGATGTGGTTTCGCTCGCAGAAGAAAATGGTGGTTCTATTGTTGTAATCACATTTAATTCCATTTGGGGACAGCTACAGCGAGCTGGCATGTCAGTAGCACTCGATCTTCCAAACGAGAATGAAATGTTACAGATTATAAATGATAATATAGAACCATATAGGCGTGATATATTAATTGAGTGGGATAAGAACGATTTTAGAGAAGCAGCAACCGTTCTATCTGGAGTAACACGCGTCGAGGCACAGAATGTCATCGCTTCTCTCGTAGCAAACAAAGCAATAAAGAAATCTGATTTGATTGATTTGAAGTATGCAAAGGACAAACTATTTTCAAACATAAAGGGACTGGAAAAAATTGATGTTTCACAGAGTAATCTGGATGTTGGCGGTTTGAGTGGTCTGAAGCACTGGTTAGCGGATAAGAAAAAACTGCAAACACCTGAAAAAAGAGATGAAATGCGTCACCGAAGTCTGCAACCTCCAAGGGGAATCCTGCTTGTTGGGGTTCCTGGTTGTGGTAAATCACTTTCAGCAAAAGCCATTGCCGTTACGTGGCAGTTACCGTTGTATCGTCTTGATTTTGCGACTGTGCAGGGGCAGTATGTCGGACAAAGTGAGCAGCAGTTAAAAGAAGCTTTTTCAACAGCAGAACACGTTTCTCCATGCGTTCTATGGATTGATGAAATAGAGAAAGGGCTTTCTGGAGCTGGCACCGATTCTTCGGGTGTTACTAATCGTATGGTTGGACAATTTCTGTTTTGGATGCAAGAGTGTCGGAAATTGGTATTCGTTGTTGCTACTGCTAATGATGTATCAAAATTGCCCCCGGAGTTGTTAAGGAGAGGAAGATTCGATGAAATGTTTTTTGTTGACTTGCCAAGTGAAGAAGAGCGTAAAGAAATATTGGAGATGTATATAAGTAAATATCTTAAAACAATTTTGTCTGATACAACGATGAACGATCTCATTGAGATAACAAAAGGTTTTACTGGTGCCGATTTGGAGTCATCTGTTAGAGATATTGCATACAGATTGGTGGCGAATGATGGCTTGGAGATAACAGATGAATTGCTCTTGACATCACTAAAAAATGTTGTGCCTCTGTCACAAACAAACCCGGAGAAAATTGAAGCGATCAGAGAATGGGGACGTGAGCGAGCTGTACCGGCTTCAGGTAAGCCTATTGGTGGCACTGCAGTTGATGAAACTAAACCAAATCGTAGAGTGCTCGTTTAGATTCTCTGAGTAGCATTTTCAAAACAGGTTCCTGTAGATTAGGAATAGAGTTTCCGTTCTATTCTGTGAGAGTTAAGTTCAAGCGTTGAGTTAAACACTCCAATTTCCAAAAAAAAATGTGAACACGTTCGAAAAGCATCCAACACGGCCCGCCAGATGGGACAGATGCCGCCGGGAGGCTCTCCGGCGGCTTTTTCTGGTCATGAAGTTACACTTCCTGATTTATGAGCATATCACAAAAGGGAGACAAATTCACTCAATAATGGCCTCTAAACGGGGAAGCCTATTTAATGACTGCAGGATCAACGCCTGCCCTTCATTGCCCGGAGGTCTCTGGCGATTTTTGCCATGCTGACAAAAACGACAAGGAACTCAAGCCGCCCGAGAAACATGGCAACGGTCAGTATCCAAACCACGGGGGTTGGCATGCCTTGGGAAACCACTCCCACAGAGAGTCCGACAGTACCCAGAGCAGAACCGAACTCAAAAAGCGAATCCTGCAACGGATAGTCATAAGCTGTCAGGGCAAGGGAGCCCAGTAGAAAAACAACCATGTACATGAATGTGAAGGTCGCAGCCTGCCTGACTTTGCTTTCGTCCGGAAACACCACTCCCCCCCCTTCCTTCACGGAAAGATCATGTACAACCGATTTGGGGAGGAGGAAGCACTTCATCTCCCAGAACAGTGTCTTTAGAAGCAGGTATACTCTGAACTGCTTTATACCGCCTGCCGTTGAGCAGGTCCCGCCTCCTATAAGCATGAGAATGATGATTGTGAAGATGCCGAAAGGATTCCAGTTTGAATAGCTGGATATCGAGAAGCCGGTTGTGGTAGAGGCACTGACCGCTTCGAAGAGTGCTGATCTGATTTCCTGCCCTGACAACACGAAAAAACCGCCGCATGTGAGAAAGAACAGTCCTGTTGCGGCCGAGAGCACAAGTAAGGTCTGAAGGCGAACCTCACCGCTCCCCAGTGCTGTTCGCGTGTTGCCCCGCCAGAGGAACCATGCCGTCACGAAACTCAGGTTGCCAAGAAGCATCAGGACGACTGTTATTCCCTCGATCGCGGGGGAATTCCAGAAACCTATGCTAGCCTGCCTTGTTGAGAAACCGCCGGTGGATATGGCGGCGAAGCTGTGATTCACCGCGTCAAACACCGACATCCCGGCAAGCACATAGGCGGCTATCCCAGTTACGGCGTAACTGCAGTAAATGATCATGACCAGTCTGGCGGAGCGCCTGACATTCGGTTCGAGCTGGTCTCCCCGACCTTCTGCGCTCGAGATACCGATACCAGTGTTCCCGACGACTGATGAGAGAACAAGGATCGCCAGCCCAGCGCCCCCAAAGAATTGCATGGTGCTTCTCCAAAGAAGGATCATGGGACCCGCCGTGTTTACGTCCACCAGTGAAAGCCCCGTTGTGGTCCAGCCGCTGACCGCTTCGAACACCCCGTATGAGAACGGCAGCCCTGAAACAAGACGAAACGGCACAGCTGAAACGAGGGTTACCGTGATCCAGCTTATGAGAACGATCACACCACCCTCGGAAATGGTAAGGTCGGATGTTGAAGACGCACTGTAGGACTTTTTCAGTATCAGACCTGTAACAAGAAGGAAAAGCGCAGGGGCGAGAAAAGCGAGCGCATGCCGTGTTTCACCGGGGTAGAAAGGGAGAACAAGAATCGGAGTCAGCATTACCAGCCCAGCCAGAGCGATTATGCTGCCCACCGAGGTCAGCATGGCGGCGTATCGCTGTTGGAGGTGTTCCCGGTATCTCAACGGCGGTTCGTATCCTTTTCACCGGTGAATGTGCGTAAAACAAAGCCGTGGTTTTCGGGAAGGGTCATGAGAACAACGGTGTCCCCCTCAAGCATTTTGCTTAAGCCTCCGGGAACAATGGGTTCGCCGTTCCTGATGATCACCGCCACAAGAGAATCATCAGGCAGGCACAATTCCTTCAGGGTTTTTCCAAGAATAGGGGAATTTGCGCTTAAGACGACTTCGGTCATCAGCACTCTACCGCTGCACACCGGCAACAGGTTGGTGACAAGTTCGGTGGATGCCTTCTGCACAACGAGGCTTCCCATGATGTTTGCTGTTGAGAAGGAAGGAACACCGAGCCTGGCGAAGACCTCTTCGTTATCCGGATCGTTGGAAAGCGCCACAACTCTCTTTACGCCGTACATTTTTAAGGCAAGCTGGCAGGTGACGAGGTTCGCCTGATCGCTTTCGGTTATGGCCAGCACCGCATCGGCTTCCATTGCGCCGGCGTCTTTCAGAATGCAAGGATCACTGCAGTCGCCATACACAACTTTTACCCTAAGCTGTCTGGAAAGCCTGCCACACTCCTCCCTGTCGTTGTTTATCACAACAACATCGAAACCCTTTGATGCGAAGCTCCTGCAGAGAAAGAAGAGGGCTTTTCCGCTTCCTGCGAGGATCACCTTCATTGTTTTGCTCCAGCTGTTCCAAGGGCCTCAAGGAACTGAAGAGTTTCAAGAAACAGATTTGCCGCAACAGCAGTAGGGCAGATCGTCCGTATTCGGAGGTCAGCGTATGCTTTCTGCTTCTCCGGGTCTAATACTCGAGCCATCACGATGGGAACACCGAAGACCTCGGAAGCGACCTGAGCGACCATAAGGTTGAGATTGTCTTCACTTGTGGCCGCGATGAAGATGTCGGCTCTGTTTGCACCCGCACTCTTCATCACAAGATGCTGCGAAGCGTCACCCTGAACCCTGAAACCGCTGTAGTCAGAGGGCAGGGCTGAAAAGGCGGTTTCCCTTTTATCAATAACGACAACGGAATGGCCCTCCCGGCTCAACTCACCCGCAAGCGAAGCCCCGAGACGCCCGCATCCAACGATCACGATGAACTTGCTCAACTGATCAACCCTTCGTGTCTATGTTGATCTTTCCTTCTTTGTCGAAAGAAGTAACCCTCATGAGGTTCACTTGTGCCGGTCTGAACCCGGAGTTGAAATCGAGCGACGCCCTGTAGTACTTCTGTGCTTCGGCGAGATCACCCCTTATCTCGTAAATCGCTCCCAGAAGATTGTAGGCTTCCGGTTGGCCGGGTTTTGCTGTGATGGCTTTCAACAGGGTGTGCATTGCCGCGGTGAAATTCCTGTCATTGATACTCTTCTTGGCGAGTTCAAGTAGGCGGGGATAACCCTGTGTATCCGTTCCGTCCGCTATGTCCCTGTGCATCACTTCCTTTGCGATGTCCCTGATCTCCGACGGACTGAAGGGTTTCTGTATGAAGTCAACCGACCCGAGCTTCATGGCTTCCACCGCCGAGTCAATCGACCCGTGTGCGGTTATCATGATAACCCTCGTCGAGGGGTTTGATTCGGATATCTTTTTCAGCACCGCAAGGCCGTCCATGCCGGGCAGTTTCAGGTCGAGGAACACCAGGCCGTAGTCAGTCCTTGAGATCCTGTCCAGCGCTTCTTCGCCATTTACAGCGGTGTGTACTTCTGTGTGCAACTGCTCGAGAGCTCTGCTCATTGTCAGTCTGATGTTGGCTTCGTCATCGACTACAAGGATGGGTTTCTTCTGCATTATGTCACCTTTTCTACAGCAGGCAGTGTAAAAGTGAAAGTGCTTCCAAGCCCGGGAGTGGACTCGACCCAGATCGTTCCGCCGTGAGCTCTGACCATCTCTCTGCAGATGGCAAGCCCCAGGCCTGTCCCTCCAGCATCTCTTCCCTTGACCTGCACGAATCGCTGGAATATCCGTGACTGATACTCCAAGGGTATCCCTGCACCGTCGTCCGTAACCGAAATGCGCACCTGTGAACAGGTTTGTGTTGCCGAAAGGGTGATGGTGCCACCCTTGGAAACGAAACGGAGGGCGTTTGAAACAAGGTTGGAGACCACCCACATGATCTTGTTCGAATCCGCCCTAACCGGCGGCAACTGCCCTGCTTGATCGACAATAAGGTTGATTCCCGCCTTTTCCATTTGCAGCGAAAAAATCTCCTTCGTCTTCTGGAAAAGAGAGGAAACATCCACCTCTTCAAAGTTCATCTCGATCACGCCCGATTCGAGCCGGGAGAGATCCAGCAGATCGTTGACCAGTGCCTTCATCCGCCGGGTTTCGGACTCTGCTACTTTCAGCAGTTCAACATCCTTCTCCTCAAACCCTGAGACCTGCTCCATGAGAAGCCCGATGCTCATCTCAATGCCCGTCAGAGGAGTACGCAGTTCATGCGCAGCGGCGGATACGAATTCGCTTTTCGTTCGCTCCACCTCAGTGAGCCTTGTAACATCCCTTAGAAGCAGAACAATACCGGTCAGGTGCGAATCAAGGCCCCGAATTGGGGTGACAGAGAACAGGTACTGCCTTTCTCCGTTCCTGCCGTGAAGGGAAACAAGTCGGTTCTCATCGGGGACCTCCTGATGAAGCCCGGCATCTACGGTCTTCCTTATCAAGTCACACAGGTTCCTGCTGGAAAACAGCTCGTCGCAGCTCATCCCCGAGCAGCGGGGATAGCCGAGGCCCACGATATCAGCGGCGGCGGGATTGACGGCGATCACTTTCATCTCGGTGTCAAAGACCATCATGCCGTCTTCGATGCTCGAAAGGATGGCCTCGCCCTTCTGCTTTTCGGTGATGAGCTGCCCGATGTTCATTTCGTTGTACTCGGAAAGCATGGACGCCATTCTATTGAATTCCCTCGCAAGGCTCCCCAGTTCATCATTCGTATTGACAGGAATGTATACGGAGTAGTCGCCCGCAGATATCTTCCGCGAGGCGGACATGAAGCCTTCAAGTGGTTTTGAGATCCGGCTGGCAAGGACAAGACTGAAAAGAAGAGCGAGGATCAAAGCGGTTGCAGAAACCCCAACCGTTGACCAGATGGCATTGTTGGCGCTTCGCCTCGCTCTCAGGCTGGCGTTGTACATCGTTTCTTCGTTCAGGTTTCTGAGCTGGATGCAAGAATCTCTTACTGCTGTGAAAACGGGGTACACCGATTCCCAGTACTCTTCGATGCCGGCTGGCTTAACAGGAGTGCCGTCCTCCGGCGCATCGGTGAGTCGAAAGAAGGCGCTGCGGTAGTCCAGGTAGCCGTCTTCTATGCTTTGGACGAGGGCCGCTTCCCCGTCGATGGTTATGTTGTCTTTTGCCCTGGCGAGCCACTGAAGAAAGGTTGCCTCATTCTGCCGGTAGAGGGTCAGCCCCTCTTCCCTTTCCGAGAGGAAGAGAAGCAGTACGGCGCTGTCCTGCCTTTCCAGCGCATCTACCATATTCTCAGCTGCCAGAATGCTTCTGTAGTTCTCTTCAAGAATGGATCCAGTTGCCCTGCCCAGTACAACCAGGTTCACAACCGACCATGTGATGACCATTCCCATCAAAACCACTGCAAAGCCGTATCCAGCGAGAATCTTTCTCTTGAGATTCAAGAGTGGGGTCCTCCTTTCAACAGATTGCATTTGTGGTGCAAAAATGATAAACACCGTATAAGAATATACGAAAAGGGGCTTGCGTAAAGCGGCGTTAGGAAAACGCCCCAGCGGTTTTCGGGCGCAAGGGGATCGGCGTGCGGGTCGATTCACGGCGTAAGTTTGCAGTAGCACCCCGTGGACCTCCGCATTCATCAGTGTTCAACCCTTTGCCTTGCCAGAGTCATCCCGACAGTTTGAACATGTCCGAAAAGCATCCAACACAGACCGCCAGATGGGATAGATGCCGCCGGGAGGTTCCCCGGCGGCTGTTACTTTGTTACCATTATGGGGGGGGCATCCCCCTATCCCAAGCACAGAATGCATCTCGGCGCGGCCTGCCAGTTCTCAGACAGTAACGGAGCAATGCAAAGGTGCCGGGATATGCGACCGTTCGGTTGTATACGGATAGACAAGATTTATATTGTTGGATTGCTTGCACTTGAGTATGGGATAAGGAAAGGGCCACTGCCGAAACAGCGGCCCTTCCCTCGATGTTACTCGATTACCTCACCAGTACCACCCGGGCGTAAGCCTGCTGTTCGGGGCTGGAAAGCCTTAAAAAGTACACCCCCGACGCCAGGGCGGAACCGTTTCCGTCGCGGCCGTCCCAGTAGTGAGAATGGGCACCGGCTGGAAGGGTTCCCAGATCTTGCGTTCTCACCATTCGGCCCGCAGTGTCGTAGATGGAAAGGGTCAGCGGGGAAAGCCCCATGCTCCGGAAAGAGATTTTCGTTCCGTCTGTCATGGGGTTGGGGGAGGCTTGTAGGAATGGGCTCTCGCCGGGAACAACCTCGCCCATGGGCGGTTCGGTTCCAACGGGATCCGGAACCCAGCGGGCGATGTAGTTGGTGGGATTGCCGCCGGCATTGGTAAACAGCCCCCCCACATACACATCCGACCCGCTCACTGCGATGGCACGGACCCCGCTGTTCAAGCCACTTCCCAGAGCATGCCAGGAACTACCGTCCCAACGGGCAATGCGGTTGGCGGGGTTGTCACCAGCTTGGGTGAACCCGCCCCCCACATACATATCCGAGCCGCTCATTACGATGGCATGGACCCAGTGGTTCACATCACTTCCCAGCGCATGCCAGGAACTACCGTCCCATCGGGCGATGTAGCTGGCTGGGTTGCCACCGGCCTCGGTGAACCGGCCCCCCACGTACACATCCGAGCCGCTTACTGCGATGGCATAGACCGCTGGACTGGTGACGCCTCCTACCCCACTTCCCAGCGCATGCCAGGAACTACCGTCCCATCGGGCGATGTAGCTGGCTGGGTTGCCACCGGCCTCGGTGAACCGGCCCCCCACGTACACATCCGAGCCGCTTACTGCGATGGCATAGACCCCTGGACTGGTGACGCCTCCTACCCCACTTCCCAGCGCATGCCAGGAACTACCGTCCCAACGGACGATGCCGTAGACGGGGTTTACACCAGCCAGCATAAAACTTCCTCCCACATACACATCCGATCCACTAACTGCTATGGCATAGACGATTGGGCTGTTGGGGCCTCCTACACCACCTCCAATCGGATTCCAGGAACTGCCGTCCCAGCGGGCGATACGATTGGCGGTATTGCCACCGGCCTGGAAGAAAGCGCCACCCACATACAGATCCGTGCCACTAACGGCTATGGCATTGACATTGCCATTCAAACCACCTCCCAGCGGATTCCAGGAACTGCCGTCCCAGCGGGCGATGTAGTTGGCGGGGCTGCCTCCAGCCTGGGTAAACCAACCACCTGCATATACATCCGAGCCGCTTACTGCGATGGCATAGACCCAGTCGTTCACACCACTTCCCAGAGGGTACCAGGTGCCTTCGTCATCCTGTCCCTCATGGAAAGGAACAGCTTCCAATTGAATGGACCCCTCTTCCACGAACAATGGCTCTCCCTCGGGACCGTAGGTCATGCGGAACCCGGTCGGGTCAAAACTCCCGGACACTCCCTCCATGATCCTTCCGCCGGGTGACAGAACGGTGGCAAGGGAAGGGTTGGTCCCGGCGAATGTCACCGAGACGAATGCAACAACAACGAATACCCAGCAGGATTTCATGATACCCCTCCCTTTTTCATTACCCTCTTGGATTGAATACAGTACGGTACCCGGCATTCGGGATATGCTCCACCAGGTTTGCCAAAGGTTTGTTGATTGTGTTCTGAATCAGGATGAAGGCCAGTGGGGGCTTAAGCATAATCCCCCCTTCTTCTGCGCAGCCAGTGAGGCTGCACCTGAATGAAGCACTTAAAGGGGGTTACAGCCGCCTTCTGGCTGCGCGAATCAGTAAAATACTGAAACTGTATAACCGATGAAGTCAGCCATGTCAATACAATGATTATCGATATTTTTGGTATGAATGCTATCTTGTCGAAAGCCTCTTAGTGAAGGGGCGCCTCTTCCGTGACGTCACTACCCCTTTTGGGGTCCACGGTCAGTTAATGCTCTCCCTCAACTGCAACACATAGGGCTCCGTGTGGGCAGGTCCGGTTGCGGCATCCTCTGTCATGAAAACAAGGGCCACTGTTTTCACAGCGGCCCCTGTTCCTCCGGCTGACGTTGGCTCAGCTCGCTTCCTTCATCTCCACCCTGATGCAGTCCACGATCTCCCCGAATGCATAAACGCCGGTTACAGATGCAACAGATTCGCCGGTTTGGGTGCGACACTACCGATGCCTCCTCAGTTCCCTCTCCGTCAACAGCCTTCGGTCCCAGTGGTCTCCCTGCAAGCTTCCCCATTAATCAGAAAAGATTCTTTGCCTTGCAAGAGTCATCCCGACAGATTGAACATGTCCGAAAAGCATCCAACACGGACCGCCAGATGGGATAGATGCCGCCGGGAGGCTCCCCGGCGGCTGTTACTTTGTTACCATTATGGGGGGCATCCCCCTATCCCAAGCACAGAATGCAACTCGGCGCGGCCTGCCAGTTCTCAGACAGGTAACGGAGCAATGCAAAGGTGCCGGGATATGCGACCGTTCCTTTGCGTACGGAAATCGGAGCGTAATACATTATGGTACGGTTAGTTGAAGAATCAGGCCTGGTGGGCTAATCTGAGGTAGTGAGAACCTGCAGAATGCAGTCGGTTCATTCCTCAAGTAAGATACCGCGCAGCATCAGGTGACACTGCGCGGCTATGAGTTCTCTGAGTTTGCTATCTGGGGTTTACTCCTTCAGCCCGAGGCTGTGGAAGTTTCCCGCCGAAACCGCCAAGAAACCACTGTTGGGAGAAGGTACATCGCACTGGCCGTCATCGTTCCAGCCCCACGCCACGACAGAGCCGTCGTTCTTCAGACCGAGGCTGTGGCTGCTTCCCCCCGCAACCGCCACAAAACCACCCTCTGTAGGGGTGTTGGTAACTTGTCCGTGGTCGTATTCACCTCCATCGTCAATCCCCCACGCAACGATGGAGCCGTCTTCCTTCAGACCGAGGCTGTGGTAGTATCCCCCCGCAACCGCCACGAAACCGCTGTTCGGGGATGGTACATCGCAATAGCCGTAGAAGTCCAGCCCCCACGCCACGATGGAGCCATCCGCCTTCAGGCCGAGACTGTGCCAGCGTCCTGCTGCAACCGTTACAAAACTGCTATTCGGGGAAGGTACATTGCACTGGCCTGTGATGTTCAACCCCCACGCCACTATTGAACCGTTTTCCTTTATACCTAGACTGTGACTCTCTCCAGCTGAAATCGCCACAAAACCGCTGTTCGGAGAAGGAACATTGCACGCGCCGGACCCGTTCCAGCCCCACGCCACGATGGAGCCGTCTGCCTTCAAGCCTAGGCTGTGGGCACTCCCCGTCGCCACCGCCACAAAACCACTGTTGGGAGAAGGCACATTGCTCTGGCCGTAGCTGTTCCTGCCCCACGCCACGATGGAGCCATCGGCCTTCAGCCCGAGGCTATGGCCGTTTCCCGCCGCAACCGCAACGAAACCACCCTCTGTAGGGGTGTTAGTAACTTGTCCGAAGTCCCATTCACCTCCATTGTCAATACCCCACGCCACGATGATGCCGTTCACAGGATCATCGGGGGGACGGCTGGGTCCCATAGCGCTTTTTCCGCAACTGAGGAAAAGACCCGCTGCCATCAACAGAGAAGCCAGGGCCATGATCTTCTTCATTTCAACTCTCCCGTCGGTGGTGCTATGATTCCTGTCCAAGATTCAAGGCTTCCTCCGTGTTCCTGTGAGGAAAGCTCGATTCTCCAGTACTCATGAAGTTTCAATGATGAAAGGCAAGCAATAGGTTGTCAACAGGAACAGGACACCCTGCTGTCGCCTTCATCCTCTCCAGACGAGAGAACTTGAGGATGGGTTACGATGATGGGGCCGCCATTCTCACGGCTGCCCCTGTTCCTTTCCGGGTCTGACGTTGGCTCAGCTCGCTTCCCTCATCTCCACCCTGATGCAGTGCACGATCTCACCGAATGAATAAACGCCGGTTACAGATGCAACAGATTCGCCGGTTTGGGTGCGACACTACCGATGCCTCCTCAGTTCCCTCTCCGTCAACAGCCTTCGGTCCCAGTGGTCTCCCTGCAAGCTTCCCCATTAATCAGAAAAGATTCTTTGCCTTGCAAGAGTCATCCCGACAGATTGAACATGTCCGAAAAGCATCCAACACGGACCGCCAGATGGGACAGATGCCGCCGGGAGGTTCCCCGGCGGCTTTTTCCTTAGTGCTCACAGTGCATACTGCAGTTGATTTATTGCATGATGTAAACTAGAGTTGACACATGGTCGAGATCATCAGGAGCGAGACGTTTGACCGCTGGTTGAAAAAGTTGCGGGACTCCGAGGCACAAGTTCGGATTATGATGAGGATCAGAAGATTGAGCCTCGGCAATCCCGGTGATGTTCAGCCCGTCGGAGACGGTCTGTTTGAGATGAGGATCGACTGCGGCTCCGGGTATCGTGTCTACTACATCCTGCATTGTTCGATCCTGGTGGTTCTCCTGTGCGGCGAAGACAAACGAACGCAGCATAGGGATATCGAAAGGGCGAAGAGGCTGGCTGCAGATTGGAAGGTTGATAATGGCTGAGAAGTTTGGCCGTTACGATACTGCGGACTATCTGGATTCTGAAGATGCTGTCCGCAGGTATCTTGAAGCCTGTCAGGAAGACGGCGATCCATCACTGATCGCTGCCGCTCTCTGCGACATCGCTCGAGCGGGGAACATGAGCCAGTTGGCCAGGGATGCAGGAATGACCAGGGCTGGCCTTTACAAAGCCCTCTCGCCCGACGGGAATCCGAGTTTCGCAACGATCTTTAAAGTGGCCAGGGCAATGGGATTGAAGATTACTATTCAGCCTGTTTCCTGACAATCAGGGTTTTCTGCCTGAATGCCCTTTCTGTCTCATATCAGCGTCACGTGGCAATCCTGAAACAGATCGCAGTGCTATCCTGTCTGCGATCGGGCGTCTTGACGTTATGACGTTGCAGCGTTATTTACGATCAGGAATGGAGGTGAATCATGACTGAACTTACCAAACGCGCCACAGTATATCTTGAGCCTGAACTTCACAAGGCATTGCGGATAAAATCGGCTGAAACCACATACTCAATTTCCGACATGGTCAACGATGCCATCCGAAACGAGCTTGCCTCTGATGCCGATGATCTGGCAGCGTTCCGCGATCGTCGGGCTGAACCTGTCATGGGGTTTGAGGAACTCGTCAACAGGCTCAAGCGTGATGGCAGGATATAGAATCATTGTCGCGCAATCGGTCTACAAAGACCTCGACGGCATCCCGAAGATTGACGTGAGACGGATCGTCTCGGCGATTGAAGGGCTGGCCGTAGATCCCCGTCCACCACAGTCCCGGAAGCTGTCCGGCGAAGAGAAGTACAGATTGAGGTGTGGCATATACAGGATTCTGTATGAGATAAGGGACACCGAGCTTGTTGTCTTTGTTGTGAGAGCCAGGCACAGGAAGGATGTGTACCGATAGAGTCTGATCATTCCTGTGCCCTGAAGATAGCGCAGGATGTGTTGATCCTCCATTCGGAAATGAAAGGATCTCCTGCCGAGCAGGCTCTTGTTGTTCATCCAGGGGCATTGCCGGAATTGGATCGATCACGTATATGTCATACAGAAAGGAGATCGATATGAACGAGGTAATTGTCTCACCGAAATACCAGGTTGTCATTCCAAAAGCTGTCAGAGATCGCTGCGGTATAGTACCCGGCGCAAGGCTTCAGGTTCTGAGTTATGACGACAGGATCGAATTCGTAAAGGTCAGGGAAGTATGCGAAATGCGAGGTTTTCTCAATGGTTGTGATCCGACCTTTAATCGCGATGAGAATGACCGTACATGAATCTCGTAGACACCTCGGGGTGGATTGAGTACTTCTTTGGTGGACCCAACGCCTGGTTTTACGCAGTTCCGGTTGAAGCCACGAATGATTTGATTGTACCCGTGATATGCCTCTTCGAAGTATTCAAGAAAGTCAATCTCGTAGCGGACGAAGCACGAGCACTTCAGGCGGTTGCCCATATGAATCAGGGCACGGTTGTTGATCTCACCGAGAATATCGCACTGAGCGCTGCTTTGCTCAGTATCAGACACAAGCTGCCAATGGCTGACAGTCTGATACTTGCTACCGCCCGTGCCCATGGTGCATTTGTGTGGACTCAGGATAGTCACTTCGAGGATCTCCCCGAAGTGAAATTCATAAAAGCAGGGATCAGCGAGATCAACTGAAAAGCAAACGCAATCCGGTTAGAAGATGTGCTTCCCGGCAGTTAAGCTGGAGAGTGGGGGCCGAAGAGAGTCACTGAGAATTCAGGACTTGATCTACGGATGGCGTTGAGTTTTTCCAAGGAATTCCAGCTTTTCCCTGAAGTCGTCATCCGGCACTTTGCTGTACAATTCGCTGTAAAGCCTGATGGCTGATTCTCTGTACCCCTCTCCGCCTGTGATCCGGTACAGGTGGAAGCAGATCTGCGCTGAGAAACTTTCTCCCAGGGTATGCACCTTCAGCAGTTCCGTGAGCCTTCTTTCGGCTTCAGGCGGGTCGGACAGGGCTTGAAAAAGGCTCTCCTCGAATTCGAGGTAGGGCACCATGTCATGGGAGTTCAGCCTGCGGGTCAACTCCCCCGACTCCACAAGCATCTCCCCGGCCCTTTTCTCATGGCCGGTGAAGAGCATTATCTCGCTGCAGTCCAGCAGGGAATCAAGCAACTGGAGTTCCTCGCCTATCTCCCGTCGGATTGCAATAAGGGATTCCACGTGTTCCGCCGCCTCCTTATGCCTGCCCTCCTTCGCCGAGAGCTTTGCCAGGGAGAAGAGAATGCTAATGTGTACATCCTTGTCCATACCCGCTGACAGATCCACTGCCTTCTCGAGGTACTCCCTGCCTTTCTCCAGGCGGCCCATATCGAAGTAGACCCTGCCGATGTCCCTTACGGTCTGTGCCCTGTTCCTGGGGTCACCTTCACCCAGAGTGGTTTCCAGGCTTCGGGTCATCCAGTCCAGAGCTCCGGAGTAATCGCCCCTGACCCAGTGGACATGGCCAATCTGGCGCATGGAGAAGGCAATGCTGTAGGTGATTCCAAGCTCCCTGGCCATGGACAGCTGCCGGGTGTAACAGGACATTGCATCGTCCAGATCCCCCTTCTGCTCGTGCATCACCCCTATGTTGCCCAGAACGTGGGTCATGCTCTCCCGGTCACCCACCCTCTCGGAAATACTCACATATTCATCAAGGTACCGGCGGCATTCATCGTAGTTCCTCCGATGGTACTCCACCACGCCAAGATTGTTGACCGTGTTGGCCTCCACCCTCATGTTGCCGCACTTGACCGCGATCTCTCTGGCTCTTTTCAGGAGCCTTTCAGCTTCGTCAAGCTGATACCGGTACAGGTACACGTTCCCCAGGTCCGATGTGTTCATTGCCAGGAAGTCCATGTTCCCTGTTGCCTCCGCCAGTCTGATGGATTCCTCAAGGTCTTCCTGTGCCCGGTCGAAGTTGCCGATCACCATGTTTATGTTGGCTCTGACACTACGGCTCTCCATCAGGCCCTTCTCGTCCCCGACCCTGACATAGTGCTCCCAGGCTGCCTCCAGATGCCCAATGGCCTCCCCGTTGTTGCCCCGCCGATGCTCAAGCGCAGCATGGTGCCTGCAGCAGTCCGCGTAGCTGTCATCCAGAGATAACTCCAAGGCGATCTTGCTGTTGCGCCTTATTATCTCTTCCGCATCCGCCCATTTTCCCAGCCTCACCAGAGGATGAAGCATCTCAAGTTCGGTTTCTATCCTGTCCTCCGGCGCTCCTCTGTAAGCGATAAGCCTGCGCAGAAGGTTCACAGCCTCCTGGTTACGGTACTCGCGGGTGGCGTAATCCACTGCCCTTCGAAGGTATTCCACAGTCTTTGGTATGATTTGGGCCTTCTCGTAGTGGTAGGCTATATCTGCATAGAAGCCGCTGGTGTTTCCGTAAAGCATCTCCATGGCCCTTGCCGCAAGGCCGTGCAGCTCCTGAAGTTGTCTTCCGAGCTGCATATCGTAGGCCACCTCCCGAAGCATGGTGTGGCTGAAGATGTAGAGGACCTCGTTCAGGGCCGACCATATAGCTTCCTTCTCCCCCTCCTCCAGCAGTGAATGAAGGGTATCACCGCTTCCCCTGAGCATTCGCGAGAGCACTTGCACATTGAACTCACGGCCCAGGACCGCCGCAGTCTGAACAAGCTCCTTCAGCTTACCCGAAAGCCTGTCAATTCTGGCCACAATAACGGCCCCGATGCTCTCCGGTATATCCGGTTCGTTACCACTTAGAAAAAGCATGCCGGACCTTCGGCAAAGCAGGGAGTTTTCCTCCAGATATCTGCAGAACTGCTCGATGTAGAAGGGATTGCCCTGTGCCCGTTCGATTATGAAAGCAGACAGTTCCCCGGACAGCTTCCAGGAAAGCCTCGCTTCGGCAAGTTCAAGCGCCTTCCGCCCCTCCAGAGGCTCCAAGGTCATCCGATTAACAGCTACATTGTCGTCCAGTTCAAGTTCAGGCATGGATCCGTCGTCAAAGAGCCTGGATGATGCCGCGATTGCGAAGGGAAAGCTCCCCACATTCAGGGTGATCGTTTTCAGCGCGGTGATGGAATCGGTGTCCAGCCAGTGGAGGTCCTCAAGCAGAAAGACGGAGGGGGCTATGAGGCTCTGGGCCTTGAAGAATGTCTTCAGAGCCAGAAGGGTGTTGTCGAACCTGCCCCTTGCGTCCAGCTGACTGTGAAGGGAATCGTGGCTGAAGTATCCCAGCATGGCCGCCAGAAGAGATCTGGTTCGCTGAAGCTCAAGAATCACCGGCTTCGCCCTGTCTCTATCTGGAAGACCTTCCAGAACACATATCAATCGGTGCCATATCTCCTCGAAGACAGCTTCTCCGCCGGCTTCCCCGGAAGCGTTGACCTGGCCGAAGTACTCCTTCAGCAGATGGGTGAAGGGCCCCAGGCTCTTTTTTATTAGACCATCGGTCTGCATGGTGAAACACCGGTAGTCGGGAAGGCTGGCCATCAGGTCGGAAAGGAGCCGGGATTTCCCGACTCCAGGTTCCCCGTACACATAGGTTACACCGGCAAAGCTTTCCCGGGTTAGGGGTTCGAGATACACCCCCAGTTGCGCCAGCTCATTGCCACGGCCTACCAGGGGGCCACTGAAGCCGGTTCGTTCGAGTTTTTCCGCAAAACACTCAACATCCACTACACCCAGAGGGAGTTTCTTGCCCTCCAAGGAAAGCTCCCTGGGATTACAGGTTAGAAGTTTCCTGGGAAGACGCCCCGGTGAAGCCCCGGGCTGGCAAACGCTGCCCCAGCAGGCATTTTGCATTATTCTTGCGGCGGTATTCACGCAATCGCCCAGCACGGTGTAGGTACACCGTCTGCTGCTGCCCACCACGCCAGCGAAGGCAGTGCCCGAGGTAATACCCGTCCTTATGCTCTCCTTGAAGCAAGCCCGCAGCTCCAGTGCAAGGCTCAGTGCCCTGTGATGGTTGTTCTCGTATGAGACCGGCGCTCCGAAGACCACCAGCAGATGAGGCCCCTTGTCGTCGAAGAACATGCCGTTGAAGTACCCTCCGTACTCACCGGTCTTTGAAAGGATGCGACTGACAATATCATCGGCTTTCTCCATGTCAGCGCGGCGAAGGCCCAGGAAAAGCGTTGTCACGTTGCGGAACTCCCCGCCGGGCCGGGCCCTGAGCACCTCCGGAGGGTAGAACATCCCGGCGATGGTGGGCCTGACCCTCTTCCGGGGCTCGGGGCTTCCCCCGTGGCCGCCCTTGAGCTGCCGGAAGCTCTCTGACACGTATATCCTGCCTGCTTCCCTTCCCTTTGTTACCCGGGCGCATTCCTCAATGGCCGGGCCATGGAAGCAGAACGCCTTTCTCTCCTTTCCGAAGATCCTCCAGGCTATCTCTCCGCCGGCCAGGCCGATGCGGGCTTTCATCTCCTTGCCCCCGCTGTACTTGTCTTTTTGATGTCGCCTTCTGGAAAAGCCTTCCATTATTCGCTCGGCAGAGGAGAGGGCCGCAGCGCCCGAATCATGGGGGAAGACTGCGGTAACGGCGTCACCGGCAAAGTTGGTGATGAACCCTCCCCTGGCGTGTATGGCTTCGATCAGCGGTTCGTATATCCTGTTGATCAGGATGGACAGGTCTTCGGCACCCTGCTTCCCCTTCTTCATAAGATCTTCGGTTATGGAGGTAAATCTGGCGATGTCCACGAACATTGTCGGAGCACAGAGGCTTCCCCCGGGCACATCACCGCAGCGGCTGACCCTCTCGCTTATGAACCCGGGTATTACATTGTGCATTCATGCCCTCCGGCCGGGAGAATTCAGAACAATACGGTGATGGCTGGCTCCGGTCAAAGGAACCATTCTTCTCCAAGCAACGATGTTCCTGTACTCGTAGGCAATAGTTGTATTCCGTGAACCAAAGTTGACACATGGTCGATATTCTCAGGAGCGAGACATTCGACCACTGGCTGAGGCGGCTGCGGGACTCAGAGCCAAAAACTCGGATTCTGATGAGGATCAGAAGATTGAGCCTCGGGAGTCCCGGTGATGTTCAGCCGGTCGGCGAAGGCCTGTTTGAGATGAGAATCGGCTACCGCCCCGGGTATCGTGTCTACTGCATACCGCAGGGCGAAGAGGCTCGCTGGAGAATGGAAGTCCCTGCACGCTCCGGTTCGAAATGTATCAATTGCTGACCGCCAAACCGGTTTCCGAAACCATCAAAAAAGCTCCGATGGCTCCCATTACCACCTCAGCAGGTTCTGCGCCTCTTGGGTGGTTCTTGTAGCGGACACATCCCGACCCGCCGCCGGAGGCGGCGTCTGCCTCAGGGCAGAAGAACCACCCTTGAAGCATTTGAACTCATGGCTTCTCCGACCAGGCGCAAAAGGTAGATTCCCGGGGGAAGGATTGCTCCCGTGTCGTCTCTGCCGTCCCACATGGTGGTTTGCTGCCCTCCGGGCTGTGTTCCCAGTTCGGCGTTCCTCACTCTGCGGCCGGTCATGTCGAAGACTTCAAGCCGGGTGGCTGAAAGTCCCGGTGAGTTGAACATCACAGTGGCTGTGGAATGAAAAGGGTTGGGATAAATGGAAGTGATTTGCATTCCACCGGGAACAACTTCAAGGCAGGGCTCGGATTCGGTTTGCACATTCTCGACCACAAGGCCCAGGCTGTGATACCATCCCGCCGCGATGGCGACGAAGTCCTGATTCGGGGCGGGTACGATGCATTGACCGCAATGGGGATAGCCCGATTGCCCAGGGCCTCCGGCGCCCCACGCGGCCACCGCTCCTTCCGAGGTCAAGCCAAGGCTGTGGCTGTTGGATGCGGCTATTGCCACGAAAGGCGCGCTGTCAGGTACGTTGCACTGGCCGACATGGTTCTGCCCCCAGGCAACTACGGAGCCGTCTTCCTTGAGCCCGAGGCTGTACCCCCATCCACCGGCGACGGCTGTGAACCCCTGGTTGGGCGCGGGGACGTTGCACTCTCCCCAGTAGTTGCCGCCCCAGACCGCAAGAGAACCGTCCTCCCTGATGGCCATGCTGTGGTAAACTCCCGCGGCTATGGCGACAAAATTCTCGTTGGGATACGGAACATTGCACTGGCCGAAATTGTTCCTCCCCCACGCGACAACCGTGCCGTCCGCCTTTAGGCCGAGGCTGTGCTGATCCCCGGCGGCCACCGCAATGAAACTGGTGTTGGGCAAGGGCACTGTACATTGCCCGTAAGCGTTGCTGCCCCATGCAGTAATGAAACCGTAGGACTTCAACCCGAGGCTGTGGCCGAATCCAGCGGAAACTGCAACAAAATCCTGGTTGGGCATGGGGACATTGCACTGTTCACTTTCATTGTCACCCCAGGCAACAACGGAACCATTGGCTTTCAACCCGAGGCTGAAGCGTTCTCCCGCGGACACATCAATGAAGTTTGTATTGGGTGATGGCGTGCTGCACTGGCCGTCTCCGTTGGCGCCCCACCCGACTATCACGCCACTTGATCCCCATGCTCCACACACCGTGAAGAGAGCGAAGAACAGGATTGCTTTCATTGAAACACTCATAACAACCGACCCCCGTTCCCCGGGCATTAACCCGGGTTTGAGTGCATCCGGCAGAAAAGCAGCTATTCCAGTTCACACACAATATCTTAGCGGTGGTTGTCGAATCGGTCAATACCCAAGTCCCGGGGGCATATACAGGGAAATGCCGTACACCGACGGTATGATTACGGTGAGAAAAAATGACAGCCACAGGCCGCCCAGCACATTGACCAGCAACCCGGTACAGAGCATTCTGGCCAGGGAAACCCCCCTTACACCGCCGAATGCAAGCCCATTCACCGGTGTGGCCAGGGGGCTCATGAAGGCGCATGTTGATGCCAGAGCCACCCCCATCATCGCCGGAAGCGGATGCAGGCCCATGGCAAGGCTGATGGTGTTCGCGATTGGGAACAGCGCCACGGATGTTGCGGTGTTGCTGAAGACTTCGGTGGCAAAGATGGTGACCCATACCAGAATCAGATTGAACCGGAAGGGCTCAAGCCCGCCTGGAAAAAGAAGGGTTACCTGGCGCGCCGCCCGGAGGTCCAGCTTGAGCAGTACGAGAAGACAGCTGACCCCCGCGGCCAGCAGGGCAAAAACGATTCCCCGGACTGGAAGCTTTGAATATGTGTCGCTGAGCCGAAGCAGTGGCCGGGATTTGCCATCTTCTTCCGTAATGGCGAAACCGAATACGAAAAGAATGAAGATCAGCCCGAACAGAACAGAAGCGATGTTCCAGCAGTCCGCAAGATGCGGGTACAGTGTGCCCGCGGTTGAAAGCCCGATCCAGAAAGCAGCCGACCCGATTCCCAACCATTTGCCGAATAGCTCATACCGGGCAGGGGGGGGCAACCCGGCCAGCCGGAGTTGGAGTTTCCTGGTTCGATAGCGCCGGGGAACCAGCAGAGTCACCAACACCAGCCAGGAGGTCAGAAGGAAACCCGCCACCAGGGGCACTCCCCAGAGCAGCCAGCTCAGAAATCCCACCGCCTCCCGGGATGGAACCTGGTAGAGTTCCAGGGCGCCAAGCATCAGCGCGTTTGCGGGGCTGCCCACAAGAGATCCCATTCCCCCCGTGTTGGCTCCGTAGATCAGAGCCAGGACCAGGGGGGTGGTGAGAGGTTTGACATCTTCGCCGGACTCCGCAACGGCCTCACGGAGTTTCTCCAGGGCCGGCAGCAGCACCAGAACCGTCAGCAGGTTTGGTATGAAGAGTGAGAGCACCGCCGCGGACGCCATGACTCCCAGCAGCATAATGCTCACGCGTCCCCGGGCCACCGCCGCGAACACAAGCACCAACCGCTTCGCCAGACTTGTGCGCGCCACTATTCTTGATACAATGAAGCCCGTAATGAAAAGGGGAATGAGTTGCAGCAGATTCAAATCACACGCTCCGGCAGCACTTGATTCCTGTGTAATCCCATTGGGAGATCGATGATTCCACTTCGCGGTTAGTATTCACCGGTAGCGCCCTTGCGTCCAGTAATGGCCAAGCATTCCGATGAATGCTATGCTATCCTGTCCCTGTACAGGGGTTGACGCCCAATCCCGACGGAGTGGAAGGATGCTCCAATGAAAGGTGTTATCGCTTTTTTCTTTGCTCTGCTTGCCGTGTCCGGATGCACCGGTGAAGAGCCGGATCTGACGAATTCAGCCCCCGCGGTGATGCTGTTTCCCGTGGACTCGGTGGGAATTGAGATAGGGGATGAGGACTATGTGTTCGGTGTTATCTCCGCGGTGGATTTTCTGCAGGATGGAAGGCTGCTGATAATCCACCGCGGAGATAACACCGA
>Ga0334895_1000905_pt1 | contig 35088 bp, 32 predicted proteins | sample GraSluR3_MG_7_FD_207229 | JGI IMG/M metagenome (GOLD analysis project Ga0334895, IMG submission 207229) | Sludge microbial communities from methane-producing bioreactor in Wageningen University, Netherlands - Granular Sludge_31_05-R3 | ecosystem: Engineered > Bioreactor > Anaerobic >... | reverse complement strand
TTCTTCATCCAAGTCATACAATGGATGGTGTATTTCTTGTGTAATCCCTTTTTCCTCGTTCTGAGTTCCTAAAAAAACAAACGCCCCTGGAACTTCTTGCAAGAAAAAGCTGAAATCTTCGGCTCCCATGCTTGGCTCCTCCAAATGATGAATCACTTCTTTTTGACCATAGGCGATCAAGCAACTTTCCAGCCTGTCTATTATCTCTGGAGAATTAATCGTAGGTGGGTAATTGTGCCGATAGTTCAAGGTGCACTTAGCATCGTACATTTGCCCCACGTGGTGCACGATTCTTTTTAATTGCTCCATGTAAATAGACTGAGTTGCCTTTGAAAATGTTCTAACGCTACCTAATAACCGTCCTGTATGGGGAATGACATTATTGACTTCACCTGCTTGAAAAGCGCCAAAGCTAATCACAGAATTTTCAGACGAAGGGACAAAATAGTTCTTGATACCTTCAACCTCTGATACGATTTTGCTCCCCACTGAAATGGGATTCACCGCTTTGTGTGGGATGGCACCATGCCCTCCTTTTCCTTCGATCAGGATTTCTATGATATCCGTTCCTGCCATAATCGGTCCTTTAATCAATCCCATTTTTCCAGATTTCAAAGATGGCCAAATATGTGCTCCAAAAATATAATCTACTGTAGGATTTTTTAAAGCGCCATCTTGTATCATTTTCAAAGCACCACCTGTTGTTTCTTCAGCCGGTTGGAAAATGAATTTTACTTGACCAGTGATTTCTTTTTGGAACTTACTCAAGATTTCTAGAATGCCAAGGGCAATCGTCACATGGCCATCATGTCCACAGGCATGCATTTTACCGGGATGAGTGGATTTATGGCTAAAATCATTTTCTTCCATCAGTGGAAGTGCATCCATATCCGCTCGATACGCCACCGTCTTACCTGGCTTACCTCCATATAACGTAGCCACCATACCATTTTCTCCTACACACTCGCGAATAGTCACGTCATATTCACGCAATCTATCCAGAATATAGGCCCTAGTTTTAGGCAAGTCATTGCCTGTTTCAGGAATTTGATGTAGGTCCCTTCTCGTTTTTTTGATCCTGCCAGCGCTCGCATCTACGTAACGATCAATCGCTTCTATACGTTGTTGATCTATCATTTTCATCTCCTATTTACAGTTGGGTTCTTCCTTCTAACGCTTTCACCAAAGTAACTTCGTCAGCATATTCGATGTCTCCACCTATTGGGATCCCATGAGCGATTCTTGTTACTTTTATACCCATAGGTTTGATCATTCGAAAGATGTACATAGCCGTTGCTTCTCCTTCAATGGTGGGATTGGTAGCTAGTATCACTTCTTGTATCTGATCGTCTAACCTGGAAATCAATCCTTTGATATTGATGTCTTCTGGTCCTATCCCATCCAAAGGTGATATGGTGCCATGCAACACATGATAATAGCCTTTGAACTCTTTTGTTCGTTCCATCGCCGCAACGTCCCTTGCATCTTCTACCACACAAATGGTGGTGGTGTCTCTTTTGGGATTGTTGCAAATGCTGCAAGGATCTTTTTCTGTTAAGTTACCACAAACACTACAAAACCGGATCAGCTTCTTGGCATCCACCAATGACTGAGCCAGTCTAATCACTTGGTCTGACTTTAAATCTAATATATGGAATGCCAGTCTTTGAGCAGTTTTCCGTCCAATCCCAGGCAGTTTGGCCAACTCTTCTATTAGATGATTAATCGGTGCTGCATATTCCTCCATCAACTCAACTCCCTATCAAAACATTCCTGGAAGATTCAACCCTCCCGTTACTTTGGACATCTCCTTTTCCATCATTTCCTCGGCTTTTTTTGTTGCTTCATTTACTGCTGCCAAAATAAGGTCCTGCAACATCTCCACATCTTCTGGATCAACTACTTCTGGTTCAATTTCTATCTTCAGAAGCTCTTTTTTTCCATTGACTGTTGCTTTCACGGCTCCTCCACCAGCTGTTGCTTCCACTTCTTTCAGTTCTAGGTCTTGTTGCATTTCAGCCATTTGTTTTTGCATTTTTTGTACTTGTTTCATCATGCTGTTCATGTTTCCACCAGGCATTCCTCCCGGCATTTTCCTTCCTTTAGCCATGTTTATTCTCCTCCTAATCTATAATCTTCAAATTATCTTCTCCTAACAATTCAATTGCTTTTTGATTTGTTTGAAGTATGAGTTCTTCTTGTGTCATTTCTTTTTTCTGTGAGAATTCATTTTTTTTTATGGTGATTTGAACCGGTATCTTCTTATTGAAGGTTTGCTTCAACACCTCTTCAATGATTTGTTTGCTTTCTTTTGTGTTGGCTTTTTGATAGTGAAACGTGTACTTTTCATCAAATGCCAATGTCAGTGTTCCTTTTGATACTTCAACAGGTTCGCATTCCTTGATAATAGCATTCAAACTGATTTTACGGCTTTTGATGGACGCTAGTATGTCCTCCCACTGCTTCTTGATCTCTTTGAGGGCAAATTCTTCTTTTCCATCAGGTTGGTTGATCTCATCGTTTAAGTCATTCGAGCTTTCTTTGGGTATAGTCGCTATTTCTTCTTTTGGCTTTGTTTGAATAGACGGACTTTCTATCTTTGCTGACCCCATGTTTAACAGTTTAATTATTCGCGTCTCTAACAAAACTCTCTCATTGATCGACCTTTTGCAAAGCATAAGTGTTTCTGATAATGCTTCAATCATATGGATGATTTCAGGAATCGTTACCTTTTCACTTTGTCGAGTAATCTCCAAAAGTGCGTCTTCTCCAAGATAAATAAATTTTTCCTTTTCTGAGACGGATTTTGCGATCAACAAATGTCGCATATGGATAATCAGATCTTCCAAGAATCTTGTAATTTCTTTTCCTTCTGATAAAATTTGGTCCAACATCCACAAGGAGTCGCCAATGTTTTTATTGATAAGCCCTTCAGTGAACTTCAAAACAATCTGATAATTGACAGTCCCTAAAAGCTCTAATACCCCTTCATAAGTGATGTGTTCTTGACTAAAGACCAAACATCGATCCAATATGCTAAGGGCATCTCGCATGGCTCCTTCTCCATTGTTTGCAATCATCCTCAAAGCTTCTGGATCTGCGGTGATTGAAAGATCTTCCAAGATTTTTTCCATCACTGACAACATATCTGAAACAGGTATTCTTCTTAAGTCAAATCGTTGGCACCTTGACAATATGGTAGCTGGAATCTTCTGTGGCTCTGTTGTTGCCAACAAGAAAAGCAAATGTTCTGGTGGCTCTTCCAAAGTCTTTAACAAAGCATTGAAAGCACCTTTTGACAACATATGCACCTCGTCAATGATATAAACCTTGAACTTGCTCTGGGAAGGCAAGAATCTCACTTTTTCCCGCAGATCTCGAATATCTTCTACGCTATTGTTTGAGGCTGCATCCATTTCGATGACATCCATATTTCGATCTGCTAGAATACTCAAACAAGATTCACACTGATTGCATGGATTGCCTGACTGATTATCTAGACAATTTATGGCTCTGGCAAAAATCTTGGCTGTTGACGTTTTTCCTGTCCCTCTAATGCCTGAAAAAAGATAGGCATGAGCCGTCGTTTTTCTAATTATCTGGTTTTTAAGCGTTTCTGTGATATGTCTTTGCCCAATGACCTCATCAAAGGTTTTGGGTCGGTAACGTCTATAGATGGCTTGATGTGACATGCCCTCACCGCCTGTTTTTTCTTTCATCAATGATACCGTATTGGTATCAAGCTTTATTATATCAAACTTTACATCTGATTCAAATCTTTATTCCTTAAAAAAAACACATGGATCCTTAGATCCATGTGTTTTTTTAAGCCGTGCACCTTCATTCGAAACCATCCAACCAACGTTACCCAAGTAGTTAACTCAAACCCGGATGACCTGCGGCACATGAGAAAATCTGCTTACCGCTGCTTCTTTCCAGACCTGACGGGATTCACAGCTTGCCATTGCGCAGGACCAAGTTATCAACATCACTTGCTTGGGGCAGACCTGACCCGATGATTCCTTATTTAGGAATTCGACCCTGCTATAGCGGATTGCAGGTTACAAGGTACCGCTAACACCCCATCTAGCACGGCTAATGGCGGAAAGGAAGGGATTTGAACCCTTGGGACGGTTTCCCGCCCACACGCTTTCCAGGCGTGCACCTTCAGCCACTCGGTCACCTTTCCACGCTAAAATAGATAGCTTTCACATTATACAAAAAATGGCCTGTTCTGTCAATTGAAACCACAGGTTGAATTTATTTTGACATTTGAAAATTCCTTGTATATAATAGCATGGAATAGATTAAGGAGGTATGACATGAGCATTCATAAAGACATGGTCATTGGACAACTTTTAAGAGAAAAACCTGAGTCTGCAGAAGTCCTATTCCAGTTTGGAATGGGTTGCATTGGCTGTCCATCTTCTCAAATGGAAACGCTTGAACAGGCTGCTGCCGTTCACGGAATAAATCTTGATGAGTTATTGAAAAGCCTAAACGCATAATTGAATAGTCAAAACTAAAAACGCCAAGTCGATGACTTGGCGTTTTATCGTATTCCCATTCAAAATTAATCTCTTTGGCACAATTCCACTAATACGCCATTGGTGCTTTTGGGATGGCAAAAAGCAATTTTTGCTCCACCTGCACCATACCTTGGCGTCTCATCTATCATCTTAACGCCTTTTTCTTGCATTGTTTTGATGGCAGCTTCTATGTCATCCACTCGATAAGCGATGTGTTGGATCCCTTCTCCTTTTTTGTCGATGTATCTTGCGATTGGTCCGTTTGGATCAGTAGATTCTAACAATTCCACTTCTGTGTCGCCAATAGGTAAAAAGGCAACCTTGACTTTCTGTTCTTCCACAATTTCTGTCCCCTGTAAATCCATTCCCAAAGTTTCTTGGTAGAATTTAAGAGAGGCTTCCAGGTCTTTCACGGCTATGCCGATATGATCTATTTTTGTAACCATCTTTTTCTCCTTTATTGATTGATCTTTTCCAATAGGCCGTCACGTTCTGTAATTGGGTCAGTGTTTTTATTGTATAAAAGTTCTGCAATAGAATCAAGTTCTCCATTCTCTGTTGTCGCTCTGATAACCAGCCTTTTCAAAGATTCTTCCACTAGCTCTAATAATTCCCTTCGAATGTTTGATTTTCTTCGCTTTTCAAATTCTCCACTTGTTTCCATATATGTTTGATGCGCGTTGACCTCATCCAGTAGTTTGTCAATATTCTTGTTTTGGTTAGCCGTTACCATAATAACTGGCGGTCTTCTTTCCATGTTTTGATTCAAGTCCAGCATCATGTTGATTTCCGTCGCTGTACGTTGGGCTCCCATCAAATCGCTTTTATTCACCACAAAAATATCTCCTATTTCCATTATCCCTGCTTTAATGGATTGGATGTCGTCTCCCAACCCAGGAACCATAACCATTACCACTGTATCTGCTGCCTTCACAATATCCACTTCTGATTGACCCACACCCACTGTTTCGATGATGACAAAGTCACATCCATAAGCATCTAGAATTTTAACTGTGTCACGGGTGGCTTTTGCTAGCCCTCCCAAATGACCTCTTGTTCCCATACTTCTAATGAAAACTTGAGGATCCAATGCTAAATCGTTCATTCTGATCCGGTCTCCAAGTATGGCACCGCCAGAGTAAGGACTGGTTGGATCTACTGCGATAATGCCAATTTTATGGCCATTGCTCCTGAGAAGTTTTACAAATTTGTCGGTCAGCGTGCTTTTGCCTGCCCCTGGTGGTCCTGTAATCCCAATAATATGAGCCTTTCCTGTATAGGGGTAAATCGTCTTAATCACTTGTTCTGCTTCTTTTGCATCGTCTTCCACCAGTGAGATCAACCGGGCACAAGCCCGCTTGTCTCCTGATAGCATCTTTTGTATCAAATTCATCTCATCATCGCCTTGTCTTATTGTTCAACATGCTCTTTAATAAACTGAACAATTTCTGTGGTGGTTGATCCTGGCGTGAAAATGGCGGCCACGCCCATTTCCTTAAGGAAAGACACATCATCTTCCGGAATCACGCCTCCTGCAATCACCATAATATCTTCCGCATTCTGCTCTTTCAAGAGGTTGATGACTTTTGGAAACAAATGATTATGTGCTCCCGAAAGGATGCTCATGCCTATTACATCCACATCTTCTTGAATGGCTGCTGCCACAATTTGTTCAGGTGTCTGTCTCAATCCTGTGTAGATGACTTCCATGCCCGCATCTCTCAATGCTCTAGCTATCATTTTAGCGCCCCTATCATGACCATCCAGACCAGGTTTGGCTACCAATACGCGAATTAATTTACTCATTTTTTCCTCCTATTGCCACTGTTCATGGTTTTTTTAAAGCATGACACTTTGTTCGTATTCCCCAAAAACCTCACGCATGACACCGCATATTTCTCCTAATGTCGCATACGCTTTTACTGCCTCCAAAATATAAGGCATCACATTTTCAGTTCCTTCACACGCTTTCTTAAGAGCGTTTAATCTTTCTTCAACTATACGATTCTGGCGTTTTTCCTTTAATGTCACCAGTTTCTTCTTTTGCATTTCTCCTACTGCCGGATCCACTTTCAGTAGCCCTTGAGGTGCTTTCTCTTCAATTCTGTATCGATTCATTCCAACAACGATCACTTCTTCTTTCTCAATATCCATTTGGTATTTATAGGCCGCATCCGTTATTTCCTGTTGGATATATCCTGCATCAATAGCCTTTGGTGCGCCACCAATTTCATCTATCTTCTTAATGTATTCCATGGCTTTATCTTCCAGTTCTTTAGTTTTAGCTTCTATGTAATAGGAACCGGCTAATGGATCTACTGTATTGGTGACCCCACTTTCATGAGCGACAATTTGTTGTGTTCTCAAAGCTATTCGTACTGAATCTTCTGTTGGCAAAGCCATGGCTTCATCTTTAGAGTTTGTATGCAATGATTGGGTGCCACCCAATACAGCAGCCAAAGTCTGAATGGCCACTCTAACAATATTGTTGTCCGGCTGTTGGGCTGTCAAAGTTGATCCCCCTGTTTGCGTGTGGAACTTCAGCATCATGGATTGAGGTTTTTTCGCACCAAATCTTTCCTTCATTATTTTTGCCCAAAGTCTTCTTGCTGCTCTATATTTGGCCACTTCTTCCAATAGATCATTGTGTGCATTGAAAAAGAAAGATAATCTTGGCGCAAAAGAGTCCACATCCAATCCGGCTTTTATCGCTGCGTCCACATAGGCAATGCCGTCTGCCAAAGTGAATCCAATTTCTTGAGCAGCAGTAGAACCTGCTTCTCTAATGTGATAACCGGATATGCTAATGGTATTCCATTGAGGCACATTTTCAGAACAGTACTCAAAAATATTGGTGATTAGTCTCATTGATTCTTCTGTGGGGAATATATAAGTCCCTCTGGCAATGTATTCTTTCAAAATATCGTTTTGTATGGTTCCTCTTAATTTGTCCGGGGCTACTCCTTGTTTTTCCGCCACAGCTATGTACATGGCCAATAAAACGGATGCCGGCGCATTAATCGTCATCGATGTGCTGACTTTGTCTAATTGAATGCCATCAAACAGAGTTTCCATATCTTCAAGGGAATCAATGGCAACACCCACTTTCCCTACTTCACCTTCCGCCAAGGAGTGATCGGAGTCATATCCAATCTGGGTTGGTAGGTCAAATGCAACCGAAAGGCCTGTAGAGCCTTGATCAACCAAATACTTGTACCTTTTGTTGGATTCTTCTGCCGTTGAGAAACCTGCATACATTCTCATGGTCCATAGTCTTCCTCGATACATGGTTGGTTGGTAGCCTCGGGTATAGGGATATTGTCCCGGCAATCCAATTTCAGACATGTAATCCAATGCTTCTAATTCTTCTGGGGTATACAGCCTTCCCACCACGTCTCCTGATCCGGTTTTAAATGTTTCTTTTCGTTCCGCAGAACGACTCAAAGATTTTTGAAGTTCTTTGGATTCCCATTCTTTTCTTGCTGTTTTGAATTCGCTAAGTTTTTCTTGATCAAACATATTGCTTCCTCCAGTTTCATTTATTCGCTATCTATCTAAAACATTTGTAAAGACAATGCTTTATCCGTTATTCTGACATGGAGAACACTTGACTGAAATCATGAGGGGTGTGTTGGTACTTTGCCTTCTTTTTGGCATTCTCCAAATAATCTGTCAACTTTTTCTTAAAGTCAGGATGAACACATTTTTCAATAATCAATTCTGCTCGCTCAACAGGGCATAGTCCGCGTAGGTCGGCTAAACCTTGCTCTGTTACCACTACTTGCACATCATGCTCTGTGTGATCCACATGTTGAACAAAAGGAACGATACTAGATATTTTCCCATCTTTTGCCGTAGAAACCGTTGTGAAAAGGGTCAAGTAGCCGTTTCTAGCAAAATCACCAGATCCGCCAATACCATTCATCATACGCATGCCTCCAATGTTTGTGGAGTTGACATTTCCATATATGTCAAATTCAATGGCCGTGTTCATGGCAATAACGCCTAATCTTCGTATCACTTCTGGATTGTTACTGATTTCTTGTGGTCTAAGGACAATTTTGTCTTTGTAACGGTTGAAATTTGCGTAGAAATCTTCTAGTCGCTCCGGTGAAATAGTCAGCGAAGTAGCTGAAGCAAAATTGACCTTTCCTCCATCAATCAAATCCAACACTGAGTCTTGCAATACTTCCGAATAAATGGTTAAATTCTCAAATTGACAATCACTCAGTCCACCAAGGATGGCATTGGCCACACTGCCAACACCAGATTGTAAAGGCAAGAGTGCTTCCGGCAACCGTCCCGCTTCCACTTCTTCGTACAAAAATTTGATGATATGCTGGGATATTTTTTTAGAATTTTGATCAATTGGTGCCACACTTCTGGTTTTGTCTTTTCCATTTGTAAAAACAACCGCCTTGATTTTGTCTGGGTCGCAAGGAATATAAGTCGTGCCAATACGATCTTCTGCCCGTTCAATGGGTATAGGCTTTCGATGAGGCGGATTTTCTGGGCTATAGATGTCATGAATGCCTTCCAATTCAGCTGGCTGGGAAGTGTTGATCTCCACAATTACCGCTTTTGCCTTCTCCACTAACACATTAGAATTTCCTAAAGACGTCGAAGGAACGATGCCTCCTGTTTCTGTAATAGCTACCGCTTCTACCATTGCCACATCTATATCTCCGAAAAAACCATATTTGATCCATTGAGGGACGTGACTCAGATGCATGTCTGCATACTTCACTTTCCCATCATTAATGGCATTTCGAATAGTCGTGTCTGTTTGATATGGATATCTTCTTTTGATAACACCCGCTTTTGTCAATGCGCCATCTAATTCTTCTCCGACGGATGCGCCTGTAATCAAAGTAATCTCAATCTGTTCACCTGCTTGCGCTCTTTTTGCCAATGCCATGGGGACCGCCTTGGGGTAGCCAGCCGGCGTAAAGCCGCTTGCACCAACAACCATGTCATCTTGAATGAGCCTTGCTGCTTCTTCAGCTGTCATGACTCTGTTCTCAAGACTTTTGCATCTCAGCCTATCTTTCATATTGACACCTCCATTCTCACATGTGTCTTATAAAATAAAAATGCACGAATAAACGACCTCTCTTTTGTCGCAACCCGTGCACCATTCGTTTTTCTAACAAGGGGAAATCTTGCTACCACGAACAATAAGGACATGTATTCATTTAAAATCATCATAAAACAAACTCTTTTCTTTGTCAAGGAAGAAAGACTATTCATCCGTGTCCTCAGAATAAATACCCTCATACTTTTTCTTGCAATTTTGGATAGCTGTCTTGATTGCTTTTTTGGCAGATCCAAAATAGGATGCATTGATAACTTCTTCAATAGCTACAATGTTTTGGATGGACTTTCCAACCAACATTTTTGAAACGAACCGATTGGCCAATGCGGTGGATAAAGTGCATTCCACTTCCAAAATTTCACCAGTTTCTGCTTTGACGAGCATTCCCACAGCAATGACCTCATACATTTTGCTTGCCGTGATATGCGTCGGCAATTTCGCATACCCTGTCAAAAAAATTTCGTCCGCTATCTTTTCTTCCTTCACTTTTTCTGCCTGCCTTTTTTTACTTGTTTAGAAATTTCGATACATCAATGATGAACCTGTCATGTGTCCCTTCCCCAATCGTTTTGTCCTGGGTAAAAGCTCTTACTTTGAATGTCAGTTTTTTACGGTCAATGGCGATCAGTTCACATTCTGTGAAATACGTTTCACCTATATCAACGGCTGCACGATGAGATACATTCACATGAGTCCCTACTGTGCTAAGTGTCTCGGGTAGATAAGGTTTGACACATGCCGCACAGGTGCCTTCCATAACCGCGATCATCATGGGTGTTGCTAACACTTCAACAAAGCCGCTTCCCAATGCAGCCGCTGTGTCTTCGAATGCCACGGTTTTTTCTGTCTGATGGGTGAGTCCTACTTTTATCTCTTCTGTCATGTTCACTCCTTATATCAGTTCATCTAATTTTGCCTTGTTAAATCCTTCAATCACTTGATCGTCTACAAGAATGATGGGCACTCCCATATATCCCATGTCCATCAATTCCTTCCTGGCTGCCATATCTGTCGACACATTTTTCTCTGTATAATCCACGCCCTTTGATTTGAGATAGTCTTTTGCGGTCACACAATGAGGACATGAGTTGCTTGAATAAACCACTACGTTCGCCATCACACACCTCCTTTTTGTTTATTTTAACACAATTTCCAATGCTTTTCCACAGCTTCCACTGTCTCATGTCGCTTTTTTGAAAATTTACAAATCTTCAATTATTTGATAGACTGTGTTCCAACGAATATGAGATGGGAGGTAAAAAATGTCATATGCATTTTTGGGTCAATTTGATGTCATCGTATTAGGTGGTGGCTTGTCTGGTTTGCACGCAGCTATCGCTGCTGAAAAAGCTGGTGCAAAAGTCGCTCTCATATCTAAAAAGAAAGCGGGTCGTTCTGGCTCTTCGGTTGTTTCCAAATCAGTCCATCGCTTTTCTCCTAATGAAGAAGGCCTTAAAAATGACTACTTCAATAAAGCTATGGAAGCTGGTCGGCATATCAATGACCCTTCCTTGCTAAGAATTTTGCTAAATCAAGGGGCTTCTGCTGTGCGTCAATTGATTGACTACTATCCTCCAATGGTTTTCAATGAAAAGGAAAGCGGGACTAGCCTTCAAAGTAATTTGGCCTACTGTCATCCAAAAAAAGGAATTCATTTGACCGTCCCCATGTTGGATTACATTCGTCGTCACACTAAGATAGAAGTCTTTGATGCTTACGTCGCTTATGACTTGATGGTCAAAGAAAACCATATCTCAGGTGTTTTTCTTGAGAAGAACAACACCTTATATACAATGGCTTGCAATGCTTTGGTTATAGCGACTGGCGGTTTTGCTTATCTCTATTCTGAGACCAGCTCAACTAATGATGCCACTGGTGATGGCGTTGCCATGGCTCTAAGAAAAGGAATCTCTGTTACAGATATGGAATTCACTCAATTTTATCCCTACCGGGTGGTTTCTCCCGCCATCCACGATATCTTTCCAAACATATTCAGCGAAGGGGCCTATTTTACCAACGAAAAAGGAGAACGCTTCATGGCGGATTACCCTAAAAAAGAATTGGAGAACCGAGATATACTTGCTCGAGCCATCTTTAATCAAAAATCTGTCTATTTGAATGTGAAATCATGCAATCAGTCTTTTCTTGAAAAGGAGTGTCCAGAGTTGTTAAGCATTATTGACCGATATCCCAACACCCCTTTGAAAGTTGTGCCAAAGGCACATTTTACGATGGGAGGATTGGTTGTCAACCAAACATGTGCAACCTCTGTTCCCGGAGTATACGCCTGTGGAGAATCCGTAGGAGGCGTGCATGGCGCTAACCGTCTGGCTGGCTATGCTTTGACCGAAACAGCTGTTTTTGGTCCCATCGCAGGGGATCATGCAGCCAAACACGCTATCGCTTTAGACAGAACTGTCAGGGCCTGTACGTTTGAAACTGACCTATTGCCAACACTTGGAAACACAAATGTTTTGCCGCTAAAGAAAGCCATCCGGGAAACTATGTGGGAGTATGTAGGAATCCAAAAATCACAAACATCTCTTTTAAAAGCAGAAGAGATTCTTTGTCAACTAAAGTCACAGTTTGATCTAATTCAACCCAGTAAGTATAAGGATTGGATAGAAACCCATCATCTCTTGAGCTTATCCTTTATTGTCATCAGAGCCTCTCTACGCAGACAAGAAAGTAGAGGTGCCCATTACCGAATAGATTGTCCTGAGGAGCAAATTGAATTTCTAGGCAATTATTGCTTTGATGGTCACCAGTTAAGGTTTCAATCAATTAAAAAATGAAGCACCGAAAGTGCTTCATTTTTATTGATTGGTTAAGCTCTAGATGGGTCCAATAAGTCCAACATCTTTTGGAACAGTGTGTCATTGGCTTTTCCTGCCTTAGGTGCCAACACGCAATTGGTGGTTTGAACCGTACCGTCTGTTCTTGTCACAGTCCCACTGCTTTCAATCAAACTGGCTAACGGTAGGACCAAATCTGCTTTTTCTGTGACTCTGTTGGCAAACATGTCCATTGCAACAATGTATGCTCCTTCAACTTCATCATTCGAAAGCTCGTCACCTATAACGACCAAACCTTTAACTTCACCTTTTTTCGCTTTCTCCAAGAGTTCTTCACCTGATTTTGTGAAACCAAGATCATAAGCTCCCTGAGCGTTGGTTGATTCTTTTAGTGTTAAAATTCCTCTATGGGGTTTGTTGATTTTACCTGTCGTTTCAGCTATTGTCTGGATGATTGTTCTGGTTTTGGGACAGACACTGATTTCATCAATGATAAATACAGGTTTTTTAGCTTTGCCATAACTTTCTGCAATAGCTCTTGCCTCTGGACTGACAGTAGCTGGTGCACCACCTTTCACAACAGTTAAAACCTCTTCCATCAATTCAGTCAAGTTTTGACTGTTGAATGATTGCACCGCGAACTGATCCATGCGTGTCCCAGATTCTGAGATAGATAAAATGGGTTTGCCAATGTTTTTGACCTTCACACCCATAGGAGGGAAATTTTCATAAACATTTCCAATAGTTATTAGTAGCTCTCCATTGTATAATTCATCATATTTGACTGTTGATTGGATTTCTGAATCTTTTATTTTGATAGACCCTAATAAATCTGTATCCAAGCATTTTGCTAGTTCTTTCACTAAAGATAGCTCTTCATTTGTTAATCGCTGTGAAACCAGGAATCCAATACTATTTCTGCCATTTTGATATTTAATGGCTTTAAGTTTAGAAGTCGCTGATTGAACCGCCTCATCGTAACTGATTATATGTTTTTGATTGTTCCTGTTCTGGTATGGTTCTGTTATTCGATCCTGTCGATTCACATAATCAAACTCAAATTTTCCTTTCTGACAAAGAACACCATCATCTTTTGATCGATCGGGTGTGACTTTGTAGACGTACTTACCTTCGTATTGATAAACCAAGTTACAACCTAAAGAACAGTGACTACATACACCTTCAGCCACTTCAAGGCTTAGCGGAATCTCTTTATGAGTTCTTATCTTCTCTTGGATGGCGCCCACAGGACACACATCGATACATTGACCGCATGAAATACAATCAGTTTCTTCTAATGTTCGATTGAATTCTGGTGCGATTTGAGCATCAAATCCTCTATCAACAATACCCAAAGCAGTGATTCCCATCACCTCATCACATGTGCGGACACATAACCCGCATTGAATACATTTGTCTGGATTTCTGTCGATCCACTCGTGAGTTTGAGGCTCATAACGTTTATGGTTGACGCCATAGATTTTGTCCATGTCAATGGCTTCATCTTCCACACAATCAATCAATTGACACTCAAAATAATCTTTGCAACCACACTCCAAACATCTTGACCCTTCTTGCTGTGCTTCTTCATCGGTGTGGTAGGTAACGATCTCTTCAAAGTTTTGCTTTCTGATTTCTGGTGCCATATGTTTTACAGGTACTCTATCTTCTTTGACAAACTTCAAAAAATCTTGTTCAGTCAAGTCCGTTTGTCTGACAATGATAGGTTCTCTGTGGGGCACTATTGCACCTTTTAGATAGCTGTTCATCACTTTTGCGGCATTTTTACCGTCTGCAACTGCCTGTATGGCTATTTTAGGACCCGTTACAGCGTCTCCACCAGCAAATATGCCCTCAACATTGGTTTCAAAAGTTCCTTCTTGAACAGCGATGGTTCCCCAGCTAGTGGTATTGATCTGCGTCACTTGTCCTAATGTCACGTTTTGTCCAATGGCCGCAATAATTGTGCCTGATTTAAGGACTTCTTGTTCCCCTTCGATAGGCTCTGGCCTTCTTCTTCCAGAATCGTCAGGCTCTCCAAGCTTCATTTTTTGGCAGACCAGACCTGTTGCTTTTCCGTTTTCTGTCAACACTTTCACTGGTGCAGATAAGAAGTTGAACTGCACACCTTCTTCTTTTGCTTCTTTTATTTCAATTTTTTCTGCCGGCATTTCATCTTCTGTTCTTCTATAGATGACTTTAACTTCTTTCACACCTAAACGAACACATGTCCTAGCCACGTCCATTGCTGTATTTCCGCCACCGACTACCAACACCGTATCGTCTAGTTGAATCGGCTCGTTCTGTGTTACTTGTCTCAAGAAATCAATGCCACCAAGAACGCCTTCTGCTTCTTCGCCTTCACAGCGCATAGAGGAGCTCTCCCATGCACCTATCGCCAAGAATGATGCGTCATAGTGTTTTTTCAGATGATTAATGGTGATATCATCACCTAATTTTGTATTGTAATGGAAAGTAACTCCCATATCTTCAATTAATTTGACTTCTGCATCAATCACGTGCTTTGGCAATCGATATTGTGGAATGCCATAGCGCATCATACCACCTGGTTTGTCCATAGCCTCAAACACTTCCACTTTGTGTCCGTAAGTCGATAAGAAATAAGCTGCTGAAACGCCTGCAGGTCCGGCACCTATAATGGCAATCTTTTTACCTGTTTCTGGTTCCATCTCCGGCATGTACGTTTCTTCTCTGTCATCAAACAAGTCATAGTCTGCGGCAAAAGCTTTCAATGTAGCGATGGAAATAGGTTCTTCCACTGAATTTCTCCGACATTCCGTTTCGCATGGATGTGGACATACTCTTCCTATACTGGCAGGTATAGGCAAGTCTTCTTTAATCAATTTCACTGCTTCTTTAAACTGACCGTTTGCAATCAGTCCTACATATCCTTGCACATCTGTGTGTGCCGGACAAGCCATCATGCAAGGCGGTCTACAATCTCCTCTATGATCAGACACCAGAAGTTTCAAGGCCGTTTTTCTTGTCGTTCTTGTTCGATCCGTATTGGTTTCTATTACCATGCCTTCCCTTACAGGAGTCGCACAAGCACGGGCAAGTTTTGGCATGCCTTCCACTTCGACAACACACATGCCGCAACCACCATAGGCTTCCATTCTTTCATCAAAACACAGATGGGGAATTTCTATGTTGTTTCCCAAGGCTGCTTGGAGAATGTTCTTGTCATCTGTGGTTACAATCTCTATACCATTGATATTTATTCTAACTTTTGGCATATTCAGTCTCCCTTCTAATCTACATTCACTGCATTGAATTTGCACACAGTCTCGCAATTGCCACACTTAATGCATCGTTCTTGATCAATGAAATGGACTTTTCTAATTTCACCTGTAATGGCATCTGTCGGACAATTCTTCGCGCATAATCCACAACCGATGCAATTATCTTCGGAAATGGTATATGTCAGCAATGCTTGACAACTCTTGGCTGGGCATTTCTTATCGATGATATGCGCTTCGTATTCATCCCTGAAATATCTCAGTCCTGTCAAAACTGGGTTTGGCGCTGTTTGTCCCAATCCACAAAGAGAGGCATCTTTAATGCTTTCTCCCAATGTTTCTAACTCTTCTAAATCTTCCGGCACCCCTTCTCCAAGGGTAATCTTTTCTAAGATCTCCAGCATTCTCTTTGTTCCTATTCTACAATACAAACACTTGCCACATGACTCTTTACAAGTAAAGTCCAAAAAGAATTTGGCGATATCCACCATGCAAGTTGTCTCATCCATGACAACCATTCCACCAGAACCCATAATAGCGCCGGTTGCATTGATGTCCTCATAAGTAACTAAAGTATCCATCAGTTCCGCAGGTATACACCCTCCTGAAGGACCTCCTAATTGAACCGCTTTAAACGCTTTACCTTCCTTGATGCCGCCTCCAATATCGAAAATCACTTCTTTCAATGGCATTCCCATTGGAATTTCCACAAGGCCACCATTTTTTATCTTTCCTGACAAGGCAAATACTTTGGTTCCTTTGCTTTTTTCCGTTCCTACTGATGCAAATTTGTCCGCACCATTCGCTATGATCCATGGCACATTTGCCAATGTTTCCACATTGTTGATATTAGTCGGTTGTCTCCAATATCCTGATTGTGCCGGAAAAGGCGGCTTCAATCGAGGCATTCCTCGTTTCCCTTCTAGAGACTCGATAAGAGCGGTTTCTTCTCCGCAGACAAACGCACCGGCCCCTTTCTTAATCCGCAATTCAAAATTAAACTCTTTGCCTAGAATCTTTTTGCCAAGATAATTCTTTTCTTTTGCTTGAGCAATAGCTTTTTCAAGCCTTTCAATGGCAAGAGGATACTCAGCTCTACAATAGATGATTCCTTCGTCTGCCCCAATGGCATAACCACCAATCATCATGCCCTCTATAATACGATGAGGGTCTCCTTCTAGAATGCTCCTGTCCATGAACGCACCTGGGTCTCCTTCATCAGCATTGCAAACCATGTATTTTTGGCTTCTCTTTTCTTTTAGTGCCGCATCCCATTTAAACCAAGTGGGGAATCCGGCTCCTCCTCTTCCTCTCAAACCTGACTGCTTGATTTCCTCAATCACGTCTTGTTGTGACATGCCATTCAAAATCTTTGAAATAGCTTTGTAACCACCTCTTTGGATATAATCCTCAATTTTTTCTGGGTTGATTACGCCACAATTTTCCAAGGCGATTTTTACCTGTTTCTTTGAGTAGTCAGAAGGACTATCCAATTTATAAAGTAAATACTCTTCTTTTTCTTTATTCTCTTTCAAGTGACTATCTAATATTTCTTTAGCCTTTTGTTCATCCACATAGCCATAAGAAAAAACATTTTGATCCGTAACCACATCGATAATAGGCTCATAGAAACACATGCCAATACAGCCAGTTGGCTCAATGACCACGTCTATTCCACTGGCTTTGGCTTCTTTTTGCAATACATCTAATACTTTTTTTCCACCCGCTGCTATCCCACAGCTTCCTAAACCAACTTTAACTTTCATTCTCTTCCTCCAAGGCGTTTTTTTGGATATCACGCACGATTTGAACCGCTTTTTTGGGAGTCAAGTTGCCGTAGGCCTCGCCATTAATCATGATTACTGGGGCCAAACTACAGCACCCCAGGCAAGCCACATCTTCAACAGTAAACAGCAGATCTTCTGTGGTTTCTCCAGGTTGAATGTTCAAATGCTCGCAAATCGCTTTGGATACTTCTCTTGATCCATTAACATGACAAGCTGTTCCTTGACATTGTAAAATCAAATGCTTGCCTATTGGATTCAATCTGAATTGCGTATAAAAAGTCGCCACCCCATAGATGGTCGCCTTTTTATTATCTGTCTTTTTTGCGACATATTCCATGGCACTTTGAGGCAAGTAACCATATATGTCTTGTATGGCTTGAAGCATGTTGATTAAACTCCCTTTTGTCTTTCCATATGATTCTATCACTGGATCAATCAAGGTTAGATCAACGGACATTTCCATCTCATTGTTTTTAACTTCTGAATGGTTGCATTGTTCACACATCTTATTTCCCCTTTGTAAAAGTTTTATATCATCTCAATGCCTTTGGCATTAAGTTTTTTTCTTGAGTCGCCTATTATCTAATCTGTCGATGCAAAATCACTTCTAATACAGATCCTCCAATAGCTCTGGCTTTGTCTGAAATGGTATGGCAATTGACAATGGTTCCTCTTGGATCCACATCGGCAATTTTCATGCCTTTATGAACCATCGTACCGTTTTGGATCATCCCTCTAATTAAGCCTGCCACACCTGCCACCACAGGTTGATGATCAATTTCAGCCATAATTTCTCCTTTTTCCACCAACTCGTCAATGTCTTTGATTACTCTAATGACTCCGGCAACCGGCGCATGATTGACTCTTTCTTTGGAAAAGGCAGCAATATCTCCTGGAATCCCTGTATTGGGTTCGGCCTGGCCTTTGTATATGACTCTTGCTAAGTCGTGTCCTCTATTTGTTTCTATCACCACATCCACATCATTTCCTGCTGTGAATCCAGGACCTAAAGCAATTACGGTCTGTGCCATTTCTCTTGTTGTTCCAAGATTTTTCTTGGCCAAAATCGCATCTACCACAACTTCCGGCTTGAATCGTTTAATCATTTCCCCTTTTGCGTCTATGACAACTGGTATTTTATTCTTTTCAAAGGCTTCTTCTGCTTCTTCCATGTTGTGGCATAATCGGGCTACAGTTCCTTCCACAACTGTTTCTCCATCAAAAATCGCTTGGGAGAATGCCACTGTCCGTCTTATGGCAGTTGGATTTTTAGTTTCCAATACCATCACCTGATAGCCAGCCTGATGAAGTCTGTGAATGGTTCCAGAGGCGACATCTCCTCCTCCTCTAACGATGACTCTTTCTCTGTATTTCATTGCTTACCTCCAAAATTCAATTCTTTCGAAGTTGCTCATTCCCGATTTTTTTCTCTTCCAAAACCTATTCCTAGTCATCTTTCATTCGTAACGACTCATTATATCATCAAAAGCGGTCGTTTTCAAAAAAAAACCTTCCCGAAGGAAGGTTTTTAGTTAAGGTTATATGAAACCTTGCTCAATCTGTAAATATGCCTGAATTCCTTACTTGTTAATTAGATATCTAGTTTTAAGTCTTCTGGTTTGATCATGTTTGTTTGCTTCATAAATTTATAAACGAGTAAACCAATAACTGCAGGCAATACAAAGTGTACTAATAAGATAGAAATCCACATCATACCGCCACCTTTTTCAGCAGCTTCCATGGCATCAATAGCACCAAACTGGCCAACCAATCCTGATGTACCCATACCAGCTCCCATCGGTGTGTTTTCCATTTTGAAAACAACCGTTGCGATAGGACCAGTAATTGCGGAAGTCACTATGGCTGGAATCCAAACTTTCCAGTTCTTGACGATATTTGGTACTTGAAGCATTGATGTTCCAAGTCCTTGAGACAATAATCCGCCAAATCCATTGACTTCGTAACTGATCACAGCAAATACGACCATGTTAGCCGCACAACCTGCAACAGAAGCACCAGCTGCTAGTCCTGAAAGCCCCAACATAATGGCAATCGCCGCACTACTGATAGGCATAGTCAGTGCCATACCCATAAGAACTGACACAATGATTCCCATTGGAAGTGGTTGAAGTTCTGTTGCCGCATTGATCAAGTTACCAAAGCCAGTCATGAAAGCACTGATTCCAGGTCCGACCAATGTCCCTATTAGAACTCCAGTCACAATGGTAACGGCAGGAGTTACAATGATATCCACTTTTGTTTCTTTAGACACCATTTTCCCACACTCAGTTCCAATCAAACCGGCAATTAATGCTCCAACAGGTCCACCTAATGCTGCACCTGCTGCTCCAGTAATCGTGGATGAGAACAACACCAAAGGAGGTGCTTTTAATCCAAATGCGACCGCTACTGCAATACCAGGGCCTGTCATGCTATTGGCGATGGGCCATATGGTTTCATTAAAGAACGGAATCCCAAGCTTCCCACCAAGTGTGTTAAAAATACTACCAATGATTAATGTTCCGAACAAACCCAATGCCATGAAGCTTAGTGTGTCGATTAGATATCTTTGAACGGAGATTTCAATGTTCTTTCTCTTTAAAAAGCTTTCCTTTTTTACTTCTGTGTTTTTATCGCTCATACATTTCCTCCAAAATTATTATAATTACGCCTGTTTTTCTTTTGCCTTAATTGCGGCCAATACTACATCCGCCGTTAAAGGCAGTTCTGTAAATCTAATGCCTATCGCATCGTATACAGCATTTAGTATTGCCGGTGCCGCGGGAATCAAAGAAGGTTCCCCAACCCCTTTTGCACCGTAAGGTCCTTCATTTGAATAGTCTTCTACAATAATCGGATATATTTCAGGCATATCCTGAGCAGATGGAATGATATAATTGTTAAAGTCAGGGTTTTTGATATACCCATTGTTGAGTTCTACTTTTTCTGACAAAGCAAAACCCATTCCCATTAAAGCGCCTCCTTCAATTTGAGCTTCAACGTTCTGCTTGTGAATGGCAGTACCAACATCATGAGCTGCCACCAATTTTAATACAGATAATTCCCCTGTTTCTGTATTTACTTCGACTTCTGCGATATGTGTCGCAAAGGCATAAGTCGCATATGGGATTCCCTGCATGTTTTCACCTAGGGCAGATGCATTTGGATTGAATTGTCCTTTTCCAAGCGCTAACAAACCCCTTGCTTTTAAACCTAGCATCACCTCTTTGTAATCTATTTTGTTATCAGAATCATTGATATTGTACGCTGTGTTCTCCGACAATATCACGTCTTCTGCTTCACACTCCAACATCTCCGCAGCTACAGCTACAATGTTCTCTTTAGCTTCCAATGCTGCAAAGTAGGTTGCATTACCAGAAATATAAGTCTGTCGGCTAGCTGATGAAGCTCCACCTTCTGGCGTTGCACCAGTATCTGCCGAACGTATATATACTTTGTCGTAAGTAATACCTAAGGTTTCTGCAGCAATTTGTGCCAAAACCGTATCTGAACCTTGTCCAATATCAGCACACCCTGCCAATAGAGTTGCTGTCCCATCATTATGCACTTCTATAAATGCGCCGGCTGGATTTGGAAGTCCTGTGTTTCCGACACCATACCACATACAGCCTACACCTTTTCCTTTTACGATCATACTATCCCTCCTTCTACCCAATGACTTCGTTGGCTTTTTCAGCCGCTTTTTCAAGGGTTTCATAAATTCCAACACTATCCATCAGTTTTTGTCCTGTTGCCGTCACTGAGCCCGCCTTAAGCGCATTCATCATTCTAAACTCTACAGGGTCTATGCCTAGCTTTTCTGCTAAAATGTCCATTTGGCTTTCATGAGCAACTGCAACTTGAGGAACTCCAAACCCTCTCATGGCACCAGCCATAGGATTGTTGGTGTACACCATGGTTCCTCTTACTCTAACATTAGGTACAAAATAAGGGCCTGTCGCATGAACTACAGATCTGGTAATAACCGCCATACCATAAGATCCGTAAGCTCCAGTGTCTATCATCAGTTCTGCTTCCATTGCCACTAGTTTACCATCTTTTGTAGCACCTGTCTTAAACTTCATAAATTGCTCATGTCTTTTTGAAGAAATCAACATGCTGGTGTAACGATCCACCACTATTTTTACAGGCCGTTTGGTGTAATAGGCTGCAAGAGCCACGATGCATTGGGTCGAAATATCTAGTTTGCCACCAAATCCACCACCTGTAGTAGCTTGTATGCTTCTCACCCTATTCTGTGGCAATGCTAAAACACTAGCTACTTCATCCCTATCAAAATGTGGGTTTTGTGTTGAGCTCCATACTGTCACCACACCTGCTTCGTATTTAGCTAAACCAGCTTCTGGTTCAATAAAAGCATGTTGAATCTGTGGCGTATGGTAAGTGTTCTCAACTATCACATCGCACTTGGCAAAAGCACTGTCCACATCTCCTCTATTCATAAATCTTTTGGCTAAAACATTTGACTCTCCATGGATGATTGGTGCATCTTCCTTCATTGCATCTTCGATGGTGAAAACCCCTTTTGTTTCTTCAACTTCAACCTCTATTAAATCTAAGGCCTCTTCAAGAATCTTTTGATTTTCAGCAGCTACAATCACCAAAGCGTCTCCCACTCTTCTGATTTTATCCTCTACTAAAACAGGTTCTTCTTTTGTAATAATACCCACACCATTACGTCCTGGAATATCTTTGTAAGTTAAAACCGCTGCCACACCTGGTAATTTCTTAGCTTTTTCAATATTGATGCTTTTTATGATCCCTGCAGGAATTTCACTTCTTTTAACACCAACAATCAACATATTGTCAAATTTCATATCTGCAGCATACATGGCTTTTCCTAACACTTTGTCCAAAACATCATTCTTTATGAAATCTTTTCCAACTACTACTTTTTCACTTTTTACTTTAACGTTAGATGTACTCATTCTCTCACCTCCCACTATTTTTCAACTGCTTTTTCTATCGCATCCAGAATTTTTGTGTAACCTGTGCATCGACACAAATTACCTTCAATAGCTGTTTTCATCTGTTCTCTGTTTGGATTTGGATTTTTCATCAACAAGGCTTTTGCGGACAACACCATTCCTGGTGTACAGAAACCACATTGGACAGCACCTGCTTCAATGAAGGTTTCCTGCAGCCTGTCCATTTCTCCTTCAGTTCCCAACCCTTCTACTGTCAACACTTCTGCCCCCTCAACTTGAGGTGCTAAAACAGTACAACTTGTTACGGCTTCACCATTGATTAACACTGTGCACGCGCCGCACTCACCCTCACTGCATCCTTCTTTTACGCTAGTGCAACCACAATCTTCTCTTAACATGTCCAAAAGTCTTTTATTTGGCTCCACCTCAAAAGACTCCATTTTATTGTTCAACTTGAACGTGATTTTGACTTTTTTCATTATCGCACCTCCTCGTAAGCTTTTTGTCCTGTGATGGCTCCAAACACTTCTCGTGCCAACCCTTTTACGCTTTCTTTCTTGAAAGGACAGGAGGCTCTGTCTCTAATTTTGTTGAATACAACATCGGAGATCTCATCAAGACAAGACTCTAATACCTCATCACTCAAAGTTTTACCTGTGATGATATCTTCTGCTGTTGTGACACTATAAGGATGTCTACCAACTGCACCTAGGGCTATTTTAGCTTGCTTGACTGTGTTGTCTTTTGCAAAATCAATTCTCATGCTTACAGTCAAAATAGACTTTGCCAAAGCTTTTCTTTTGCCCAGTTTTCTGAATGCAGAATACTCTTGAGCATTGGATTTTCTGAAATATATTTCTGTCAAAATTTCATCTTTCGCAATCCCTGCGAGATTAATGTAGCATCCATCGTATCTTGGCTCTGGGTTTGGATAATAAAATTCTTCCAGTTTCACTTCTCTTGTTCCTGCCGCACTTTTAATAACCAGCATGGCTTCCATTGCTACTAAAGCGCTGACTGAATCTCCACACGCTGATCCTGTCACCACGTTGCCACCAATAGTTCCCAAGTTTCTAATTTGAGTAGACCCAACTTTGGCAGAAGCTTGTGCTAACGCTTTCGCATTTTTCAATATGATTTCATTTTTCTCAATCTGAGTAAACGTCGTATTGGCACCTATTCTGACAAAATCGCCTTCTTCTTTAATGTAACTCAATTCTTTAACGTTTTTCAAATTGACCATCACTTCTGGCTCGATGGTTTTGCTGTGCAATTCCAACATAATGTCTGTACCACCGGCGATCAAGTAGACACTGTCCTTTCCTTCTTGGATAAAAGATAATGCCTCTTCAAGACTACCAGGATTAAAATATTCAAATTCTCTCATACTTTCTCTCCTATTCTTAAATTCCTTACTCACATACATTGCAAATACTATGCCATAATACCCTGCTCGTTTTAGTAAAATATGTTCTTTTTTTATTGCTTAAATGTTTCAACTTTGAAATGATTTGTCATAATTTTAACAGGCCTGTATTTGCAAGCGTTTGCTCAATTTCAGAAATGAAACGAATCGTTTCATTTCTGAAATTATTGTTTTGTTTATCTCAATCCATCTTCGTATTTAGCGTCTTCAACTGTTAATCCACCTACTCTAGGATGTGGTCTGCCACAGTTGGTTATCACCAAGCTCAAAACAATTTCATTTGCCATTGGTGCATCCTGCACTCTGATTTCCATAGAGTCAAAATGTGATCGAATAAACGCTGCGTCCTTATGACAAAGACCAACGTCTAAAGCCGTTCCAATGCCTCCTATTTTCTTGTTGGATGGTATCAAAGCAAGTCCTCTTACGATAGCTGCTCTGAAAGGTTTTCCCAATTTAGGATGCAAGATGGCTGCAGCATGTTCTAACTCACCATTTTCTCCAACAATAGCACCTTTCCCGTAAGACTCTACCTCTTCTGGTTTCAATCCCGCTGCTGCTAATCCTTTTTCAATCATTGTGGGTGCAATGTAGGCTCCCCAATCTGACAACAATTCAAGATCCTCAACAAACTTGCCGGCAAATGGGTTTTCTATTACAGCATTTACAGCCACTCTTTTATGCTGCTTACCACCCTCTATCGCCTTTCCACCATCGCTGTTGATTTCTTCCACGTTTACTAAAATTTTTCTGATTTTAATATCTTCTGGTCTCATCATGTCCTCCTATTTTTTTATTTGTGCAATGCCATCGGGAACAAGCATCACATCTTGTCCCAAAACAATGGCGCTGCCTATGATCTTTTGTTTCTGAATCAATTCTTCTGCTTTTGCATGACCATTCAACAATGCTTTCAGAATGCTTTCCCTCTTGATAGGATTGATTCTTACCGTGACAAGGTGTCCTTTTAGATCTGTTCCCGAATCAATCTCTTCTGCTAAGGATCGGATTATCGCAGGATCTTCCACATTGGTTTCGTTGGCAATGTAAGTTGCACAGACGTCCGCTATCGATGCTTTGGAGGCCAATGCAACTGCCTTGTCTGCGATGCCTTTTGTAAAACTTCGTCCTCCAAATCCACTGGTGCAGATTCCTCTGATGCCCATCTCGTCCGTTATGGACATGACCAACTGCTGACCTTTGAGCTCTTTTTCAAGAGGAATCCCGACCTTCACCGGACGACCTTCAATATCTCTAAAAGCAATATCGCCACCATTATTAACGATCACTCGACCTGCTCCCATAGACAGTGCCGTTTCCAATGCAAACTCAGAAAAAGACCCGGCAACTGCTGCTAATGGCGTGTAAGATGGCTCTCCTAAGGTTATCACCGCGTGAATCATTTTCTTGAGAACCAAAGGATACTCTTCGGGAATCATTTTTGACCAATCATATTGCTTTGCCTTTTCAATGAATGGTAGCATCTGATGAAATTGCTCCAAAACCTTTTCACCGACTTTTGTCCCAATATCAGGTAATCGATTACCTTCAGCAGATACATCCAACATCATTTGAATCGGGCCTTGGTTGATGAACACTCTAAAGTCATCCATCACTTCAATCATGTTATTGTCCTAACTCTTTTAAAATCTCTTCTTTCGTTCGAATACTTGCCACATGACCACCCAAATTCTCATATGTTTCTCTTGTCATTGTATACTCTACAGGTGCTACAGTTGCAGGTGTTGGAACCCATGTCGTAGATTCTGGCACCATTTTGCTTACATCCACCATGAAGTTAATTCCACCACCAGGTAAAACAAAGACTGGCGCACCACCAACTGTCATGTGAATTTCTTCATTGTGCACGGCTTCTGTCAGTTTTCTAGGAATAGTGGTTACACCGGCCCTTGCACTACCACCTGTTCCACCTGTGTAGATCACAGAAGTTTTAGAAATTTCGCAAGTCTCTTTGATCAAATTAACAGCTTCCATGACTGGATCTGTCATTTTTGTTTCCTTCACAGATCCATCTGATTGAACGGTAAATAAAGCAGCTTTTTGGCCTGTGGTTTCGGTAACCAATACCGTCATACCTTCTTTTGCCAAAGACATATCCACTGATACAATGGCATCTTCAGGATTCATCACTTCTGTTCCACCCCATCCATGTCCTTGTTTTCCAAAGTATCTTCCGACAGTAGACTTTGTTCCATAAGGCACAACGCCACTATAGGTCATCCCCACTTCTTTTCCTGCCAAATGCTCCGACAGCAAACCGATCACATGGTAATCCAGAATAATGGCTTCATCCACTGTTGAGCCCAACTTCGCTGCGAACATGCCAATGGTCGCACTTCCACAACCTACTCTCATCAATTTTTCTTCTTGTCCATCTATAATCGGCGCATAACCTTGTTGTAATTCCATCGTACTGCCTTTATCCACTTTTAGAGTGACTCTTCTTCCATTGGCCAAATCCACAATCGTTCTTGCCACAACAAAACCATCATTTCCATGGCTTAACAAATTGGCGCCACCTAAAGTTAACATCTTTGAGCCATATTCTTCTGTGGTGATCATCCCCACATGTTTGCCATCTCGTTTGACTTTTGCGCCTTCTTCTCCAATATGCAAGTTCGTGTCGATTTTAACTTTGACACCACTGTAACTCAATGGTGCTTCTGTCACTACTGTCACTACATCTACACCTTCCACGTTTTCCTGTACAATGTAAGGTGCTGGCCTACAACAAGGATAGTTGGTTCCGCTACCTACTGCTGTGATTAACGGCTGATAAGGAAGCTTTCTAGTTCCAGGCACTTTTGTCACAGCATCTACCACAAGTTTTCTATTTCTTACAATTTCTCCATTGATATTTGTGTATCGTTTGCAAGCGCCTGTCTTTCCTTCTGGAATAGCACATCTGACGGGACAGTGGATGCAAAGTGGTCCATCCGAAGCATCTGATACTTTCTTCAAAGCATCAAATGGGCAAACTCTCACACAAATTCCACAACTGACACATGCGTCATTTGTGACTGCTAACTTGTCAATGACATGAATGGCATCAACTGGACAATTCTTTTCACATATCTTACAGGCTTTACATTTTTCAACATCTACTATAATCATCTATTACCTCTCCCCTAACAATTTTCTTATACGATTGCTGGTTGTCTACTTGCCGGTGGTGTGTTTCGACTCTTCTTAACCACGATCTTGCCATCCACGATGACGAATGAGATCCCAGGAAGATCGCCAGCTTCCAATGCCTCCAATGCATCTTTCCCGACAGACCCTAATGGCGTGTCCATCATCACGAAATCCGCTTCTTTTCCAGCTTCAATAAAACCTCTATTTAATTTGAATTTTTTTGCATTGTTTCCAGTTGCCACACAAACTGCCTCAGCAGCCGATACACCCTCGCAACATGAAGCTAAATACGATATGGTTCTTAATTGGCTCAGTGGGATAACACCTGTACCAGATGGCGCATCTGTTCCCATTAGCAATCTAGCCAACTGGCCTTTTTTTGCTAATCTTTCGGCTACATACTGCATCACTTTGAAATTGCCGCATTGAACCAGTTCCAAACTCAACTCTGTGTCGTCAATCAATTTGTCTGCCTCTTCTAGAGGAACTGCTGTTGGGCCACCATTGATGTGAGAAACCACATCAGGATCTGTTTTAATCACATCTTCAGCTGTGATGGTGCTGCTTCCAGGGATACTTGTGCCCCCTGTATGCATCATGACGGTCATTCCATTTGCTTTTGCCCATTTCACCATTACAGAAGCTTCCTCAGGATCTTTTACACTCCCAAGACCTACTTCTCCTACCACTTCTACCCCCGCTTGTGCCAATTCCTCAAAATCCTTCTCCGTCAATCCTTTTTCAAGAATCAATGAACCTCCAAGCAGTTTGGCACCTCCAGGCCTGAAGTTTTCTGAGCTTTTCTTGCCTAATATTGCCAATGCTTTTGTTCCCACTGGATCTTTGGGTCTTCCTGGTGTATGTGGTTCTCCAGCTGAGATGAAAGTTGTGATGCCGCCATGAACTGAGCTTTCCATAAAGTTTAACATGCTTTGTCTAGGCGTAAAATCACCAATGACAGGATGCACATGGGTGTCTACAAACCCAGGAGATACGGTTGTTCCATTGGCATCAATGACTTCATCCAATTGGTATTTCCCCAACAAATCCTCATTTCCAACGGCTTCAATCACGCCATCTTTTACAATGATGGTATTTGCTTTCAAAACTGGATTGTTCACGTCCCCGGAAATCAGTGTTCCGATATTTTTAATCCCTAATACTGACATAAAAACCTCCTATGTTTCTTTATTTTACCATTTACCGTTACTATTAACGGATAAATTTCTTGCCCATTTCATTGTATTCATTCAATCCGATTAATGCGTTAAAGTCTTCGAAGTCTATCATCTTATCTAGGAAGCCTTCTGTGGTTCCCTTCTCTTTTAAATCTTTCATTAACTCCGTCATCATATATGCCGTTACATAAGTAGATGCTGTTGGCCATATCACAAGGTTATAACCTAAATCTTCTAACTCTTGACAAGTACATAGAGGTGTTCTGCCACCTTCTACCATGTTCGCTAAAGTTGGTACTTGGATCTCTTCATTCAGTTGCTTCATTTCCTCAACTGTTTCCAGTGATTCTAGAAAAATAATGTCAGCTCCTGCTTCAACATAAGCCTTGCAACGCTTCATCGCTTCTTCAAAACCATGGTTTGTTCGTGCGTCTGTTCTAGCGATAATCAAGAAATCCTCATCTGTTCTAGCCTCTTTTGCCGCTTCAATTTTTCCAACCATTTCAGACATTGACACCACTTCTCTTCCTAGCATATGGCCACACCTTTTTGGTGCGACTTGATCTTCTAATTGAATGGCAGCCACTCCAGCCTTTTCATACAATTCTACCGTTCTCATTACGCCCAAAGCATTCCCAAATCCTGTGTCTGCGTCTGCTATAACTGGCACGTTGACCGCACTAACAAATTTTGCCGCCCGATCATGCATTTCCGTCAAAGTCAGAAGCCCCACATCCGGCTTGCCCAATGAGCTAGCTGCTTGCCCATAACCTGTCATATATACAGCTGGAAAACCAACTCTTTCAATGACTTTAGCTGTCAAGACATCGTGAGCTCCCGGTGCTATCAGTATTTTTTTGTCCAACAATAATTTCTTTAGCTCTTTTCTAACACTCATTTAATACTCTCCTATTTTTATGATATAAATTTCTTTTTCATAACTTCCATCGCATAATCCGGATCCACTTCATTGATGCTGCCAGCAGCAAACATTAAATAGTCTTTGTCTATAATCACACTTGGATTCTCCGGAAGTAAATACGGTCCTCTTTCTTTAAACGCTGATTGGATAATGTGTTTGCTTTTTTCTTCACTGTTGTGCGCAAATACACCTCCCACACCAATAACTGTGGTAATCATCCTTAAATCTCTACCCATGGGCATGCCTGGCATGTAACCTCTTGAAGCATCTGCTTCCGTGGCAATTCTACCACCATGTCTCTTAATTGCCACTTCTACTGCTGTTTGTGCGATCAACTCGTCAAAAACCAATTCTTGCTTGCTTTGCGGCAAATAATCTGGTTCCGACTCCAATTTCTCACAATACTCAATAAACTGACTCACCGTTTCTTTTGTGTTCATCGCTTTTTTTTCTAAAATAACCCTTGGATCTACTGCGTTGATCACGCCCATGGCGCTGACACGCATGCCGATATTGCCTTCCACTGTTCGATAAGACACTTGTTTTTCATTCGTCACTACCAAACCTCTTTCTTCAGGGTCTAATTCCTCATATTCGGGTATGACTGAGTGGACATCTGTGGTAGCTCCACCAAGATCTACTACCATAATATTTCCTAATCCTTCCGTCTGGTACGTCCCCTTGGCAAGAAGTTCTGCCGCCATTAGTACTGCCCCTGGCGTAGGGATGATTTTATCATTTGTAATGACTTGTTGAATGGCATGTAACCCTTTTGCCTTGGTGATTTGCTTAATAAATTCTCTATGGATGACTTCTCTCGCCTCTTTTACCCTTAGTTCATGAATGGTTGGCATGATATTTGGTACGCGAATGTACGGCACACGTCCATCTCTTAGGATAGTCGCTACTTCTCTTTGTGCATTCAAGTTGCCGGCTATCACTACTGTTGCTTTGACTTGGCTTTCTATTATCAGTCTTGCATTCTCCACAATAGCGTTTTCATCACCACCATCTGTTCCTCCCGCTAATAGGATGATGTCTGGGTTGATTTCCTTTAAGACCTGAACCTTATAATCTCCAGGGTCTTCATTAGATAAAATCTCTAATATCTTAGACCCGGAATTCATCGCAACTTCCTTGGCTGCCTTGGCTGTGACTCTCATCATAAATCCAATAGCAACCATCCTCAATCCACCCGCGGCACTGCTAGAGGACAAAACATGTTTTGCTTCTATTTTGTCCACACCTAACTGGTCTTTTAGGACTTTATTACCTGCCGTAATTCCTTCCAAAACATGATCTACCGTGGTTGACGCTTGAACCGATGCGACCAACGCATGCTCATTGAAAACCCTTTGCTTGGTATAAGTGCTGCCAATGTCGATAATGAGGTAGTCAAATGTGTTCATTCCCAACTCCTTACTCTGTGTAGCAATAGCCGTCCATTACTCTTCTTGCTGTTCGGTTTATTGCCGCTTTATCCAACACCCATTCGTTCTCTTCTTTATGAGCGGCAACATCTATGTCGATGACCCCTGCAGGGTGTCCAATCTTAATGGTCATCTCTTGACCTTTCTCTTTTTCAACCATCACTTGATTGACAACCGTGCCTTCTATCTTAGCTGCAGCACCTGTGCAAATTGTTCCCGTTCCAGCATAAGTTTTATGGATGACTTGCATAAACATCAATCTTGACACAAAGTCCACTTCGGATTCTTCGATGGTTTTGCCTGTGGTAAAGTCGTTATAGCTCTGAGCTGGTGACACGAACGCCACCATTGGAAATGCCGGTGAGTTTTTCAAAGCATCTTCTTTGTCTGTCGCCATACCCATGAGTATGGCAGCCTGAGATCGGATGTCTTCTAGAATCTCAAGCATTCTTTCGTCTTTATCTATTTGGGCTGGTGTCTCGATACCTGTCAAACCCAAAGCTTCAGCTTTTACAAACACCATAGGATTGGCCGCATCCACTAAAGATACCTCTACTTCTCCAATTTCGGTTACCTTCATTTTATCCACAACATTGCCTGTCGGCAACAGTTTGCCCGTTTTTGATCCTGCGGTCCCAGAAAAATCAATTTCGATTTTTTGTCCCGTCCCCGGTACTCCTGCTATGGCATAATCGCCTTTGACCACTGCTTTTCCGTTGGCTACCTTCACTTTTTCTACCAGTAATTTACCTGTGTTGGTATTATGTACTCTTACCGTTGTGTACGGCTCTGTGATTTCCACCAATCCCTCATCTACGGCATATGGTCCCACACCTGATGAGATATTGCCACAATTTCCTGAATAATCTATGGTTGGCGCCACATATGACACTTGTCCAAATGTATAGTCTACGTCTGCATCTTCTCTGGTTGAGGGTCCAATTATAGCCAATTTGCTGGTTAAAGGATCCGCTCCACCCAATCCATCAATTTGGCGAATATCCGGACTTCCAAAAATTTTCAATATCAAAGCCGTTCTTGCCTCTTTATCTTTAGGCAATTCACTTTCGTTAATAAAAATGCCTTTGCTTGTTCCAGCCCGCATAATCACAACTCTTGTTTTATTTTGCTCCATCATAACCTCCTATTTCCCAAGTTCTTTATTCAACCATTGAGTAAAATCTTCTGGTTTTGTTCCAGGTCCAAAGAAACCATCCACACCAAGAAAATCGGTTCCTTCATCTTTGATTTTCTTTTCATACATGGCATGTTCTTCTTCTTTTTCCGCTATTCTTCCACCCGCTACCAAGATAATATCATCTCGAATGCCCAGTTCTCTAAGTCTTTTATCTACACGTGGAAACAATTCTACACCTAGTCCTAATAAATTACTGATTCCAACGGCCTTTGCCTTTGTCTCTGCTGCAATCTCAGCAACAGTTTCTGGTAAGTTCATTCCTCTCAAGAATATGACCTCGTACCCTTCTTGCTCAATGGCTTCTTTAATCATATTGATACCCATCACATGAGCGTCTGCTCCAACTGTGGCTAAAACAACTTTTTCTTTGTGGACGATTTGTGCTTTTTCTTCAACTTTCACATTCGATTTAGAGATAGGCATGTAGGTTTTATCTACGCCTAATGGCGTATAACCATCGATGTAACGTCTGATACCATCCTCATCACGGTGAGTTTTAACGAATCTTTTTAAGTCCCATCCGCCTGATCGAGGTGTATCCAAAATACCGCTTTTGCCAGCTTCTACAATCAAGTCTATCAACTCATGATCTGTGTACTGATCCCAAAACGCTGCGTTGACCTCTTTCACATCTAGCATTTTTTCTCTTCTCAAAGCTGCAGTCAAAACGGCCATAGCTTCTTTTTGAATTTCTGCTTTTCTAGTCTCAATCTGTGGATCGTCGATCTTAACCTTGTACACATTTTCAAATACATTCTGAGATGCCCAGATCGATTTCGCCATAGATTCTCCTGTTGGAATTCCTACGTTTTCAGCCGCTTTTGGTCGATAATAGTTTGCACCTGCCAATCTAGCACTCACAGCCATTCTAGCAAAGTGGGCTTGTTCTGCGATTAGATCTGCTGGTGGATTTTGAAAGGTTTCCGGAACCGATATGATGAACTCACTCCATATAGATTCTCTGAAAGCTTTCACAAGAGCTAGATCAGCAATTATATTGATACCCGCCACATTCATCTGTATCGCACTTAAAGAAGGGTCTAATCCTGCTTTCACAGCCAATCCCTCAGACAACATACACATTGCTAGTGCCATGCCGTCCGTTCCGTTGATGTTGTTAATGTGCTTATGTGTGTCGAGTTGAGCGAAGATGTTGTTTTCTGCACAAATTTGGATGGCTTTGTATCCATTCTCAACTTTTCGTCTAAACTCGTGAATACCTCTGCCCCCAAAATGAACGTGAATAACTGGTCCGATATCTGTGCCGTCAAATCCAGCTACAAAAGCATTTAAAACATTAAGGTGCGTCGTATCGCCTGTCGCATTAATTCGAATCGGATGAACGGAACCACCACCCAACTCGACATATTCTCTTTCGCCTTTTGGTGTAATCCCACCTTTTCCTCTGGATTGATTGATTAGTTCCAATCCATCTAAAGGATCAATATGTCTTGTTGCTTCAGAATGGACAAAATGAAACATTTTAATCCCAAGCTTCTCAGCCATATCATACATTTTCTTAGACTCATTCCAAGTTTCTTCTGCTGAGTTTCTTCCCAAAATAGGGTTCATGATAGGGTGGCCTGTTTCAACAGCTTGTCTCCCAAGTTCTGCAATTCGATGCCCACCTCTTTCAACGCCGCACACTTCTCTTGGATAGGGCTCAGGCAAATCATGAATATCTCCATTTTCATCAGCCCATGGCATTTTTACACCAAATGCTTCTTCATAAGCTCTGATGCGTTCCATTTCTTCCCTAATGATTCTTTCTGTATTAGGTCTTGCTTTTTTATTGCTCAATCTTTTCACCTCTTGTCGTTAATATATTTCTTACTTTATTGATTAATCCACCTGCCGCCAATGTTTCGTAGGTGGTCGCTGATAATTGTCTTAACTCGTAAGTTTTTCCTGTTCTTGTATTTGTCAAAATGGCATTTTTGACATCCAATTCCAACAAATCCCCTTCTTTTGTTTCTTTTTTGATCAACGCCATATGGTCTGTCATCAAAACAGGCAGTCCAATATTGATGGCGTTTCTTCTGAATATCCGCGCAAAGGAACTGGCAATAACAGCCCCCAGTCCACTGCTTTTTAATGCGACTGGTGCTTGTTCTCTAGAAGATCCACACCCGAAATTGTCATCTGCTAAAATGATATCCCCTAATTGGACTACTTCAGGAAAGTCTGGTTTTTCGCTACCCTTAAGCGCAAAATTTCCCAGTTCTTCCGGTAATGCCGACATAGCATATCCTGGCAATATTTGGTCTGTATCTATATTTTCTCCAAAGTAAAAGGCTTTTCCTTTAATTCTATCCATCTTATTACACCTCCAGTGGCGACACTTTTCCAGGTGCTGTTACATAACCTGTGATGGCGCTCTCTGCAACCGATCTAGGTGAGGCCAGATAGATGCTGGCATCTTTATGTCCCATTCTGCCTGGGAAGTTTCTATTGGTTGAAGATATTGCTACATCGTCACTGCTCAACAATCCTTGATGCGCTCCAAAGCATGGTCCACACCCTGGATTTGTAACAATGGCTCCTGCATCTCTGAAAATTTTAGTCAACCCGTTTTCTTCCATTTTTTCCGCGATTCGTTTAGATCCTGGAAATACAACCATGCTCACATTTTTGGCAATCTTTCGATCCTTCAAAACTTCTGCCGCTATTGCCATGTCAGAATATCGACCATTGGTGCAGCTCCCTAGGACAGCTTGGTTGATTCTTACATCTTTAATTTCAGATAAGGGCTTCACATTCCCTGGTGACGAAGGACAGGCCGCACAAGGAACAATAGAATCCGCACTAATTGAATGAACGGTTTCAACCTCTCCAATGGGTTCATCGCCTTGATCGATGTAGCCAATCATAGCTCCCATTTCTATCATCATATTCGCAATCGTCATTTTTTCTTCACTGGTTAACCCAAGAATCACGTCTCCTGTGAAAATGACCGCTTTGTCAGTAAAACCATTGGTGCCAAATTTGCCAATCACATGTAGAATGATATCCTTTGCATATACACCTGCATTTAGCTTGCCATTGATTTCAATTACTTCAGTTGTTGGTACTTCCAAGTCAATTTTGCCCAATGCCATGACTGCAGCCATTTCTGTGGAGCCAACTGGTATGGCCACCACACCATAAGCACCTGCCGTACAGGTGTGAGAGTCTGCTCCTACGATGATGTCCCCTTTTTTATATAGCTTTTCCTCACTGATAATCTGATGGATAACGCCTTCACTTCTGCCGAAATAATGAACGCCATACTCTTCAGCAAATCTTTCTAGAGCTTTATGCTGCAACCGTGAATTAACACTTGAGCAAGGTATGTTATGATCTGCTACCAACACAACTTTGCTG
>Ga0334895_1000904_pt1 | contig 35111 bp, 28 predicted proteins | sample GraSluR3_MG_7_FD_207229 | JGI IMG/M metagenome (GOLD analysis project Ga0334895, IMG submission 207229) | Sludge microbial communities from methane-producing bioreactor in Wageningen University, Netherlands - Granular Sludge_31_05-R3 | ecosystem: Engineered > Bioreactor > Anaerobic >... | reverse complement strand
AAAAAAATACTGGGAACCACAAAAAAATCCTGAATTAGCAACAACTTTTGGTAATATCATCAATCCGCTAGGCCTTACTACATAGGGACTAGCGGATTTTTTTAATGCTTTTACTGCAAAAGTTAGGTTATATGATAGTGTATATGATAGCATTAGTCAATGCCTATTTACTTTTATTCTATTATTAAAACTATCTTGTATGTAACATAGCCCCACCAATAAATTAAAAGTAACTATTTTTTAAAGTAGGGTTTTGAGGTGATTTTATAAACAGGTATACTTACATAATAGCATGCATCTTTGGAGGCATTATGTTCGGAATTGCAAATAAAATTTTTTTATTTTTTACTTTTTTATGATAAATATAGTGATTTTATTAAAGTCCAAAAAAATATCTTTGTATTTCTTCTAAAAAATCAGGGTCTTCAACAGGGAATCCGGATTTAGAGCCAATAACAGCATCAATATTACAATCAGGACACATAGCTGTAGCACCTTTGGGGTTATCCTCATCAACCCAGTTAAATATTTCTTGAGGTTTAAATGTTTGCAAGCAGTTAAAACAACCACATAATTCACTCTCCATGATTTCCTTTTTATGAAAGATAGAGTGCTTATGTGCCGCTTTTAAATATTTAATACTATACTTATTTTCTTTCTTTTCTTTTTTATATTTAAGCGTTTCCACAAGAGGTCTTTTTGGCAAAACTACATATTTAAATCTTTCATTTTTCTTATGCTGTTTTTCAGGCAAAATAAACTCCTTTATATTTCCCTTTACTGGCAAAGATCATTGAATTAGATCAGAAAGATTAGGTAGCAGCTAAAGGATGTCAAGATGGTCTGGGAATAGGAATCATGGTTTTCTATTTTATTTTTTAAAAGGCTGTCTCTTGTTTTGTTTTATCATTTATAGCATTTTCCACAAACTTATTAAGAGACATTTTCTTTGATCTTGCTAATAAGTCAGCTTTTCTATGCATTTCCGGAGATATTCTGACATTAAAACTTCCCTTATAATATTTCTGTGGCTCTTTACCAATTTTCCGGCACATATCAAGATAATCATCTACTGATTCATGGAAGGCTTTTTTAAGTTCTGGTACACTCTTTCCTTCAAAAGTAATACTGTCATCTATTCCTATAATTGAACCAAAAAAGATATCATCTTCACTGCTATATTCAAGTTTGGCATAATAATCTTTATATTCCATTAAGTTCTTCATTTAATTTCACCTGACCTTTTTAAAAATTTAATGACTTCTTTTATCTGATATATCTTCAGTTCATTGCCAGGATGGGGTTTATGCAAGTTAATTACCATTTTCTTTTCCTTATGATAAAATGCAATCCTTGAGCCAGATGTTTTACCTTTTGCATACCCTATATAACCTAAAGATTTCATCAATTTTGTTAACTCATTAATGGTAAAATCTCTTGGCAAAGAACATAATTGTTCTATCAGTTTTTCTTTTCTTGTCATTAATTTTTTTCTTTCTATAAATGCAACTATATTTCAGTTACATTATATATTTGATTTATATAAACTGTCAAATTCATCAAAAGTATTATTAGATATTTCTCCATTTTTTTAAAAACTGTGAAACGAAAAACCGCTCCCATATTATTATTAATAATCAGTTCAAGAAGGATGCTTACTGACATGTTTTTTACTTTTTACCAAAGAGAACAGAGAGTATTTATTAATTTCATTATGTCGAGTCAGGAAAATAACAATTATTTTTCTCAGATGTATTACCAAAAAATAATATTATCAATAATAAAAATTTGACCCTCTTGTATTTCTTTCAGGCATTGTATTCATCAACAAATGAGCAAATGATTCCGATCTTAATTATTTTATTATTAAAATGACCTCTTTTTAGATTTTTAGATTATATTTTGTGTTTTATGTTAAATGTTGAAATTCGAAAACCATTATTTGCTAGAATGTGAACTTGTGAAGCCTGACCCCGTTTCTTCTTTCTTAGTGATATTTTTTGATTTCTTCTTCTATTTTTGATAAACCTTCTTTTTTAAAACTATCATATTTTTATCTATAATTTTTCTAATCTCTGTAATATCCAAATCTTCAAAATATTTTTGGCTTACCCGGATTTAAAGAGGTCTTTTTAGCAAAACTACATATTTAAATCTTTCATTTTTCTTATGCTGTTTTCCAGGCAAAATAAACTCCTTTTGAATTTAATTTCCTCTAATCTATTTGATATTTAACTTCTGTTTGAGTAAAAAATCTATTTTTCAATTATAGACCCTAAATCCTCCAAAAAATGACTCATCTGTCAATAATAAAGATTTGACCCTTAATTTATCCCTTAATTTAACAAACATTCTTTCAAAACTTCACATCTTTAATCTTAAGAGAGCAATAGTTTAAACTTTTCCATTAAACATTTCATTAAAGAACATCAAAACTCTATCTAGATCAAACTGTTCACCTTTGCGAATCATCGGAACAAGGTTAGTATCAATTGATTTTTTTAACTCTTCAATCATTTGTTCCGATAAGCCTAAATTATATAAATAATCTTTTTCATATCCATCAAATCTTAACTTTCTATCAAGTAATTCCAAGAAAGATGTTCGATTAAAATCAAATTTATTCTTTATAAAATGACCTAAATCATAATAATCTCTAATTACCGGGATTCTTCGTGAGATTGCAGCTTTTAATTTTTCAGCAACACTTTCTTCTAATGACAATGATAGAACACTCCCCTTCTCAATTAAATCTTCTCCGGTAAACGGATCCTGGAAAAAATGATTTATTGTTACTCTCTCGAGTTCAAGAAAAGGAGGTTGCCTTAAAGAAATTTCGAGTTTAATATTTTCCTTTCTTCCTGATAAAATAGATTGATATTGAATATTAAACAGGTATTGAGTTGAATTATTAAAACCCCTTCCCCTGGGATTATCGCTGGTAAACCCCAATTCATTTAAAAATGTAGACATTTTTTCACGTATATTACCTATTGCCTTTGACCTTTTACTGCGAATGGATAAATCAATTTTATCTCGATAGGCAAAATCAAGGTCTTCGCTCAATCTGTGATAATCTAAATATACTTTGTTTAAAAGAGTACCGCCTTTAAATACAATATCATCACTTAAATATTCATTAACCCTATTAAGAATTCTAGTTAAATGGAAATCTTTTTCTATTACCGAAGCAACAAACCCTTGCTCATTTGAAAGATAATAAAATACATCCTTGAGTCTTGTTTTATCCATTTAAAATAACCTTCCATTCTTTGTTAACAGAACCTTTTCTTGATTTGATAAAAGGATTAAAAGATGCATATGAACTTTCCTTTCCTATAGATGATTTTAATTTGTAAAATTCCGCTGAACAAACACCTGCAGACTCAAGTATAAAACCGGCACGTTTGCGGACAGCGATAACCGGAAATTTTCTTAAATATAGTATAAACTTTCCTATATTAATCCTGTTAATCTGTTCCTCAATTACTTTTTGCACATTTTCCCATGACCCGATTGGATTGGATATAAAATCAACCAAAGAGCGTTCTTTATCACTAATTGCGACAAACTCTTTATCAATCTTTATTTTTTTAATCCCGTACATTTTCTTAGAAGAGACTTTCATAGCACAAAAGTTTATTTTACCAATTGTACGTTCCCGGTTTTTCCTCGTATTTAAGATTATAACTTTCTGAGGAATTTGTTCTGTAAATCCCCAGTAATTATATATTGAGCTATATCCAATATAATAAGGAGTCTCACCCATCCACAATGAGGCAACAACAAATTCATGAGGCATCCAGCTTTGATTAGGGGCCTTCAATGGCACAACAAGATATTTGCCTCGCTCTAACTGAATGAGACGATTTTTGGTGGCAAGCCTATCAAGCAACCTGGTAGCTTTTTTATAATTGCCTAATACTTTCACTGCATAATCAGTCGTAATGACTTTTTGGTTTTCAAATTCTGAACGAGAAAGCAAATAAACTGCATCTTTTGATAATTCTGAATATCTATTTTTAACCATTGTCATATTATTACTTATTTCCCTTTCAATGAGAATTGATTAACATAATGACAATATACTAAAAGATTCCCGTTTTGTCAATTACATATGTTTGTCATAACCAACCCAGGGGATCATAAAGTCAAAATGTGCACCATGCCTAAATAGTCTACCCGGTAAAGGAAAATGTTTCCGATTCCCAATCAGTATTCCATATCTTAAAAAAGGATGAACATTTTTATGAGTTGTAGCTTTTTGACTGTAGGGTATAGCATCACGAGTTGTACCTGAATTTAATTTGCCTTCAATAATAATCCGTGGCTTCCATACATTCTCTGAAAGGTTTTGGCAAACAATTAAATCAGCTTCATATTTGATAAGATTAGTTTTTTCTGGTTAGTTATCTTTGTAACTGATTATTTCAAAGGAATAAGGTATTTTTCTGCCATCATAAAAAGACAAATTCAATTCTTTAAATAAATTTTCAGTTTCCAACATTTGCTTTACACTTTTCATCCATTCTTTTTCATTCATATTAAAATCCTTTTTAAGTAAAATTTGAAGTTTGTGATTTCACTATTTTATATTTTCAACTATCTTGTTTATGACCTCTGTTGTGTTTTCTCTAATATCAAAATTTGGAAATCGAAAGATTTTCCAACCGTGATTTTCCAGAAAATAATCTCGATCAATATCTTCTAATACAGGCATGCCTTCAATCGTTTGATGCTGTTTTCCATCACATTCAATATCAATTTTATTTTTATTTTGGTTGTTTGGAATAAGGGCAAAATCTAAAGTATATCTTTTAAACACTAATTTTGAAACTAATCTATACCCATAACTATTAAAATCTATATCTTGCATCTTCTCATATAGAAATTGTTCTATTGGGGAATCTAACTTCCCACCAAAAATAATTTCTTCATAATTTTCTTGTTTTTTAAGCTCATCATAATTGTTAACTAGTTTTTTCAATATACATCTATCTTTGTAATAGCAAGAGTGATTTCTGGAAAAATCTTTATCTCCCACAATATATAGTAAATATTTTGCCCGAGATAATGCTACATTCAAGATTTGCGGATAAATATTATACCAGGTATCACTATTTCCATTTCCCCTAGAAGCCAAAACTAGGGAAAAGATCATTATATCTCTTTCTGACCCTTGGAACTTATGGGCAGTCATCACTTTTATATCATGCTTTTCTATGTCTTCTGGTGGAGTTATATTATATATAGCTTCCCGTATAGCATCAGCCTGCCTTCTATAAGGTGTAACAATACCTAGGGTTAAATCAGTTTTATTAATTTTTTTTAAAATATCTCTATATAATTCAATTACTGCTACAACTTCTTTTCTGTTTATTCTACTACCTGCAGGATGCTTATAAACTTCTCCAGAACAATTGATCCATTGCACACCAAGAGGCAATGAAGCGGGAAATCTCGAAAAGTCCAAGGATGACATTATCTTTAACCTTTCATCATAAAATGTTTTATTGCACAGTCCAATTATTTCATCTTCTGATCGATAATGATTATTTAAAAATATAGGACTTGAATAACTACAATTTTCTGCTGAAAAATATAAAGAGGTATCACAGTATCTAATCTTGGAGGGGTAATATTCTTTCTCTTCCAATAATTTATTAGATTTAGCAATTTCCTTATCCATATTTTTAGTAATACCGGCAATATGTGTTAACTGTTTTGGATCGCCCACTACAATTGCCTTTTTTGCTCTATAAAGAGCTGGAATAGCAGAAGGTAAATCTACTTGAGAGGCCTCATCGAAAATAACATAATCAAAAACTCCGGGCTTTAGTGGGAAACTTCTTCTGAGAGATTTCAAAGTAGAAGACCAGATTTTTAACATTTCAATGGCATTTTTAAAAAAATAGCTGTCTATATCTTCGCTAATTCTTGATGCCCCAACTTTATTTAAAAATGTATTAACTGCTCCAATATATTTTTGTTTATTAGCTATATTCTTCAAATAAAAATTTCTTATATATTTATTGGATAATTCAAAATATTTATTTTCCAGTTCTTTGATATTTTCCTCTATTTCAAATCTTTTATTAGAGCTTTTAAATTCTTCACAAATAGCTATATTTTTAAAATATATTAAAAACCCCTTAAGACACTCTTTTAGCTTATCTCTATTTTTCTTTTTTCTAATTTCTGCTATATCAGGATTAATATTTTGGGTAACTTTATTATTAGTTATATATTCATTAATACCTGACTCAACTAAAATTGAATTAATGCCTGTTTTTATTTTCTTAATTTTTTTATTCTTTAAGAATGGTAATAAAAAATACCATAATTTTTCAAAAAATCTAAAATTTTCACCTTCAATCCTCTCAAATTCTCTCATTAAATCCTGTATCAACTGAAATACAGAGAACTTACTTGAATATCCTAACTTTAAAGAGTCTAAATCAATTGGTAAATTTTTTGATATGTCGTTTAAAATTGCATAATTGTTTTCATATTGCTTTAACAGTTTATTAATTTTTATAATTTTATCTCTATTAAATAGAATCCTATCCCACAAATTTTTAATTTCTTCCTTAGAAATACTTTCAGGAGGTATTTTAGCAGAGTCAATTAGCAAATCTGAGAATTTGGCTTTTAACTCTTGTCTGTATTCTTTTCTACCTGTCCTTAAAATTAAGTTACTAAATTGTTCATTTATTTTTTGATTCACTATCCCAACTGCTTCATTTGTATGGCTTACAAATAAAACAGTTTTACCTTCTAAATAAAAATTTATTACTAAATTTGATATGAATTGACTCTTTCCAGTTCCAGGGGGGCCGGTAATTACAGTTAAAGGGTTTTCAAAAGCTTTTTTTATTGCATTTATTTGATATTCATTGGAGGCAAAAGGTAATACAGGTATAAAGTGATTTTTGTTTTCTTCATAGGTATAATCTTTTGATAAAAATGATAACGCTGTATCTTCTAAATCATTTCTTGTCTTTAACTCTGATAAATCCTGCAATAAACTATAATTAAAAATTGTATTTTCACCCGAAAACAGAATATTAGCATTATAGATACCATGAACCATGCTTTTTTTTATTTTCTTACTATTGGAAAAATCAGTTGGATCAATATTCTCATTTATTTGCACCTCTACTTCATTTTGTAAAACTTTAATGCTCTCGTACAGTACATTCTTTGCATCTAAATTTTTCCCAAATATGCGCTCAATTTTTTGTCCGATGTCACTTATTTCTTCAGTTTTTAAGCCCAGCTTATTGAAAGCCATTATTCCACAACTTGGAAGGCTTTCATCAGTGTCCAAAAATAATCTATTTTTCTCACGTATATACCTCATACGAATAATAAATAATGGTGCAACTTGATGGTTTTCTCTATTTCGATATTCATCGAATGCAGAATAGTATAAAAGAGGATAACCATAAAACACTTCATACCCTTTCGTAAAAACATACTCGGCAAAAGTAGATATTTTTTCATTATCAGAAATCTCTATTGGATTTATATCCGTGTTGAAAATAAAAGGGTCATAAGCAAAGGGATATAAAACTGCCCTGGTTCTTACATTAATAGAAATATCCTTGCCTAATATATCCTCATTTTTAATACAGTCATACCAATAATTAACAAATTGATTAAGTATACTCATTGGTCTAATTCCAATCTGTGATTTATTTATGGTAAATATTTATCTAGAATACATCCTCTAACTTTTTGGCGCTTATAAGTTTTTCAAACGTAGTATATCTCGGTGATTGTGGTGCTTTACCTCTTTTACCACTTTGTAATTTAATTGGGTTAATCTTTTTTGCCGGCTCTTTAAAATAAACAATATACTTTCCGGTATCTTTATACTTTTCGATTTTTGATACTTCAGCATAATGGGTAATGGCTGATATAGGAGATGTTTGATAGCCGGCAATGTATCGAATCCGGTCAATCATTGAACTTGAAATTCTAATTGCATACCAACAGTTCTCTCCTATAAATGTTTCATTAAAACCTTCTACATTAGCAGGCACTACGATAGTATCTAATGCCTGTAAATCTTTCTCTTTGGTTTTATCTTCAGTCATGTCTCTAATCTCTTCCAGGAAAGGAGTAAATTTATAGATTTTTTCTTCATCAGATATAAAGCATTGAAATTCCAGTATATCTATCTTCATGGTCAACTGATTTATCACATTCTCTAAATCTGAGGTTATCTTATCTATAATGATAATGGCTCTTAATTCTTTTTCAAAAATAATATCTTCTAAAAAAGCATCAATATTCCTATAGTTAGCTTTCGCCATTCCTTTTTCAATCGTATCTAATGTTTGAGAATCTTCATTAATTTTTTCTATTAAGAATTTTTTTATTCTTCTCCCGCTAGCTCTATAAGAAATAGCAAACTTTAAAAGCTGTTGCCCTATATGCCTATATGGATCATGTATAACTAATTCATTTTCAATGATGTATAAACGTGGGTCATTTTCAAAAGAAAAATCAATGAGATATCCATCTGGAATTGTAATGATATTATCATTTTGAATTCTTTTCTTTATATCAATATATATAGATTTAGGACCAAAGATTTCATTAGAATGCTCAATTACATCTTTTTCAAAATCGCACTCTTTTACATATTCAAAATAAGTAAAAATTTTCCCGTTAAAACTTACTTTATCCATGTTAAACTCCTATGATATTTTTTATAATTGCTTGGCACAGAAAACTGTCTCCTGTTTGTTTTGCTTTTTTAAGTAAAAACTGATAATTCAAGACCTGGACCCCCTCAACCATCTAAAAAATGATACATCTGTCAATAATAAAGATTTGACCCCCTTGTCTGCATATTTTAAATAGAGTACTTTCATTCAAAATAAAATTCTTTTGTTAATTCTTTTTATCTATATGTCAAATGTTGAGATCTGACCACCACATTTTCCTTCTTGAAAATAAACAGGGTCATAAATTATCATTTAATCCTTTCCAATTAATTCCTTTAATAATGAGTCAATATATTCATTTCGTAAGCTTTCTTCAGGATATACATATTTCCATAAAGCAATCTCAAATACACTTGCAACAGTATAATCCCAAGATTCTGGATATTCTTCTAAATAATTATCAAAAATGTTTTTTAGTTGATATCCTGTCAAATCTCCAATACTTATAAAAAAATCTACATAAGTTGCATACCAATCATCATATAAAGTATTCATCAACATGTCACGCAATCCCATCAAGTAAAAGGTTTGGCTAATATCGTCCAATTCACTTAGGAACAAGTAATCATAACAAGTAAAATAGCTCAAAACACCATCATCTTGCGCTGCAGAATAATTTGAAAGTAAACAACATGTTATTAATACTAAGATTATAATAATAGATTTTCTCATTTTAATACCTCCCCAAAAATTAAATAAAACGAAAATTCAGAAGTTACTTTTCATCATACCCCTATCAAGATTCTATTTCCTTTCTTTTTGATAAAATGCAAATGAATATAGAGTATAAAAAAATGGATTACTTTGGCTATTTAAATTATTTATAATTACTATATAAAAAAATAACATTCCATCTAAAACAACAAAATAAACTTGTTTCTATCTCGAAAAAACAACATGGCGATCATCTGCTGATACTTCTCCAACACACGTTTCTAAAAAACCACTATGTGAGACTTCTAAAATATTTTCATCCCTTGAGTATATTAAGATATAATTAAAATCATTTACTTGTATTTTATATTCTATATTCTTCATATCCTTAGAAAATTCTACTATGGCAATGTCACCTGATTCAGATTTATAGTCATACTTGACTTTCCCATTTTCAGATTTGGATAAATCCCAGGCAATCCTGGGTATTGTATTTATTCTCGAACTACCATTACCAGCATTACTCCTAAACCATTCCCCAATTTTAGAAATATTACCAGCAGGTGCCAGTTGATTTTTTATTTGCAATACCTCGCGAATAGCTGGTGAATCTTTGTTTATGATAGCTTGTTTGAATTCTCTAGGATTAAGGCTTATTCCTCCACCTATAGAAGCAATCGTTCTTGCATTAATATTCATTTCATTTAATTCATCAACTTTTTTATTATAAACCTCAATTAATGAGGAATATTTATCATACAAATTATTATATTTATCAACTAACCTATTATATTCGTCAACCTCTGCTGAACTATATATATTTAAAGTTGAATCTTTTCCTTCAATCGCAGCATCCAGTAAATCCAGTTCTCTTTCTGTTGAATTTATCTGCTTAACGTAATCATTAATTTCTTCTTCTAACGTCTTGTATGGTGAATATATTTTATAAAGTTTATCATCTGACAGGGAGTCAAATGCTATTTCTAAAAATTCATTATCTGAAGTAGATGCACTATATTCATCAAGCAAGTTAGATAAGTAGTAAGTTTTGGTATACTCTCTTACATTCTGCCTGGTTATTTTTGCATTCTCAGGATGCACCATAGCAGTCACAGCTAACATCTTTTTTGTCTCTTCAGGTGTATTAAAAGCAGGTATTTTAACTGACAATAAGCCATCCAATTCCACTCTATCGCCAACATTCATCTCTCTCATCCAATTGACAAGGGCCATAATGCTTCCAACAGTATTTAATTCCTTATATATTGGATGTGCCTTTAAATACTGCGAGTAGTTTTCATTTAAATGTTCAATAGTCTCTCTTGTTGCCCTGTCTAAATCGACTTCAAAATCCATTCTTTCTGCATCCGCCAAAAATTGATATGTTTCAACAACACCAATAGAACCATCAGTCACAGTTCCAATCTCATCCGGATAAAACCAATAACGGATTTGAGTACTTCCTTCCATACTATCCTCTAAAAAATTTCGTTCATCCTCAGTTAAAAAGTCAGGAACATGTTCTGTTATTTTTGATTTTACCATTTCATAAGTGTTGGGATCCATGCCAGTACTTAACAATTTAAATAGTTTGTCTGCTTCTAAAAGGACATGACCGACACGGGTATTTTCAAGATAGCCTCCAAAATTTACTTTAGCATATCGGTTATCCTCATGGGCATCTAAACTAATATAAGGCTCATTATAACCATGGTGGAATATAGCCCTATAAATTACTGCAATATCGGAAATAGATAAGGGCTGACCGGCAACAGTCTGATTAGAGGCTTCTTTACCGTAAAAAAAGAGGTCATTATCTTCATCAACTTCGATCGCTTTTAAGCTAACACCCTGGTTTAGGAAATCTTCTATACTTTCTAGATCTAATGGCCGGCGTTTTGGAGATAAATCTATCTCATCGATAACTAAAATAGCTGGGGTAGTATTGACTTTTATTTCTGTTTTGGAATAATCATTTTCGAAAACATATACTTCAATATTTTCAATTGAAAGATATTCATCATTTAAAATATCTTCTATGGGATGCCTGACAACTGATTGATATTTTTCAAAGCTAATTTCGGGGTCATCACCTTTTAAAAATAACCGGACCAAGTTTTCGTTATAATATAACTGAAAGTGACCCTCTCTAAACAGATCTACCCAGGCAGGTTGCTCAGAACCTATGGGATAGTGGGCAAGGATATTAACCAGAGGTTGTGTATCGGGTTCTTTGAAATAAAGTAAAACATCATGACATAAGATTGAATAGGGTTCCAGGTATGGCTGGACAAGTCCTTTATTAATACTATCATCGTATTCTGGAATTTGTTTAATGGCTTCTCCTATATTTTCACCTGAATGAGTAAGAATCGAATTGTCCAATGTATTGCCATATGTAATTTTAATCCAGTTATCTTGCAATATTTTGCTCTCATAAGTACCTTCATCTTGAGAGATGAACCAATAACCAGCTAAGAATACAGTAACTAATATCAACAAAGGTACTAATAATTTTCTATTCATCCTTGAAGGTTGTTTATTATTTGTCGTTTGCTTTGGATATAAGAATGTAGTTCCACATTTCGGGCAGGTGATTCTCAATGTTTTTGTTGACTTAGGGATTCTCAACCGGCTTTTACAGACTTTGTTTGGACATTCAATTATTATATTTTCTTTATTATTTTCTTCAGCCATGATATACCTACCTTTTTTAGTAAAATACTATTTTTCGCTACTCAATACTTTGATTCTTTCTTGTTCAATCTTCAATTTAATTATTTTCCTTCTCTTTCTCTCCAAAGTTGCCTGTAATATCTTTGATAATTTACCTTAGAATCTTTCTTTATTCAGCTGGATTTCCAAAAATCTGATAATCTATTTTCTATTTCTTTTTGAATGGCCTCCAGTTAAAAAATAATTTGGGCTAAAAATTTATTTAGCATGCTCAAATACATCTCTTTCAAAATTGTACTCTTTGGTATATTCAGAATAAGTAAAAATTTTTCCATTATAGCTTATATTATCCATTCTTATACTCATATTGAATTTTTATATTTTGAATATACCCTCTAAATGCTTTCTCCAAACGAATCATTCCATCAATCATGCTGTTTTGCAGTTTATCCCATTTCTCTTCATCATTTAATCCTGCATTCCCAAACCTCTTACTTATACGAGAAGCCCTTTTATCATCCAACCTTTCCCATGTAAGTTTATCTCCGAATTCTTTTTCAATTTCATCTCTGTGAAATTGAAATTTATCAAATATTTGTTTGTTTTCATCCTTGCTATCTTTTCCTCTATCAATATACAACTCAATCTGTCCATGCTTAAATGTAATAACATAGTTGAATGCTAAACCACTCTTCCCGGCACCTGTAGAAATCCATGATTCCATTGATGGTGATATATTAGAATGCAGAGATGTCTTCTTTTGACTCTTTTCCAATAAACTTTCCCAAAATCTAAATCTCTTTTTGTGTCTTTCTGCAATTTTTTTCTTTTCATTGCCTACAGCTTTTCCGCTTTCAGTAGGACCAGCAATAACTGTAAATTTAGGTGCCGGATCTGAATTTCCAATTTTATATGCTTCAACTTTTACTAAATAAAAATCTATATCAGAAGACAATTCATTAAGCCATTGTATTGCTTTTTCATGTTCTGACCTTGGTTCTTTTGAAATCCAAATAGCTTTCTTTGCCTCAAGGTTTGAAACATAAGTTAATAGTTTACCTAAATGATCATGATTGGTTTTCTCTAATTGATTTTCAATTAATACAGTTTCTCCCATAGAACCCTCTGCTACTATATCTGCGGAGAAAGAACCGGTCTTTTTTTCTTTTTCAATTGCTGTAATTTTAATGTTTAATTCTTCAGACAAAATTTCAATATTCTTAAAAAGCCAGCTACTAAAATCCTTTGCTTCATTCTTCCAAACATCTCTTAAACTTACTCTTTCTAACTTACCTATCATTTCAAACTCCTTGATATACTAAATGTATTTGAAAAATGTGAAATTTTGAAGCCTGACCCCATGGTTTTCTCCAAAAAGGTATGTTAGATTTGGAAGACTATCTCCCTAATTTCTTTTCATATCTTCCCCATATTTGAGTAGAGCATTAACCTCTTCTTCTCCTAAAAGAGCTACTATCTCTTTCTCTCTTTTTTGTGCTTCTGCTAAAGTATAAATACCCATTTTATGCAAAGCAATATAGGTTGGTCGCAAAAAATTAGCTTTTGTAATACGAACTAAATCTACAATTTTGTCAGGAACACCTACTTGTAGACGAACTGTTAATCTTTCGATCATTTCTTCAATATTATTTTGTTTTGGATAAATAAATGCTATTATTGTTGCTACGGGATTCAAAACATCTTTGCACCTATCAGTAACTTGTTGAACAGCACCAGAGGCAAAATGGTCATAATAATGTTGATGAATATGATTTTCTATATCTAAAATAGAAGCACCATTAATCCAAGATAATATGGCTGATAATTTCTTACACATACTAAGTCTAGAATAATCATCATTACGAACAAGCCTTCTTAACTCTGTTTCCCAGTAAGAATATGAGCTTAAATGCATTAACACTTCTTTTGGCCATCTTTGTTTTTCTTTCAAGCTTCTCATATTAACAAATACAAAAATGTCATTTATTTCATGTGTCAAGCATGTTGCTGCAACAATAGTTTTTACAGAAATACTTTTTTCGTGAATAGATTTCAAATAACTACTGACCCTTATTGCAGAGTTAATCTGTAATCCTTCTTTGCCACATGCTTTTCCAAGTTCTGACAAATAATAATTTCCTTTATCTTTATTAACAAAATCAGCCTCAACCAATGAGTTAACTTCTTTTTCTATATTCTTAGAAATATTATCTATAGCAATAGGCTTCAAAGTATACATGGCAAAAGAGTTTTTTATAAACACTTTTATGTCTTCTAAAGTTAATTCTTGAGCTGTCGATAGTACCCTCACAATAAATAATGGTAACTCAGACATTTGAAATGCTGATTTCAATTCTAGTGGATTTGCTTTAATATAGGAATTCCATATCTTATAGGCCTCTGATTGACTGAGAACTACGGTAATAGCCTTACCCTGATTTGTTATTCCCAACCTCCCTGCACGCCCAATCATATTTTTATATTCTGGAACACTATATGGCGTTGGGGTTTTACCAGGATGTTCTAGCTCAGCAATTATAATCGTGTTTGCAGGAGTGTTAATTCCCATAGCAAGAGTTGGTGTAGCTACAATAACCTTAATCTGACCGATAGGTGAACGGAAATCATCTTCTATTGTCTGGCGCTCTATACGTGTTAAATCAGAGTTATGGAAGGCGACACCTTTCTTTAAAACGTCTATTAAACTTTGTGTTGATAAAGATGAGTCTGTTTTAGGTATTCTGTCAATGACTTCCTGTGCCGGTGGTAGGCTTAAACAATCAGATAAATATCTTGCACATGATCTTACAATAGATCTCTGCTTACGAAATACAATAACTCTCTCATTTTTAGAAATTAATTTCTTTACTAAAGGAATAATAATATCTCGATACTTGCTTTTTCCTCGATGTAGATTAGAAAGAATTGACAAATCCTTTTCTTTGTTCTCATTGTCAAGATAATGAAAATTGCCGCTATAGTCCATTGTTCCTTCAAATAAAGGAATTGGTCTTTGTACTGATCTAATTTCGACAGCATTAAGCCATTTATCAAAGCTATTTAGATCGCCAATAGTAGCAGACCATCCAATAAGCTGAGGTAAATTATTTTGATTTCGCGCCTCTCTAAGTAAAGTCAACAAGAATTCTAAAGATATCCCCCTGTCTCCTTCGGTAACTAATTGTAATTCATCAATTACTACTAAGCCTACTCTTTCAATGAATTGAGGATTAGCTAATAGCCAGTATAAAAATTTTTCATTTGTAAAAATAGCGATATCGAACTTATTGTGAGCTATCTCTAAGTCATTATCTTGAATATCTCCACATGACCGAGCTATTCTAATACCAAATTCAGAATATTTACGGGAAAAATCATGGTATTTATCATTTACCAATGCTTTCATTGGAACTAAATATATACATTTTTTTTGGTCAATTAAAGCAGTTTTAATTGCAGCTATTTCTCCGATGAAAGTTTTACCTGAGGAGGTTGGTGCTATTATTATAGAAGAACCTCCCTCAAGAATCTTTGCCTCATTTATGGCTTTTTGTTGCAAAGGGTTAAGTGTAGGAATATCTTGCTTCCATATTTCGATTATATTTTGGGGAATTTTAAAAATCTTAAGATTATTTAAGTCAGAGGTAACTTGCTTGCTTTCAGTGACAGGATTAAGTTCAAACCAATGTTTGCCTTTAAAAAAAAATGGCACTTCTAAACTCCCTAGGCTTTGAAAAGCAATATAAGGAGTCTGCTTTTTCCCAATTCTTTTAGCTTCTAATTCAATATTTTTAGTCACTAAATCAGCAAGTTGTAATAATGAAATACTCTTACCAGGTAAAACGTGATCACTATTAATAAATACGCTAATCAAAGATGCTGTTAATAATCCGTGGCCTACGCGATTATTTTCCCAAGCACTTTGTTCGGAACTTGCGGCAGCAATGAGTAAAGCACCTTCTCCTTTTATTAATTCTAGTAAATCATTTTCTTCATCAGAAATATCACGTTTTAAAACTCCCAGTTCTACGACTTTCGCTCCTGTACCGCCAGAAAAACAGCAGTCTAACATAACTAATAGTCTCTTATTTTTAAACCTTTTTATCCAACCTGCAACTTGATCAGGTGAAATGCTTGTAGCATTAAAATTATTTATATCAGTATCATGAGCAACTAAATGAAAATTAGGGCTTCCGTGCCCAGAAAAATGGAATATAACTAAATCTTCATCACTTACTTTATCAATAATATTATCAAAAACCTCACTGATATTTGAACAAGTTGCTTCACAGTTAATAAGCTTTTTAAACTCCCCTTGTGGAAATGTATCTTTTAATAAAGCCCATAAATATTTTGCATCTTTGGAACAACAATTTAGCTCGGTAATTTCTGGAGATTGATACTTATCAATTCCGATGAAAATCCCATGAATTTTTTTTATAATCATTTTATTACCTGATGATCCATAAAAAATTCTCTTATATTATTATTACAAAAAGCCAGCAAAAGCTACTATATTTTTGTGCTAGCACAACCGTCCCTGGGGTAAATTAAAATCCTATCATTCTATCTATCTAATAAATAAGTTAAAAACAAATACACGGATTCGAACTTGTCTGCCTTCATCTTCAAATGAAGTCATATGGAATTCCCATTCACCATGCTCTTTAGTATTAACCTCTCTTTTGAATTTTGAATGTTTTTGAAAAATATTCGGAATAGCTTCTAATATTTTACTAAAAACAGCATTATTCTTATTGAAAATAACAATAGCGGCTTTACAATCCCGCCATGTTAGATATCCCAATAACTGGTCAATTGCTTCATACATTTTATTAGGACCCTCCCAAATTTTGCATTCTGCAACAAAAGCAGCTCGCTCTTTGTCTTCAATCCGGATATCTGTTTTACCTTTACGTCGAAATACCTCACCAGCAGCATCACCTTGATAGTGACCATTTAAGTGGGCAAGCATAATGTCTCTTAATTCTTCTTCTTTATGAACAGAAAATACTTTTGGAGTTGTTTCAAATGTTCTACCTTCATGACGAATAACTGAAAGAATATGCATATAATCCTCTTCGATAATCCCAGGCTCTGGTTTAAAACCAGATTTGGGTGAGGGGGGGATAGGCCGAACTAATTTACGTTTAATTTTTAATGGCTCAATTGAAGGTGCACCTTCTTTTCGTTTTAAGGGAATACCAAGTATATCCTTTAGTCCTTCATGCTTTTTAACTGTTTCACGTCTGGTATTTACTGCAGTCAAAACTTGGTTATGTAACTTCTCATTAAAACTATCAATTTGCCCTTTTTGTGATTGAATATAAAATCTAATATCTTCTAGTATATCTTCTAACCTCTCTTTTACTTTTTCTAATGGCTCATCAGTTGGTTGCTTAATTTGAATCAAAAGCGCCCCACTATTTTGATTATTCTCCTTTATTATTTTTGCATGTGGAACTATTGATCTCCAGCTATTTGGCCTTAATTTCCACAAAGATATATCACCAGTAAATGGGATAAATATAGAAGCTGATATGCCAGATACATAAATTGGTCCAGGTTTATTAAATATATTTCTATCCCGATAACCGCTTACGTCTATTTTAACTTCTTGTTGTTCCATCTCCATCTGGTCTTCATAAATAACAAGTGGTTCAACAAACATTTCACATACAATATTCTCAACAATTTCTTCGATTTGAGCATTCATAAACTGGTCATGGGGTATACTATCAACTTTAGTTAATAGTAATTTTTGATGTCCTCTTAATGTTGCACTTAAGTCACCTTCAGAAAACAAATAATTTTCTCTATACATAGTCTTCTCTCCAAGAAATTAAAAAAACATTATTCTATTCACATAAAAATTTATAATATTAATACATTTTTACTAAAACTTTTAGTGTGCAATGTAAAATCCCGACAGATTTCTCAATTTGTTCAATACTATATAAGACTCCATCAATATTGAACAAAGAAACCTTATGAAATAAAATCAATGCAAATCAGTCTTAGTTTATTTGGATCAAAGGGTTCGAGCTGTTCGCTCTTTATATCAAAATCGGGCAATTTTTTTGTATATTCTTCTAAATCCAATACCAGATTCTTCCAGTATTTATTTTCTTTGTACTTTCTCCAGATTCTTCTTAATTCTCTAAGACGTTTAGGCGTAGGATGTAATCCTCTTAAATTTTCCAGTGTGGCATCCCATCTTTTTCTAATTTCATCATCTTCAGGAAATTCCAATAAATAATCATCCAATTCCATCTCCACTTCATGAATCATTTTGTTAATGAAACTGCTTCTTCTATCTTTAGAAAAGTCTTTGGTGGGTGCATCCTGATCCTGTAGTTCCAACGTTTTGTGAGTACTTTCAATATCCTGAATAACTAACTTATTTATTCGATATACGTCATCAAAAAAGTCTGGAATAACTCTTTTTTCGTCTTCTTGACAAGCAATAAAGTCAAGTATTATGGTTTTATTTTTTATAAATTCTGAATTATAAAAATCATATAAGTACCAGAAATGAAAATCTTCTCCATATTTATAATAATAAAATATTCCTCTTATTCCATTAACAAGGCCACTATGAATTCCATCATGCCATTTATCAATTTCTTCTGTGCCCTTCTTCTTCAGAAAATTTCTTAGGGGTTGATAGAAACTCTCTCCTCCACCAAAAACATCATTTTCCAACTCATCAAATAAAGTATTATCTTTTTCTTTAATTCTCCTGATTGCTCCAAAGACTTTGGGGTGAATTTTTTCCCCCAAGATTGTTTGATCTAAACCAACTGAAGAATCTATCTTTATTATTTTATCCTGTAAAATTGAAACAAGCCTCAATAAGTCTTCTAATTCCTTCTCGGGAAAAAAGTTATAAACAAAGATTTCTCTAAATGGGGAACCAATGCGGTCAATTCTGCCGGCTCTCTGAATCATACGGGTAGGATTCCAATGCAAGTCATAATTTATCAAATATTTTGCTGTCTGCAAATTCATTCCCTCTGATAATACATCTGTGCTGATCAATAAATCAGTCCTCTTCTCAAAAAAAGCCTCTACTATCTTCTCTCTCCTAGAAGATGGAACCCTGCCGGAAATACGTTCAATATTATATCTTTTAAATCTGAGATCACCTTGGATATTGTCAGCCAGATATTCCAAAGTATCAGCATAATATGTAAAAATAACAATTTGCTCTTTTTGGGACAATAATTTTAAAAGCATCTCTCCCAGTTCCAATAATTTTGCATCTTTATCTGGATTGATAGCAGATACTTTTTCATGAATTTTTCTAAATAAATTAATATCTTTTTCAATATCAGTAAATAATTTTTCTTGGTCAAAATCATTTAAATCAATATTATCTAATATCTCAATAATCTTTTCACTTTCTTCTTCATCTAAACCAATAATATATTTATTAAATGCTTTCTTCTGCAGTAAATTACCCTTTTTTAAATAAACTTTTAATTTCTCTAAAAAATTAATATGCTTGTTAATGCTATTACAAAAAGCCCGCACACTGCTCTCCAGCCTCTTTAATAAAATCGTTTTAAAAATACCTTCCAAAGCTATCATTCGGCCTAAAGCCATATCCTCTTCGGCGCTCAATTTTTCGACTTTCTTGTATTCTAAAATCCGATAATAAGCCATGGTTAATTTGGAACTGATAATATCTGATATTTCTTTATACATTCCTTGGTATGCTTGGTCTAACTGATATTCTACATTTTCCAAGATTCTATCCGGGAATATAATTTTTTTTCCATTAACTTCTGCTTTTGGGTAATTATCTTTAATGAAATTCCTGGTTCTTCGAATCGATATTTCATTCAACAAATCATTCAACAGCCGAGGATCCTGTTTCTTTTCAATTTCCTTAAAATATTCAAATAAATTAGCAATCCCTTGTTTCAAGAAGGTCCTTTGGTTAGAATGGATCATTAAAATAATCTGCCAATACAAATCCCAAAGAGTATTGTTAATCGGAGTTGCTGTTAAAAATAAAATATATGGTTTGCTTCCGTTTTTTTGATTTATTTTTTCTAAAAGATTAAAAAGATTTTCCCAGCGATTTGAAAGAGGATTTCTAAAATTATGGCTTTCATCAACAACTACCAGTGAAATATCATCAAAACTTCCTCCGCAGGTTTTCAGTGCTTTACTTTTATAATTTTCCAGAGCTAGGGATTCCTGGGTTAAAATATTCTCTGACAATCGCAAGTCTTTAATTTCATTAGTCCACATTTCCTTTATTTGGGCAGGGCAAATAAGTAAAAAATTTTTTCTTTTATAAAAGCCAAACTCTTCAATAATTTTCTTGGCAATCCAGGTTTTCCCTAATCCTACCGAGTCGGCAACCAATACTACTCCGTATTTTCTTAATCTGGAAAATACTCTCTTTACAGCATCTTCCTGAAACTCAGCAAGATTAACTCTTGTCTTTATGTATTCGTCCTTGGCAACTTCTTTTTCATGATCAGACTTAAAATCATCTTTCTGCAGTTCATATAGTGTTTTGATAAAAACCTGATATGGAGAATACTCCCTGCTTCCAAACCTTGAATTTTCTAATATTGCTAACAATTCTTCTTTAAAGTCTTCAGCCTGTTCCCAAAATTTATCAAACCACTCTCTTCTGATATAATCAGCTTCTGATTCCAAGGAAACAATATTGAGTTCAGTATTGGATGTCAACCCTGCTCTGGTAAAATTAGAAGAACCTACTACTACTAAATTATCAAAGATATATGCCTTCCCATGTAAAAAATCTTTATGATAAATTCGAACTTGTACATTATCTTTTCTTAAGAAATTAATGAATTTTTTTACTAAAGCTTCCTGGTTTTTTTCAAGATCAAGATGTTCTATTTCCTTTTTTACATCACAAAGTAGTTTTTCACCCAGGGTGATTTCTTTCAATAATTCTGGGCTTTTCCCTAAAAGCAATCTGAATTTTTTAATGCCATCAATTTCTTCCTGTACTAATTCATAGGCTTTTATATTAAAGAATGCTGTAGCAATATCAAAATTTGTGGTTTGGGTTGCAGTTAATACTTGGGATAGAAAATCTGATAATTTGACTTGTGAATTGTCAATAACTCTTTTTGGAATAAGCATTTATTTATTTTTAAAACTCCTTGCTTTGTCTAATCTATTTTTTACCAATTCAGCAGTTGCCCAATAAACTTCCTTTCTTTCGTTATCAGTTAATCCTAAAACATCAAAAACAGCATCATCTACCGCCTTTCTATCTTGCAAAGGTCTGGGCTCTTGCTCTCTGATTGGCTGTTTATAGTCAAAACCTATTTCGTAGAATATGTTTTTTATTTCACGATTTAATAGAGAGGTTAAATTTTCTTTTTTTATATAAATATTGGATTTTAAAACTAGAATCTCGTTAGCTTCATAAACTTTAAAATCTAAAGCTCCGTCTCCTAAATTAGCCCGAGCATTTAGCTCTACAAAAAGAGGAGTCAAAGTTGAATTGAGAGAAAAAAGTGTTAATTCTTGTCTCTCTTTATCTCTCAAAAATATATCATATAGTCTTGCATCCACTAAACTTTTTTTATTCAACCACCAGATATGTCTATCATTCATACTCATCATGCAAAACAAATCTGATATTTGTACTTTTCCTAAATTCCACCAATATTTTCTACTAGCACAAGTAGGTCTTTTGTGATACTTTTTTGTTTCTCCCCATGAAATATAGTCTGTTGCTTTAGTTCTTTTAAGATCTATTTTTGATTTACAACACATAAAAACTTTATTTTTTAAATTTTCAATTCTAACCGAAATTGCCTTACATTCTCGAGGACTTTTTATAACAGGCTTCAAAAATTCTTCTTCTATCAACCAAAACGAATCATCACTTTTGTTATAAACAATTCTTAGATTGGAATTTTTAATTTCATCATAGAAGGTGATTATTCCTAAATTCTTTATTTGATGTTTTTTATTATTGAAATCTATTTTTTCTGTAACATCTTCCACATAAAAAAAGTCATTGGCTCCAGTTTTAATTCCAAATCGAACATCCGCTATATCTCCTAATCTGACCAATTTATCTTTACCTTTTTCCAGGATTGTAAAAAATATATCCGGGGCTCTTAAATACTTACCTCCCCATTTAGAACCCTTGTATTCTCCTGCATTTTGATTTTTAAATGTTTTGGTTTCTTTTTCTTTTTTTCCTATTCTCTTTAATAACAAATCCCTTTGAGATATAGCGTAAATTCTAAAATCATTCCCTTTATAAGTATTGCCAAACAAATTATGTGTATCAATAAAAAAATCATGGATGGTAACCATATTCTTGTAAGAAATAACCTCTTCAAATGGCTCTTTGAACATCACAAATTTGGCAATATTTTCTAAGGAAGTTGGCGTAGGATCCTTTTTGTTTATTAGATTCGGACTTCCTAATAAAACTATAACGGTATTGACTGAGGCATGAGCAAAACTTCTTTTTGCCAGATTATCATATATCGCTTTGATCGGGGTATATTTAACTAAAAATTCCTGCAAGAGTTTGCCATAACCCACATCAAGCCAGGAATTAGAAGTAATAAAACAAAAAGTCCCTTGTGGATTAAGGAGGCTTAAACCTTTTAGATAGAAATATATATAGTAATCACATTTTTTATCAACCTTTTTTATAAATGGATATTTAATCTTTATATTTTCTATGAGATCTTCTTTGTATTTCTTTCTCTCCTTATCTGTTGCTTCACCTTTTGGTTTTGAAGGTGGAGATATTTTCTCCTGCCTAATATAAGGCGGATTACCAATCACTACATCAAATCCTTTTTTGTCTTGAAACACATCAACAAAATCGATTTCCCAGATGACAAATTGTTTTCCTTTTGCTCTTAACTCACTGGCAATGTCAGTAATATCTATTTTCTGTTGTTTTAAATTTTCAAGTTCCTTTTTAATCTTTTCTTTCTGATTTTTATCAACATTAGTTTCACCGTAAAACGTTAATTGGTTAGTTTGTTTTAGATTGATATTTAAAATTTGAATTTCCTTATCAATTTTAATCTTTTCCTCTTCTAAAATTTCCCAGAATATCCTATTCTCTTCATTCTGAACAGCTTCAGGGTTTTTAAATTTTGCCGATGGGTCATTACGATAAAATTTCTCTTTTTCTATTCTTAAAGAATCTAATCTTCTTCTTGTATCAAAAGAAATACTTATATCATCTAGATTAAAGTTGATATTACCAATTTTTTGAACAAGGCTGTCTCCTACTCTCAAACGTAAATTAAAATTGGGCAAAAGTGGTTCTTTCCTTCTATCCTGTGGTAAATCTTCTTCCACAATCATGGAAAGCCAGAGCCGTAATTCAGCACAGTGTAACGCCCATTTCATAATATCTACACCAAATAAATTCTTGCCAATAATATCCTTTTTTAAATCAAAATCACTTCTGGAATAACCTAAATGCTTATCGGTAATTCCGGTTAGCTCAACTAATATTTTCAGATAACCTAATAAGAAAGCACCGCTCCCGCAGGCTGGGTCAACTACTTTAATATCATTCAGCAACTCACTAATTATATTCCAAAGCTTATTTTTACCAAAATATTCAATAGCTTCAGTTTTGTCATCATCGAATATAAAGCGGTAAATGATATGATGCGGAACTTTTTCTTTTGATAAATGATTTAACAGGTACTCCACTAATGACCGCTGCACCATCAAGTCTACTTCAATGGTAGAAGTATAAAAAACACCTAAGTCGTTTCTTTCGTAAATTTCTTCTGCTACATTGGCAAAGGATTCATACAAGTAGCCAAGCATCTGGGGATCTACTGCTACTTGGACATCTAAGGGTAAATCTTCTTTGATAGTAAAGTTATACTTATCCAGAAAAGAGAATATTGCATCAAATTTTTTATCCGAGATGGTAATATTATACTTATCAAAATCCTCTCTTTTAAAAAGTCCACCATTTAGGTAAGGGAAAAATATCATTTTATTTTTAAGTTCTTCCAGTAAATATTTAGCTATACCGAAATTGGGGAAACTTTTATTGAAAACTTCAAAAAATAAAATCGACATCCAGTTTTCATAAAAAGAATCAGGCGGGGTATTATTGTTATTTCTATCTATCTTATAGTTCTTGTAAAAGTTAGTTATAAATCTTTGGTCAGAATTCAGCCACCCTTTTTTAGCAATAAAATACAAAAACATGATTCTATTTAAAGTTTGTTGGGTAAACTCATGAGATATTTTTATATCTTCACATTGATCAAAAACATATTTTCTGAAGTTAAAGAATACATTCTGAAAATCTTTATAAAACTCCTCATTTACTTTTTCTTTGCTGAATGCAAATTGCCAGCAATCTCTCCATATATCTCTAAAGTTTAATTCGGGTTTTATATGTAGTTTGGAAATAATTTCTAAGTCAGTGTGATATATTTGTTCGGTATCTAAGTGCAATGTTGATAATTTTAATTTTCTGGTTCCTTCTTTTTTTTCATATTGGGGCAGGATAAAATGAAAATTTTTCCAATTATCAGTAGAGATAATTAATACTCTTATATAACTATCAATTAAGTTCTTAGAAATATCTTTAAAAAAAATCTTTGAGTTGTTTTCTGCTTCAATAAAAAAAACATACAAACGTTTTTCAATATTCAAAATTGAGTAAAAATTTTTTATGTTAGATAGAATTTCTTTTTTAAATCCTAATCTCTTTTTGTCCCAGGTATAAGTCCTGTCAAAAATGTAATCTTTATAGCCAAGGCTTTCAAATAAATTAAAAATGGAATTAATATCTTTCAGGTCTTTTACTTTTGCAGTTAATGAATTTGTATCCAAAGGTTTCAAGGGCTTAAGGCTTCCTTTCTTTGAATATTTTATTTTAAATTTACTTATTAATCCTATTTCCTATTCCAGGCAAAAAAAGAGAGGGTAAAAATTTCTGCGATACTTGCTGTAACTTTTGTTGGTTTTTAGTGCTGGCTGAATGCTGCTATTTGTTTATTTATTTTTTCTATAACTTTTATCATTTTAGCACTTTAAGAACATAGATTTCAAGCTTTTGAAATCGTATCGAGTATCGAGTATCGAGTATTAAATCAAAAACAGTATATTGTATTGTGTATAACGTATAACGTTAAATACAGTATTGCGTCGTGCGTATTGCGTATCGAATACAGTGATAAGTAACAAGTAATCAGTGATGAGCAATATAATTTACCAATTTACCGGTTTACCAGTTGGCCAATTCTGCTTAGCCCGTCGGTCAAATATGAAAATTTAAAACAACACAAGTACTTAGTAAGATTATTTGTTATTCGATTTGTTATTCGATTGCTCAGATATAATTATTTTGCTTTTTTCTAAAAATTCCTCAGCTAGTTTCATGATTGTTTTAGCACCTATGTCAGACCATTCATCATAATAATCAGCATTTTCTCTTAATGTTTTTGCCTTCTGTAATCCTTCGATTAGATGGATGTGTCAATTTATGACCTGGAGTAAATTTCTTTATTTTATTACTTTTTAGACATCTCTGAAATTCAGGATTCATCTTTTGCTTCCCATAACACGATTCCTTTTTCTATTTCCTGATAGAAGGTTGGATCTGTTTTTTCCATTTCAATATATTTTAGAGGTTTACGGATAATTGGTTGTACTTTTTTATAATGCTTATTTCTTTGCACTATCTTCTCAATGTCTTCAATTAGATTTGTTACTATAAATAAATCAATATCACTGTCTTCTGTGTCTTCACCACGGCTGGAGCTGCCATAAAGGATTATCTTACTGGATTTTTGTTTTAATTTTTTAATAAGCCGCATGAGATTCATGATGGTTCTTAATATTTTTAACTGCTTAACCACCGGGTTTTCATCATTGATGGTATATAAGTAAGTCTTTCCCTTCTGTTGTCTATTAACAAGATTGGCTTTTGCTAAATCATTTAAGGCAAAGTTAGCCCCTGCTTTACTCATCTTAGTAGCTACCTGAATCTCCTTGGATAAAAATTCCTTGCCGGGTTTTTGTATTAAGTATTCAATTACCTTCTGTGAATTGGTTTTAAAAAGAATTTCTTTCATTTAGAATATCCTTCTGACTAATATATTAGCCTTATGGCTATTATTATAGCCGAAGGACAATTTTTGTCAAGTTAGAAATAAGTTGTTGGTATAAAGAAGTATATTACATTCAGTTATTTAGTAAAACATATAACGTTGAGATACAACTTCAAAAACTCAAATGACAGTTTTTAGGAATATCTGGAAAATTTACTTTGTTTTAGGAACAAAATCAATTATTAAATCAGAATCACAGGCTTTGGCAATTCTGTTTAACAGTTTTACACTATACCCTTGATAATTAGCATTCTCATACCTTGAAATGGCTGATTTGGTTGTTTTGATGCGTTTGGCCAGATCTTCCTGGGTTAATTTAGCTTTATATCTAGCTTTGGCAATCCGGTCCCCAATGCATACATTTTGATATTCCTCATTAAATCTATCCCTAAATTCCTTATTCTGCATTAATCTGTCTAGATAAGTTTTATTCTTTCTCATAATAATCCCCTTTTCTCACCCTGGAGATATAATCTCTTTTTATGGATTTTGCTTTTTCTAAATCTCTTTTGTTTACTTTTTGAGTTTTCTTCATGTAAGCATTTGTTATAATGATTTTACCACCTCTAAAAAAGAAGTAAAAAAACGAAAAATATAATCTTCTTTTTTAGGAATGTTAATATAACAAGCCTTTCGGTTAAAATGTTAGCATATATGCTAACTTATGTCAATAATATCACTATTATTTTTATTTTCATAGGTATAAATTGATTAAATACAAGAAAATAGTCTGCCAGTCTGCCGGTTATCCGGTCTGCCGGTCGAAAGAAAGGTGCAAGATAAAATTTGTCGATAGTCGTTGGTAGTTAGTAGCTAGTTTAAGACAACCAAAATCAGTGATAAGTAACAAGTAATTAGTGATGAGCAAGAGATAATAGAATCAAATATTTAATCCAAAAACAAAAAACCAAGAACTAAGAACTCTTTATTTAAAGAAGGTACTATAGTTGTTATTCCCTATTTTTATAAAAACTAGTATCGGGTATCGAGTATCGAGTATGTTGCATTTAGCCCAGAAGACAGTAATAAGTGAATAATAATGAGCTAAAAACAATGCAGAATCCTCAAATTGGCCAATCTACCTTTCTGCCAATCAATCCTTTATCAGCCATTTCCAGAGGGGAATCATATTAATGGAAATATTACCGGATTGATAGGTATCTTCCTCGTCATCGGTAATTAGAGTCAGTTTTGGGTTCTTTAATGCCTGATGACCTTTAATTAAGGCCTGTATTTCACAGTTTCTGGTGTTTGGGTTGCTCAGGTTGTAGCATACTTGAATCATTTCTACTATTTCTCTTCCGGAACGAATTATCAGGTCAACTTCTCTTCCCTTTTCATCTTTCCAGTAGTAAAGTTCTTTATTTTTCCTTTTTAATTCCAGGAAAACAAGATTTTCATAAATGTGTCCTATATTTTTAGAAAATTGAAAAGAAACAGATTGGGATAGGGCAGTATCAATGGTATAGATCTTGGATGGATTATAGATCTGACGTTTGATAGAATAGTCAAACAAGTCCACCTGAAAGAACAGATAGACCTCTTCTAAGATTTCCAAAAAATGTTTGATGGTATTAAGGCTTTTTGCTTCTACTAACTGTTGAAGTTTTTTATAACTATGAATATTGGCAATATTGGATGCCAGAAACAGACATAATTCTCGAAGGGCTTTATTCTTTCTGATGGTATAACGGGGCAGAATATCGCGATAAATAAAATCTTTAAAGTATTGTTCCAGTAAGGTAGGGTCATTGCTTTTTATTACCTCGGGATAACCACCCAATTTTAGATATTCCTGGAAGGTATTTTTTATCTTTGTCCTCTCTTCCGTAATATACAGGGAAGAATTAACATGTTTGATTTTTTTATACTGTAAAAATTCCCTGAAAGAAAAAGGGAAATTAGTAATAACCCGGTTTCTGCCGGTTAAGGTGCTGGCAACTTCGGAGTTTAACAGCTTCCGATTGGAGCCGGTTATAAATATCTTAATCTGATGCATTTCATAAAGGCGATTTACCCATTTTTCCCATTCCGGGATATTTTGAATTTCATCCAGGAAAAAATAACTTTTTTTATTGGGGGCATTCTCTTCCAGAAAGACTTCATAAATTAGATTAAAATCACTGACCTTAAATTCAATAAATCGTTCATCTTCAAAATTGAGATAAAGGATATTCGTTAAAGGAATATGTTTGTCTTTGATTAAATCAGCACAGATTAATTTCATCAAACTGGATTTACCGCCTCTTCTGGTTCCGGTAATAAATAAAATTTCTTTAGAGGACAGATAGGATTGAATGGTTTTTTGTATTTCCCTGGGGATAAGAGAATCATCCCGAGAAGTAAATCTTTCCCGATATTCCAATATCAGCTCTTTTATCTTGTTTCTTTCCATTTGTTCTATTTTTCCCCTTTTATCATAATATTGCATTAGTATTATAATATATTATGTTATATATTGCAATAGAAATGATAATAAATACGGTATTGCGTCGTGCGGATTGCGTTAAAAATCATACAATTCAACTTTACCAATTAATAAGATAAGTTCCTGGGTTTAAATTTTTTTTCGCTACATACACGATACTAGCGATTCGATACTATTTTATAAATGGATGAGATTGCCACGCCAATTAAAATTGGCTCGCAATGACAGAATCATATAATGTATAACGTATAATATTCACCCCCACCTTAATCCTCCCCCGTCAAGGGGGAGGAGATTGTGTAGGGAAATAATCCTGTCAATGGAGAGGAAATTGGGTGAGAAACCCTTCCCTCAAGGGGGAGGAGACAAAAGAAGAGTTAATCCTGCCCTCAAGGGGGAGGAGACAAGAAAAAAGGTAATCCCCTCAAATAGGAGGAGACGAAAAAGAAAAATCATTTTTCGCAAGGACATAATTAAAAACCTTTGAATAAACACTATTGCAATTTTCCAATACTCCTGTCATCCAGTTGTTCCTGTTTTAATCCAAAAACAATAAACCAAGAACTAATAATTTATTATAAAAAAGGTACTATATTTATTATTCCCTATTTTATTCAAAAATAGTCGTGCGTCGTGTGTATTGCGTATTGCGCATCAAAGAAAGTAATGAGTAATCAGTGATGAGTGATTAGTAAAAATTTACCAATTTACCAGTTAACCGGGTTACCAGTCAAAATAGTAACCAGTATCGTGTATGTAATATCGAGTCAAAATCGTATAAAGTATTCCGTACAACGTATATAGTTAAAACAAATTCAAATACAATCAATTCAATGATAAAAACTGTTTTTAGTTAACAGCTTTTGGTTTTCAGTAAAACAATTTGGGCAATAAGGGATGAGATTGGTAAAAATTAAAGTTATTCTTTCATCTCTTTCAATAGCTTCAATCCCTCTTCAGTTATAACATACTGCTGATTTGGGCTTTGTGGCTTATCAGGAATTGTCATTTCAATTAATTTTTCCGCTAGCAAAGGATGAATGAATTTTTTTCTAAACTTAGTCCTATGTTTCCAATTTAAAGTTCGCGCTATTTCAGTAAGCGGTTGAGGTTTTTTACATGTCTCTAAAATGTTTTGAACTTGGTCCCGACTTAGTCCTAGCTTAGTCCCAACTTGGTCCCGACTTGGTCCCGACTTGGTGCCAGCTTGGTGCTTTTTTGATGCTTTTTCCGAAATAGGTTGAAAGAGGAAATTTATTCGAAAATAATTTTCCCTTCTATTGGAAGCGAGTAACGGTTTTGAAAAACCTGCCTCTTTCCAATTGCTAAAGATTTTATAAAAACCAGACCCTGCATCTTCTGCTAAATGAACCATTCGAAATGCATTAATAATCAGAGGATTACGAGGCTCTGAAATATCTCCCTCTTCTGCTAATTTTTCATCAAATAATAAAGAACCACCATTAAAAAATTCTATCCTGTCATCATACACTTTTATTGATGAACCTTTTCTATCGAAATAATCTGCATGTGATAAAAGATTTATTAAAGCTTCCCTTATTGCAATAATTGAGGGAGGATTGTCCTCTCTGGTAACACTGTCTTTTTTTAGCATAAAAGGAATGGGAATTCTGATTCTAAGTCTGGGCATTATCATTTGGTAGGTTTCAAAGAGATTACTTCCTGAACGAATACGATGATCCCATCTTCTCTCCTCTATTCCTCCCCAATTGGTTCCTGGTATTTCAAAATAATCTATCTTATAAAAAGGAAAATAATTTACAAGGGCATTATCGGTACCAAATAAAAGTATAGCTGCTGCTGTTATTTTTAGAGAGGAATCTTTTGATTTTTTCAGAAAACCTTTTCTGATTAATAGCTCTTTTTGGTTGAAAGAAAGATTGTTTTTATCTTGGCTATAATTTTTATATAGGTTAAGAAAATAATTAATGGAGTCTTGTCGAAGGTCTTCTATTGTCGCTTCTTCAAATACCATGGAATCGCTGGAGCTTTCAGATGCTTCCCTTAAAAACTTTTCAATTTCTTTATATTTAGCCCTTTGATCTGTTCCACCATATCTTATGAATGTATTTCTGATATTGTCATCATAATAAATTGGTTTTACCTGACGAGGCATCTCCGGAATGTAGTAAATCAGTACTGCTCCTTCTTGAAATGTCTTTTTATCACACTTAGCAGAAAGTGCAATGTTAAATTTTTCTGATCTAAGTGTAGTAATGAAATCGCTATGAATTTTTTCGGGATTGCTAACTCCGCTAATTTTAAATTTATCATTTATTTGCGAAATACCAAAAATCAGGTATCCACCCATAGTATTGGCAAAAGAAGAAACAGTATCCCAGGCACTTTTGGGAACCGCATATTCTGCTTTCTTAATTTCAATATCTTCCCATTCAATGCCGTTAATTTTATGTATTAGTTCTTTTTTGGTTAGCATCTTATTTATAATTCTTTAATTAATTTTATATAAGTTTTTATAGTTTACTTTTTTATTGTAACAAAATAGGAAACAGAGTTCCAGGTTTTAGAATAAAAAAGATGCAAGATACAAGGTGCGCGTTGCAAGATTAAAATAGTATCGTGTCGTGAGTATCGGGTATCGAGTCCAAATACATTAAAACACGGTCTGTCGGTCAAATACTGTATTGCGTATTGCGTCGTGCGCATTGAATACAGTAATGAGTAATAAGTGATGAGTAACCAGTAATAAGCAAATAAATACTTTTTTGGGTATAAGTGTATGAGATTGCTTCATCTTTCAAAACAAGATTCGCAATGACAAAATAAGTATATCGTATACCGTATGATGTATAACGTTCACCCCCACCTTTGTCCTCCCCCCTCAAGGGGGAGGAAATAAATTATTTTACAATGACAATAAGAAAAAGGGATGGTTCCTTTAGACTATTATTCTGGCTTTAATCCAAAAACAATAAACCAAAAACGAGAAAGTAAATATATTCATTTACTACAGAGGTCTGACTATTGTATGTCAGGAATTCAAAAAGTATTTTAATATTTTTAATTATCAATAGAATACATAGTCTGGTTTATTCTTGAAAGGGCTTTATCTAAATCAAAATTTTTTCGCTCTTCGGGAGTAAGCACATCAAATAATTCGGTTTCAATACGTGTTTTCATATCCATGACTTCAGAATCAGATCTTCCGAGGTTTCTTTTATATTTACTTAAATCTGAACTAGCTTTATTTTCCTGCAATTTCTTTTGAAATAATTGTATTACTGATTTATCTGACAAATTAAAATTATTACGTAAGGCAAAGTCAATATCATAAAAGTCTCTAGGAGCAAGTGGTCTATTCTTGTGCAGCATTTATGATAACTCTCCATTTTTTATTAATTGTTCCTCTACGGGAATTTCCAAAAGAAATGATTGATGTTTTCTCAATACTTTTAACTAGTGGAATTAATCTTTTTTTATTGATTTTGGTTTCTTCAAGTATCAATCCAATTTTTTTTCTAGTTTTTATAATAGGAAATTTAGCGGCATATTCAACTAGTTTTTCAATGTCACACTTATCATTGTTAACAAATTCTTTTAATATTTCTGAGGCTCTCCTCATACTTCCAAGAGGTTTATTAAAATAAATAAGGTCTATTAATGTTCTTTCTTTTGAACTAATATTGATTTCTTCATCTTTAATTTTAATTTTTTCTATACCATAAAAACGATTTTCAGGTATTTTTATAAATTTATAAGATATGCCACAAATAGTCTTCTCCATGTATTTTGTAGTATTTAAAACATAGACAGTTTGAAATAATTGTTCAGTAAATCCATGATAACTATACATAGTGGAGTACCCTATATAATAGTTTTTATTGGGAAAGAAAATTGGTGGAATTAAAAGCTCATTAACTCCAGTACCTTGTGGTCCTGATTCGAGAGGTGAGAATACATATATTCCAGGTTTAATTGTTGATAGAATTTTTTTCTTCTTTAACCTGAATACAATTTGTTTTCTATCCGCTGGTGAAAGATTAAATAATTGATCCAGTTCTTTTGCTCTTACAATATTCTTTTTTTCATATGTTAAGCGAGAAACAATGTTTGTCTCTATAGGCCCAAGGCTTTTGTATGTATTATTTTGTTTCATAGGTTATTTACCAGATAACTTGTCATACATATTTATACATTTATTTAATTGTAGTTTAACATATTTGTCAACAATTTTAAAGGTCTTGTTTTAGATTGCGGTTAGGTTTTATTTCCATAAGAATTTGCCAATGTGTTTATTTAGCTTTTTGCCTACAATTTTATTCTTTGCCCGGCGGGCGATTTTCTTGGGATCACCAAATTAGTCGATAGTGGTTGGTCGTTAGTATTTAGTTTAAATATAATAAAAGCAATTTGGGTAAAAGTGTATGAGATTGCTTCAATTTGCTTTTAGCAAATTTCGCAATGACGGGAACAATATAAATGATGGAAATATCAAATAAATACAAGTTGTGGGGAATTATTAAATAATCATGAATTAATACATTTCTAAAACCTGTTGTTTCTTTCCATTCTACTTTTGGGTATTTTGTTTCTAATAACAGCATCGATGACCATTTCGTTTTTCGAAAATTTATCAAAATCCATATTTTGAGTATAGTTTTCTATTTTTTCAATAGCATTTATGATATCTTCTAAATATAGCAGGTAATCTCTTAAATTCTTAGACATATTGGACCTCATTGAAGATTTTTTCTTTCAATCTTAGTTTCACTGCATCCTTTATTACTAAATCAACCTCTTTTCCCAAAAGATCTTCAAGATAATACTTCAATCTCATGTAATTAAAAAAATCTTTGTGACCTTTATTAAAACTAACCAATATATCTATATCACTATCCTCATGAATAAAATGTCCACCTCTGGCAAAGGAACCAAAAACGCCTATTTCTTTTACTTGAAATTTTTGCTTTATATGATTAATATTAGTATTTAATTTTTTCTTGATTTCAATAATATCCATATCTAAGTACCTTATTATAATTTTTTTAAGAATTGATATTCAATCCGTTGAATTTTATCATATTGTATATTTAGAATTGTATATTTTTTTCAATTTTTTCACAAGTATTATTAGTATAGCTGTTAGAAAATATAGTTTTTGGTTATTTGTTTCGGTTTTTAGAAAGATGCAAAAGAAAAAAAATTAAGGTAAAGAAAAAGTAAAGAAAATTTACCACTTCTATTGAGCCATGATACTTTATTCTAATTCTATTCATTCATTTTGATTTTACCTTTTTCCCAAAAATCCATTAATACTTTGTTGATTAATTTTTTCCCTTTTGGGGTAACCCAGAATTGTTTTATCGAACGAATCCCTAGGTCTGGAAAGATTAATTCTTCAATTGTATCAATTACCCCAAACCATTTCATATACCTCAATAAAATATTTTGCACAGTAGGGGCTAAATCTCTAACAATTATATTAAGCTCTTCTTGTTCCATAGAAGAATCCCAATACATTTCTTTTATTAAAGCAGCAAGTGTTTTTTTCTCATTGAGTTTTAATTGATAGAAGAATTTCCATATACCAATAATATTTTCCTGATAATCCTGGGCATTAAATGTGGTATATTCAGTTGCTTGCAGTTTAGCCCAATTGACTTTCTCTATCCAGTCCACCAGCAGTTTAATGGTTTGCTCTCCATAATTATTTTGGGTGAACTTTTTAAAATGTTTATGATTGACCTGTACATATCCCTTTTTATCATGATAGATTAATCTTTCAGCACGAGATAAGAAGTGAATAAAGTGAATGTATCTTTTCCTTCTTTCTTCACCTCTTTCTTCTTCCTTTCCTAAAAATACAAAATTGTCTTTTTCCGGGTTAATAAAATTTTTTTCAATTATTTTGAGATGCTTGAAGGGAATCCAATGATTTTTTGGAGTCACTTTTATACGATTCTCTTGAAAGTAGTGTACAAAGTTTTCCAAATCTCTAGCCACCGGGGAATCTTCCTCGCTGATATCATTAAGATTGAATGGGTCCTGAGATTCTAATTCTATCGGGTTAATGTTAAATGAAATTGGGAAATCTTTCCTGGGGCTGTTTATTTTTTCTCTCTCTTCTTCCAAAGTCTGAAATGGTGTTTTTCCAGCAAGTTCTTCTTGTGGTTCATGAAGCCATTTCTTCTGCAATTCTTTAATGGCTTTTTCTAGTTCATCTTTACTGGAAAACGTTGTAATATCCATATTTCTTTTCATGTATTTCATAAAATCGTCTAACAGCTCTTTTTCCCGGGGACCCATACTTCTTTTGGCTATTTCTTCTGGAGATTTTCCCTGGAATTCATCCCGAGGAGTATGATTCCAAAAATCGTAAAACAATTGTTGAAATTCAATCAATTCTTCCTGTGAAGAAATATGCATCTTTTGAGCCAGTTCTTTGACGAGAAATGTAGGATCTGTAATCCGATTGACTTTTTTTCGTAAACTTTTAATAGAAGG
>Ga0334895_1000886_pt1 | contig 35673 bp, 39 predicted proteins | sample GraSluR3_MG_7_FD_207229 | JGI IMG/M metagenome (GOLD analysis project Ga0334895, IMG submission 207229) | Sludge microbial communities from methane-producing bioreactor in Wageningen University, Netherlands - Granular Sludge_31_05-R3 | ecosystem: Engineered > Bioreactor > Anaerobic >... | reverse complement strand
CGTGACATGACTGCAAAAATTCTTTTAAGCATGATTTCCTCCTATACGGTTAACGTTCTTTCAAAACGATGATTTGCGACCAAAAAGACAACAACAGCAATTGCAAGAAATCCCAAGGAAGTGGCATATACAAAGAATAGGTCCGGATTTTCTAGAAGAATTTCTCTGAAAGCAAATAGCATGGGGTAAGAAGGCAACAGCCGAATGGGTAAAGGTGAAAATGCGGGCATGAAATAGGAAGTGCCGGCAAAAGCGAGAATAAAGACAGACATAAACAGCCACCCCATTGCCTTGACCAAAGTATCAAAGAAGCTGGAGATAAAAAGCCCTAACGCGGATCCAAATAAATTGGTGGCTACCAATAGGACAAAAAAATGTCCGTAATGTGCATTTGGACCTACCAAAGCAAACAATAGCAAGAACCCAGAGAGGATACCGGATACCATGATGACGCCTACTTTTCCCAATAAGTATTCCCACATGCGATTGGGAGAAACTGCCAAGGCTTTAATGGTGCCTTCTTCTTTGTCCAGGAAGATATAGGCGGCTATGACAAACAGTCCCATAAAAGAGACATTTAATGTCAGCACCAATGGAATAAGGTTCAAGCGATCACTTAAACGTTCAGCTGAAGGATCTAGAGTTGTGATGAAAGTATAATCCTCAAACTGGGGGGCTTGACTTGCAAAGGCGGTTTCGACAGTTGTTTGAAGAATGTTTTTCAAAGAATCGTTTTCATAACCTTGTAAAATGAAGTCGAATAGCACTTGGTTGTTTGCCATGGAAAGCACAAGGCCTACGCTGTTGCGATTATCCTCCATTGCTTCGATCACTTCTTCTCGGGATGAAAGGAGACGCCACGATTCTGATTCTTGGCTGTCTATGTTCCCAACCAACTGGTCATAAAAGGAGGATTCAATATCTGAATGGACATAGATAGCCATGTTGGATTCAAAATTTTCGGGGACAGCAAACAATAGAACCGCGATGATAATCAACGTGAACCCGATTTCCATGTAAAAGTAGAGACTTTTGGAAGACAAACGCATGTCTTTAAGAAAATTATACCAAAGACGCATTACTTCAACCCCCTACCGGTTACTTTGATGAATATCTCTTCAAGAGTCGCTTCTTTTGTGTGCATGACTTCAACTTTTCCTGAATGGATGATGTCATTTAACGCCATCCGATCAGGTTCTTTGAGGAGAGAAAAAGTAGATTTCTTCAATGTATTGTCTTCACGGTATTCTACTTCAACCAGTTTTTCTCCGTATTGAAGTTTGAGGTTTCGAGGAGAATCAATCAACTTGATTTCACCATCAATAATGAAAGCCACACGATGACATAGCTCGTCAGCCACATACATATTGTGAGTGGTGAGAAAAACAGTGGTGCCAGAATTGTTTTTTTCTTTTACGATATCTTTAATTTGACTAGCGATGGCTGGATCCAGTCCTGTAGTAGGTTCATCCAAAAACCACAATTCTGGTTGATTCAGCATACTCCTAGCAAAGGTCAATCGATGCTTCATTCCTTTTGAAAACTCACCCGTTTTTTTGTCAGCAACATGGTCCAAACCAACCATTTTGAGTAAAGTCAGAGGTTCAACTGTTGGCACATCAAAAAGTTTCCGATAAAAAACCAAATTCTCAAGAGCGCTCAACTTATTGTAGACATTGGATTGTTCAAAAGAAACACCAATCTTATTAAACAAATCTCGGGAAGGTTTTTTCATGTCGTATCCCACCACGCTAACTTCTCCTGCTTGCAATTGCAACAGGCCGGTCAAGACACCTTGAGTGGTGGATTTTCCTGCGCCGCTTGGACCTAGAAAACCAAACACCTCGCCTTTCTCAATTTCAAATGAGACATTTTTTACTGCGTACTGATCATTTTTTGAATATGAGTGAAACAAATTTTGAACGTGAATCATAAGAACCTCCTTTAGTGACTAATGAGTCATATGACCTCAAAGTCATTATAAATCCATTAACCCTCATTGTCAACTTTTTTTATCCCATTTTTAATCAAATCGATGATAGCCTGAGAAAAAGATTCGTAATTGGAATAGAATGAGGCGCCAAATTGATCCTTCTTAAGATATTCTATAGAAGCAAAATTCAGTTTATTGATGACAAAGGCAAGAAATTCGGGGTCAATGCTATCTCGGATTGATCCTTGTTGTTGAGCGTTCACGATCATGTTTTTAAGATAATGTTCACCTTTTGCTTGTAGGTCTCCCATGATTAATTCTTGAGTGGATTCATCTTCTTTCATTAAATGGAGTCCAATTTTTGCAAAAAGAGGATTTTCCATGGCAAAGGCGATGCCAGAGGAATAAGTTGCTTTTAAATAGTCAAAAAAATCACCACTTGTCAATTCTTTGGTGTAAGCTTGCATGTAAGCCATTTTTTCTTCAGCTATGCAAGCAAGAACATGTTGATAAAGGTCTAGTTTGTCTTCAAAATACTGATAGAAGCTTCCTTTGGCAATATCAGATTGTTTTACGATGCGGTTGATGCTGGATTTGGTATAGGAATAGGAAGAAAACTCCTCTATAGCTACTTCCACAATGCGATTTCTTTTTTCCTCGGGAAGATTATAGAATGTTTGTTTTGGCATGGGCACCTCCTTTGTGACTCTAAGGTCATAATACCATGATCGAAAATAAAAGTCAATTTGATCGTTTCCGAATAATTACGAAAATTCTGGGTATAAATTTGTTATAGCAATGACTAAGGATGTGAGGCAATTGGGGGATAAAGTACCTATATTGATTTTGGGCAAAGTGATGCTAAGAGAGATTAATGTGCTATCAGATGCACCAGAGTGGTACCGGTTGATGAAAGATCCGGATGTTCACCGATGGACAGGTGGGGATGTACCGAGCAACGTGATGGAGACAAGAGATTATTTAGATAAATTTAAGTCAATCCCTCAGATTTTGTCATGGGCGATGATCTCTTCAGAAACTAGTAGAATTGTAGGGATGTATTGGATTTGGAAGCCTATTGAAGATGGAGAGGGGAACAGAATTATTCCTTCTGAAGTTGAAAGAATAGGAAGAGCTTACTGGCGGAAAGGTTATATGAAAGATGCCAGACAGGTGGTGTATGATTATTGTTTTAATCAGCTAGGTGTAAGAGAAATACATGCTCAAGTCTGGAAAGATAACTTGAATTCCATAAAGTCATTGGAGTATGCAGGCCATGTTTGCTACAAAGAAGAATTGAAAATGATTGAACGATATAAATCCCTTCATGTGGAATGTCATTACAAGGTGGACCGAGAAAAATGGTTAAAAAGCCCTTTGATGAGCAAAAACAAGTCAAAACATTAATGTGGTTTTAATAAATGACTAATGGGTAACTAATATTAGACCTGTATGATGGAACTATAGTAAATAAGAACAATGGAGGAAGGTGATCAAATGAGTCGAACACTATATAAGAATGAAGAAAAGGGAAAATTGGCAGGTGTCTGTCAAGGAGTGGCTGAGTATTTTGACTTGGATCCCACATTGGTACGTGTGATTTGGTTTGTAGTTTCATGGGCATGGGGTGTTGGTGTAGGGGTTTACATTCTTTTGGCGATTATTCTACCGAGCAAATCAGAAGTTGAGGAAGAATTATACAAAGAAGAGATTCCTATAAAAGAGGATCAAGATGAAAAAGAGGAAGAGTTCTAAGACAGCTCTTCCTTTACTCTTTCAACCAGTTCTTGAATCATATCTGACATATTAAGTGACTTCGGTGTCGAGACAATATCGATATTGCACCTATCTGATGGGAGCAATATTTTTTTTGCATCGCTTAACGAGATGGCTTCCGCCATTCGAGGTGTAATCTCGCCCATTAGTCCGTCAGGGATTATAATGGCAATAGGGCCTAGGATTAAGGTTGCCTTTTTTGCATTGACAACGACGGGATTTTCGCCGGTGGCAGCTAAATCAGCACCTGCCTTGTTCATGGAAATAGTCGCAGCGGAATTCGTTCCTAATGCAAGTATTTGAATTTCATCGCCATAAGCTTTCTTTAATTCTTCTACAATTCGGGCTCCAAGGCCACCACCTTTACCATCGACAACTGCTATCATAGATTACCTCACTTGAGTATTGATAGTTCATTTATATCACAAACAAAAGAAGACATCAATTCAAACTTTTGTGGGTTAGTGGTTTTATTAGGTTGTTTGGTGTAAATTTGTTATAATGGAAAAAAGCACAACAATGAGAGGTTACTGTGAAAGAAAACCGTTATGTATTGGCAATAGATTGTGGGACTCAAAGTCTAAGAATTCTGGTATTTGATGCGTTAGGCAATTTGACATATAAAGATAAATATGATGTTGACAAATACAAATCATTGAAACCTGGTTGGAAAGAGATTGACCCAGATCATATTTGGGAGATGATCTGCCATGGGATTAGGTGTTTGTCGAAAAAAGAGCCTAATTTGTTCCATCAAGTGGAGGGCATCACTTTGTCTTGCCAAAGGGATTCCATTGTGGTAGTGGACGACAAGGGCTTTCCTCTTAGAGATTGTATCAGCTGGATGGATGCTCGTATGGCCAGTAATGTGAGACCTATGGCGCTTTGGGCAAACTTGGTCTTGAGAATGGTTCGATTCAAACGCATCGCCGACGTATTCAATAGAGAATTTCGCGGTAATTGGATAAGAGAGAATGAACCGGAGATTTGGGAGAAAACAAGGAAATATTTGTTTTTGTCTACCTATTTGAATTATCGATTGACGGGAGAGTACAAAGATAGCACGGCGGCTACTGTAGGACATGTGCCCTTTGATTACAAAAGATTTCGATGGACAGGAAAAAGAGATATCAAACGACAAATTTTCCAAATCGAAGATCGGTATCTTCATGAACTGGTAAAACCAGGAACTATTTTGGGGGCAGTGACAAGAGAAGCTTCAGAGGAAACGGGTTTGTCTAAAGGGTTGAAAGTTCTGGCTTCAGGATCAGATAAAGGCTGTGAGACTTTGGGAGTTGGCTGCAACGATTTGAATAAAGGTAGCATCTCATTAGGATCTCAAGCAACCATACAGACAACTTCAAAAAAATATTTTGAGTTAGTTACGCTATTCCCTCCTTTCCCATCTGTTAAATATGGATGGTACAACCCTGAAATAACCATCTATCGGGGTTATTGGATGGTGAAATGGTTCGAGAAGGAGTTTGCTCATGAAGAGCTTGCTTCCGTTCAAGGAGATAGCAAACAAGCTATTCAACTCCTTGATGAAAAGCTAGACACCATTCCTCCAGGTTGTGAAGGATTGGTGTTACAACCATTCTGGGGACAGGAGCTATTAAGACCTGAGGCAAGAGGCACTGTTCTTGGTTTTAGTGATTATCATGGCAAAACCCACTTGTATCGGGCAATCATAGAAGGAATAGGATTTGCTCTCAAAGAAGGTATTGAACGACTTGAAAAAAAGTCAGGAGTCAGGATGGAAGAAATCGCCTTGTCTGGAGGGGGATCTCAGAGTGACACAATTTGCCAAATCACAGCGGACATTATCAATCGCAAAGTTTTTAAGGTTCAGACTTATGAAACAACAGGGTTAGGAGCCTCTATTACTGCTTTTGTGGGACTAGGGGTATACAAGGATGTTGACGAAGCGGTGGAAAAAATGGTGAGGGTCTCAAAGGTATTTCAACCCAATGATAAAAACGTCCAGATCTATGAACACCAATATCGTCAAATTTACAAGCGAATGTATCGCCGGTTGAAACCCCTTTATAAATCACTGTTGAAATCAGAAGATCAAAGGTATTAGATTTTTAGATAAAGTAGGTGTAGGAATGAAAGTAAAAATACTCGTAGTGGATGATGAGAGACCCATTGCTAACATTATAAAATACAATCTTGAAAAAGAAGGATTTGAGGTATCTACAGCTTACGATGGAGAAGAAGCTGTAAATAAAGCGATCTCTGAAATGCCGGATTTGATTCTATTAGACATTATGTTACCCCACAAAAGTGGTTTTGAAGTATTAAGAGAAATAAGAACGCAAGTAACCATGCCGGTATTGATGTTGACAGCCAAAGAAGAGGAGTCGGACAAGATCACAGGGCTTGACTTAGGCGCAGACGATTACATCACCAAACCTTTTAGCATGAAAGAGGTGGTGGCTAGAGTCAAAGCCAATTTAAGGCGAGAGCGCTACAAGGATCCAGAAGAGATTCAAAAATCAAGAATCATGACTTATGGCAAGTTGACAGTAGATTTCAACAAACTAGAGGTATATCTTGAGGATGAAAAAGTTGACTTGACCAATCGCGAATTTGAACTGTTGCGTTTTCTCATGCTTAACCCGGACAAGGTATTTAACCGTGAGAACCTGTTAAAAACTGTATGGGGATATGAATATGGCGACCTTAGGACAATTGATGTGACCGTGAGGAGATTGAGAGAAAAGATTGAAACTAAAACCGACAAGTTTATCATCACCAAAAGAGGGGTCGGTTACTACTTCAGGAGGGGCTAGCATGTTTAGAAGCATCCGATGGCGTTTAATCATCATTTATTTTTTATTGGTTTTTATGGCGTTGGCTATTGTGGGTTTCTTTATCACAGATCAGCTGGAGAGAATCCAGCTTGAATCCATCACTCAATCCATGAGGAGTCATATCTTTTCTATACTGGCCAGTTCATCCTTGCTTCAAGATGATGATTGGACAAGCAATCAGGAAGCCATTGGTGAGCTGATCGAAGCGAATGTGCAAATTGGTTATGATGAGAATTTGTACGTCATTTTAAATGATGAAAACAAAACAATCATTGGGAGCACGGTAGGAAGCACGGTGGAATTGAGTGCCTATGAATCCAGACGAATTAATAATTTATTGGTTCTTGAAGCTATGCGAGGAGAAATGGCGGAGATGATACCGGAGAATGAATACAGTGGAGCCAACGAAAGAATCAAGCATATGGCTTACCCGGTGAAAAATGAGAACGGTGACATCGAGGGAATTTTGTATTTGACATATCGATTGGACACGGTTTATGAAACGATGAGAAATGCTACAGCGATGTTGACAAGAGCCACTCTTTTGGCTTTATTGATTACGGTTGGGCTTGGTTTTTTCCTTGCGAGAAGCATAACAGGTCCCATCAAAGACCTCACCATGAAGGCCAAAGAAATGTCAAAAGGGAATTTTGACCAAGTAGTAGATGTCAAATCCAATGATGAACTAGGCCAATTGGCCATGATGTTTAACTCTTTAACTAAAGAACTCAAAGCAAATATTTCTCAAGTGTACCAAGAAAAAAGCAAAATGGAAACCACATTTAATTACATGGCAGATGGCGTCATTACATTTGATTTGGAAGGACGTATTATTCACGCCAACCCTGTGGCAATACGCATTTTGGAGATCGAAAATCAAGAAGGGATTAATGGAGACCAACTATTATCGGAAATCGACTATCAATTATCTTTATCATTTTTAAAAGAGAAAGAATACACTAATAACATCATTGTCAATATCGATGACTATGTTTATAGTATCAATCACGCGCCATTCAGAAACGAAATGTCAGAAATAGGGGGTGTGATCTACGTCATACAAGATATTACTGAACAACAAAAACTTGAAAACATGCGAAAAGAATTTGTAGCTAATGTATCCCATGAGTTGAAAACACCTATCACCACGATAAAAAGTTATGCGGAAACGTTATTAGAAGGGGCTTTAGAAGACAAAGAAACTGCTCACGACTTTATTCAGGTTATCAATACTGAGAGTGATCGGATGGATCGACTAGTGAAGGATTTGTTAAAACTATCTAGAATGGAATATAACCAAGCGGATTGGAATAAAATCCACATCAGTCCAGGAGAGGTTTTAAAGGAAACCTTGAACAAGCAAAAGTTGGCTTGGGAAGAAAAAGAACTGAAAGTTATCATTAATAACGACCCCACAAATGCCCTTGTTTTGTTTGACAAAGATGGGTTGGAGCAGATTTTTCAAAATTTGATAGGCAATGCTATCAAATATACTCAAGTAGGGGGAAATATTTGGATTCAATGCCAAGAAAAAGAAGAACATATCGTCGTGGATGTTTCGGATGATGGCATTGGGATTTCTGAAGAGCATTTAAACAGGATATTTGAACGGTTTTATAGAGTAGACAAAGCCAGATCTAGAGATTTCGGTGGGACAGGTTTGGGTTTAGCGATCGTGAAACATATAGCGGATGCTCATGGTGCAGAAATCGATGTGAAAAGTTTCCCAAATGAAAAGACCACATTCTCTTTGAAAATCCCCATTGTGTCAAGGGGTGATGTCAATGGGTAAAGAACGGTTCAAAAATCTATTGTTGATTGTGCTGGTGATCATTTCAATCTATGCATCAGGGTTATTGTGGTTGGATTTATCATGGGATTTTTCCTTGGAATTAGAAGAAGAGATAAAGGAGCCCCAACAGGTGTTATCAATATGGGACAAAATCAGACCATCAAAATCTTCAATCACAACAGATTACCAATATATGATTTACGATGGGGCATTAAACCAACAGATTTGGACAGTTTTTGTAGAAGCTTCTAGAGATGCATTCAGATACATATATGAGGAAGAGGATGTAGTGGCTTCCCCCCACTTAGGGAACAATTTGAAAATTCATTTTAGCAATCCCATGCCAATGGATTTGATCATAGAAGGCATGGGCATCGGAAATACTAGAATTAGTGATTTTGTGTCGAGGGTGGAATGGATTGCCTATGAAACAGAAACACAACACATGTTTGTCAGTGATGGAAGAAATGTTTATCGATTGGACGTATCGATAGAGGGTCATAAATTGGACGAATTAACAGCTCAAGCGACTCAATATGCTCAAGAGCATTATGACGCTGTATTCAATATGTCGGAATCCGGAGCGTTTATACCCATTTCCTCTAGTGAAAAGGCATGGAATCCTATATTCATTAAATCAGAAATTGATGTGGAAGATCAGGAGGCAGTCCAAAGAATTGCCAAGGATTATTTCAAGGATAGCTTTGATTATGTTCGAACGACTATAGACCGAGAAAGAACCATTAATTACGTTTATAGGAACGAAAAGGTGTTGCGTCTTTACGAAGAAGGGTTCTTGGAGTTTTATGACGCCATGGAAATAGCGCTTGACGAAGGCTCAAGTTTTGAGGCTTTCAGTTTGGCTATTCAGTTTATTGAGGATTTTTTGGGCTTTCCAGAAGATGGTTATTTGAGCCGCGTAACACCCATGATGCGTGAAGGGAAATACGGTTATCGATTTGAATTTTCATACCATCTATTTGATAGACCAATCATTTTCAGTCAGGTACGAGAGGAGAAGGCTATTCAAATTGAAGTCATTGGAAATCGAGTGGTCTACTACCAAAGGTTTATACGAGATATCGACTACGACACAGGGATTGAAACGGAAGAGGTGGAAGTGCTAAATCCTCGACAGATTGTAGAGCAGAATATTGACTTTATAACGGAGCTCTATTTGGAAGACGATGCCAATGGTCATTATAGTTTTGATGAAGCCAAAAGCAAGATACTGGAAAGCATTTATGAGATTCATTTAGCTTACTTTGATCCTTCCAGAAGATCAAGAGATCAACTGATAAGAAGTGTATGGGTTGTTAAGACAGATGATCGGAGTTATATATTTAACGCCATTACAGGTACGATCATAGAAGAGCAACACCATGAGAGGGAGGGGCAGAATGGATTGGAATAAAGCGAAAACCATACTGATCATCGCCTTCATTGTGCTGGATGTCTTTCTGATTGGACAAGTGATCCAAAGAGGTCGAACGAGCGGAGAAGTGGTCGATGAGCGGCAAGTGATCGAAGCCTTGAATCAGGCGGGGATATTTGTAGAGGGAGACATCCCAAAAGAAGAGACAAGGAAACCTCTTTTAGAAGTTACCTATCAGGTCTTGGATGGTCGGAGTCAAGTGGTTGTTGATTTTTTAGGTGAGAATTATTATGAGGTGATTGAAGATCAATTTTTTGCCGGTCAAGATGGTAGAAGTGTAGAAATAATTGAAGGCAAAAAAATGGTTTTGATGGAAAGAAGTCTTGAAACAGGCGGGGAGATTGACTTAAATCAAATAAATCAATGGGTGGAAGTTTTTACAAAAACACAGGGAATAGACTTAAAAGGATACGAACGCCAATTGGTAGAAATGGGACAGGTCGTTGAAGTTACATATGTGTCCCATCAGTTGGGAACACCGATTGTGAACGATTATTACAAGTTTTATCTAGATCATCAAGGCGTAGCAGGTGTAGAAATACAAAGCATCAAAGAGATGCGAGAAACCCAGGCTGAAATTCGAATGACGCAAGCCGTGGAAGCTTTGTTGAGATTGCTTCGTTTCCCAGAACTTTCCGGCGACACCATTACGGATATTAGGGTGTGTTATTATCGAGACGAACAAACACTGAACTGGCAAACCATTGTTACGGATAACTTGGAGCCCGTGTGGCAAGTAACATTCAAAAGTGGACGGGTTAAATATTTGATTGAGGCGGAATAATGGTTGAAATCATTTCATATTTATTATAATATAGGTCTGTTAAAGAACAAATTCATGCAGATATACAGATGCATTGAAATAAAGGAAGGTTACAATGACAAAACTTTTAATTGAAGGTGGCAATAGACTTAGAGGCAAGGTCAATATAAGCGGATTTAAAAATGCGGCTTTAGCCATCATACCAGCGACTATTCTGACAGGAAGCCTATGTGTGGTTGAAAACCTTCCAGTCATACAAGATGTCTTGGTTTATAGGGACATTTTGAGTCGACTGGGAGCGAAAGTGTCTATTGGTGACAATGGTGTGATGACGGTGGATACTGGAACAATTGAAAAATGCGAGATCCCAAACGGGTTAACTAGAAAGCTTAGGGCGTCTTATTACCTATTAGGAGCAGGTCTAGGAAGGTTCAAAGATGTGACCATTTCCTATCCTGGAGGATGTGATATCGGAGTAAGACCTATTGACCAACACATCAAAGGGTTAGAGGCGTTGGGAGGAAAATTTGAGATAAAAGAAGATTTGATCCGTGTCAGCGCAGATCGACTTATAGGCAACAAGATTTATTTGGATGTGGTTAGCGTGGGGGCAACCATCAATATCATGATGGCCGCAGTATATGCTGAGGGAAAAACGGTTATTGAAAATGCAGCAAAAGAACCTCATGTGGTGGATACAGCAAACTTTTTAAATGCAATGGGAGCTAATATACGTGGTGCTGGGACAGATGTTATTCGGATAACAGGAGTAGAGACTATGCATGGTGGTTCTTACAGTGTTATTCCAGATCAAGTTGAAGCCGGAACGTATATGATCGCCGCAGCGGTAACAAAAGGCGATTTAATCATCAATAATATCATCCCAAAACACTTAGAGCCTGTCACAGCCAAGCTCAAAGAAATGGGAATGAAAATTGAGGAGTACGGAGATTCGCTGAGGGTTCACTATGAAAAGGAATTGGAGCCTGTTAACATAAAAACGCTGCCTTATCCTGGATTCCCTACGGATTTGCAACAGCCTATGACTGTTTTATTGTCGACTGTACCGGGAGAAAGTATTGTGATTGAAAGTATTTTTGAGAATCGATTCAAATACATTGAAGAATTATTAAAAATGGATGCGAAAATTAAAGTAGAAGGCAGAACAGCATCCATCAAGGGAAATCCAAAACTGAAAGCTGCAGATGTCAAGGCAACAGACCTTAGAGCGGGAGCCGCTTTAGTAGTGGCATGTCTGGCGGCTGAAGGGGTTTCAACGGTAAATGATGTCTATCATATTGATAGGGGCTATGAATTTATTGAGAACAAATTCATGAACTTGGGGGCCAAAATAAGAAGAGTTGAAGATGACAACCCAATTAAGACTGTATAAAGGGGCAACAGGCGGAGGAAAGTATGAGATTTTGTTCACTTTTTAGTGGCAGTGGTGGCAATTGTCAGCATATAGGCGCTGGATCCACCAATATCTTGATTGATGCAGGGTTGAGTGGAAAAAAAATACAGAATGAGATGGGAAAAGTGGCGTTATTTCCCGAACAAATTCAGGGTATTTTGGTGACTCATGAACACATCGATCATGTTCAAGGTGTAGGTGTTTTGTCAAGGCGTTTTAATATTCCGGTTTTTGCATCTGAGAAAACATGGGTAGCGATGGAGAGGTATATTGGTAAAATCAAGCCTGAAAATCAGAAAATACTGGTGGTGGACAAAGAGTTGGTGATTGGAGATCTCCATGTGACGCCGTTCAATATTAGTCATGATGCAGTAGAACCTTTTGGATTCAATGTGACGGATGGAAAACGAAAGATCAGCTTATTGACTGACACAGGATGCATTAATGACACTATAAAGAACAAGGTGACAGGATTTGATTTGCTTTTGCTTGAATCTAATCATGATGAGGAGCTACTGAAAGTGGGGAGCTACCCATGGTCACTGAAAAGACGAATCCTGAGCGACCATGGTCATCTTTCAAACGATATGGCAGCTCACTTTTTGTTGGATGTGCTCAAAAAAGGAAATGAAAAGGTATTGCTAGGACATTTGAGCCAAGAAAACAATTTCCCAGAACTGGCTTACAAGACAGTGGTGAATACATTAAAAAGCCATAAGCTGACAGTAGACGAAGACGTGTTTGTTCAAATGACTTTCCGAGATAAGTGCACTCGTATTATGGAAGTTTAGCAATTCAGATTAAATTAAGATAATCCGGATAAGATGACAGTAGAAACCCTGGCTGTTTCACAAATATAACCTTCAAGGAGGGATGATGTGATGGATTATTATGATAGAAATGATTTTGACTTAGATGCAGATCGTCGACATAAGAAGGAAAAAAGCGGGCGAAAAGTCTTTTTGGCAGGACTGGCGGGCGCTTTGTTTGGTGTCCTAATGGGTGCTTTTGGCTTGTATTACTGGATGGATAGGTCTACGTATTTGCCTACAATAGAGCAATCAGAAATAGAATCACCCCCGGCACGGGAGATTCTTATTAATACAGACAGCGAGATCTATTATGCGGCGGCTGTTGCTGAAAAAGCAATGGACACTGTGGTGGGTATTGTGACAAAGGAGACTTATAACAATGCCTTTTTTGGACCTCAAACCACAGAAGGAATTGGATCAGGTGTTATTGTTGACAGCAATGGCTTTATTCTAACTAATTCACATGTGGTTTCGGATGGTAGAGCGGATTCCATTATTGTGAAATTTGTAGATGGATCAGAAGCGGAAGGACAGGTTTTATGGCAGAACACCACATTGGACCTAGCGGTGGTTAAAGTGGATAAGTCAGGATTAAAGGCTGCTGAATTGGGCGATTCAGATGAACTCATCATTGGAGAACCCGTTGTTGCCATAGGAAACCCTTTAAGTTTTGAATTAGATAGGACTGTAACCAATGGCATTGTCAGTGGGTTAAATCGCTCTATAACCTTGGATAGCTATACGGTGATGAAACCTTTGATTCAAACCAATGCATCCATCAACCCTGGCAATAGCGGAGGCCCTTTATTAAATGCCGAAGGGAAAGTGATTGGAATCAACACGGCTAAAATCACATCGGCTGAGGGACTAGGTTTCTCCATTCCCATCAATATTGCAAAAGGAATCGTCGAGGATATCATTGAAGAAGGCTTTGTTTCAGATGTGTATATGGGGATTAGAGGGGTTGCATTAAATATGTACGAAAGACAGCTAAATGTGACCTTGTCTGCAGATCATGGAGTGGTTGTCGTTGAGGTTATCAAAGAGTCACCAGCTCAGAAATCGCGTTTACAATCAGGGGATGTCATACAAAAGATGGACAATGAGCGAATTGAGGATATGGGAGATATTCAAAGGTATCTTTTTAAGTACAAACCTGGAGATAGCGCAATATTAACGATTGTAAGAGATGGAGAAACAATTGAAATTGAGATGGAGTTCGAAAAGAAGCCAGATGATTTCTAAAAAACAGTGGAGGCATCATGAGAGATGTGTTGGTTGCATGTTACGCAAGGCATGACAGTGGCAAGAAAATAGCCAGTGAAATAGCAACGAAACTGCATGGCAAAGTGGATGCCATAGAAGATAGTGATAAGTATCAAGGAAAGCTTGGGCGGTTCAGAATATTTTGGGACTATTATATTGGCAAGAGAGTCATGATCAAATACCATGAAGACCCTAAAGACTATACCGTGGTTGTGGTTGTGTCTCCTGTTTGGGGAGGAAAACCTCCCTTTGCTGTGAAAGCTTACATCAATCAAAACATTAAAGAAATGAAGCACTACGGGTTTATCTTGTATGATAGAAAGCCAATCACCAAGGAATCCAAACAACGGTTTTATGGGATTATGCCGAAAACGGTGGCGGAGTTGACTTTGCAGAATGAAGATATTGGATATGAGGTCTTTCATCATTTTTTAGAAGACTTTGCTGATCGGATTCGAGTGATTCTGGATAAGGAAGAAAAGAATGGAAATTGAGAAAAAAGCATGTTTAGAGCATGTAGATATGGCGCTAGATGATTTTGTCAATGAACAGTCTTGTGCGCCAGAAATGGCAGTGTGCAAAGATGGTAAATGCGATTATTGTCACCAGAAAGCCGTTTATTTAGTGAAAAAACCAAAGTTCTTCCAACCATGAAGATCAAATATTTGGCTTGCTATATATAGACATGGGTGTTATAATATTAAAGCTTATATCCTTGCTCTTTAATTAGAGCCTGAAGTCCAAAAGGAGGTGAAACCATTGAAAAAATACGAAGGCGTGTTTGTTTTCTATCCTAATCTTGAAGAAGAAGTTAGGAACGGAGAAATTGAGAAACTGAAAGGCATTATTACAAGTTACAATGGCACTTTGGAGAAAGTTGATGAATGGGGTCAAAGAAGACTGGCCTATGAAATCAAAAAGACCAAAGAAGGTTACTACACATTGATGAACTTTACAGCTGATTCAGAGACAATCAAAGAACTAGACCGAGTTTGTAGGATTAACGAAAAAATGTTAAGACACATGATTGTGAAAGACGAAAAATAATAGGGGATGTATTATGAATAATGTGGTACTAATTGGAAGATTAGCAAGAGACCCAGAGCTGAAATTCATCCCGTCTAATGGAATGGCGGTTACGAACTTCACTTTGGCTGTAGACAAAGACTTGTCTAAGGACAAAAAAGCTGAATTTGCAGCGCAAGGAAAACCTACAGCAGATTTCATTCCTATTGTTGTGTTTGGAAGAATTGCCGAGACTTGCGCCAATTACCTTGCTAAGGGTAGAATGACGGCAGTTGCCGGAAGAATACAAACCAGATCGTATACATCAAATTCAGGTGAAAGAAAGTATATTACAGAAGTGTTAGCCAGTAAAGTTGAGTTCATCGACTGGGGGGACAAGAATACGTCAGGGAATAAATCGTCAAAATCTCATGATAGCAACGATGGTTTTCCAGATTTTTCAGAAGATGATATTTTTCAACCCACTGACGATGACGATATTCCATTCTAAAGGAGGTTCGGAAAATGTCTGCAATGAATAACAAAAGAAGAAGACCCCGCAAGAAAGTATGTAACTTTTGCAAAGATAAGATTGATTTCATAGACTATAAAGATGTGAATAAATTGAGAAAGTACACAACTGAAAGGGGTAAAATATTACCTAAAAGAATTACCGGAACATGTGCAAAACATCAAAGAATGGTGACTTCAGCCATAAAAAGAGCTAGGAGCATTGCTTTGTTGCCATATTCAATAGATTAAAAAAAGCCGCTTGCAAGCGGCTTTCTATTATGATGAGAGGTTGTGGATGAGTAAAGAAACACGAATGACAGCACTGATGTTGATGGGAACCGTTTTTTGGGCAGGTGCATTTATTACGGGAAAAATGGGTGTCAATGTGTTAAGTCCTATCTTGTTGACTTTTCTGAGGATGGCTTTGTCTGCCTTGATTATTTTTCCAGGAATGATAATCGTTGAAAGATCCAATTGGAAAATTGAAAGAGAACGGATAAAATACGCAATGGCAGCGTCTATTGTTGGCATGATTGGGTATCATGTGTTTTTTTTCTATGCCCTTCGCTACACAGAAGCCTCGAAGGCTTCCATCATCAACGGAGTGAACCCTCTAGTCACGGCTATTCTAGCGGCTGTATTTTTGAAGGAAAAGCTATCTTGGAGGAAGATTTCTTTGATTCTCATAGCTTTCATTGGCGTTACTCTAACCCTTTCCAATTGGGACATAAAACGGATATTACAGTTTGATCTGAATATTGGGGATTTGTTCATGTTGTTAGGATCAAGTCTTTGGGCAGCTTATAGTATTGTTGTAAAAAAAATATTGCCCTACTTCACACCTTTGAAGTTAACCAGTTACACTTTTCTGTTTTCGGCCTTAATATTGTTGCCGTTTGCTTTGCCGGAGCTGATAGGACTAAATTATGGAGAAGTTGGATGGATGCCCTTTTTAGCCGTGTTGTATATGGCTGTATTTCCCTCTGTTCTAGGATATACCATTCAACAAATGGCAATTCAAGAAATGGGTGCGGGCAAGACGGCGCTTTTTATCAATTTAGTGCCTGTGTTTTCAACAGTTTTCGCAGTTGTTTTTTTAAAGGAATCATTATTCAAGCTGAATATTATTAGTGGCTTGATGATTCTTGGATCCGTGATGCTATTTCGAAAGCAGAAGACTTAAGTAACCACAAAACGTTAAAAATATAACGCATAAACAGTCAATCAATTGAACAATACATACTTTATGGCTATTTTCCCGCTAAAAGCGGGAAAAAAAGGACTAAATCAAGTTAAATAATTAACAATAATGATTGACTTTGGTGATTGCACATTGTATACTCATCATTGAAAAGGAGTTGATTGTGATGAAAAATATTTATGTTTGCGTGGGCAGTGCCTGCCATTTAAAAGGATCTTATGATGTCATCGATGGCATCAAAGGCTGGATTGAATCCAACCATTTGAAGAATGAATACACTGTTAAAGCGTCTTTTTGCCTAGGAAAATGCACAAAGGCTGTTTCTGTCAAAATAGAAGATGAAATTTATTCCATGACTCCCGACACAGCGGTCATGCTTTTAAACCAGCAACTCAACAGGGGTGAACAAAGTGAAGGTGCTTGATTTTTACCCAGCAAACTGCAAGAATTGCTACAAATGTGTCCGGAATTGTCCGGTTAAGGCCATACGAATCGTTGACGATCAGGCCGAGATAATTGATGAAAAGTGTATCGCTTGTGGTAAGTGTTTTTTGGTTTGTCCACAAAATGCTAGGAATATTCACACGGATTTGAATTGCTTTGAAGAAGCTTTAAAGGATAAGCGCGTTGTTGTGAGTGTGGCACCGTCTTATAAAGGTATTTACGAGGAGCCTGAAAAGCTGATAGGAGCTTTGTATGGATTGGGAGTTGAAGCGGTTGAGGAAACAGGTGTGGCAGCGCAACTGGTGAGCAAATTGTTCAGTGAGTATATGTCTCAACAGGATCAACAAAACTACATCACCTCATGTTGTCCTTCTGTAAATCTTATGATCAAGACTTATTACCCAGAACTGTCAGAGTATTTGATACCAGTAGACTCTCCTATGGTCTTGCATGCTAGGCTTATGAAAGAACACTATGGGAAAGATGCTTTTGTGGTTTTTTTAGGGCCTTGCATATCCAAAAAACACGAAGCCTCTGTGCCCTCCAATCAAGAGGCAATAGATGCGGTTATTTCTTTTGAGGAGTTAGATCATTGGCTGGAAGAGAAGCATAAGAGCTTGGATGAATTTGTGGCAAGACATCCAGCGGCTTATGCTGATCAAATGGGCAGTAAATACCCAAGGGATGGTGGCATTCTACCCGGTATTAAAGAAGTCGCAAAAACAAGAGGCAAATCAGTTTTGGCGGTACATGGGTTTACAGAGTGCATGACACTTTTTGAAACTATCCGTTCGAGAGGGCTTCAACAATTATGCATAGAGGCCAATATATGTCATGGTGCATGCTTAGGAGGGCCAGCCATTCCTGAACATGCAGGCAGTCTTTTTGAGCGAAAAATTCGATTGCATCAAGAATTGAAGAAGGAGAAGCCCTCGAAGAAAACCTATCACGAAACACTCTTGATGCATCTGGAGAAACCTCTTTACAGCCGCGAGTTTAGCGGAGAGAGTTACCAGTACCCTGAATTTAATGAAGTGCAGATCAGTCAAGTTTTGAGCAAAATGGCGAAACACTCTAAAGAAGATGAGTTAAATTGTGGCGCATGTGGTTATGATAGTTGTCGTGAGAAAGCCAAAGCAGTTTTGGAGGGCATTTCACACTTGGAGATGTGCATACCAAATATGCGAATGAAAGCAGAACGCTTATCCAATGTCATCTTTGAAGTATCTCCCAATATCCTCATTTTGTTGGATGAAAACATGAGTATTGTAGATATGAACCCATTAGGTGAAAAGATTTTCCATGTGCCAATTTCAAAGATGAAAGGCAAGTCTATCGAGCAAATAATGGCGAAAGATGATTTTGAGGAAGTAATCAACAGCAAGAAAGACATCATAGGAAAAAAAATACAATTAACACAATACAATCTTAAATTGATAGAATATTTGATCTATATTGAAGAACACAAATTGGTCCTAGGACTTTTTTCAAATGTGACAGATTTTGAAAAAAGAAACGAAGACTATTATCAATTGAAGCAAAACACTTTGCATACAGTTTCAGCGGTTATCGATAGACAAATGCGAGTGGCGCAAGAGATTGCGGGATTGTTGGGAGAAACAACTGCTGAGGCAAAGATTGCATTGCTGAATTTAAAGGAAATTGTTGAGGGAGAAGAGGGAGAGTTCAAATGACGTTGTATTTAGACATCAATCATAAATCCTTAAACAAACAGGGAGAAGAATTATGCGGAGATCATGTTGAGATTGTTACAGCACAAGGGAAAACGGTTTTGGTTTTGTCGGACGGATTGGGGAGTGGTGTGAAAGCCAATATACTTGCCACACTGACATCCAAAATAGCAACAACCATGTTGAAGAATGGAGCTAGTTTACGAGATACCGTAGAGACCATTCTCAACACCCTACCTAAATGCCAAGTGAGGCAATTGGCGTATTCAACGTTTACCATTGTCATCATTGATGACTGTCAACATGCTTATATTGCTGAATGTGACAATCCAGCTCTGTTTTTTTATCGTCATGGCAGAAACGTTCCTTTGCAAAGAAAGGAAATCAAACTGTCTGAAAAGAAAATATTAGAAAGCCACATCCAGCTTCAAGAAGGGGATATGTTGTCTGTTGTCAGCGATGGCGCTGTTCATGCCGGAGTAGGAGCCATGTTGAATCTGGGATGGGCTTGGGAGGATATTAATGAATACCTTAAGAATCTTCATGTGGTTAATAAAACAGCCAGTCAATTGAATGGCAATTTTTTAGGAGTGTGTAACAACCTCTACAACGGAACGCCTGGTGATGATACGACTATTCTAACCATCAAGGCTACTCGTCCGAAAGAAGTGGATTTGTTCACAGGGCCTCCTGAAGATGTGAGGTTGGATAAAAAGTTCACTGAAAAGATGACGGAAAATAATGGGCGAAAGAAAGTGATCTGTGGAGGCACGACGGCTATCATCGCTTCAAGAGAGCTAAAAAGAGAGATAGAAGTGGATAACGACACCATTCAACGAGACATCCCACCCATCGCTTATATAGAAGGATTTGATCTAGTAACTGAAGGGGTGTTGACATTGGGCAAAGTCTTGGATCGCATTCGGTATTACAATATGGATGCGTATGGATATGAAAACACCTCTTATCAGTACAATGGAGTGGATTTGTTGACAAAAGTACTGATGGAAGAGTGCACCCATGTCTATTTACATATTGGGAAAGCGGTAAATCCAGCCCATCAAAATCCTGATTTTCCCATGACCTACAACATTAAATTCAAAATACTTGAAAGTTTGATTGCAGAGTTGGAAAAATGCGGGAAACAAGTGACTAGAATATATTATTAGGAAGGTTAGGATATGATTCGATTTGAAAATCATGTACAAGAAATCAAACATAAAGTTCAAAAAGAACTGATACGAGCTGAGATCAACGATAACCTTATTAATGAGTTGTTGTTAATCCCCAAACGCATCATACCAGGCCCTGAAGCCAATACAAGATGTTGCATTTACAAGGAAAGAGCGATTATCAATGAAAGAATCAAACACATGTTGTATCAATACGATGGGGAAGTGATCGATATGATCGATATTGCATGTGATGAATGTCCCATCAATCGTTTTTCAGTTACAGAGGCTTGTCGCGGATGTTTGGCTCATCATTGTATGGAAGCCTGTCCTGTGGATGCAATTAAGATCATCAATAAAAGAGCGACCATAGACCAAAGCAAGTGCATTGAATGTGCAAAATGCAGCAAAGTATGTCAGTTCAATGCCATTTCAGATGTGAGAAGACCTTGTATTAAAGCTTGTAAGATTGGAGCCATTGACATCAATCATCAAACCAAAAAAGCGGTGATTGATCGAAAAAGTTGTATCAATTGTGGAGAATGTGTGTTCAAATGCCCTTTTGGAGCTATTGCAGACAAATCTCAATTGTTGGCTTTGGTTCGGGCATTAAAGCAGCAAGAACATGGGAAAAAAATATATGGAATCGTTGCACCATCCATAGCGGCTCAGTACGCCAACGTCAGCATCGAACAATGGCATCAAGCACTCAAGATGGTAGGGTTCTTCGAAGTGGTGGAAGCAGCTGCAGGCGCAGATATAGCAGCAGTGACAGAAGCACAGTTGTTGGAAGAGGAATTAGGACATAAACCTTTTGTTACCACATCTTGTTGCCCAGCCTTTGTATCTTTTATAGAGAAAAAATACCCGGAATTCAAAGAAAATATTTCACCGGCGGCTTCGCCTATGATCATCATGGCAAGAATGATCAAAGCTCAAGATCCGGAAGGGGTGGTTGTGTTCATTGGACCTTGCACAGCAAAGAAAGCAGAATCTTCTGAATTAAGCAATTTGCCGGCAGTGGATTACACCATCAGTTTTGAAGAACTAGGGGCACTGATAGAAGCCTATGAGATTGATTTGGAAACCCTACAAGGAGAAGCCATGACACATGGTTCCTATTTTGGAAGGACGTTCGCACGATCAGGTGGGGTGACAGGGGCCATAGAGAGAGCCATAAAAGAACAAAACTTGTCAGTTTTTTTAAAACCAGTGGTTTGCTCAGGGATACAAGAATGTGACAAGGCATTGAAGATGGCAAGAGCAGGGAGACTCCAAGGGAATTTCATCGAAGGAATGGCTTGTGAAGGCGGGTGCATCAACGGTCCCTTGTCTTTAAGTCATCAAATGAAGAACAAAAATGAAGTAGATAGTTATGGCAAAAATTCCCAATATCAATGCATAGGTGATAGCATCAAGGAATATGACATGGCAGGTTTAAGTCTTACAAGAAATAAAGGATAAGGGAGGTCGAAAACCTCCCTTTTTTAGACTGCTTGAATGCCTGATTCCTCGAAAGTAATCATTTCTTGACAGACTTTGACAGCCGCATCTATGAGGCAAAAGGCCAAAGCTGCACCACTGCCTTCTCCTAAACGCATTTCCAGATCAAGCATGGGACGTAATCCTAACAATTTGCTTGCAGTGGCTGCGCCCTTTTCAACAGAATAATGAGAAGGAATCAGATAGTCTTTTGCGGCAGGGTTCAATTGACAGGCAAGAAGTGCCGAAACGGTTGAGATATAACCATCAATGACACAAGGAACACGGTTAGCGGCACATCCAAGGATGATACCTACCATACCGGCGATTTCTAGTCCACCAACCTTGCTGAGGACATCTAACGGATCGGCGTTATTTGGCTGGTTGATTTGGATGCTTCGCTGGATTACTTGGGCTTTATGGTGTCGTTTATCTTCAGGAAGATTTGCTCCAAGTCCTGTGATTTGTGCGGGAGGGAAATCACCTAGAACGGATAAGATGGCTGTGCTAGGTGTGGTATTTCCAATACCCATTTCTCCTGTCGCAATCAAACGGCGTCCCTTATCTATTTCTGTCTGGGTAATGTGGATGCCTACTTCGATGGCTTGAACAGCTTCGTCATAAGTCATAGCGGGACCTTTAGACAGGTTATCGGTGCCATGTCTGACTTTTTGAGTGATGAGGCTGGGGTGTGATAGATCTCCTTTGATCCCAATATCAACAACAAGCAAATCAGCATGAGACAACCGACACAAGGGACCAAGACCGCTGACACCATTGATGATATTTTTAGTTTGGATTTTAGTGACTTCTTGTGGTGCCGCTGCCACTCCTTCTTCACAGACACCGTGATCAGCAGCCATCACAACCACCGTTCGATTCGATAAATCAGGAAAAATTTCACCAGTGATGCCAGCTAGTTGGATGGCCAGTGTCTCAAGCCGACCTAGACTGCCGATTGGTTTGACCAATTGATCCATTCGTTTTTGACACTCAGTCATGGCGGATGCATCCAACTGCCCAATTCTTTTAAGGGTTTCATTCAATAACAACATAAATCCTCCTCGTGTATGTTTTTTAGATCAGTGTGCATTAAAAAAGTCCACACTGATCAAAGTGTGAACTTTCCATCGTTCAAACAAATGCTTTATTAAGCGATCGTTTTTAGGCAGGTCTCCTGGCTTAGACATACGGCAAGTGACGCCTTCCCCATTGACGAGTGGCAGTTGTCACTTCCTGTTCTTTACAGTGGCGGGCCCGCTCCGGAATTTCACCGGATTCCCTATTCTCCGTTTAGGCACCCAAAAACATCATTGGATTTTAGCCAATTATATTAAACTAGACAAAAGTTGTCAATACCCTTTGCATGTTTAAAAGAATCGTTGTAAAATATCTATTGAATGTCGAATTTAGCACTTAATGGATAGAGAGGATCAATATGAAAGAACTTGTTGAGATATATTTATCTTTTTTCAAAATGGGCGGTGTCACCTTTGGTGGGGGTTATGCTATGTTGCCAATATTGGAAAGAGAGATTGTAGAAAAAAAAGAGTGGATAACCAACGAAGAGATTGTAGATTACTATGCAATCAGTCAAGGATTACCAGGAATTATTGCGGTCAATGTAGCGGTTTTTATTGGTTGGAGAAGAAGAGGTATTCTTGGAGGCATTGCAGCTGCTTTAGGGGTGGTAAGTCCAGGAGCCATCATCATTACTTTGATAGCAATGTTTTTAAGCAACTTCCAAGACAATGACCTCGTGAGACACGCTTTTGCTGGAGTGGCTGTGTGCGTCGCCGCCTTGATATTGAATTCGGTAATAGGATTATGGAAAAAAGGCGTGAAAAACAATCTTGGGATCATGTTGTTTGTGGCAGTGTTTTTTGGGATCGAGTTTACCACAGTATCGCCGGTAGTGTTCATTCTATCTGCAGCGGCTATTGGTATTTTGACAAGAAAGGTAGTGGAGAAATAGGATGATATATTTTGAATTGTTTTTTGAATTTTTTAAGATAGGTTTGTTCGCTGTAGGGGGCGGTATGGCCACGTTACCCTTTTTGAGACATTTATCGGCTACAACAGGTTGGTTTTCAGAGGCTTTTATAGTGGATATGATTGCCATATCCGAATCTACTCCAGGTCCAATAGGAATCAATATGGCCACTTATGCTGGATACAACGTGGCAGGCGTACTAGGAGGTGTTGTCGCGACACTAGGTGAAGTGATGCCTTCCATTATCATTGTAGTGGTGGTTTCGACATATTTGGCAAAATACAGTAAGAGCCCTGTGATTGAACAAGCCTTCAGCGGTTTGAGACCAGCTGTGACAGGACTGATTGCGGCGGCAGGTCATAGCATTATCAAATTGTCGATTCTTCAGATAGAAACTTATAACTTATCGGGAGAATGGACAGATCTGTTTGAGTGGAAAAAGTTGATTTATTTCGGCGTCATTTTTTTTCTGATCCGAAGATTCAAAAGACATCCCATAACCTATATAGCGGCATCGGCAGTTATCGGAATAATCATGGGTTTTTAGGCGTTTCATATTTTCCAATTAAAGGAACAAACCGGACATAATCCTCACAGGTGGTGGTAACATCACCTGATTCGTTTTTTGTAACTGAGAGCAGTTCTTGAAATTCAGCTCCTCCCACTGGAATGATCATACGGCCAGGAGAAGCCAATTGTTGGATTAAGGCAGGAGGAATGTAACGAGCGGCAGCCGTAACCATAATGCGATCAAATGGTGCGAATTCAGGCCAACCCAACGTCCCGTCATCAAGCTTGAAATGAATGTTTTTAAAGGGCATTTGTTGCAGTCTGTTTGTAGCTTTGTAATATAGCTGAGGGATTCTTTCCACAGTGAAAACTTCACGCGAAAACTTGGCCAGCAATGCGGTTTGATAGCCACTGCCTGTACCGATTTCCAAAGTTTTAAAATGGGGATCGGGTTGAAGCAGTAAGGTCATTTTTAAAACTAGGGAAGGCTGGGAAATGGTCTGGCCAAACCCAATGGAAAGAGGACCATCAATGTGGGCCAAATCTTTATTTTGATCGATAAAGAAGCGTCTGTCCAATTGTTCATAGTAATGATGGATTTGTTCTTGCATACACATAAGAACCTCCGTTCAATAAGGGATTGCCTTCATTTTACCACATATAGAAGGATTGTAAAGATTTTGTCAGATTGCAAAAAAAGTGTAGATATTTTTCTGATTTCGTTTTATAATGTTTTTGCATTTATAATTTGATGAGGGAGTGAAATTCTTGAAAAGTATCTACGAAGCAAATGTCAGAGATTGGAAAAAATTGATTAAATCTTTGGACAAACACAATGATATCGACTTTGAAACATTCAAAGACTGTATAGGCGACTGTTTTGACGATGTGGATGACATGGTGGTAGACGATTTGTGTGAGTTTTTTTCCAATGATTTGGGAGCGTACTCTGATGTTGAACTTAGAGATTTGAGCGAAGAAGAGATTGAGTCTGTAATAGAATACTTAAAAGGATAAAACCTGCCAGAGCAGGTTTTTTTTAATAGCCTTTATCGAATGAATACACATTTTCAAGAGACTTGCCTTCTATGAAATATTCGATGTTCTTTTTAATGATACCCATGGCTTTTTCCATATAATTCACATTAGGACCACAAATATGTGGTGTAATGATGAGGTTGTCCATAGACCATAAAGGATCATCTTCGGGGATAGGTTCCTTTTCAAAAACATCTGAAATATATAGCCGGAAAATTTTATTTTTCAATGCGGTGACTAAGTCGGCTTGTTTAACGGTCGCACCTCTGCCCATATTGATCATGACCCCATCAGACTTCATTTTATTGAAAACAGCTTCATTGATAATGTGATGGGTGGCCTGGGTATGGGGCAATAAGTTGATGATATAGTCACAGGTAGAAACTAACTGAGGCAATTGATCCAGTGACATGACGGCTTTGACATGAGGAACTGGAGTGGGTGTGTTTTTTATCCCCAAAACACTCATCCCCATGAGATCCGCTTTTTTGGCGATCTCTTGTCCAATTGATCCAAGACCGATGATGCCAAGGGTTTTCCCATAGATTTCATTTTGAGGGATATTCCTGTCCCATAGTCGTTGGCGTTGATTCACAATCATTCTATCAAGACGTCGTGCTGCGATAACCATCATGCTAATGGCATATTCAGACATTTGAACTTTGTGAATGCCTCGGCTGGTTGTTAAGAGGATTTCTTTTTCTTGGATATAGTCTAAAGGGTAAGCTTCCACACCAGCAGATAAAGTCTGGATCCACTTTAAACGAGGGGCATTTTTGATTTGATCTTCTTTTAAAACCATGGATATAATGGCATCGGCGTCTACGACTTCCTTTATAAGATCATCCTTGGATTTTGGGAACACAAAATCAATTTGGCCAAAAAAAGTTTGAAGTTCTGCCAGATTCTGTTCTGGAAATGGAAAGGTTGACACAACTATTTTCATAAGACCTCCGTATTGTATGAAAAAAATCACTTCATGTAATGAAGTGATTTTTAGTAAGATTTATTCGTCGTCTTCACTACCAATCAAGACAGGTTCTTGTTCTTCGTCATCCTCTTCTTCCTCTTCATCTTCTATGACTCTCGCGTGAGAAAGAGATACGATAACAGCTTCTGGCTCTTCCAATACCTCAATGCCTTCCGGAATGGAAATATCACTGATAGAGATGGAACCACCGATGGTTAGACCAGTAAGATCTACTTCAATGCTTCTAGGGATGATGTTGGCCGCGCAGGCTAACTCTATTTCATCCATTTGTCGAACCAAAGCACCATCTTTAGGCAGCACATCTGTATTTAACAGATGAATGGGTACATAGACCTGTACTTTTTGGTCTTTGCTGATTTGATAAAGGTCAAGATGCACGACTTCTCCTCTGATTGGATGTCTTTGAACTTCTTTGATCATTGCGTCAAAATCTTTTCCGTTCAAACTCAATTCTAGGATTGCATTTTCACCTTGCTGCTTGATGACTTTGTCGATATCTTTTCGATTAATCGAAATGGTTTCAGGGTTGATTTCTTTTCCATATATAACGCCAGGGACAAAGTCTTCTCTTCTTAGTCGATTTGAAGCGCTTGTACCTGTTGTATCTCTTGGAACACAACTTATTTTCATATACATACCTCCTTACAGGTTAGACGCAAGATTTATTAATTTTAACACATTATTCAGCAAAACTCAACATCCCATTTCATCTCTGCAACCTGGGATAGAGTCTGATAGATAGAACAATATTTTGCAGCTAATTCAGCGGCTTTTAAAACGCCTTTTTCGGAACTAGCTTGATGAACTTTAAGAGATAAGGTTGCCCAAGCCAATGTCGAAGGAATGGTTGTTCTTTTTTCTCCGGTAACACTTATTTCAACCTGTTGATAGGCGATTCTCTTTTTTGAGACCACTTCGAAAAATGTGGCATAGTAGCAGGAAGCCAATGCAGCTAACAACATGTCGTATGGAAGCAATGCGCCCGAAGAATCACCAATGGGAAGCTTCAATGGGCCTTTTTCAAGAGTTCCTAAAAAAGCATAGTCAAAAGCAAGATCAACTTTTAAGATGGACATAGGAATTCCTCCTTAAGATTCAAAGACGCAACAACTGATAGTCAGTACTACCAAGTCCGATTTTTTCTGCATGAGACAGAGTAACGCGTCCTTTGTCGAACAATTGACTGTTGGATTCTTTTTGCAACATGTCTAAACATGCCGCATCTAGGGCGACGGGATCTTTGCTGGCAAAAATGCCCATGTTTTCAGCAACAGGGTCCATGTGTCGTCCAATGCAATCGCATTCAGCAGTGATGTTATGAGCAAAAGAGATGTAGATGATATCTTTATCTTTTGAAGCGCCATAGGCGTACTCGGCCAGTTTCTCCAGAAAGTTGGACCCACCCCAGTCATTTCGGATAGCTCCTTCCGGGCATACTGCAATGCAACCAGCACATCCAACACACTTGTCGCTGTCGATGGTGGCGACAGAATCCATGTGGATGGCATCAAAATCACATTTTTCTACACATAGACCGCAAGCGATACATTTTTCTGGGGTCACGATGGGAGAAATCCCTGAGTGTTGCTCAAATTTCCCGCTTCTTGCAGCAAAACCCATTGCCAGTTGTTTTAACGCGCCACCAAATCCAGCGGCATTATGACCTTTGAAATGGCTCATGACGATATATTGAGAATATGATTGGTAGGCTTTCCCAATCCGGCAGGTTTCAAAATAGGTTTTATGGATAGGAATCTCGTCATAATCTGTTCCTGTCTCACCATCGGCTATGACGATCGGTATCTGTGTAAACCCATGCTCTTTCGCCAATTTGATATGGCTTTCAGATGTTGTCCGCGCACCTCTATACAAAACATTGGTTTCAATGTAGATAGGCATAATGGATTGGGATTTTAAGAAATTGATGATGGGGGTATAACAAGTAGGAGGCATATAGGTTTCATTGCCTTTTTCTCCAAAATGAACTTTGATGGGTAAAGGACTTTGAAAAGCATGGTCTGTGTCAGAAACTATTTTCTGCAATAATACTAGTGCCAGATGTCCCAAACGGTTATCATCTAAATTCTTCTCCTCAATAAAATAAACTTTGCTCATAATCACACGCTCCTTGAATATTCTATCTATCATAATAATGCATCTAGACACCTAAATGCAAGACACAATGAGAAATAAGATGATATAATGAGGCATATGAAGAAAAATATAATGGGATGGTGAAAAAATGATTGTGACAAAAATAGAATCCCAAAAACACAACTATGAACGAATGAGTATCTATTTGGATGACGCGTTCGCCTTTGGACTCCAACGAGAGGTGGTTGAAAAATTTGGCATCCAAAAGGGGGCGACTTTGGATAAAGGGTTTATTGAGGATGTTTTAACAGAAGAAGAAAAGCAACGCGCATTTCAAGTTGCATTAAAAATATTGGCCAGAAGTCAAAAGACTGAAGGTGAAATGTGTCAGAAATTGAAAGAGAAGGGCTTTGGAGAAGAAAGCATCTCCGCAAGCATCCGAAAACTGACAGAGCAAGGTTATTTGGATGACACGCAGTTTGCGCGCATGTATGTGCGAGATAAAATGAAGTTCAAACGATATGGAAAAATTAAACTAGAAGGGATGTTACGTCAGAAAGGTGTAGATAATCATGTGGTGGAAGAAGTTTTTAGGGAAATAGACCAAACGATGTATTATGAAAATGCGATGGAATTGGCTATAAAAAAACAGTCCCAACTTAAAGGTAGAGGGCTTGAAAACATACAGATAAAGGGAAAAATCAATAGACATTTATTGAGCAAAGGGTATACCTACGATCTTATTGTACGAGTTTTAGACACATTGAAACTTTGAAAAGAGTTTTATTCATCAATAAAAATGGTTTGGTTGAAGGGATAGTCATTGTTCTTGAAGGCGAGAATGGTTGAATTGATTTCTGCGCCTAGCATCATCACAGTGCTCATTAAATACATCCACATCATTAGAGTGACCATAGAAGCCAAGCTACCATAGATCAATGCATAATTGGAAAATGTGGTGATGAAAAAATTGAATGCCCATGAGAGGATCAACCAACCAATAATGGAAAAGAGACTTCCATATAAAGTGTCTTTGTATTTAAGGTGTCCTGCAGGCAACACCTTGTGGATAGACAGGATGAAAAATACATAAACGACCACATTAGAAATGATTCTGATGACGGAAAAAAGGTTGACAAAAACCGGAGAAACAGGGATGAAATAATTGACATAGACAAAAAAGCCATGTCCTATTGCGGGCAGAGCAATGGTGACGATGATGGAAAGGATAACAACTAAGGTGTAAAACATGGAGGTCAGTTTAAGTTTGATGAAATTTCTTGTTTCTTTGTGCCCGTAAGCCATATTGAAGGCTCTCATTAATGCATGGACACCTCTTGAAGCAGACCAGAGAGCGGCTATTCCAGAAATAGATAGCAGACTGAGACTGTCGTTTTTTAAATAGCTGCTAAAGACATTCATGATCATTGAAACGGTTTCTTGAGGCAATCCGTTTTCTAATTCCATCACCAAGGTATCTACATTCAAGTTAAGCCTGGATGCGATGGAGAGAATAAACATAGCAAGTGGAAAGATGGAAAGAAAGAGAAAGAAAGCCATCTGGGCGCTAAAAGCGGTGATGTGATGGTTTTTGTATCGATTAGAAATTTCTCTCAAACGGGAATAGTTGATTTGCTTCATAAGTATCCCCCACTGAATGGTTTATTTGTCAGACTTATCTTTTAATCGAGCCAAGGCTGCAAAAGGATTGTCTTCAGCTGCAGCTTGATTTTCGATTTTTTCTAGTTTTTTCTTGTAAAGGTGGTAATCTTTTTTACCGCCTTTTTTTCGTTGTGCGCCTTTTCTTTTTTCAAAAGAAGAGAGTTTTTCTTTATAATGACAGGAAGGACAGATAAAGGTTTGTTGATCCCCCTGACCCACCATGTCTAGTTGCTTGTGACAATTGGGACATCTGGCATTCGTTTTACGAGATAACTGGATTTTATGTCCACAACTTCGATCTTGACAGACCAGTCGCTTGCCATGTTTGTTTTCTATAGTTAGCATCAATTGATGACAATGGGGGCATTTTGTGGTAGATAGATTGTCGTGTTTGAACTCAACATCGCTTGTTTTGATATTTTGTACAATTTCACGAGTATAATCTTGCATTTTTTCAATGAAATCACGCTTGGTCCCTTTGCCCCGGGAAATTTGATCCAATTGACTCTCCCATTCCGCAGTTAGTAGTGGAGATTTCAATGCCTCCGGCACCAAATCAAGCAATTGCCTACCCTTGTGGGTGGTGGCAATGTGTTTGCCTTTGGAAAGGATGAGCTGCTGATTGAATAATTTCTCAATTATATCGGCACGAGTTGCAACGGTGCCCAACCCACCTGTTTCATGGAGGATATCTTTTAGATGACGATGGCCTTTGGGTAAATAAGCGACAGGGTTTGCCATGGCGCTTAACAACGTACCTTCATCAAAAGGTGAGGGTGGTTGTGTTTTTCCAGTGGTCAACTCTAACCGACTGATGGAGAGTGTATCTCCTACTTGCATTTCAGGAAGGTGGGTTTCCTTGGTTTTGTTTTTTTCCAATACTTGCCAGCCCAAGTCTATAACTTGGATGCCTTTTGTTGTGAACAAGTGGTTATTTAGTGTCATGGAGATCTTTTTTTCTTCATAAACAAAAGGTGGCATAAGCACAGATAGAAAACGTTTAATGATTAGCTCGTAGATATTTCTTTCGTCAAAACTGAGAGCACCTTGAAGAGGGGATACTTCAGTTGGGATAATGGCATGATGATCGGTTACCTTGTTGTTATCAACAATACGCTTAGACATTGTCAAAGTTTGGTGTTGCAATTTGAAGGCAAAACTACGATAAGGGTCCAAGTTGATGCTTGATAATCGATCACCCAATGTATCAACAAGGTCATCTGTTAAGTATCGGGAATCTGTTCGGGGGTAGGTGACCACTTTATGTGTTTCGTAAAGTGATTGCATCAATGACAAGGTCTTTTTTGCCGAATAACCAAAGAATTGAAAGGCATCTTTCTGTAGAGTAGTCAAATCATACAAGTATGGCGAATACACGTGTTTCTTATTAGTTTGAATATTGGTAACAACACCTTCCTTTTGGGCGATTTGACGTTGAATAGACTTAACGACATCCAAATCAAAAGAGGATGACTGCTTTGTGGATTCGTTTTGCCATGAAAAAAGGAGATTCTTTGTTTGAGCAGTTAGCCCGTAATAAGTTCTGGGAACAAATTGTTGAATCAATTCTTCTCTTTGTCGAATGATGGCAAGGGTTGGCGTTTGAACTCTTCCGCAACTCAAGGGTGCATTGTGTCGGGTGGTCAAGGCTCGCGTTGCGTTGATGCCCACAATCCAATCACTTTCAGCTCGTGCCACAGCTGCAGCATAAAGGTTTTCATAATCTGTTCCCGGTTTTAGGCTTCTAAAGCCATCTTTCAAAGCTTTTTCGGTTACAGAAGAAACCCATAAACGCTGGATGGGTTTGCGGACATTGGCTTTTTCAATGATCCATCGAGCAACCAATTCTCCTTCTCGACCGGCATCGGTGGCGATAATAATAGAGGAGACGTCTGGACGACGCATCAAATTCGAGACAATCTTAAATTGTTTGGAAGTTTGTTTAATAACGACCAAATCCATTTTTTGAGGGATAATAGGAAGATCGCTCAATTGCCATTGAGCATAAGTTGGATTATAGGCGTCTGGGTCCGCCAAGGTGACTAAATGACCAAAAGCCCAGGTTACGATAGCATCTGGACCTTCCATATAACCATTTTTTTTATTTTGACAATGCAATACTTTCGCAAGTTCATTTCCTACAGAAGGCTTTTCAGCCAAGATAAGTTTCTTTTGCATAAGAATCCTTTCTAACGTTTTTGTTCTTGTTTAGAGGTTTAATTATATAGTATTTATGAATGATTGACAAACGATTCAATAAAAAAAGAGCCATCGGCTCTTTAAGAAATTTTCTCCAAGGATAACAGCTGAACAGGACAGCTTTTGACACAGGTGGAACATTTAATGCAATCAGAACAATCAAATTGGTTTTTGTCGGAAAAAGACTGGTACGGACTTAATTGCATAGGACAGACTTTTGCACACTTGCCACAGCTAATACATGCGTCAAGTTGGGAAATTTTGATTTTTTCGTCCCCAAGTTTACTGATACCGGTTTTTCTTCCCAGCCAATAGGAAGCTTTTTGCATGGTACCCATTGGGCAAAAGGTACACCAAGTTCTTGAACTGATAAAGACACTGCCTAACCCTCCTACAATGGTTACCATTAAGTAACTGGCTACGAATATAAATCCCACTCTTTCCCAAAAAAGCAAACTGCCCCAGTGAGTGGAAGCGGTAATAAATCGGTTAAATAGGTTGTAGCCGAAGAAAGCGAAAAAACCGATACCGAAGGCTTTTGTTTTCAAGAAATCAGGAATGTGACGGTTGACAGCGAAAGGTTCAAGTAAAGACTCAAACAGACTGCCATGAGGGCAAATATTACCACACCAATAACGTCCTTTAATAAAAGAGACTGCTGTTAAGCCTAACATCACGGGAAGAACCAACAACCCTAATAGGGGAAACCATAAGCCACCCACAGCGACTGTCAAAGTAAAAATCCAGGCGTATTTGCGCCAAGGGGAAAAAATGCGGTTTGTTTTTAGATATATTTGTGACATCGGAACCTCCATTGCAAACAAAATACCCCAGAGGGGTATAACCCATTATAAATGAATGACCAAGCCATGTCAAGCATCATTTATCAGACAGGTCCATGTTTAAAAAAAGATGGAAAAAAGGTATAATAACTTTAACAAAGAACAAGAAAGGTGGTCATGACATGCAAGACAAAAGATACAGTTTTTTATGTGATTACAATGAAGGAGCCCATCCTGACATACTGCAGGCGATGATAGACACGAATGATGAGCAATTAGAAGGATATGGAGAGGATGCCATTTCGCTGAGAGCTCAGGATTTGATTAAAGAGGCTCTTCAAGATAAAGAAGCAGAAGTTCATTTTGTATCTGGAGGAACCCAAGCAAATTATATTGTGATAGCTTCTGCTCTAAGACCTTACGAATCGGTCATATCCGCTTCCACAGGACACATCCATGTCCATGAGACAGGAGCAATTGAAGCAAAGGGACATAAGATCAATTTGATTGAATCCCCATCTGGGAAATTGTCTCCAAATCAGATTAAGCCTGTGTTAGAAGCTCATGTGGACGAGCATATGGTCAGACCTAAGCTAGTGTATATTTCAAATTCAACTGAGATAGGCGCTGTCTACACAAAAAAAGAACTGGTAGCGCTTCATGAGTTTTGCCAAGCTAATGACTTGTTCTTGTTCATGGATGGAGCAAGATTGGGATCAGCGTTGATGGCTACTGGAAATGATGTAAAAATGTCTGATCTGACGCGTTTGACGGATGCGTGCTATATTGGAGGGACCAAAAACGGAGCCTTGATCGGAGAGGCGATAGTGTTGAGCAATCCCGTTTTAAAGAACTATTTTCGTTATCATATCAAACAAAATGGCGGGTTGTTAGCAAAAGGAAGATTGTTGGGAATTCAGTTTAGAACATTGTTCGAAAAAGATTTGTACTATAAAAATGCTGCCCACAGCAACGCTATGGCAGCGAAAATAGGTAAGGCGTTAAAAGAAATGGGAATAGATTTTCTCAACGAGCCCATATCCAATCAAATTTTTCCAATTCTGGACAACCAAATAATCGATGTGTTGGAAGAAACTTACCAATTCTACAGGTGGTGTGTGGTTGATGAGAAACGGACAGCGATTAGACTAGTCACTTCATGGGCTACGCCAGAAACACAAGTGAAAAAGCTGATTAAGATCATAGCAGAAATGATAGGAGAAAAAAGTGAGTAAAGGATATGCCATAGGAGTTGATGGAGGAGGAACTAAGACACTAACCCATTTGGCGAATTTATCTGGACGCGTACTGAACAGTTGTCGTTTTGGACCTTCCAACTATTATGCGGTGGGTCGACATGAAACCTTGAAAGTGTTCAAGGATATGTTGGCATACTATCAAAGAGAAAATGGCCTAGACTTAGAACAACTGCGTTTTATTTCACTAGGAATAGCTGGCGTTGATCGAGAGATAGATAAAAAAACAATCCATGATATGTTGAAAGGTCTAGGATTAAAATGCGACATCTACGTTTATAACGATGCAACAACCGGGTTGGTTGGTGCTTTAGAAAAGACGGAAGGAGTAGGTGTGGTAAGTGGCACAGGGTCAATAGCTGTTGGGATGAAGAAAGGGAAATTGGTGAGAGCAGGAGGTTGGGGGCACATTCTTGGGGATGAAGGAAGCGGTTATGGCATGGGGATGCAGGCATTAAAAACAATGATGCAGGCTTATGATGGCAGACTCAATAGGACAAAGTTGACAGATAGGATTTTGTATCATTTAAAACTTGATAGTCCAGAAGATTTAATTGGGTTTGTCCACGATCCCAAAGTAGATAAAAAACGAATCGCTGAATTGGCACCAGTAATTGCCGCCACTTCAGACGAGGGAGATGATGCAGCGGCTCATATTTTAGAGGAGGCTTCAGTAAAGTTATTTGAACTTGCCAAAGCGGTGATTGACTCGTTGTACAACAAAGAAGAGGTTTTCGAGCTTGTTTTATTAGGTGGAATCATGACTCAAATGGATCAGATTAGAGAGCCATTAAGCCAACGAATCCTAGAAGCCTATCCAAAGGTGATGATAAAAAAACCAGCTCAAGATGGTGCCATCGGGGCCCTTTATCTTGGCTGGGAACAACAAAAGGGATTATAGAAACAAGCGTGAAATCAACAACATGATCAAAACAACAGTTAGAAGAATGGAGTAAATCATGACATCACCAATAACCATATTGTTTTCAAATCTCTGGACACAATAATTGGGAAACTTCTCACAAAAATCCTCAACGGGTTTGTAAAAAAACCGTTCAGCATTCAACCAATTTGGAAGGTGCATTTGGAATAGATGATATTTTTGACCAAGAACAAAAATGATCGCACCTAATAGGTATACCATTACAGCACTCAAAAGATCGGAAGCATTCCAAAAGTTCATGTCCACAATGTATTGATTGATAAAATTCGCATCGTATGTAAAGCTCAACAGACCTGGAATAATCAGGCGTTCAAGAAAGAGAGAAGGATTCACGCCTATAAAAATGATGAAGGCAGCAAGAAGCGCCATGGGGAAATTCATTCTTGACATATCTCCTTCGATGGTGTCAAAACGTTTAGGTCTTGGGCCTAGGAAAATGTAGCGGTAAAATTTGATAAATGAACAGACAGTTCCGGCACTGACCAGCATGAAAATCAGTTCTGCATATCGGAAAGAGGGATGGCCATACTCGTATGCCTCTACAATGGCGTGGTGAAGAATGGATTTGCTGGCAAATCCATTGAATCCAGGCATACCAGTGATTCCCAAAGCTGCCACAAGGGTTAATGCCGCGGTAATAGGCATTTTTCGCCATAGGCCGCCTAATTGGTACATATCCAATTCATT